>BNJU01000176.1_pt1 | contig 11185 bp, 17 predicted proteins | sample 8539281 | NCBI WGS metagenome assembly BNJU01 (sample SAMD00202456, study PRJDB9452) | human saliva metagenome | isolation source: human saliva | place: Japan
AAGACATTTATTGGTGGGCATGTGTACTTTACCAATTAGAAAAGATTCGTCCCCTTGTATTCACGGGTGGTCTTTATCTCCAATAGTCAACTACCAGAAGATGTGAAGTCTAATTTAGTAGCACAGCATCTGGTAGACGATATTCTAGAGCGCCAAAATAGTGGCTTTGACTTTGCGGCTTGGCGGGATGGAATGAAGACAGTCGGCTTTGACCAACTGGCTCATTTTGATTCGGTTACCCTCATGAATGATACCTGCTTTGGACCTCTTTGGGATCTAGAACCAATCTATCAGCGGTTTGAAAATGATACTGAAGTGGATTTCTGGGGAATGACCAATTACCGGAAAGACAAGGATTTTAACGAGCATATTCAGAGTTATTATCTTAGTTTTAAAAAACAGGTGCTGACATCAAGTGCCTTCCGTGAATTTTGGCAAGGTGTTCAGGACTTCACCAATGTTCAAGATGTGATTGATAACTATGAAACCAAGGTCACAACGAATTTCTTGGATGCAGGTTTTCGCTATAAGACGGTCTTTGATACCATTCATGAAGACACCACAGGGATGCTCTATCCAGACTTTTCTTACTACAATCCTACAGCGATTCTCAATCATAAGGTTCCTTTCATCAAAGTCAAAACCATTGCAAACAATGAAGGAATTATGCCTTATATTTTCGACGAGTTGGAGCGTGTATCGAACTACCCATTAGACTTGATTCTCAACCACATGTCTATGATCGATCGTCCGGACTATCCTTATCTCTTGTCTCGTAAGTACTTGAAAAATCAGGAATTAGCTGGAGAGTTCGGTAAAAAAGTTGCGGTTCATCTTCATGTCTTTTATGTGGACCTCTTGGAAGAATTTCTAGATGCTTTTCAAAGCCTTTTCATTTCGCTTATGACTTATGGATCACGACAGATGTAGAAGAGAAGAAGCAGGATATTGAGACAAATTCTTTCTAATCGGGCACAAGATGCGACGGTTGTGGTGACTGGAAACATTGGACGGGATGTATTGCCAATGTTGCTCTTAAAAGAGCAACTCTCTCAATATGATTATGTTGGCCATTTCCATACCAAGAAATCCAAAGAAGCAGATTTTTGGGCAGGTGAATCTTGGCGCAAAGAATTGATCGAGATGTTGGTCAACCCGGCTGATCAAATCCTGGCCAATATGGAGGCCAATCCAAAAGTCGGAATCACTATCGCAGATATTCCAACCTTTCTTCCGTTACAATCGAATAGTGGTTGCCTGGAATGAGGCTCTTATTTCACCAGAGATGAACAAGCTCTGGGAACGGATGGGAGCGACCAAGACGATTGACTTCAAAAATCTCAATACCTTTGTTATGAGTTATGGGACCTTTGTTTGGTTTAAATACGATGCTTTGAAACCACTCTTTGATTTGAATTTGACAGCAGCAGATGTTCCAGCAGAACCTCTACCACAAAATTCAATCCTTCATGCGATTGAACGTTTGTTGATCTACATTGCTTGGGATCAAAAATATGACTTTAGGATCTCTCAAAACCCACATGTTCTGACACCGTTTATCGATAATAAGCAATTGAACAATCGTGAGGATCTCCAACCGCATACCTTTGTGGACTTTAATCAAATTGGGGGATTAAAGGAGCCTTGAAGTATATCGTAATTGGACCTGCAAGAGCTGTGAAATATATACTAAAAAGAATGATAAAGAAAGTGAAATAATGAAACGGAAAAAAGAGTTTAATTTTAAAGAATTTATCCTCTCAGCTTTATCGAAAGTCTCAAGAACTCAGTGGTATTATGGGGTTACTTTCGTTCTATTTTCTTTTTTTAATTTTTACCTAGCTCAGAATAATCTTGCAGTTCATAACAAAGCAACAGGGAACTGTCCTACAATATGTTAATTTTTTAGGAATTCTATTTGGAATTAGTTTCTTGCTATTAATTCCAATATTATCCCAGTTCAATTTTAAAAAATGGTTTCCTTTAAAACTGATTGTCAGTTATTTGGTCTACAATACCCTTTCTTATTTGACAGAAATCACGATTTATTTGAATAATCCAAAATACAAGGTTTGGAATTTTGATCAGAATCCATTCTTTAGAACGGATTCCTTCCTTGTCATTTTTCCTTTCTGTTTGCTTCTACAGGTGGTTTGGTTCTATTGCGACAGCATTATGATAAGCTACCAAGTCGGAAAAAAGGAGGAGAAGAGATTGGCGAGAACTATCAGTATCTGGTCTTGTCGCAACTCTTGATCACCTTTATCGTAACAGACAAAAATTTTTCGACCCTGATTTACAGGACAGATAATTTTTTGTATAAGGCCTTTGAAATTGGCAAATACTCAGCTCAGCAATTTTGGTTAACAAATGAATTCTTATACTTTCTATTTCCGTTGATTTCCTTGCTTGGATTCTTGTATACAAAAGGGCAGCGAGATTTCGTCAAGAACAAGCCGAGTTTCTCTTTAGTGTTCTTCTCTAGTACCACTATTGCAATTGTATTGAATTATTTTATCCAATTCAGTTTAGGTCGAACAGAACCCTTCTTAGGCGTTCATTACACGATTCCAGATGCCATCTTATTTCAAATTCTCATTCTGACAGCGATACTTATCTTTGTTTACATTTGTATCAATCAATATTGGATTGCTACCTGTCTCATTTCCATTGTTTCCATTGCTTTTGTAGTTGCAAATTCCATCAAGTTTGGCATGAGGAATGAACCAGTTTTACCGAGTGATTTAACTTGGTTAACCAAGCCAATGACGCTTTTGAGCTTTATGGACAAAGCGCAAATATTTTACATCTTTTTATTGGTGGTCTTTCTGGTTTGTCTACTGATTGTCGGGAAAAAGTACCTCTTTAAAGGAAGAATTATTTCTTCATGGAAAATACAAATCGGAGCTATTGCAGTGATGCTCTTATGCTTTAAGAGTGTCAATGGGATATTCAGTGATAAAGAAAACGGGAAGATCAAGGATAATGTACCAATTATTAGCACCCTGAACAATTACCAAGATATTAATTGGCTAGGGAATACGACCAATGCTCGTTACAAAGGATTGTCTTATGTTTGGATGAATCAATTGACGACGGAGGTTGTTCCAAAACCGGATGGTTATTCCAAAGAACGTCTTGAGAAAATAGCCCAAAAATATACCAACTTGTCGAATGCGATCAATAAGGAGAGAAGTAACTACTTAAACGATCAAACGGTCATTTATATTCTGAGTGAAAGTTTTTCTGATCCTAGAAAAGTCGAGGGAGTTGAGCTTACGCAAAATCCGATTCCCAATATTGAGAACATCATGAAGACCCACACGAGTGGGCAAATGCAATCGGATGGATATGGTGGCGGAACTGCAAATATGGAGTTCCAGACTCTTACAGGTTTACCATTCTATAATTTATCACAAACTGTATCTGTCTTGTATACGGAAGTTCTTCCTAAGATCCATGATGTGCCGTCTATCAGTAATGCATACTCAAAAAAGAATAAGATTGCTGTTCACTTGGCAGGTAAATCGAATTATTCTCGGGATATCGTGTATTCGAGATTGGATTTCAAAGATTTTATTACGACGGATACAAAGGGAATCAAGTACAGAAAAGAAGGAATTAGTCCGAGTGATGAATCCACCTATAATATTGTGTTGGATAATTTAAACGACAAAACCGGACAATTCTTTTCTGTGATGACTATGCAAAATCATACTCCATGGTTAGAAGCAAATCCAGAAACCTTGGATGCAAAAGGTAAAGGGTTTAGTGATGAAGAAAATTCAAAACTGACTTTCTACAGTCGTTTACTTTCACAAACTGACACCGCCACCCAATCCTTCCTGGAAAGTCTTTCTAAAATAGATAAGAAGATTACAGTGGTATTTTATGGGGATCATTTGCCAGGTCTTTATCCTGAGTCCGCCTTTAAGAATAATCCGGAGAGTCAGTATCAGACAGACTACTTTATTTGGAGTAATTTTGATGCACCGAAATTGAACTATCCTTTGGTCAATTCAAGTGATTTCTCTGCTATGGTCTTTGAACAGACCAATTCAAAAGTTTCGCCTTACTATGCTTTGTTGACGGAAGTGCTGAAAAAAGCAAGTGTCGATAAAAAGGCCTTGGAAGGAGAAGCACAAGAAATTGCAGAGGATTTGAAAATGGTTGAATACGACTTGATTAGTGGGAAAGGTTACCTTTCTAAAGACTTCTTTAAAGTTCCAACTAATAAATCCAATTAAAAGGAGAGCAAGCAGTTAAAAATCTTTGTGATTTTGGCTGTCTGGCTCCCTTTTTTTTGTTTTTTATGCTAAACTATTAGATGGGGGTACGCTCATGATTAAGATATTTGGAAAGGTCCATTATCATTGGCAACCGGACTTATCTATTCTTGTGACTTATTGGTCCATTGCAGTGATTCCGGTCTTTATTGGACTGGCCTTGATGTATGAGAGCTCTAGTGTGCCAACGCTAGTTTTGTTTTCGTTCTTTTTATTTATGGTCTTGCTCGCGATTGGGGTCCATCGTTACTTCACGATCTATGAGGATGGGATCTTGCGGATTATTACTGCCAATCCTTTTACTCCAATCAAGGTGAAGATTGACTCGATCGAAAAGGTCGAAGTAAATAAGAAATCGATCAAGCTCATTTTTAATGATGGTTCGCGCAGTCGGACATTCTGTATGCGTAAATGGCCGAAGAAATATTTTATCAATGCACTTGCCTTAAATCCTTATTTTAAGGGAGAAGTAATCCTGACGGACAATTTCATCCATGTGGATTACTACGAGATGTATTATGCAAACAAATAAAAAGCCCTCTTAATCTTTTAAGAGAGCATGAGTGGGGCATTCTTTGATAGCCTCGAGAACATCGTTTGTGACAGGAACTTCCTTTTCAAGGAGGTCGTCCTCTTCAGAAGCAAATTTAACGATGCCATTGTCATGGTAATCAAATAATTCAGAATAGGTCTGACAGAGACCGCAAGCGATGCAACGATCTGGAATTAACGTAACTTTCATACTTCTATTGTAATGATTTTTACGAGAAAAAACAAGGAGGAAGTCATGGCAAAAGAACCATGGGAAGAAGATATTTACGATGATGGAGAAGAAACATTGAAAAGAACGAGTAAGTTAAACGGAATCAAGGCAGATCGTCTATTGACGATTTTAGCCATTATTTCTTTGTAGTAGTAGTGGCGATGGTCTGCTTGTTGATTTTCCTTTCAACAGGTGGCAGCAACAAATCAAAACAAATGTCTGGTTTCTACAATGGAGAGACTAAGGTTGAACAGAAATCATCAGCCCCTGCAGCACAAACTGACCAAGCGGCTAAAGACGATAGTTCAAAAGATGAGAACGCTGAAGAAGGGACGATCACTGTTCAAGCAGGTGAAGGGGAAGCAGCGATTGCTGCGCGTGCTGGTATTTCCATTGCCCAATTGGAACAGTTAAATCCATCTCACATGTCTACAGGATCATGGTATGCGAATCCTGGTGATGTCGTTAAGATTCAGTAGGAGTTGAAGACAACATGAAACAAATTCAAATTGCCATTGATGGACCGGCTTCTAGTGGAAAGTCCACAGTTGCAAAGATCATTGCCAAGGATCTAGGCTATACGTATCTAGATACGGGGGCTATGTATCGTGCAGCGACATATCTAGCTTTGCAAAATAATCTGACAGCTGAACAGGTTGATGACCTCTTAGCCCTTTTAGATCAGTATCCAATTAGTTTCGGTCGATCGGAAGAGGGAGAGCAGCTTGTCTTTGTAGCAGACGTGGATATTACCCACCCAATTCGCGATAACAAAGTGACCAACAATGTTTCATGGGTTGCAGCACTTGCGCCAGTCCGTGAAAAACTTGTCGCTCTACAGCAAGAAATTGCAGCAGAGGGGGGCATCGTTATGGATGGACGCGATATTGGGACAGTCGTCCTTCCACATGCAGAGTTGAAGATCTTTTTGGTCGCTTCTGTTGAGGAGCGGGCAGAACGTCGTTATAAGGAAAATGTTGAAAAGGGCATCACAGCGGATCTTGAATTGTTGAAAAAAGAAATCGCTGAGCGGGACTATAAGGACAGCCACCGTGCCGTTTCTCCTTTGAAACCTGCAGCTGATGCCATTCATTTTGACACAACGGGTGTTGGAATTGCAGACGTTGTTGCCTTTATTGAAGAAAAAGCAAAAAAACTTCTTGACAAAGAATAAAAAACTTGATATCATATAAAAGTTGAGAAAAGCAGAAGTGAGAACTTCTCGCCTTGTGACGCAAGTTGCCTGGCCCCTACGGATCAAGTTTCAGTAATGAAATACATCATGTAGTTCGGGCCTGTTTTGCAGGTCCGTTCTTTGTTTTTCTCGAATAATAAAAAAGAGGTGAAAACCATAGCAAAGCAAGACTTATTCATCAATGATGAAATTCGTGTACGTGAAGTTCGCTTAATCGGTCTTGAAGGTGAGCAATTGGGTATCAAACCACTTAGCGAAGCGCAAGCACTTGCGGACGACGCTAATGTTGACTTGGTTCTCATTCAACCTCAAGCTAAACCTCCTGTTGCGAAAATTATGGACTACGGTAAGTTCAAATTTGAGTACCAGAAGAAAGCACAAAAAGAACAACGCAAAAAACAAAGCGTTGTGACCGTGAAAGAAGTTCGTTTGAGCCCAGTGATTGACAAGGGTGATTTCGATACAAAACTTCGCAATGCTCGCAAATTCCTTGAAAAAGGAAATAAAGTGAAGGTATCCATTCGCTTTAAGGGTCGTATGATTACCCACAAAGAGATTGGTGCTAAAGTTTTAGCCGACTTCGCTGAAGCGACACAAGATGTGGCGATCATCGAACAACGAGCTAAGATGGATGGACGTCAAATGTTCATGCAATTGGCGCCAGCAACTGACAAGAAATAATCTGTCAGAAAGTTAAAAAAAGGAGAAAATATCATGCCAAAACAAAAAACACACCGCGCATCAGCTAAACGTTTCAAACGTACAGGTTCTGGTGGACTTAAACGTTTCCGTGCTTACACTTCTCACCGTTTCCACGGAAAAACTAAGAAACAACGTCGTCATCTTCGTAAAGCATCTATGGTGCATGCAGGAGATTTCAAACGTATCAAAGCAATGCTTACTCGCTTGAAATAATCGCGTATTCGTAAGTAAAGAATTCTAGGAAATATTGGAGGAAATATAAATGGCACGTGTTAAAGGTGGCGTTGTATCACGCAAACGTCGTAAACGTATTCTTAAATTAGCTAAAGGTTACTATGGAGCTAAACATATCTTGTTCCGTACTGCAAAAGAACAAGTAATGAACTCTTACTACTATGCATACCGTGACCGTCGTCAAAAGAAACGTGACTTCCGTAAATTGTGGATCACACGTATCAATGCGGCAGCTCGTTTGAACGGACTTTCATACTCACAATTGATGCATGGTTTGAAATTGGCTGAGATCGAAGTTAACCGTAAAATGCTTGCTGACTTGGCTGTTAACGATGCAGCAGCTTTCACAGCTCTTGCAGATGCAGCTAAAGCAAAACTTGGTAAATAATGTTTATAATAGGCTGGGCAAAAGTTGTCCAGCCTTTGATGTATGATAGAAATAACTGTATGACGCAGTGGTTGATTGGTATCTTTATTCGCTTTTTAAGCTCTAAAGATGACCTATGTTGACGAAACTATGTTTTTTTATTCAACCTCAACAGTCTCCCAGACTGTTGAAGCTGTGGGGTGGGAAGATTGAAAAGGTTTTCGGGAACTCTTTTTCAACCTAGTTAGAGTTCTTTCCCACTCCCTTTTTTTCTTGTTGATTTCATGCTATAATGAAAATAATCGTAACCGATATGAGGAGGATATAAAGGTGACACACAATCGACTAGCATGGGATGAATATTTTGCAGCACAGGCCTTACTGATTTCGAATCGGGCGACTTGTAATCGAGCTAAGGTGGGGGCTGTTCTAGTTAAGGATAATAAGGTCATTGCAACAGGTTATAATGGGTCCGTTTCTGGGACAGATCATTGTCTAGAGGATGGCTGCCTCATGGTCGAGGGACACTGTGTCCGGACGATTCATGCGGAAGTCAATGCGATTTTGCAAGGAGCTGAACGTGGAATTCCAAAAGGCTTTACAGCTTATGTGACGCATTTTCCTTGTCTCAATTGTACCAAGCAGTTGCTTCAAGTCGGTTGCAAGCGGGTCGTTTATATCCATCAATACCGCATCGATGAATATGCCGAGTATCTTTACCGTGAAAAAGAAGTAGAACTGGTCAATTTACCAATTGAAGAAGTGAAACGAGCTATTGCTGAGGCTGATTTTATTTAGGGAAGGCTTCCCAACTATTTCATGATATGTTAGCAATCTAATTGAAAACCTGTCCAAATTAATGTTTAAGAGATAGCATTGAATAGATGGCTATCATGAAAAGAATAATGGAATCAAGTATAATGGTGTTAAAGGAAAAACATAAAAATATAAGAAAGGTAGGAGAAAATGATGACAAACCAAGAGAAACATCTTGAGGAAAATAAAGAACATAGTAAGATCAGTGAAGATCATCCCAATTCTATATTTGTTCAGAATCCTCCAAAAGAAAATAGCTTACATTCTATTCTTCTTTCAGTAACCTTTTACCTATCCATTATCTATCTTGTATTGTTTGTCTTTTTCTTTAATATTTTGGGATTTTTCATGTTGTTGATTTTTCTAACACCAAACTTCTTAGGTGTTGCTATTGGAACCATTTTACTTGGACTAGGGATGAAGAAGGGGGAATAAAAGCCTCCTCTATACGAGTGTTGGACTCTATCTGCTGTCTATCATCTTGGGTTTTGAACTAGATTGGGAAATTTTTCGAATCGCTCCGTTACTGCTAGGTATTCTGGTTTTAATTGGAACACTCTTAGTTGAAGAAGAGAAAAGCTCTTAATCAAAAAATGGGTATGGTCAACTCTACTCAATAAAAAGTATTCGGGTCGATCAAAGAGATAGTTAAATCAGTTCTTCCGCTCTATTTTAGGCGCTATTATTTGAAAGAATAACTAAAAATGTTGGGAGAAAGTTATGACAGATCAACAAAAAATCCTGAAGTGGATAAAGAAAATGAGGCATATGCTTCAGATGAAAGTCTTTTTTCGAACAATGAAATGAAGCCAGAGAAGAGAATTGGAAACTCTGTAATCCTTTCTATTGCCCTGTTCATCGCCATTGTTTATATAGTTTTACTTTTATTAGGTCTCTTTTCAATGGGAGCGTGGGCTGGTGGCTTTTTGTACTTTTTGGGAATCCATATGATTAGCTTTGTGATTGCAACCATCCTGCTTTGGAATGGAATAGTGAATGCCAATAAAGCAACTCTTTATATAGCAGCAGCTATTTATGTTTTTTCATTTATTGCTGCGGGTGATCCGGATTGGGTGATTAATCATATACCACCGCTTGTAGTAGGAGTGCTGGTATTGATTGGAACTGTATTGTTAAAAAATGAAGACTGATGATAGCAGGTAGGATGTTCAATCCTATCTTTTTTATTTATTTAGTACTGATAACGCACTAAGAAAACGGTTACAAATTGTGTTATAATTTAAATGAATGAATCGTTCAATACTTTTCTTAGAAAGTGGAGGAGAATCTATGCCTAGAAAAAAATGGTATGGTATACTGCTAATTCTTGAAGCAATTCTTTATCTTGTTTCTTATGGTAGTAGTATAGTAGTGAACGATAGTTCCCAAAATTTAAATGGAAATACACCACTGTTCACTGTCTCTAGTATTTTTTCTATATGGAATGGAATGATTATTTGCTGGGTAATTTGGAGAATCATGAAGCAGCGTTTAAATGTTGAAGGATTGATAGCTGCTCTTCTCCTCTCAATTACCCAACTACTGATGTTTTTTTTTTTACCACCTTTCTCCCCAACAAATCTGATGAACATTTCCTTTGTGCTAAATATCATTTGTTTAATATGGATTTGCTTGCTTATAAAGAATGTAGAAATGAGGGAGCTTTTAAACAATTGGAAAAGTAAAGATGGTTGGAAATCATCGATAGCTTATTTAGTACTATTTGTTGCCTCTACAAATATTTCTCCACTATTTATATTGATTGGTATGGATAGAACGAGTGATATTTACGCTTTTACACTTCGATACAGTGTAATGGAGTTAATGTTTTTACTTCTGATTAATGTTATGATCACAAGTACAAGTGAGAAACTTCAGAAAGTATTTTCTCTCTTGCTCATTTTATCTTCTCTTGTTGTGATAGGTGCAGTATACTCTTTCATCTCTCGTATAAGCTTTTACGGTCTCTTTTATCTTCTCTTATCGATTTATATTGCTTGTCGTGTTTTTAGTTTACTTGAGAAAGTTGCAGCTAGCTGGGAGTCCAAGGTGAAAGTACAAGATCTATCATCTATTGACACTAAACCAGAGATGGCGGACTCTCAAGTAGAAGGAGACATAGATGTAAACGATCAGTTGAATGCTGATATACAATCAAACAATGATAAAGAAAATTCGCCAAAGAGGATCATTCTTCATTCGTCTTGGTTATGGAGCGCCCTTATAATAGCAGTCTGCCACCTTGGTATTATGATTTTTCCTTTATTTTTAGGAAACCCCATGTATCTACTGATCTTATATATTGGTGCCATCCATTATATTTGTTTTATGATTGCGACTTTCATCCTTTTCATAGCTATGAGGAATGGAAATGTGGGTCTCTTAAATACATCAGCCGTCTTATTTATTGTTTCCATCATAGGTACGCTAGATCCTTATTGGACAGGTCCAAATATTTTATCCTTGGTTTTAGGAGTCCTGGTATTTATTGGAGGTATATTATTTAAAAATGGAGACTGATTAAAGTAGATAGGGTTGAAAATTTTTAAAGAACTGTTATCATTTAAGTAGGTGGTAGGTTTTCGAGTACCCATTGGTACGCGGACGCCTACCATTTTTGAAAGATAAAAAAAGCACCGTGTGAGGGTGCTAGATCTTGCCTGCTGAACTCGTCAATTGATAGATACCCTACAGGGGTATTTTTTGTGAACTTTTTAGGAACTTTGAGGACTGTTTAAGTCAGTTTAACTGGGTAGTGCATAGACCGAAAAAGCTGATTTAATGGGCTTTTTGAAAAATCATTTTCCATATCATATGTAATG
>BNJU01003824.1_pt1 | contig 11162 bp, 20 predicted proteins | sample 8539281 | NCBI WGS metagenome assembly BNJU01 (sample SAMD00202456, study PRJDB9452) | human saliva metagenome | isolation source: human saliva | place: Japan
GCCCGGTGGACATTAATAGAACGAAGCCGAAAAGAAGAACAACACGTGCGGGTGCCTCAGATGCACCTTACGACAAATAACGAGCTCCGCGGCCAACTACCCAAGGAAGAGAACTTTATCGATGAAACAAACACCCCCAAGAAAGACACGCACTCCTACCGAGCAGGAAGCTTTCCGATTTGCAAAACATTCTTACTGGACCAAAGAAGGGCAGCAAGATATTCCTCCAGTAACGACCATGAAGCATGCGATTGATGACGCTTATAAAGATTCTTTACGAAATGGGACACAGAGAAAAATCTAATGCGGTTACGGCATCTTCAAATGGGTTATGACTTCGTGGCAATACCTCAGCCGTGTTGGTTACCCTAGAACGCGGAAAGGGTTCTAAGGGGTCGTGTCATTAGGTTGGTCTTTTGAACGTGGCTTAGCTTCGTCGATAGATGGCTTAGTCGCGGTGCGTTAGACTCGATGGACGACGTGGATTGACCTCAAACACCGCCGTGGCCCGCCCGAGATGAGCTCGGCTGACGAGCGCATTAGTGACGACGTTAAGCATCCCCTACGGCAACACCATAGGCGAGTGAATAAGCTGTGCCGGTCACGACCGACACGTTTGGTACCCAGGCAGAGCGCACTTCAAGCACGACACAGAGCCTCGGTGCCGGGACTATGCGACTTACACCTGCAAATCTAACGCCGAGCTGGCCCTTCTCATCGTCCGAAGAGGTTAGCTCTACCAGACTCGACCTCTACGGCCCGCACGCCTCGCTTCTGCCAAAACCAGAAACGAGCTAATGATTTAGAATACTAGTATTCAGGAAGTTTGACGTCGGTACTGGGTATGTGGTTCATTCAATGGAATCCAGCGCCTTCGTGAGCCTATCGTCAAATTCTTGTGCGTCAGTTGGGCTTTCTATATAACTCCGCAGACGTAGCCATTTGGCAATCGACAAACCAAGCATGCGTCCACCTCCTATAGAATGTATTATAGTACGAGTGGCCGTATGCTGGACGTTTATCAATCCCTCTTTGGCAGACCCTAGTCTTTTGTTTTTCGTTCTCTCGCTGTCGCCTTTTTGCCTGGTTGTTCTGCCAAATTTGTTGATCCCTCCACACTTTTTGCCCCAATCGAGGATGAGCGAGAAAGCACTGTTAACGCTGCCCCGGCATTTGGCCCTTTCAGTTTCATTTTAAACAGAATCTGATTCCGATAACTATAGTACTCCGTGTAGTCTCTTTCGGAAGCAATGGCCTCGCCCCACTCTTTGTCCTGAACTCCACGTCAGGGAACAAAACGCGTCCGCTGAACGTTGAGCGAGGCCGCAGCCGCCGAGCAACAGAAGCAGCGCGCACAGCAACCTCCGCCGCCGGAACCAAGCCTGTTTCGGCGGCCGCCCTCGATCAAAGTTGGGCGAACCTTTCTGGCTGGAGCGTCCCGGCCCGCCGGTTGTTCCGACGAAATCAGCTGCCCCGATGCGATTGGCTGCCTTGACGAGACCCGCGCGCTTCCCATTCGCCATTTCCAATTTTTCCTCTGCGCGAACCGAACTTTGACAAGAACGCGAACCGAACTTTGGAAAAGCCCTTACCTTGATATTCTAGCCAGCGGGTCCGCGTCACGACGAAGAAAGGCGGACAAGATGTCGATCAGCTACCTCGAATGCCCCTGCCTCGTTTGGGGCTGGCCGACTTCCTGAGGAAGGGCATTGTCGACGAAGCAACGGCTCAAGAACACCGCCCTACTCGGCACGGAGTTTTCCAGTTGCCAAAGCTTCTTGCTGGAGCGAAGAGGGACGGCACTTCTCCGGCAACGACCGCGAAGCCACACGATTAAAGAGGGTTATAGAGATGCCCTACGAAACGCCAACCAAAAGAGAGCCTAGTAGACAGTCTGGTCGTCTATGTGTTTTCGCAACCATTGAATGTGATCTAGAACTTTTATGATCTGCGGATCAAGTTTCTTTTGCATCTATTGGGCTTTCTAGGTTAATTTCACAAATATAGCCGCTTGGGCAATCGACATACCATGCCCTGTGCCCATCGTTTGAAGTCGTTTTCGAAGTAAGAGTAGCCATACGCATGTCGGCCTCCTATTTTTCGTGAATGTTTTAAAAAGGTGCAATTTGTAACCGTTGACTTTCTGGGATGCTGTAATGGACCATATTCTTTTGTCGCATGGTTATTGCGTTATAATGTCTGACTTTTTACTCGTATAGATAAAACTGAGACCCTTTCTGGTCCTTTTTAGCTTCATCTTGAGGAAAAATGTGATATCCATCGTCCTGTTCTGTGTATCCGTGTTTGCTGTAGTCTGTTCGCCCCAATCGTCGTCGTCGAACTTGACGGCAAGAACAAGATCTTTTGAATCGACGTTAAGCGAAGCGCAGCCGCCTACCAGCAGAAGCAATGCGGACATCAGCCCTGCGATAGCCCGAAAAGAGCTTCTTGCGTTCTTCTTGGCGCTTGTCTGGCCCGATTTTTGCGCATCTGTTGTCCGGACACGACGCACCGACCGCGGGCAACGTTCCTCGGCTCTCGTGTTGCATCTGTGTTCCTTCCATTGGGCTCTAGGACGATAAACTCTGCCTAGAGACTCGACTTGCTGCGCAAACTTCTACTGCACCACTGTAGACCACAAGCTGGCTTGCTGTCGGCCTGTGTTGCAATGCCGTTAAGCGAGGCGCGCACATCTAGAGGTGTACGGCAATGGCCGACTTGACTGAATGATGCCGAGTTGACTAGCGATAACTCTTTCGGCGATGGCTCTCAAAGTGCCCCTGGTCATAGGGACCGTCGTAAAAGCTAACAAACTAAAGTCCGCGCCCCGCCGTATTGGCGGTCAGGCGCGGTCTTTGTAGACGGTAGGTTGTCCACGTGATGTGCTCGAATGCCTTCATGAGTTGTGGGTCGAGGTGTGGTGCGCCTTGCGGGGATTCCAGGTAGATTTTGCCAACGCTGGTCTTCTTTGCCTCCGCCGCATTCGACGAACCACGGCTGGACCCATCGCTCATGCGTGTCGTGATAGAAGCTGAAGCCATAATGCTTGACGGCCCCCGATGTCGATAGGCTTTGTCACAGCCGTCGGCGTTCCCTTCCCTCGACGTCGTTTTTCACGTATCTTTCGAGCACTTCGTCCCGAAGAACGCGAGGCGTCGGACTCGAGTATCGGAAGTCGATGGACAGGATCGCTCCGGCGTTGAGCTGTGTGATTTTGATGCGGTAGAGGATCTGGCCGGTGTCTCCGCCGTGGGGAAGCACATCGTTCTCGGTTCCTTCCCTCCAGCCTGTGCCCGCTGAATTTGACCTCCGGGAAGACGCCGGGGGTCCCCATCGGTCCCGGGTCGCCTATATCCCAAGGAAGGGCATTATCGACGAGGCAAACGGCCCCATAAACGCCGCGCTACTCAGCAAGAAGCCTCGATTCGCCAAGCATTCTCACTGGACCAAAGAGCGGCAGGCTGACATTACTCCAGCAACGTCCACAAAGCACGCGATTGAGAGAGACTCATAGAGAGTCGTTCCGAAAAAGCCGAGCAAGGAGAATCTAATAGAAGGAAAAATCTAGTAGGTAGTCGGGTCGGTGATATGCTTTCGCGTCCACCGGATGTCATCCAAGACTTTAGTGATCTGCGGATCAAGTCTTTCTGCTTCTACTGGCTTTCAACATATACTTCACAAAAAGTAGCCAGCTGGGCGTCGACATACCATACCTGTGCCCATCTTTTGGAATCGTTTTCAAAATAGGAGTAACTGCACGCATCTCGGCCTCCCTATCTTTCTTGGATGCTAAACGGTCTAACTTCTAACTTATGCGCCCCGGGTATTCCGTTTTCTAATTAGCTGTTTTCGCAAAGGTCTTTTTCACTGTGCGACATTTTCCTTGAACGTATTGATAGAATCGATCCAGTTTCAGACCCTTTTAATTTCATTTTTAAGAAGGACATGAGGTCCTCCGTATTGTTCGCTGTCTCCATGTGTGAAATGGTCCGGTTTACCCCAATCGTCGTTGTCGAACTTGACGGCAAGAACCAGATCCTTCGAATCGACGTTAAGTGAGGCGCATCCGCCGACCAGCAGAAGCAATGCGGACAGCAGTCCCGCGACCGCGTGGAAAGGGTGCGCCCGTGTGGTCAGCGCTCCCGCGGCGGGATCCTGCGGACTTCGGCGTCGTCCTGCCCGATCCGTCCGTCCCTGTTTGAATCGCCTCCCGCCGTTTGGCGTGTGAGCGCATGCGTCAAACCGTCTATGCCCATGTGTATGCATCGCGAAAGCCGTCACTTCTTGGGCAGGGAAGACTGCAGCATGTCAAAGCGCGTCGCCGAATTGTTCTCCTGGGAGTCGAAGTTCTCGATTCCCGACTTGATTCCCGAGCCCAGGGTTGCGCACCCGTCGGCGATCTCCGGGCGGCGCCGGCGAACAGCTTTATCGTCCAGTCCAGGGTCTTTTTCGAGTGCGCGGGTTCCGTTATTGTCGGTTTTTGCATCCCGCGCCAATTGTGTCGGTTGGCAAGCTTTGCGGCTATCTTAACGACGTCGCCGGCGCAAGCGTCGATGCCTTTGCCGACGCCGTTGTAGTAGTCCGCGTCGTCCCATCCGGCGATGGCCTTGATTCCAGCCTTGTCACGATCGAACTTGAGCTCGCCCATTGGAGTGTCCCTTTCGTTGTGAGGTTTGACGATATGTGTTTCTCTGCGGTCTGACGATATGTGTTTCTCGGGGTCTGACGGTATGCGTTTCGACGTCCGACGGCATGGATTCCGCCGCCTGGTGCCAAGTGTTTCTGCGGGCGACACGCAGCTCAACGCTTAGCGCCTAGAGGCACATAGCTCTTCCGCGTCGCTCGATCTGTAGATGTTTATGTCTGAGAGCTTACCGGCATTCCGCCGTCGATGGAAGAGTGAAATCGACTTTCGCCTCTTTTGTTATAAAGAACATTATCAGACGGGAAAGGGTGTTCCGGACAGGCGACGGAACGAGCGCTCCGGACATGCAATGGGAAGGGCTCTCGGGATGGAACGTGTCCTTGGGATGTCAGGGATGGAGCAGGCTCCTTGGGATGTCGGGATGGAACGGGCTCCTTGGGGTGTGGGGACTGGAGCCGGAATGGACCGTTCGGGATAGCGGGGAGGCCGCGTGGGGCAGACAACAAGAAAGGGCGCTTGGAATATGGGGGCAGGGCATTCAGGATGGGGGAGATGCTCAGAGCAGGAGCAGGACGCTTGGAATAGGGAGAGGGGCGCTCGGGATCGAAACGCAGGGTTGCCTAGAACGGACGCAGGGAAAGCTGTTCGACAGGGCCCGTTTGAGAAGTGTGCGAAGCTTATGGAGCGTTGCGAGCGTCATGATGGGTGAGCCGTTCGGAAAAAGGCGCTGGCCTGTCGGTGATCTACTGCACCGGATCGCCTGCCACCGACAAACAGGAGGTCCGTGTAGTATTGATCGTTGGTACGTCCTGCCCAAAAGCAGGTCTGCCTCGGAACCGCGCAACCCGGTGCGGGGCCGATCGGAGTGTTAGCGAGGGTTATGGCGAAGAAGGATGGAGTCATCGAGGTTGAGGGGGCGGTCGTCGAGGCCCTCCCGGAACGCGATGTTCCGCGTCGAACTGGAGAACGGGCACGTTGTGCTCGCTCACATCTCCGGCAAGATGCGCCAGCATTACATCAAGATTCTCCCGGAGGACCGCGTGGTAGTCGAATTGACTCCCTACGACCTGTCCCGCGGGCGCATCGTGTACCGCTATAAGTGAGCCCCGATTTTCTATCGCCGCCAGTGTTCTGACGGCAAGGAAGTACAGCAATGAAGGTCAAGCCCAGCGTCAAGAAGATCTGTGACAGGGTGCAAGGTGATCCGTCGCCACGGCCGCGTCATGGTGATTCTGCGAGAACCCGCGGCACAAGCAGCGCCAAGGGTGAACCGGCGCAGCGGGTCTTCCCGCGTCAACCGCACTGCCCGCCGCAAGGCAACCCCCGGACCGAAGGCCGGGGCTCCGCTGTTCAGCGGGGGAGAGGCAGTGTTCCATACCTTCGGACTACCAAGGAGCTAAGAAATTGGCACGTCTATCCGGCGTCGATCTTCCTCGCGAAAAAGCGGGTTGAGATCGCGCTCACCTATATCTACGGCATCGGCCCGCACCCGCTCGGCGGAAACGCTCGCGGCCACCGGCATCAGCCCGGACGTTCGCGTCCGCGACCTCACCGAGGACCAGCTCGTCGCGCTCAAGAAGCACATCGACGAGAACTACAAGGTCGAAGGCGACCTGCGCCGCGAGGTTCAGGCTGACATTCGCCGCAAGATCGAAATCGGCTGCTACCAAGGCCTGAGGCACCGCCGCGGCCTGCCCGTCCACGGCCAGCGCACGAAGACGAACGCGCGCACCCGCAAGGGTCCCAAGCGCACCGTCGCCGGCAAGAAGAAGAAGTAAGCAGTAGGAGTAGATCATGCCCCCCAAGACCCGCCAGACCTCTTCCGGCTCCCGCCGTCCGCGTCGCAAGGAGCGCCGCAACGTCGTCGCAGGCCAGGCCCACATCAAGTCCACGTTCAACAACACGATCGTCTCGATCACAGACCCGAACGGCGCCGTCATCGCCTCGTGCTCCTCGGGCCAGGTCGGTTTCAAAGGCTCGCGCAAATCGACGCCCTACGCTGCGCAGCTCGCCGCGGAGAACGCCGCCCGCGCCGCCATGGAACACGGAATGAAGAAGGTCGACGTCTTCGTCGGGCGACCCGGCTCCGGACGTGAGACGGCGATCCGTTCCCTCACCGCGTCGGGCCTCGAGGTCACATCGATTTCCGACGTGACGCCGCAAGCCTACAACGGCTGCCGCCCACCGAAGCGTCGCCGCGTGTGACGCACGGCCCGCCTCGGCGGGCCCTAAGCGGATATCCGCACTCCGCAGGCCGGACGGATGGCCTGCGGGCGACTGGACGTCAAATAGCGGGCGTCCGTGAAAGGAAAGAATCGTGCTTATCGCACAGCGCCCTGTTCTCACCGAAGAGCAGGTCTCGGAGTACCGCTCGCGGTTCATCCTCGAACCCCTCGAGCCGGGTTTCGGCTACACGCTTGGCAATTCCATGCGCCGCACCCTGCTCTCGTCGATCCCTCGGCGCGGCCGTCACATCGGTTCGCATCGACGGAGTCCTCCACGAGTTCTCCACGATCGCGGGGTCAAAGAGGACGTCGCAGCATCATCCTCAATCTCAAGAGACTCGTCGTCTCCTCGGAAAACGACGAGCCGGTCCTCGCGTACCTGCACAAGCAGGGCCCGGGAGAGTCACGGCCGCTGACATCACGCCGCCTGCCGGCGTCGAGATCCACAACCCCGACCTCCCACATCGCCACGCTGAACGATTAAAGGCAAGATCGAGATCGACCTCACCGTCGAGCGCGGTCGAGGCTACGTCTCCGCCGCGCAAAACAAGGAGAAGAGGACGAAATCGGCCGCATTCCGATCGATTCGATCTACTCGCCCGTTCTCAAAGGTGTCCTACAAAGTCGAGGCGACCTGAGTCGCTCCAGCGCACTGAACTTCTGACAAGCTCGTCGTCGACGCCAGTGAAGCCTTCGACGACGCCGCGGGACGCGCTCGCCTCCGCCGGCAAGACGCTCGTCGAGCTGTTCGGGCTGTGCGTCGAGCTCAACAACGAGGTCGAAGGAATCGAGGCTGGGCCCCCGCCCGTCGTCGAAACCCAGTCCTCGGACCCTGCAGCGGCCATCACGATTCTCAACCTTCCCGCCCGCTCGCAGAACTGCCTGCAGCGTGAAGGCATCCGCACCATTGGTGAACTCATTCAACGCTCTGAGGCCGACCTCCTCGACATCCGCAACTTCGGCGCGAAGTCGATCGAGGACGTCAAGGACGAGCTTCTCAAGCTCGACCTGCGCCTGAAAGATTCGCCCGCTGGTTTCGTCTCCAGCTTCGGCGAGGAGAGCTACACGATGCAGTTCAGCAGACGACTCGCAGGGCTGGAAGCCCGATTTTTCATAGGAGACACTACTATGCCCAAGCCCCACCAAGGGCTCCGCGTCTGGGCGGCTCGCCCGCCCACCAGCGCCACATCATCGCGAACCTGTGCAGGACCTCATCCGCCACGGTGCGGTCACAACCACCCAGACTCGCGCCAAGACCGTTCAGCCCCACATCGAGCGACTGATCTCGAAGGCCAAGCGCGGCGACACCTACAACCGCCGCCTCGCCCTTCGCGTCCTCCAAGACCGCGAGCTCGCCTCACATCCTGTTCGAGAGCTCGGGCCGAAGTTCGCCGAGCGCAATGGCGGATTCACCCGCATCATCAAGCTCGGCAACCGCAAAGGCGACAACGCGGCGCTCGCGCGCATTGAACTCGTGACCGAAAAAGGTCTCGCCCAAGCAGTCAGCGGTTCGCGAAGCTGAGAAGCCGCCGAAGGCTGCCGGTGCTCAAAAGCTCGCGAAAGGAAGCCAAGGCAGCGCCGACGCAGAGAAGGCTGCTGAAACCGCGGCCGACGCCGTCGAATCCAGGAGGCAGGAAGGCCGCCAAGGAAACTGCGGCCAAGAACGACGCTGCGGCCGACGGGCAAAGCCGAGGCTGACGAGACCAAGTGATCTCTCGCGAGCCCATGCGCGAAAATCCATATCTGGAGCAGTATGCACCCCGCTTCGCTTCCTTTATGACGACCTCGGACGAGGCTTCACAGTTCCTTCGGACGTTGTTCTTCGTGATGCCAGAGGAGGCTTCACAGCCGCTTCGAGCGAAGTTTTCCCGCTATCCCGAGACAGGTTCCGCGGCAGCCTCCAGCAAAAATTCGAAGAATGCTTGGCTATGGCGGCGAAGGCGGCTAGGCTTGCAATGACGCCACCGCGACGCCGGCGACGTCCCTCAAGTTCGGCGTGGAATGAAGGATCTCCTCATGGACAACACGGTCACCGCAGACCCTGCCGGCCCTACACGGCTGAAGAAGAAAAACTCGTCATTCGAAACAAAGAGGGCGTTCCCGTGGGCGTCAAACCCGACAACTCGTGGACGCTCCCGAAAATCGCACTGTGGATCTCGATAACCGCGATGGGCACGCTCGGATGGACGATGCTCGCCCTCGTGCGCGGCGAAGAAGTCAGCACAATATGGTTCGTCATAACCGCGGTGTGCACGTACGCCATCGCTCACCGCTTCTACGCGCGTCTATGTTCAGCGCAAGGTCAGTGCGGCCCGACGACTCAACGCAACCCCCGCGGAACGAATCAACAACGGCAAGGACTTCGACCCCACCCACAGAGTGGTGCTCTACGGCCACCATTTTCGCCGCCATCGCCGGCGCCAGCCCGCTCGTCGGCCCGGTCTTGCCGCCCAGATGGGATACCTTCCCGGAACGCTGTGGATCATCTTCGGCGTGTGCATCGCCGGGGCGATCCAGGACATGCTCGTGCTCTTCTTCTCCATGCGGCGAGGCGGGCGTCCCTCGGCCAAATGGCACGCGACGAAATCGGACGCGTCGGCGGAACGGTGGCCATGGTAGTCGTCCTCGTCATGCCTGGCGATCGTCCTCGCCCGTCCTCGCAATGGTCTGCGTCAACGCCCTCGCGGAATCCCCGATGGGGCGTCTTTTCCGTCGGCTGCACGATTCCGATCGCACTGGGCATGGGGCTGTGGCTCGCTACATCCAGCCGGGAAAGATTACGCAGGTCTCGATTGCGGGCTGCGCCCTCCTCGTCGTCGCGATCTTCGCCGGAAGGTGGGTCGCTAACACGGACTTTGGAAAGGAACACCTTCATCTCTCGCCGACCACGCTGGTGTGGGCGATGATCATCTACGGCTTCCTCGCCGCCATCCTTCCGGTGTAGCTGCTTCTGACGCCCCGCGACTACCTGTCGACGTTCGCAGAAGGTCGGAACGATCGTCATTCTGGCGGCCGGCATCGTTGTGGTTCGGCCTCGTCGAAATGCCCGCGGTCACCGAGTTCGCAGGCAACACCGACGGCCCCCGTGTTCGCCGGAACCCTCTTCCCGTTCCTTTCATCACCATTGCCTGCGGCGCCCTGTCGGGAATGCACGCCATGGTGTCCTCGGGAACCACCCGAAAATGGTCCAAAAAGGAATCCCAAACCCGGATGATCGGCTACGGCGGAATGCTCATGGAATCCTTCGTCGCCATCATGGCGCTGGCCGCCGCTGCCTCTCAACCAGGGCATTTATTTCGGGATGAACACCTCGGAGGCAACCGTCAACAAGCTCGCTGGAACTCAAATCACCCAAAACGACGAAGGACCGGAGGAAATCACATCGAAGGCCGTGGGCAACCTCAGGGGTGACCGACGTCCATGGCAACAAGGTCGTTCCTCGATGGGAGTCGACCGACAGCAAAGGGAAACGAAAAGACGTACACCGGAGCTGAGGCCCTCAAAGCAGGTCGCGAAAGACGTCGGCGAGCCGTCGGTCGTCTCGCGAACCGGCGGGGCGCCCTACGCTTTCGGTCAGCATGGCCCATATTCTCCACCAGCTCGGCGGGGGATCAGGGAATGATGGGCTTCGGTACCACTTCGCCATCATGTTCGAGGCTCTGTTCATCCTTTCCGCCGTCGACGCCGTCACCCGAGTCGCCCGATTCCAGTGTCCGACGCCCTCGAAACCTGTTCCCGAGGTTCAAAAGACCCGTCGTGGCGGGCGGGAGCGTGAGTGCCACCGCCGCCGTCGTCGCGGCCTGGGGCTCTTTGCTGCTTATGGGCGTGACGGACCCGAGAGGCGGAATCCAGACCCTGTTCCCGCTCTTCGGCATCGCCAATCAATTGATAGCGGCTGTGGCTCTGCTGCTGGTGACGGTGATGGTTGTGAGAAAGGGATACACGAGTACGTGGATACCGCTCATACCCTTCGCCTTCGACACAGCCGTGACTTCACGGCGTCGTGGGAGAAGATATTCTCCACCGATCCGAAGGTCGGCTATTGGCAGCAATGGCGCGACGCGCGCAAGGCCCTTCCGGGATTGAGCGATCCGAAGAAGATCTCGGAGACGGAAGCCGTCATCCGCAACACCTTCATTCAAGGGACCCTTTCGATCGTCTTCCTCGTCGCCGTCACGTTCGTCGTGGTCTGCGCCGCGCTGCGCGTGATCAAGACGATTCTGAATGGGCGACACGACGACGTCGGAGGATCCCTACGTCGAGTCGAATTTCTTCGCCCCGACGGCGATGTT
>BNJU01004360.1_pt1 | contig 11158 bp, 13 predicted proteins | sample 8539281 | NCBI WGS metagenome assembly BNJU01 (sample SAMD00202456, study PRJDB9452) | human saliva metagenome | isolation source: human saliva | place: Japan
TTTAGAAAATATGGCTTGGAAAATTAAATATAGATTTTTGGAACAAATGATAGACTTTTATTTTTATGATACACTACGTAGTGTATCGGTTTTATAGAAAACGAAGTACTGAAGACCGGACATTTGCTTACTCTATGCATGTTGTCTGAACTTAAGTTCTTTCATTGGATTAATATTGGGGTTGCACACTTTCCTTTGTAAATTACTTTGAGATTCAAAATATATCAATAAGCCTTTTATTTGGTCTTATTCAATTATTTCTCTTATATTTGAGTATCTTGTATTCTTTCGGAAAGACAGACACTTAAAAATCTTTACCGAGTATGAGAAGCAAATAGATACTCCTGCAATGAAACGAAAGATGAAAATGCCAAGATATTTAACTATAGTATTTTTCATAGTAGACATTATTATGCTTTTTATAGGCGATTATCTTAATCATCATGGCGGATAGCATTATGTTTAAATATAATATAACGTGATTTCGTTGAATTCACGTTATATTATTGTCATCTTTACTATACTGTGCATAGATATTTCTTAGGAAAATATGGAATGGAAGAATTAAATATAGATTTTTGGAACAAATGATAGACTTTTTATTTTTATGATACACTACGTAGTGTATCGGTTTTATAGAAAGCAAGTACTTACGATAGATACACTTGCTTACTTTATGCTTTTTAGCTTGCACATAACGCTTTCTGAAGCATTAGTATGCTGTGTGAAAGTTTATTAAGTAGGTCTTTTGGATACCAATCAATTATAAATAAGCTTTTTATTTGGTCTTTATACATTATTTCTTTATATTTGAGAATCTTGTATTCTGTTGGAAAGATAGATACCTTAAGTTTTTACCGAGTATGAGAAGCAAATAGATTCTCCTGCAATGAAAGCGAAAGATGAAAAATGCCAAAGATATTTAACTATAGTATTTTTCATTGTAGATGTTATTATGCTGTTTATAATTGATTATCTTAATCATCATGGTGGATAGTATTATGTTTTAAATATAGTGTAAGGGGAACAAACAAAATATATACTTAAAATGCCTTTCTGTTATATATATATTAGGTGTAGGAACAATAAATAATAATGATATTGTGATGTGTTCAGAGCTATTAGTTGTTACACCCAGACCAAATATTTATTAATATTCAGCATAATTAAAAATATTTTGTAATTACGAATTATTTTTCTTATTAAAAACTCTCCTATTATTTTTGCTTTCGAAATGCAGAACATATATATTTGTTTTATATCAAGTTGTAATGCCGTATAAATTAAAAATATTTCATAAAACAGTATTTTTTCTCTGTTTTAATGTTGTTTTATTAAAAATATATTTAATTTTTGCACTTGAATTCGAGATATACAACTTACTAATTACAAAATTAAGCATAAAATTGATTGTATAATAAATAAAGATTATGAGAAAAAATTTTTAATGGTATTGGCATTTACTAGCTTATCAGTAGCTGGTTTTGCACAAGACGAAGTGCCTACAAAAAAGTATAGCGTTGCTACAAATTCTTTTTGGAGCAATTGGTTTCTTCAAGTAGGTGCAGATTGGAATGCATGGTATTCTGGTCAGGAACATGGTGCTGATTTAAAAAGAAATCCATTTAAGGACTTTTCGTTCAAATCCCAGGTGCAGCTGTAGCTATTGGAAAATGGTTTACTCCAGGACTTGGTCTTCGTATTAAAGCACAAGGTATTTGGGGTAAACGTGTGAGTAATCAGATGTTCACACTTCAACTGTAGACAATGGTAACAAATATTGGATTGCACAAAGGTCAGGCAATGTTCAATCTTACCAATATGTTCTTAGGTTATAGAAAAATCGTCTTGTAGATATTATTCCTTTTTGTAGGTGCAGGCGTTGGTCGTACAATGAGTCATAGACTTATATGCAACAGGGACTTAGTGCAGGTGTTCAGGCATCTTTCCGTTTAAGTAAAGCTTATGCGTCTGTATGCTGAAGCAGGTTGGAACCGCTACGAAGGTGATCTTGACGGATATGACCAATATTATGGCAACCGTGGTTTGGGATTCACACGACAACAACCTTTATGTAGAATTAGGGTTTACAATTCAATCTTGGAAAAATCTGGTTGGGAAAAAGACTCCAGATGTTGATGCTCTTAACGCACAACACCAATCAGCTCTCGATGCTTTAAATGCTCGTTTACGCGATGCTGAGGCTGAAAATGCTCGTTTACGCGATGCACTTGCAAATCAAAAACCAGTAGAAACAGTAAGTCAGTCAGTAAAAGAACTTATTTCTACTCCAATTTCAGTATTCTTCAACCTCGATAAGACAAATATCGCTTCACAGAAGGATCTTGTAAATGTACGCGCACTTGCTAAATATGCAGTAGACAACAATAATAACCTTCTTGTTACTGGTTATGCTGATAGTGCAACAGGTTCTGCAAAAGCACAATCAATGGTTGTCTGAAGAACGTGCAAAAACTTTAGCAGGCGAACTTGTTAAGATGGGTGTAGAATCTAGCAAAATTTCACAAGTTGGTAAGGGTGGTGTAGATACATTGACACCAATTTCTTTCAACCGTCGTGCAACTGTTCAGGTTACAGACTAATTAGAATCTACATAAATATAAAAATGGGGTGTGTCAAAACTAAGAATTCAGAAAAGCTTTCCTTTTCATATAACAGTTTCACTCCCTCATAAATATTAAAAGTAACCGTTATCATTGAGTTATTAACTCTTTGGTAACGGTTATTCTTCTAAAATGATAGCTGTCTTTTAGCTGAAAACGAGTTTTGACACCCTCATTTTGTTTTTATTAGAGATAAGAAACAAGATTATAGACTTTTTATTTCTTTGCTAAAAATAATTAATACCTACCTTTGTTTCTGTAAACAAGAAAAAAGCAAATAGAATAGAAATATAAAAATCGGATATATGAAAGATAAACTAATTAGCGGTTGCTTTTAGTGTTGCTATTGTTATAATTTTTATAGTAATGCTATTGTCTGCCATTAGTATGATAAAAACGGTGCATACATAAAAAGGAGGCTTTTTATTGTTTGCGGTATTACTAGTTGTTATTCCTGTATTGATAGGTTTGTTTTCAAAATCAAAAGAAAAACGCAGATAAAGAACAACATATACCCCAAATTCAGTTCCTACTACTAATGATAAACTTATAGAGCTAGTGAAATGTGTTACAAACAATAATGCAGAAAATGGTGGGAAATTTTTCTTTATATGATTAAAAGACCCTGAAAGATTTTTGCCAAAACAGAAATAGAAAACAATCCAGAACAGCCTTACGATTATAACGATTATCTGTTCGATTTACACATGATAACAATATTGCTTTTATTGCACATCGTAACCTCTATGCACTTGGCAATGCTAAATTTGTAGTTAATTTTGATTGGAAAGACGATTTGGAAACGTTTTTGTATGGAATACGCAACCTAAAAATGCTTTAAAGAAAATAATCTTCCTATAGACGAAGCGACTTTATCTACATTAAACGATATTCCACAACAATGTTTCTATCTAAACGAGCAATGAAATCTATTGGATTTCAAACAGTGTTTATCGATACAAATAGTGATGGATATTGGGTGACAATAGTGCCATTGTCGGATATAATCAGGCTATAACAATGTAAGCATTAAATGAAAATGTTGCAGGACTAATCCACCCATTTTAGGATTAATTTTCTAATTACAAGAATACAAAAATAGGAGAGCAAACACATACAATATAATGTTAGTCTCCTATTTTTTCACAGCTAATACGAAAATCTATTAGTCTTCCATTAATTTACGGTAACGCCCTTTCTTAATTTCTTCGTTTCCAAGGCGACGTGCCTTGTTAATTTCATCCTATACGCTCCAGTCCCACCATTTTGGTTCTCTGCAGTTTACAGCCCTATACTCAGCCTTTTCCGCCGACTTGCTGTGATTCTTTATAAGTTGTAATTCACACTCATATATCGTTCTATTTAATTTATTCTTGCTTCCTTTTTCTGTTTAGATACGTATAAAAATCATATTTAGATGCCTACAAAATCATAATTATATACATTCCGTTGAATTATCTAGCTTTGATAATTCTGCTTTCTGCGTACAAGGATAATACAATCCCCTAAGAAAAAGAAGAGAACAAGCAGGGAAAATAATATCAGCTCCGTATTCTTTTCCATTTTCTATTATATGTTTGCATCATACTAAGCTGAAGTATTCACTTTTCTTTGCAAGTTTTACCATTTATTTGTTTTGTTAAGATTTTATGTCTATTTTTGTCTTTCAAAGTATGATATAAGTTGGGGTAGCCTCTATAGCTTTTGCTCATACCAACTTAATTGTGCTAAAAATATAGTAACATATTTATCAATAATAATTCAATTGCACAATGGCAAAATCAGACAGATTACCTTTATCATTATACAAGTTTAGAAACATTACTTAATTTAATAAAAAGGAATTGAAGAAGGTAAATTCAAATTTTGGGCAAGTAGTATCTATACAATGAATGATCCCCAAGAATTCTTGTACGGTTATGATATTTGTATAGCTGTGTTATCTAAAAATAGAAAAAGAACTTGAGATAGATAATGATTTATGTGTATCAAAAAGTATGGGATACTATAAAAAAGTAAAGGAGTCAAGAAAGTCAAGAAAGACTGGAAATCATATTTATGTGATGCATTATACGATAAAAACAATGCTCCCTTTGTTATCATTCTCTTCGTTGAAGATTCGTTGCCAATGTGGAATGCATACAGTAGTCATGGATATGGTGTCAATTTGTGTTTCAAATCATATATTATGAAACCTTCGTCGATATAAAAGATTTTTCAAAAACAGAAAATAGACCTAAAGATAGACAGTCTTCCTGTTTACGAAGTTAGTTATGGTAAACTGATAGGAGATAGTAAAAAGAATTTTTATTAAGTATTTTAAGAAGAAATATGAAGGGATTGATAGATAAATTAGAAAAACTTAGTGTGAAAGAACAATTTAGCAAAAACTATCTTTCTTGACCTTAACTTTGGTGATATTAGCACCATATTTTTAAAGATGAAGCCTATAAGTATGAGCAGGAATTGCGTATAACCAGCTCAAAAGAAAAATGATGATGATGTCCTTTTTAGAGCTTCTAATGGTCGTTTAATTTCCTTATATAGAAAGGGCTATTCTGTAAAGTATCTTAAATCTATTACTATAGGTCCGTGTGCTGACTATAAGATGGTAATAGAGTTGTTAAGCAATTACTACAAAAATACAACCTTAAAGATGTAGAGGTTAAATCGTCAAAAATAGCCTATAAGGCTTTTATAGGTTTAAATAATACTTTAAAAATCACAGTATTTATTGATGATAATAAATAAATACAGAAATCAAAAATATCTAAAAAGTGCCCTATCAAGTTACATCTTGAGCCTTGATAGGGCACTTTATAATATTAGAGGTAGGAAAATCTTCTGAAATTCTTTCTTATCTCTTACTTTTGCCTGCTACGAACGCTGATTAGTCTTCCATTAATTTGCGGTAACGCCCTTTCTTAATTTCTTCGTTTCCAAGGCGACGTGCCTTGTTTATTTCGTATTCAGAGTAAGTTCCTCGAAGAAGAACACTTCGCCATTGCCTTCGAAAAGCAAGAATGTGTGTACAAATGCGGTCTAAGAACCAACGGTCGTGGCTGATAACTAACAGCATCAACCTGCAAAGTTTTTCAAACCTTCTTCCAATGCGCGCAGTGTATTCACGTCAATATCGTTGGTAGGTTCGTCGAGTAAGAGCACATTTCCTTCTTGTTTCAATGCCAAAGCAAGCTGTAAACGGTTGCGTTCGCCACCAGAAAGAACACCACAAAGTTTGCTGATCAGTTCAGAGAAGTTAAAACGTGATATAAGCACGTGCATTAATATCTCGTCCGCCCATTCTAATATTCTCGTTGCCTTGTGCAATAACATCATAAACCGATTTGTTAGGGTCTATATCCTTGTGTTGCTGGTCTACGTATGCAAGTTTTACTGTTTCACCTACCTCGAAATTACCATTGTCTGGAGTTTCCAAGCCCATAATAAGGCGGAAAAGAGTGGTTTTACCAGCACCATTCGGACCAATTACGCCCACAATGCCGTTAGGTGGAAGCATAAAATTTAGGTCGTTAAAGAGAACTTTTTCGCCAAAAGCCTTTTTGTACGTGCTGTGCTTCGATAACTTTATTACCAAGACGTGGACCATTTGGTATAAATATTTCGAGCTTTTCTTCGCGATCTTTTTGCTCCTGATTAAGCATTTGTTCGTATGAATTTAGGCGAGCTTTACCCTTTGCTTGCCTAGCTTTTGGTGCAAGACGAACCCATTCCAACTCGCGTTCAAGCGTTTTTCTACGTTTAGAAGCTGTTTTTTCTTCTTGTTCCATACGTTTTGTCTTCTGATCAAGCCATGAAGAGTAATTTCCTTTCCATGGAATGCCTTCGCCACGGTCAAGTTCAAGAATCCATTCACTAACATCGTCAAGGAAATAACGGTCGTGAGTAACAGCAATAACAGTTCCTTCGTATTGTTGTAGGTGTTGTTCTAACCAATCTATACTTTCAGCGTCCAAATGGTTTGAGTAGGTTCATCGAGCAATAGCACGTCAGGTTTTTGCAATAATAGGGCGACATAGAGCCACTCTGCGTCGTTCTCCACCAGAAAGATGAGTTACAGGAAGGTCGCCTGCAGGGACAACGCAACGCGACCCATAGCACGTTCTAGCTTCGAATCCATATTCCAGCGTCCGTTGCATCAATAATATCTTGCACTTGCTTGACGTTTCATCAGCTTATCCATTTTGTCTGGGTCGCTGTAGTATTCTTCCAAACCAAACTTTACGTTTATTTCGTCGTATTCACGAAGTACGTCAGTCAAACATGTTGTACACCTTCTTGCGTTTTCTTTACGGTTTTCTCTTCGTTGAGGTGGATCCTGTGGTAAATAGCCTACAGAATAGCCAGGACTGAAAACAACTTCGCCCTGATGTTGGCTGCTCAATGCCTGCAATAATCTTCATTAATGTGGATTTACCAGCACCGTTTAAGCCGATGATACCTATTTTGGCACCATAGAAGAACGAGAGGTAAATGTTCTTCAGAATTTGTTTTTGATTTTGTGGAATAATCTTTGATACTCCCACCATTGAGAAGATAATCTTCTTGTCGTCTACTATTGCCATGTATTTTTTTATTGTTGTTGATTTGTTCTAAGTAGTGTTAGTGTTATTTATGGTATAGTATAAATTTGTAGTACTTATGTTTTATATAAAGGTAATAGATTTTACTCTGTTTAGTTCTTCTTCTGCCTCTTTTGCACGTTTGCGTTCGTCTAACAATTGGAAATCTTTCTTTTGCAGAACGAAATCAGTACCAAGATACTTTTCTTTCACAATTTTGTTTGCAGCCAATTCTTCTGGCGTACCTTTAAAAAGTATTTGTCCTTCAAATAGCAAATAGGCACGGTCGGTAATGTTTAGAGTTTCGTGCACATTATGGTCAGTAATGAGAATACCTATATTGCGGAATTTTAATCGCCAAACAATGTGTTGAATATCCTCCACTGCAATTGGGTCTACACCTGCAAATGGTTCGTCGAGCATTATGAACTTTGGATCTATTGCTAAGCAACGTGCAATTTCGCATCTGCGTCGTTCTCCTCCCGAAAGACGGTCGCCAAGATTCTTTCGTACCTTTTCTAAGCGAAACTCTTTAATAAGGCTTTCCATTTTTTCTATGCGCTGCTGTTTGGTGAGTTTTGTCATCTCCAACACACACATAATGTTATCTTCAACACTCATTTTCCTAAAAACACTTGCCTCTTGTGGCAGATAGCCAATACCTGCTTTAGCACGTTTATAAACAGGATATTTTGTTATTTCTAGGTCGTCAATGTAAACGTGTCCTTCGTTTGGAACCACCAAACCGGTTGTCATATAGAACGATGTTGTTTTGCCAGCACCATTTGGTCCTAACAGTCCAACAATTTCTCCTTGTCGCACATTGATACTTACTCCGTTTGCTACAGTACGTTTTCCGTATCGTTTAACAAGTCCTTCAGTACGAAGAACACTGTTTCTTTCGCTCTCAGGGTTTCCAATGATTATGTTTTCTGTGTCGAGCATTTCTAATTTCGTTTCTATGTTGCAAAAGTAGTAAAATAAATGCTAATATCATTGATATTGCTTAAAACAATGACTTATATTGCAGTTTTTTAGCGGATTTTGGTTACTTTTGCACTCGCATACAATAAACATACAAACTATGCTTATATTTAATTGGCTTACAATTCTTGGTAGATACCTGCTCCTGATGGGACGCGCATTCAGTCGTCCTGAACGTTTCCGCATGTTTTTTAAACGCTATGTAAAAGAGATGTCGCAACTCGGTGTCGATTCTATTGGTATTGTTTTGCTTATATCTTTCTTTATCGGAGCTGTTATTTGCATACAGATAAAATTAAATGTTCAAAGTCCGTGGATGCCACTTTGGGTATCGGGTTATGTTACGCGTGAGATTATGTTGCTCGAATTCTCTTCGAGTATTATGTGTCTTATTCTTGCAGGAAAAGTTGGTTCGAACATTGCCTCAGAGTTAGGAACTATGCGTGTTACACAACAAATAGATGCTTTAGAGATTATGGGTATAAACTCGGCAAGCTATTTAATATTGCCTAAGATAGTAGGACTCATTACCATAATGCCTTTCTTAGTTATTTTTTCTGCTGCAATGGGTATTGTGGGAGCCTACGCAACTGCTTTCTTTGCGCATATTATAACTCCTGTAGATTTAACTTCGGGATTGCAGCATGACTTTAATCCATGGTTTATGTATATGAGTATAACCAAAAAGTCTCTTCTTTGCTTTCATCATTGCAAGTGTCTCATCATTTTGGCTACACAGTGAGAAGGTGGTTCAGTAGAAATAGGCAGTCTTCTACCAATGCCGTGGTTAGTTCCAGTGTGCTCATTCTATTTAGCGATGTATTTTTAACCCAGCTTCTTAGCTAATTGTTTATTTCGTAATAGGCTTACAAATATGATAGAAGTTAAAAACTTATATAAATCGTTTGACGATAAAAAAGTGCTTCACGACATAAATACAGTGTTTGAAGATGGTAAAACTAACTTGATTATTGGACAGAGTGGAGCAGGAAAAACAGTGTTACTGCAGTGTCTTGTGGGATTGTTAGAGCCTACAAGTGGAGAAGTACTTTACGACCATCGCAACTTTGTAGCGATGAATAAAAAAGAGAAGATTAGAATGCGCAGAGAGATGGGAATGATTTTCCAAGGCTCTGCTTTGTTCGATTCGCTCACTGTTTTTCGAAAAATGTTCGTTTTCCTCTTGATATGTTTTCTAATCATGACGCAGCGGGCGCGATGCAGCGCACAAAAATGTATAGAACGTATGAGACCTAACAGGGAGCAGAAAACAAAATATCCTGAAGAAATATCGGGTGGTATGCAGAAGCGTGTGGCTATAGCGCGTGCTAGTAATGAATCCTAAATATTTGTTTTGCGATGAGCCAAACTCTGGTCTTGATCCTAAAACATCGTTGGTTATCGACCAACTATTGTCGGACATTACGAAAGAATTTGATATTACCACCATTATTAATACGCATGATATGAACTCTGTTATGAGAATTGGTGAACACATTGTGTTTTATGTGCAGATGGTAAAAAGCAGGTAGCAGGGAATAAAAGATACGGTGATGTCGAGCAATAATCAGAAACTAAACGACCTTGTATTTGCATCTGATTTGTTTAAGAAAGTAAAGCGAGGTGAGAGACCGAAAAGAAAAATAAAGCATCTGCTTTTATCCATATTTCATTGCTTTTTCTTCGCATATTCTGTATGTTTTGGTTTATATAGTTAACGATTATTAAGAATATGCGTTTTTATTGATTATGGATATTTATATGTACTTCTTGCGTATGAGGTTTTATAGCCGATGCAAACAGTAGTGAGAGATAATGTTTAAAAATAATTTGATTATTCTATCGTAGCATCGTCGTATTTTGTTTATACTATTACTTTTTGCCATCTTTCGCTTTCTTTTTGCCATCTAGTTAGCCTTTCTAACTTGATTTCGTAGTAAATTGGTGGAGACTTTATAAAGCATGTGTCTACTGGTTTTGAAAAATTAAATGGAACATTTTAGATATTAAGAAAAGTCAGCCACATTTTAGTCCTTTTGTTTTAGATATCTCTAACGTTCGTCTCAGATATCTGTCATGGCTCGTCTCAGATATCTGTCAGTTGCGTTTTGATATCATAACAAACTATGTCTTTTATAATGCATATTATACTACCTAAAAATATGTTTTATTCAGATGCGTAGTATGAGATTTGTTTTTCTGTGATGTTTTGCTTTGGATATTCTTCTAAGTTCTTGAACTGTAATATGTTGTTTTGTGTATTGTTATATAGTTGTGGCTTTCATCACAATTGTTTTCTTTTCTAAAAAGTCTTCATCTCTATTCTGTTGAGTATATCTAACTTGTTGCAACTCATTATGCCTTCGGTATAAAGTCCTTAATCTGCTCTACAGAAAAACAAAATAAATCAAGATTCTAATAAGCTATTTGAATAGGCATGAATGGCGAGGCATACAATTATATGTTGGTTGCCTCTCGCTTCAGCCTATTATGTCTTTCTTTTTGTATTCTACTTTTCTTAATGGAGCTTACCAGTTGTACATTACTCAGAAGTCTATGCAATTTAAAGCAGTAATCTTTCCTAAGAGATTAGTTCCTGGTAGCAAACTGTCGCGACCTAAGAAGCCCATTAAGTAGATGTTGTGATTATAGAATGCAGAAAAATTCTTTGCAATCTGGTGACTAACCGTCATTCCCAGATTTATAGCGCCATCTTTAGAGTGCTCTTTGTTGGTTTGAATGCCAATGGCAGGACCTGCAGCCTCGCGCAACGTTCCATGCACAGTTAGGTCTGTATCCACGGAAATAAGCGAGTAAATCAGGTTGAAATCTGCCGGAAACAAATAGAATGTTACGCTTATCTTCGTTGACAGCTCGCTATATTGTTTTCAATGTAGGCATGCTTAACATTGTCCATCATGTTCTAACCCAAGACGGACAGCCGAAACTTCGTTCAGCCTGTAGCCT
>BNJU01002791.1_pt1 | contig 11146 bp, 11 predicted proteins | sample 8539281 | NCBI WGS metagenome assembly BNJU01 (sample SAMD00202456, study PRJDB9452) | human saliva metagenome | isolation source: human saliva | place: Japan
GGGAATATATTGATAATAAATAATTAACAAGGCTTCAAACCTTTGAAGTATTGTTGCACATTGAATATCGACCAATCTGTTTTGTTCTCCGCTCCTGGTATTTCAATTTTTAGTTAGATTCTGGTCTAAACCATCAGCTTGTGCTTGTAACTTATCACCTTGTTCAGCTTAAACTCTACTGGTAAGGAAGTAGCCTTCTAAGTTCAGCTTTTTATTTGTGTTGTATCGAGAGCCAATTTTTGTTTGAAGTGCCGCTTTCAAACATATCAAAATAGGTGTTCTTGTCAGAAAGAATTGCTTTGCTTTCACCATAGAGTGGGCATAGCTTGTTGAATACGGTTGGTTGATCTCTTTTTTAATTTTATTCCAATCTTGCTCTTGTTGATTATCTGTTGTGTTGCGGTAATGGATGGAATTATTTTGTTCTTCACGTGTTGTTGTGCAGTTAGTGTTTTCTTCTTGTAATAATTGTGTACTTGTTTTTTTTGTTTGCACTTTCGTGTGATTTGATTTGTTGTTCGCCATTTAAACGGATGATGTTGTAAAATTGTTGATTAATCGCTGAAGTTTTTCAGAGCGATTTTTGTGAATGGATATTTCCATTTTCTGAATTTTTGTGGCCGTCGTATGTGCTTGTTGGGAACGTTTTTTCGTTAGCGAGATCACCATTTTGATACTTTATTCTCTTGAGCGAGTAAATCATCAATAGTTAAACTTTGTCATAAGGGATCTTTATTATCATGTCACCATGTTGACCATCGGCATTGAGCTATGAATCAATGATGTACTTTAATTTTTTTTGAGCTGATTGATTTTAGTTGAATCTTTGTTGTGAAGTGCCTGATCATTTCTATTGATGTGATTCGCCAAAAGTAGCTTTCGGTTTGTAACTTTTGTGGAGAAATTGATATGAATCGGACTCTTCTAGATTTTCAAACACTTGAAATAAGCTATTTGCACTTCTGTATGCATCATCGTGTATTACCTGTTGACAAGTTGAGCGGTTTTGTCTAAGGGAGGTAATATATTAACCCACTGTTGGTAGTTCTAAAAGAGTGAAGAGAAGAGTGAAAAAGTTAAAAGAAAATCGAATAGAACGGAATAGTATGTCTATTTACCTTATTACCTAAAATTAATTTATTTATAATTATTTTGATATCAGTGGAAATGACAATAAAAATTTAATTTTGTGATGGATAAAAAATTCCAAGAGTCGGAAATGTCTAGAGGGTGCTGTTTAAAGAATAAAGCGCCTTGTTGGGCGCTTTATGGAGATATGGTGAGGGTTTAAAAGGAGAGTTTATTATAGGTGCTGCTTCTTCGTATAAGCGCTTATTATCAATACATCCTATACACTTTCTTGTCGGTGATTCTGTTGCTCAGGTTGTGTGATTGGTGGTGTCTGCGCTGCTGTAGCTGTTGCTGTACTGTGTTGGGTGGGCAGAAATTTTGATCTTTATTTATCCATACAGGGATTGTCCGACTGCTCATAACCTAACTGCCGTAAGTATTGATGCCAACCGTTTAATGGTAGAAGGTTGAATGAGTTTGAGTTTTCGACGACGACATGTTTAAATAATTTTATAGATTTGTAAGGACCTGAGGCACCTGTTAATTTAGTTTCACCGTTATCGCGACTCAGCTAAATGGTGCTGACATTTACCATCAATACCACGAACCGTATTACGGGCATCGTTGTCCCTGTTTTACCTGGGTAAGACGTGAAGATCCGCATATCATTTGTGTTACGCGGGTACCATGTTCTATTTTGTTTGTTGCAGGCGAAGGTTTGATAAGCTGCTTTCCTGGCAAATTACTTGATTCGTACGGTATTGTGTTTGTAAATAAATTTCGGTGATTGGTAAGCTTTGAATGGTCTTAATTGATTTTTCCTTGACGGTAATGGTTTGATAGAGTTTTGTCACATCATAGGTGAAATACTGTAAGAGCCGAGGGTTGCAGGGACTTTTGAATCAGCATTGTCCCAGCCTGGCTTTTGCGTATCGATGACTTTGCTTAAACCGACTTTCATCCCAATGTTGTCGTTGGAATATTTAGTGAGCGGCGGGCATCCATTAAGCATGAAAATGAACTGCTTTATTGTCGATCGTGAAGTTATGAGGTGTGCCAGTGTTGGTTGTTCTTTATGTGAATTGTGATTTATTGGTTTAATCGGTGTATTTAAACGGAATTGTTCGGGATTCATTGTGTGCGGTCAATAAATAGATGGTTGTTTTACCAATGAACCAATTGACGTTTTGACATTGTCGCTCTTTGGTTAAAGCCCGTATTCTGTTTGTGTAATCCACCTACGACTGCAGTATCACCGTGTGATAATCTGCGACAATCATTGCACTTCTGTGTGTGATTTTGTTTAGGTAGCTGTAATTGATTGACGGTCACCACGGTATTTTCAGCTTGTTCCTGTTGTTTTAAATCTATTGTGAGTGTGCACCAGGTAGTGCAGATGTTTTTTTTCTTAATTGATGGCGAAGATCTGCTTGTAATGTTTGGATGAATGTAGGGTATTACGGAATTGTCCTTTTTTTGCAATGCCTTAATGGATGTTTCATAAATATCCATATAACTTGTCCTCAATTATTTATTTGATCGAGCATCAGCTTTAACACCATTTCGGCGATCGAGTGCATATTGTGGATTTTCGCCATGGATTATATGAAGGGCTGGTCCTTATCATGCCAACTAAAAGGCAATTTGTCCAGGCTAATTTCACGGATAGAGTTGAAAATAGAATTGGCCTGCCAACGCAAAACCGTGAATTTGAATATCACCATTTTGACCAAGGTAAATCTGTTCAGATAGGTTTCTAAGATACGGTTTTTATCATATCGCCAATCTAACACCACAATGACATTAAGGCTATTGGCTTTCGTGTCAGAGAACGTTCGCTGGATAAAGGAACAGGTTTTAACCAATTGCTGAGTGATGTGTTCGCCGCCTTGGAACCGTTTGGACCGGCTTTTATTATTGGCACTGGTTTTCACAATCCCACTGGATTAATCCGTTATGCTCATAAAACGGCGATCCTCTGTGAGTAATAAGGCATCAGTATGAGGTAAACGAGGGTATTGTTGTAATGGAATGAGCTGGCGATCTTCATTATCTGAAAAGTTCCAACGCATGCGCATTAGTTGGAGGCGCAAGACTTTGGACTCATCAACCGCTTTTACATTGACTAAGCCCTTCAATAGCGAGAAAGTTTGCTATCCGTAAAACGTACGTAATACGTTGTGGTTCCAGGGTCGTCAGGATAAGGGAAACGCACGACTAGTAAACTACGATGGTATCCTCTTCCGGGCTTAAAATCGCCCGGTGCGCAGTCATAGTCGTTTGACGGTATTCGTTATCGAGCAGATTTGAATGACTTCGTCAAAAGAAAGGTTGTCAGACAGTTTTACGCGCTTTCTAAACGGCTATACACTTCTGCCGGTAAACGCCAAATTTGGCCATCCATTTTTGAGCGATTTGCCAATCCAAATAGCCACCATAAAACAACACGGCAAGCGTTCCTAAACGTAAAGGCAGCTGGCGATAAAAGATTTTACAAGAACGGCGCTTATCTGACGCTTAAAGTTTCTTTGTTGTTCAGGTGAAGGCGGCTTTTCCGTTTCCGAGCCATAATAGTTAGCTTCAGAGAATGAGGTTAAAGCAATAAATTCAAAATGGGCACTAGAAAGTGGATGAAGTCTGTTTGTACCGCAGAAGGCGATACTTTCTTCATCATAATAATGGAAGTCGTCTTCAAAATGTCATTCATCTGTTTCAATCGCAGGTTATTGGCGCGAATCATCACTTGTTGCATTGACAGCGCGTATTCTGAACCAGTCAACGTGACTTCATCATTATTTTTATCACTGCTATGCAGAAAGTGCGGTCAAAAACGCTTGAGGAGTTTGACCACGTACTATCTGAAATTAAACCGATCAGCTGGCGCAATGTGTTCCATCGAACTTGTTGGCGTCGTGCATTGCCTAGATAATGGGTAAAGTTGAAAATCCATATTAGATGCTGGATGAAGAACTACTGCCACAGGTGCTACGTTGCATTTGGATTGTTCACTACAAAACGAGAACCTTCCAATCCTTGCGTATAATCAACGGTGCCGCCAATTAAGTATTGTAAGCTCCACTGGATTCCATGACTAATTGAACTCGATTTTCAATCGTCAGGTCGCCTTCATTGACTTTTATCATCAAAGCGTAAAACCATATTGGAAACCGCTGCCAGCCACTCACCGGTGATGTGTACACGCGTAATTTTAATCTCTATTGTTTTTCTTCTTCGGTGAGTAAGCTTTTACTTTCATTGGCGTGCGCATCGGTAAAGTTAGCGGCACGGCCGTCTCTAAATTCAAGTGACATCTCTGTCCCACTCTCCTAAAAGATAATCTTTGCATTATCTAATAACCTGTTAATTCATTCAAGATTTTCACGGAATTAGTGTGCTATTATATGCGAATAAATCAGAATTAAATAAGGAGAAATAATGTGGGCATTCCATTAAGAACTGAAGAAGAACTTGACCCAAGTTGCGTGAAGCTTGTAAATTAGTTAATCTGATGTTTTGGTTATGATCGAACCTTATGTAAAAAGAAGGTGACGACGGGAGAATTGGATCGTATTTGTCACGATTATATGAGTATGAATGTTACAAAAGTAATTCCTGCTTGCTTTAAATTATCATGGTTTCCTGAAAGCAACCTGTATTTCTAGCAAATGAAGTGGTTTTGCTATGGCATTCAAGCGACGATAAAAATTAAAACAGCGATGTGTCAATATTGATGTGACCGTGATTCAAAGACGTTATTCCGAGAATAACCTTTAAAATGTATGTCGTGGGTATTAGCAATATTCGTAGCCAAAATTGGTTGACGTACACAAGAAGTCAGCTTTTATGTGGGATTACGGCACGGTTAAGCCGGTATTCGTTTAGATGAAATTGGTAAAGCCGGTACCAAAAGGAAATATGCTGAAAGCCAAGGCTTTAGCGTAGTACGAGAGCACTGCTGGCCATGTAGTGGGAACTGAATTCCATAGCAGAACCGCAAGACACATACACTATTATGCGGGATGATGGCGGTGTGATTTTTAAAACCGGCATAGGTATTCACCATTGGAGCCAATATGATTAATGCGCAGAAGTGCGTAAGTGGGCGATGGTTGGACGGTAAAAACCAGACCGTAGCCATTCAGCGCAATATGAGCATCAAATTGTGGTTGTTACCGAAAACGGTATGTGAAAGTGATGACAATCCGTGATAGCAAGGGGTACGCAAGAAGGTCGAATTCAACGTATGATGGTCAATATAAAAGCATTAAAAGGAAAAATGTGATTTATGATGAGATTGAACTTTCCTCTGATCAGTTTAGTTATCGATTTTGATAGTGCCTTCTCTTATTATTTTTGAGGTGATAGAAGTGAGAGCCTGTAATAGCTTTTAGTGTGGATTGGCTTCTTCTGTTACACTACAATTGGTGCAGTTGTACTAGGTGTCTTGGATCTGTTCGGTGTTCCATTGGATCTTTTGACAATTAATTCCCATCATAGTTATTGAAAGCTCATTTTATGGGCTTTTTATTTAATTAAGAGAACAGTATGCTTTTTCCTTATCATTTTGATTCTCCACCACGCCAAGTGCGGTCACAAACTCAGCGTGAAAATTTGAAGGAATTGGAACGTCAGCATTTTTCTTCTGATTATTCTGTTTTTGAGCTGATTTGCTAACCGTACACAATTTTGTGATGATTTACGTTAAACAGCTTTGGCAGCAATTTTGAATTAGATAAAGCTCATCTCACCTAATTGCGGTAGGTGGTTATGGCAGACAAGAAATGTTTCTTATCTGATTTGGATGTTCTTTGTTCTTTCAAAAAGAAGAAAAGAGCACTGAAAGGAAGAAGAAAAATTGCTCAGTTTGTGCAGTTCTTGTGGGATTGTGGATTTGACGTAGGGGCACAGTGTTCGTTCTTTGGAAGAATGTGAAAAGGAAGTAAACAAGACATTACTATGCCACCAATTTGCTTTGAGTCTCGTTATGTTATCGGAGATGTGTCCTTTTTCAATGCTTTTAGAGGAAATACTGAGAAAAGCCAGATTTTTTGGGCGGTAAAACCATTCTTTGATGCCAAAGTACAAGAACAAATTGAACGTTATCAGCGTTGTCACAACTACCAGTTACAACTTTAGAGCCTGATTTAAAATACAGCCCTGGTGGTTTGCGGGATCTTCATCTTTATATTGGATCGCCTTACGCCACACCGGAGAAATGACCCTTAATGGCATTTTGAAAGCGGCTATTTGACCATCAGAACACCAACAATTATTAGAGAGCCAAGAATTTTTATTCAAAGTGCGGTTCGCTTTTGCACTTGATTTTAAAACGTTATGACAACCGACTGCTGTTTTGATCGTCAAATCAAAGTGAGCGAGATGCTTGGTTTTGAAGGCGAGGAAACCGAGGTGTGGAAAAATGATGAAACGTTTTTCCAAGCTTTACGCACGATTTCTCGTTTGACCGATATCCTGATTAAAGCATTATAAAAAGAGCATTTTTATCAAACAGATGAGAACTCTAGTTCATCCTTTGGATGATAATTTTGAATTAGTGAATCAAAGTTTGTGTTTACGTAAGGAAGACGTGTTTTACGTTCACCGGATCGTATTTCTTGGATCTTTTTCTCATCTTACGCAGCATGAACAAGCCGAAATTCATTCCTCAACATTACGCCAACTTCAGATTTGACGTTGGAAAGTTTGACGCAGAAATTGTCTGATATTCCTGAAGCAAGGGAAAAATTTATTCGGTGTTTAATCAACCAGCGATTCAGCGAGCATTCCTCCCAATGCACCAATATGGTGTGTTAACGGCTTATTTGCCACAATGGCGAGGGGATTGAAGGCTTGATGCAATGATCCTTCCATATTTACACCGTGGATGAGCATACCTTTGCGGAGGATGTTGAAATTGGAAAGTTTCTTGGCCGAAAATGAGGCGAATCTCATCCCATTTGCCATCAAATATTTGAGTCAAATTTCTGACCGCACTTTGCTTTTATGTTGCCGCACTTTTCCATGATATAGCAGACAGGGCGAGGGGATCGCGGAGTTAGGGCTGAAGATATCGCTGACTTTTGCTCGTTTGCATGCTTTTGATCGTCGAGAAATTGAAACAATGATCCGGTTGGTAAAAGAGCATCTGCTCATGTCAATTACCGCACAGCGTAGAGATATTCATGATCCCGGAAGTCGGATGAACTTTGCGGAAAATGTGCAAAATCGAGTTCGTTTAGATTATCTCACTTGTCTGACTGTTGCGGATATTTGTGCGACAAATGGCACATTATGGAATAGCTGAAGCGTTTCTCTTTTGCCTCTTTATACGATTATACGGCAACAATTCCGACAAGGGATGGATTTGCTATTAGATAATGAAAAAATCCTTGAAAATCGTCAATTGGCGTTGGCAATTTTATCGAAGAAAACCAGAATTATCGGAAGAGAAAATTTCAGCATTGTGGCAGCGTTGCCCTATCTGATTATTTCTTACGAAATAGTCCCGAAAACAAATGTGCGTGGCATACAGAGTTATTAGCTGAATTTGATGGTGAGTACTCGTTAAATCAGTAACCGTTTTTCTAGCGGTGGGACTGAAATTTTCGTTTATTGCTCGATCAGCTCAATTTGTTTAATAAAAGTGGTCTCAACCATTGGCGCGAAAAATTCAGTATTCATGATGCGCAAATTTTAACATCGGATGATGGCTACGTATTCGACAGTTTTATCATTACAGAATTAAATGGTGAATTGGTTCGTTCAGAACGTCGCCGAGAATTAGAGACGGTATTAACCTCTGTTTTATTAGGCGAAAAATTGCCATCCATGTCTTTTTGCTAATAATCGACAGTTGCATCATTTCACCGTAAAAACAGATGTACGTTTTTGAAAAGAAACTAAAAGAGCATATACCGAATTAGAAGTGGTGGCTTTTAGATAAACCCGGTTTATTGGCTCAAATCAGTCAAATTTTTAGCGAGTTAAAACTCAATATTTGTAATGCAAAAATCACGACTGTAGGGGAAAAAGCCGAAGACTTCTTCATTCTGACAAATGAAAAAGGCATCGCAGTTTAAGCGAAGAGGAGGGATTGTTAGAAACGTACTCTATGAACGTTTATAATATGAAATAAAAAAGTGCGGTTAAATTTAACAGCACTTTTTATATTTAGCCACCTGCGGCAAATGCAATATCAGCGGCAGTAGCGTTTTTCAATGTCTTCATTTGTGTGTGCTAAAAGACATAAAAGCCTGCTTCAAAAGCAGAAGAGCGAAGATAAACGCTCTGATCGATGCTATTTATGGGAAGAACACTTTGAATTTTTCGGTATACATTTCATGACTTCTGCATAAGAGGTAATTTGTTTTTGGTCAGTGAAGAAAATACCAAACATGCCGCCTACATGATTACATTACGCAAATGGCACATTGTGTTTTTGAGCTCAATGCTTTTAAGCCGTCACAAAGTTTAGTGGTTAATTCTGAGGTGCTGCTCGTTACCTGCTTTTCAATTCAGTTAAACAGGCTAAACCAGCAGCCATGGCAATCGGGTTACCAGAAAGAGTACCTGCTTGATAAACAGGGCCGGTTGGTGTGAGGTGTTGCATGTAATCACTTTGTACGCCAGCACTGCTGGCATACCGCCACCAATGACTTTACCTAATGTGGTGAGATCAGTGTACACCATAGTAAAGTTTGCGCACCCAGCAAGTGAAACACGGAAACCTGTCATGACTTCATCAATAATGAAAAGTGCACCATATTGGTCACAGATTTCGCGAATCTTTGTAAGAAACCTTTCTTTTGGCGGAATACAGTTCATGTTGCTGCGCGACAGGTTCAATAATCACACACAATATCGTTAGGAAAATTCTTCAAAATAATTTTTAACAGAATCAAGATTGTTATATTCTGCAGATTAGAAAGTGTGTTTTGCAAAAATCTTCAGGCACACCTGGTGAGCTTGGCTGACCAAGTGTTAACGCCGATCCTGCTTTTACTAGAAGTGAATCAGAATGGCCGTGGTAACAACCTTCAAATTAAGATTTTGCTTTTATTCTATAACTACGCGCAAGACGAATGGCTGTCATGGTTGCTTTCAGTACCTAACTCGCCACGAACCATTTCCATCAGATGCACAATTTCACAGACTAATTTCTGCTAAATCAATTTCAGATGGTGTTGGCGCACTAAAGCTTAAACCATTTTCTGCTGCTTTAATACAGCATCCAAAATAGCAGGTGATTGTGACCCTAAAATCATTGGTCCCCCAAGAACCCATATAATCGATATATTGTTTGCCTTCGGTATCGTAAGTGGGCGCCTTTTGGCTTTTTGAATAAAATACTGGTGTGCCACCACGCCTTGTAAAAGCACGAACAGGGGAGTTACACCACCAGGAATAACTTCTGTGCACGAGAGAAAAGTTCGGTTGATTTTGTCATGATTTTTAACCTTATATTAAAAGTGGGCATATTGTACTAAAAACTGAATTTGAGAAAAATCTTTGTGTGCTGATCTTTGTGTTATCCTTTGCATTTAGGATACAAACTATGCTAAGTCTTATTGTAACTTTCTTAGGGGCACTTTTAACCTTGCTTGTGATGCGGGACCAATTGTGAATAAAATTGGCTTGGTTGATAAACCAAATTATCATAAGCGCTCACCAGCAAAAGGATTCCACTCTGATTGGCGGTGTTTTCTATGGGAAACCTTTTGCATATTATTTAATGGAGTGGATCAACTTCGTTTACCCTTATCTTTATATATTCAGTATCTTGTTCTACCTGCATCCGGTATCTTAGATGACTCGCTTTGATATTAGCCCTTCTTGCGTGCAGGAATTCAAGCGGTGCTTGCGATTTTAATGATCGACTTTAGGTACTGTTTATTTGATGATCATTTAGGCCAAATTCTCGCCATTCCAATTAACACTTGGTTCTACCGGATTGATTATTACCGCATTTGCCACAATCGCGATTATTACGCCTTTAATATGATTGATGGTATTGATGGATTGCTAGGAGGGTTGTCTCATTGTTTCATTTGCTGCCATCGTCTTGATGTTCTGTGATGGACAAATGGATGGCATATTGGAGTTTTGGTTTAATTGTCGCGATTCTGCCTTACTTTATTATTAAACTTAGGGATTCCGTTCGGCCATAAAATATAAAGTATTCATGATGCAGGAAGTACTTTAATCGGCTTTTTACTATTATTTGATTCTACTTTTTATACGCAGGAAAAGGACATCCGATGAATCCAGTGACCGCACTTTGGATTAGTTGTTCCTTTAATTGATATGGTGGCAATTATTTATCGCCGTTTACGCAAAGGGAAAAGTCCATTCCGTCCGGATCGCCTACATGTACACCACTTAATGGTTCGTGCTGATTAACCTCTCGCCAAGCCTTTTTATTAATTACCTTCTTTGCAGGCCATCTTGTGCCAGGTCAATCGATCTTAGGCGAAGTCTTCTATATTAATGAATGGGCAATGTTTATTGCATTTATTGTATTATTCTTTCCTTTATGCTTATTCAATTACAAAAAGCATGGAAAATCACCCTGATGGGTACGAAGAATGAAACTCGTCGCACGTCGTAATAAGCAATAAATTAAATAAAGAGGATAGCAATTTGTTATCCTTTTTACGTTTTAGCACTAAAAATAAACGAATACATAATAAATTCTATACAAATTGAACATTTATCTTTTTGATATCAGTGCTAGACGAGTATTTGGAAAATCGTTAATATACGCCCCCTGCAACGACGCAGTAACGCGTTCGTAGCTCAGTTGATAGAGCGTTGGCCTCCGAGCCAAAGGTCGCAAGTTCGAATCTCGTCGAGCGCGCCAGAAGTCAATGCAGTGGCGAACAACTAATCAATGGTGGTCTAGCTCAGTTGGTAGAGCCCTGATTGTGATTCCAGTTGTCGTGGGTTCGAACTCCATTAGCCACCCCATCTTCTTAATTGAGAAACTGACGGCGATGTAGCGCAGCTTTGGTAGCGCAACTGGTTTGGGACAGTGGGTCAGTGGGTTCAAATCCTATCTCGCCGACCAATTGTTTTT
>BNJU01005161.1_pt1 | contig 11100 bp, 14 predicted proteins | sample 8539281 | NCBI WGS metagenome assembly BNJU01 (sample SAMD00202456, study PRJDB9452) | human saliva metagenome | isolation source: human saliva | place: Japan
GATGCAAGTGAAGAAGCATAAAACCATATGGAGTATATGAAAAATATGTAAAAAGGCCGTTGGATTTTATTTGCGCTTTAGGTGCAGTAGTGTGCTTTTTCATGGTTATATTTGATAGTTGCGATTTTTAGTTAAAGTAAAATTAGGATCTCCGATTTTATTTACTCAGTATAGACCGGGAAAGAATGAAAGATTGTTTAAACTATACAAATTTAGGACAATGACGGATAAAAGAGATAGAGACGGCAAATTTGTTGCCTGATAATAAACGACTGACTAAGTTTGGGAAAATTACTCAGATCAACCAGCTTAGATGAATTACCGGAGGCGTTTAATATAATTAAGGGTGATATGAGTATCGTAGGTCCAAGACCGCTTTTGCCGTCATATTTGGATTGGTATACGGAAGAAGAAAGGCATAGACATGATGTACGTCCGGGACTGACAGGGTTGGCACAGGTAAATGGAAGAAATTTTATAAACTGGGACAAAAAGGTTTGCATTGGATATTAAATATACAAAAAAATAACATTTTTTTAAATGATGTAAAGATTATATTTAAAACAATAAGTAAATTTTTTACACCACAGCAATATAGCGACCGATTCCGCTAAAGTTGAGGGAAATATGGCGGAGATAAGGGCAAATATCCTGAAAGCAAAGATTTGTGATATTTAACAGACTTAAACGGACGGAGTAATGTTATGAATATATTGATTTTTAAGCGCAGGAACAAGAAATAAAAATAGTAGAATACTTTGTAAAAACACTTGTCGGTAGGGGAAAAGTAATAGCTACAGATATGAGTAATTTGGCACCTGCAATCTATGAAGCTGACAAATATTATATTGTGCCCAGGATGACAGATGCCGGATACGTAGATACTGTTATTGATATTTGTAAAAAAAGAAGAAATTAAAGGGTGTTTTATCATTGATAGACCCCGAGTTGTCACTATTAGCAAAGAATAAAGGGAAATTTGAAGAGGTAGGTACAAAAGATAATTGGCTCTTCATATGAGCTGTGTGAAATGTCGTTGGATAAATATCAGATGTATTTATGGATAAAGGAGAAGGGATATAAATGTGCTAAGTCTTATATAGATAAAGAAGAGTTTTATAATGCTGTTGAGAGTGGCGAAAATGACATACCCTGTATTTGTAAAAGCCTGCAAGAGGCAGTGCAAGTATTTCAATTTCAAAAAGCATATGATAAAGAGAGTAGAAATATTATTCTCACACAATGACGGACTTATGATACAGGAATATCTACACGGACAGGAGATAGGTGCAGATGTTTATATTGATATGATATCCGGAGAAATTGTATCTATTTTTACAAAGAAAAAAATAAAAAAATGAGAGCCGGAGAAACAGATAAAGGCTGTTTCATTTAAAGATGAAAGATTATTTGAACTTATAAAAGACTTTGTTTCAAAAGGCAGGTTATAGAGGTCAGATAGATATTGATATATTTGATATTGAAGGTGAATACTATATCTCAGAGGTTAACCCAAGATTTGGAGGCGGATACCCACATGCATACGAGTGTGGATGTGATCATATGAAGCTTATATGTAATAACCTTTGAAGGAAAAAAATAAACAGTAATACAATAGGCGAATATAAGTCAGGGTATTTATATGATGAAATACAATGAGATTTGTATAAAAAGAGTTTTTGAGGTGGAATAAAAAGGAAATAATACTATGGATATTGTAATTGTTGCAAATTTTTGTAGAGATTTTTTTCTGAAAAAAAGATAATGGGAGGTTTTTGCTATCTAGCTGATTTATTATGCAAAGATAATGATGTGGAGATTGTTACAAGCAGTTTTTCATGTTATGAAAAACGCAAAAGAAATGGATTCACATAAAAAAACCTTATAAAGTAACATTAATCAATGAGCCGGGATATGGTAAAAATGTTTGTTTAAAGAGGTTTTACAGCCATTATACTTGGGGTAAAAAGAGTAGAGCAATACATGAATAAAAAGAAAAAGTGCCGGATGTGGTTTACTGTGCAATTCCATCATTAACAGCTGCAAACAGACTTTCAAAAATACTGTAAGCGTAAAAAAATATAAGATTTGTTATTGATGTTTTTAGATTTATGGTCGGAAGCTTTTTCAAATGGTATTCAATATACCTATTTTTAAGCAATATAGCGTTTTTTACCGTTCAAAAGGGTAGCAGATGAAATATACAAAAACGCCGATGATGTTTGTGCAGTATCTAAAACATATATTGACAGAATAAAAAAAGTTAATAAAGTGAGTAAAACTTTTAGTAAAGTTTTTTTAGGAACAGACCTGGGAAGCTTTGACAAATATGCTTATAGTAAGCCGATAATGAAACATTTAAATGATGAAATTTGGATTGGATATTGTGGAACTTTGGGAAAGTCCTATGATCTAAAATGTGTTATTGATGCTTTAGAAAAGATTGATAACAGCAACGTAAGACTTGTCATAATGGGAGACGGACCGCAGGAAGAAGAGTTCAAACAATATGCATATAGGAAAAATGCTAAAATTACATTTCTTGGTAGAGTTAGTTATGAAGAAGTCTGCTCTCAACTAAAGGAGTGTGACATAACGGTAAATCCGATTGTCGGAAAATCAGTTGCATCAATTATAAATAAACATGCGGACTATGCAGCAGTTGGACTGCCGGTGTTAAATACACAGAATAGTGTAGAGTATATTGAGTTGATTAAAGAGTACAATATGGGAATATCTTCAGAACCCGGAGATTCGGATGCCTTGGCGGAGGCAATGAAAAAATTGATTGCCAATAAAGAACTTAGAGAAGAAATGGGAATAAACGCAAGGAGATGTGCCGAGGAGTGTTTTGACAGACGAAGAACATACTTGGGACTGGTAAAGGTTATTACAGGAGAAGTATAAATATGACTTCAGGTAAAAGAGTACAACTGTTGGTTTCCACTATGAGACGTAAAGATATTTCATGGTTTGATAAGCTGAATTCGTCATCGGATGCAATTATAATCAACCAATGCGGACGAAAAGGTAAGACTGAAATAACGCGTGGTTTAAATAATATTTTATGGATTGATTCTGATGAAATAGGGTTAAGTAAAAGTAGAAATACAGCTTTAGAAAATGCTACAGGAGAATATCTTGTTATTACAGATGACGACCTCGAATATGTTGACGGATATGAAGAGAGTATATGTAATGCATTTAAAAAAAATCCCAAAGCGGATATTATAGCATTCAAGGTAGAAGGAATAGAACGTATTTTTAAAAAATACGGAAAAAAAGCAAAAAAAATATCGTACCTTGGTTCATTACATGTTAGCTCTGTAGAGATTGTTGTAAGGAATAGCAGCATAAAAACAAACATCAGATTTGCAGAAGAATTTGGAGCAGGAGCTAAATATAGAATGGGAGAAGAAAATATTTTTGTTTGATTGTTTGAAGTCGGGATTAAAAATTTACTATGAGCCGCAAGTAATAGCAAAGTTACATATGAATGAATCCACATGGTTCAGTGGCTACAATAAAAAGTATTTTTTTAGACAGAGGTGCTGTTAGCCGTAAATTATACGGAGACATTATAGGTTTGTTTATGATTTTGGCATTCTCAGTAAAAATTATAAAAAAATACAGGAACGATATGAGTGTATTAAACGGGCTAAAGTATATGATTTTTGGATATAGAGAATTTAAGTAAGTATAACTTTATTTGTAAATTTTAAGCATTATTTATAAATAAGTGATATAACGAGAAGAGGATGGGTATGGGTAAAACTGTTGATATTATAATACCGACTTATAAGAGATCCGAAATGTTGGAAGAAGTTATAAATTCCGTTCTAAACCAAACTTATAAGAATGTAACTATAACTGTTGTGGATGATAATAATCCGGATACGGAATGGAGAAAAAAAACATCTCGAATTATGGATAAATTTGCAGATGATAAAAGAGTGAACTATATTTGTCATGATAGAAATAGAAATGGTTCTGCAGCCAGAAATACAGGCTTTAAACATACAAATGGAGAGTTTGTGTGTTTTTTGGATGATGATGATATTTATCTGCCTGATAAAGTGTATAAACAAGTGAAATATTTGGTCAAAAATAGAACAAAAGGTGCATGTTTTTGTGATTACAAGAGAAATGGAAAGACAGTATATATAAAGAATCAGAAAAGATTTTTTTCGCGAAAATATTTTTACTGGGACTTGGTACACCACAGACAAGTGGTATTATGTTTAGAAGAGTTGCAATAGATAAGCTTAACGGTTTTGATGAATCATATTTAAGACACCAAGATTATGAGATGTTACTTAGGTTTTATGATTACTTTTCTATGGGAAAAGTTAATGAAGCTCTTTATATTCGTAAAAAAATCAGATGTTGACAATAGGGCTAAATGGACGTAAACTTGAAAGTTTAAAGAGAAAGTTTTTATCACAGTTTGAATATAAGATGAATATGTTAGAGTGTATTGAACCGGGATATAAGAAAAAAAGCTATAGTATATAACTATATTATGGTAATGAAAAAGTTATATAAAAGATAAAGATATTAAAAGTGCATTGAGAATATTAATCTTTATGCTTAAAAAAATGATATGTTTTATACAGTAAAAATTAGTATTTGGAAATTTTAGAGAGTATGTGAAAAGAAATATTATATATAAATAGAGAAGGGATTATATATGAAGGTTAGAAAGAATTCTCTTATAGAATTAATTGCAGCCTTTTATGTAAACTCATTTTGTAATATTAAAGCCGATTTTAACTAAGTACAGTTATATATCAATATATTTATTAATGGCTGAGGTTTTTACTACTTATGATTTATGTAATAAATTCAGATTTTTAAATTAAATTTAGTTAATACTGAGAAGATGCTTATTTTTTGTACTGGTAAGTGGAGTTTTTATTAGATTTTGTATTTAGAAAAACTCAATTATATTCAAGTATTATCATTATTTTTGATATATGCTGTATTAACTGCTATATTTTTTTATTAATGTTAAAGATTTTGAGAAATTATTAAGGTATTGGACTATATTTGCAATTATTGGTGGATGTATATATATTAGATCCTCTTTACAGTTATAGAGTCTCAGGGGATATATGGAATTTGGATCTGCAGTACTTCCGGCATTTTTGGCAAGTATTATTGGTTGTTTCTATTATAAGATTAAATATATTTTACCTATAACAGCAGTATTTTTACTGGAGATTGTAATATATGGAAATAAAGGAGCAACATTCTCAGCTATAGGTGCAATAATATTTTTTTACAATATATTTAACAAAAAAATAAGAGGGGACATTTAAAGAGAACTTGCCTACTATTGTTTTCTATTATAATAGCATTTTTAAAATATCAAATTTTAAAAATCTTAATTAAGATTGCAAATTATATAGGGTATAAGATCTTATGCTTTTAATAGGTTTAGAAGAAAGTATTAGTTTAGGAGGAAAACTGGACAGTTATTCAGTCAGAAACGGCATTTGGGGAAATGTCATTCTTGAACTAAAGCATAATTTATTTTTTTGGAATGGGGATTGGTGGATTCGAGAAAACATATGGTAATTATGCACATAATTTTTATATTGGATATATTGATAACACATGGAATATTATTATATAATTATATTGGTTATTATATTTATATTTATTAGGAATACAATAAATATTAAGAATAAAAGATCTGTTTATATTTGCAATGTCAATACTCTTATTGTGGAGTTTACCTATGTTATTCAGCTTTACATATTGGACAGTAAGTTCATTTTTGGATATTTTTTTAATTATAAATATGTATATAAATAAATATATGGTTAGGTGATAATATGAAGATATTAATACATACATATGATACTGCTTATCAGAATGTAGCCGTGAGGGGTACATAATAGAATAGATAGAATTGTTATCGAGTTAAGGAAAATGGGAATAGAAGTTGACTATTTTGATAAATATCACACAAATATAAAGGATTATGATATTTTACATATTTTTCAAACTTGATATCGCATCAAAAGAATTAGTTGAGTATGCAAAGAAAGTCGGAGTGAAAGTTATTATTTCATCTATTGTATCAATAAATAATGGAGTTACAGTTGGATTATATTGGAAATTAAGAAAACTGCCATTAAATACGATATATAAATGGATGTTTAATATATGTGATAATGCAGATTCAATAATTGTTGAAACACCAAAAGAGTCGGAGTATATGATTAAAAATTTTCATGTAAATGCAGACAGAGTGTATGTAGTGCCGAACGGTGTGGATGCTATTACAGATGCGGATGATTCTGTCTATATGAAGTTAGGAAGTAGGAAGAAATACATTTTATGTTTGGCTAGATTTGATTCTAATAAGAATCAAATTAATGCAATAAGGGCTTTAAGGCATACTGATAATGAACTTATATTTATAGGAGGACCGGATATCAGGAGTATGGAATATTACAAGAAATGTTTAATAGAAGCAGATAATTGTAAGAATATCCATTTTTGGGGTTGGCTTGACTGCAAAGATAATCTGTTAAAATCGGCAGTAAGTAATGCGGATATAATCTTATGTCCGTCCTTTCAAGAGACTTTCGGATTGTCAATAGTGGAAGGAATGATGGCTGGAGCAATACCGGTTATTTCAAAAACACTACCGATATTGGGATATAATGCATTTAAAAATTGCTTAACATTTGATCCGCAAAGTCCAAGTAATATAAGGGATAAAGTTGAAGAGGCTATAAATCACACAAAGGATTATAATTTAACTCAAGAGGTTAAACTTGAGTTTTCGTGGCAATCCGTAGCCAAAAGACATGTTAAGATATATAAAACTATACTAAATATTTAGGGAGGTATAGATCTGATATGTGTGTATGTAAGAAGATATATATTAGAATAAGACATATATTAAGAACACTCATATATTTTATAAAAAGCATTTTATATAAGAAGATGTACTAAGACACAGACAGTAAAAAAATTGCCATACAAAAAATGTTTAATATTAGTTCCACATCCGGATGATGAGTGGATTGGTTGCAGTGGTTTATTGTCAGATAAGAGGTATGATGTGACCCTATGTTATATGGATATGGCCGGTGGAGATACGGAATATATACATAGTAAAAGATATTCAGAACTAATGAAAATATCAAAATCGAATGACGTAAGGTTATTTGTGGCAGACGGTAATAGAGATAATAAAATATTCAAGTTAAAGAAAATAATTCAAGATGGAGAATATTACTATTTTTGTGTACCGTCATATTATGATTGGCATGAAGAGCATTTTTGATGTAATGGATATGTTGAGGACAGCATTATCCGATTTTGATTATAGAGATATGAAGATTTTGATGTATCAGGTTTCAGTCCCCAATGTGTAAAGGATATGGTTACAAATTGTATTGGAATAACTAAATATAACCAGGAAAAGAAATGGAATACATTTAGGAGGTTTATAAAACACAAGAGTATATACCTGTTGAAAGGTTTAAATGCAATGAACATATCAATGGTGCTTTTTCTAATAACTATGCAGCAGAAGTATACTCCTGTATGAATTATAAAAAAATGGGCTTATAACTTAGACAGAGTATTGATGGATACGAAGCTGATAGCTGATATAAAACATAATTATGCAGATTTAATTAAGATAAGAAAGATAGTAAATAACTTTAATTCAAATGAGGTTTTAGATGGAACTACATATGAAAAAAAGATAGGAATGCTGACGTTTTATAGTGAATATAACTATGGAGCAATGCTTCAAGCGTATGCACTGCAAACAAAAAAATAAAAAGAGTTAGGCTATAGCGCAGAGTTTATACGATTTTTTTGATAGAAAATTCAAGGAAGAAAAACCTACTAATGCAATATGTAGGGTAAAAAGAATATTAAAAATTTAAAGTCTGTTGAATTCAGTATAAAAAAATACATAATAAATCGTCATATAGGGGAATGCAAATATAGTTTGTTTGATGATTTTGTTGAGCGTTATATCAGTACATCAAGAAATGCGTACTATTCTTTAGAGGACTTAAAAAGCTGACAATGAATATGATGCGTTTGTTACCGGAAGTGATATGGTTTGGTCAGATATAGGACAGAATTTAGATGCATATTTTTTGATATTTGCATCAGAAGGGAAGAGAATATCGTATGCTCCAAGTTTGACAGGACGCGAAAATGAGACGGTTGAACAAAGAGAACAATATAAGAATTGGATAAATAGAATTGATTTTTTTATCATGCAGAGAGAAATATGGTGTTAATTATATAAGCAATATAACCGGTAGGAAAGCAAAACAGGTAGTTGATCCGACACTATTGATTGAAAAAGAAGTGTGGAAGGAGAAGTTCCATATAGAGAAGAGACATGGTCAACCGTATATATTATGCTATATGTTTCGTGGTATAAAAAAAGCTATGCTGAAAAATTAAATATTATGCTGAAGAAAATAATTTAAGAATAATATTTATACCAATGAGTGTACAAGAAACATTATATGATTTAAAAAAACGGATTGGATGCATCCTATGGTCCGAAAGAATTTGTTGAGCTGTTTTATAATGCATCATATGTTGTTACCAACTCATTTCACGGTCTTTTATTTTTCATTGATAATGAATAAAACCGTTTTCACTTATACATAGAGGTAAAGGTAATGAATGGTTGAAGCATGAGGAAAGAATGACAAATATTTTATCATTATTAGATATAGAGAATTGCTTTTGTTAATGAAAGTGATTTTTGATATGAATTTAAATTGGGATATAGATTATAACATAATTAATTCCAAGATTTCAGAATTGAGAAGGATTCATTGGACTATTTAAGCAATGCTCTAAAATCTATAAACTGTAGACAAGAATCTAAAGAAAAAAGACGATACATGAAAATAAGTGAGTTGAATATAGATAGTGAATGTACAGGATGTTCAGCTTGTTATAATGTTTGTCCGGTAGATGCAATATCTATGAAATTCAATTTTGAAGGTTTTTTATATCCCTATATTGACGATAGTTTATGCGTTAACTGTGCAAAATGTGTTAGATGTTGTCATATAGTAAATACAAAAGAACTTAAATTTCCTGAAGAAACATATTGTGGTGCCGGGAAAGGAGAGTTTATAGAGAATAGTGCATCCGGTGGGATATTTGCTGTTTTTGCAAAATATGTAATTGAAGAGCTGAGTGGAGTAGTATACGGTGTTGAGTTGGATTTAAGAGATAATATTTGTCGCCATGTTGAAATAAATAAGGTTGAAGACATATATAGAATACAAAATTCCAAATATGTACAAAGTGAAATTTCAGGTGTTTTTCCGTTATGTAAAAAAAACTTACTGGAAGGAAGGCAAGTCTTGTTTAGCGGTACGCCCTGTCAAATTTCGGGTTTAAGAAATTATCTTGGGTGTGAGTTTGATAATCTTTTGACTGTAGATATAATTTGTCATGGAGTACCAAGCCCGAAACTGTTAAGTATGTATATTAAAAACGAACTACCCGATAATATTACTAAATTAAGATTTTCGACATAGATTAGAAGCAAGTTTGCGAAGGTCTGCTTATGATATAAATTATGAGATTAATGGACATACTATAATAAAAACCCGGAGGAAATGATATATATTATAATGCCTTTACTAACGGAGAATCATTAAAGGGAATGTTGCTACACGTGTAAGTATGCAAGGGAGGACAGGATTTCGATATTACAATAGGAGATTGTGACAGTTGGAAATTATATAAAGGTTTGGAAAAGTATAATATTATATCCAGTATTTTGATAAACAGTACAAAAGGAGAAAACTTTTTGGAGAGAATGTAATAAAAAGGATTACGTATACGAAGTTAGATTATAAAGAAGAGTGTATAATCAACCATCAGTTAAGGAGGCCTTTTTATCAGACCGACAAGAAGAGACACCATTTATAAAGATTTGAGCAACCTTAGTGGGCTGAATTCAAAGAAAAACAGCAGAAGACTCAAAATGATTTGACATTAAAAAAATAAAAAAAGAACGGTATACAAAAATATTTACACAGAGGATTGATTTGCCATGCGTTTAAACAGAACAAAGAAAATGCAATAAGGAATACGATTTGGGGTATAGTGTATAAAATTTGTACTTTACTTTTTTTCCATTTGTCATGCGTACTGTTTTGATAAGAGAACTTGGAATAGAGTATTTGGGGTTGAACAGTTTATTTACTTCAATTTTAAATATGTTAAATTTGACAGAACTTGAGTAGGTAGTACAATTGTTTACAGCATGTATAAACCGATTGTAGAGAATGACTATAAAACTCTTCGTGCGCTTATGGCTTTTATACAAAAGAGTATATTTTATAATAGGGTTGATTGTAGTTGCATTGGGGCTGATAATGATGCCGTTTATTACATTTTTTGTTGACGGAGAAGTTCCTTCTGATGTTAATATACATATTGTATTTCTTATTTCATTGTGCAACACAGCCGTTACATATTTTTTATTTGCATATAGAACATGCCAGTTGAATGCATATCAAAGAACAGATGTAATCAGTAAAGTTACATTGTTTACAAATATTTTGATGTACACTATTCAAATTATTGTACTGGTAAAAATTCGTAATTTTTATTCATATATGGTTATACAACCTTGTGCCGGTGCTCTTACAAATGTTATAAATGCTTATTTTGTAAAAAGAATGTATCCGGATTTATATTGTGAAGGGAAAGTTGATAAGTCTGTCCTAAGAGATATAAAAAAGAAAGTGGTAGGACTGATGATGACAAAAGTTGCATATATGAGTAGAAATGCATTTGACAGTATTATAGTATCTGCTATGTTGGGTTTGACTGTGGTAGCCATGTATAATAATTACTATTATTTAAGTTCAGCTGTATCGGCTGTTATGGTTATATTGATGTCTTCGATATCGGCAGGTATCGGTAACAGTATAGCAATGGATTCTGTAAAAAAGAATGAACAAGATATGTTGACAATTAATTTTTTGTATATGTCAATATCGTTAATTGCATTTTCGTGTTTTATGGGTTTATATCAGCCATTTATGCGACTGTGGGTCGGAGAACAATATA
>BNJU01002704.1_pt1 | contig 11098 bp, 13 predicted proteins | sample 8539281 | NCBI WGS metagenome assembly BNJU01 (sample SAMD00202456, study PRJDB9452) | human saliva metagenome | isolation source: human saliva | place: Japan
GCTGGTTCTTGTGGACAAATATTCGTCATTAGGAAACTCTGTTCCATTGCTTTTTGGCTCCAATGGTTGTCACCAGCAGGGCACATGTGTCCACGATCGTATCCCGAACGCATATAATCATAGGTATCAACACGTGGTGCCGGTATGTCTTCGTCTGCTTGGAAGGTGATACCCTTGCGCTTAATAGGTCCGTTTGTGTGAGCTGCTGTCAGGTGCCATGCTACCCAATTAGGTGTACGTGTTTCTGCGTTATACGATGTTGTATAGCCCTCACGATAGAGTATGAGAGACGGAATATTGGCTTTACCGATAGGAATTTCTAAGCCTTGTTTTACTTCAAATGTGTTTTTATGGTTCGCATTCTTCTTTCCCTTTGATGTATTAGTGTCGTCAGACCTATTGTTGTTATAGGATTCTACAAAGGGTTTGTCTAATGTTGAGAAATCTCTCTTCTGTTTCTCTCCTTTGCATGCAACTGCCAATAGGGACAGAGAAAGTATGATTGTTTTGAGGAATATATGGTTCATTTATTGTTGTTTTTGAATTTAATGCTATTTATGATAGTTACGTCTCTCCCTCATTTACTCCCTTTTTCTAATGAGTACAAGAGAACTTTCCGTCCCAAATCGTCGGTTAAGAATATATGGGAAGGGTAGCATCTACCTGCTGAGTTTCACACTTTGCGGTAAATTGTTTATGTTTACAAAGTTACTATTTTCTTGTTATTTAATAGGTGCTTTTTCATTAAAGACTTCACCTAAAAGCTGTCTTTTATTTGCTTTTTGGAGATTTTTGCATGTGGTTAATGGCTTATTCTTTTGAAAGAATGTATTTATCCTTTAAGGTGCGAAATATCTTTACATAATTAGTTGCTTTTTAAGCCTTTTGAAATGTATAAAAGTGTGTTTTATGTTGCCTTTGTAACTTCCTTGTATTCTGATGGTTATAAAGTTGGATTTTAAAAGATGCTTAATTGGCTTCTTAAAGGGCGTTAGTTAGACTCCAAAAGGGCGTCTTTTGAAAGCCAATTAAGGCTTAATTCAGATGCTATTAAGCATGAATTGAAAAATGAAACAATGAAAAAAATTTATTACAAATTGTGCTTTGTTGTTGTCGCTCTATTCCATTTATACCTTATTTATATATGGCTATCTTTTTTCTTAGAAAACCTAAAGAGCATGATTGTTAAGTTGAGGCTGGTCATAAGAAAATGATTATCTTTTCATCACTTTTTTACTAAAATCCTTGCAAGTATTGATTTTTAGTCTTACATTTGCAGTGTACTATTATAGTAGTACACTTTAGGTTAAAAAAATGAGAATAAAAAATGCAATCAAAGAAAACAATCTATTAAAAAGAAAAGCCCTATGATTCAAGTAAATGAACTGACTTTCAGCTACCCAAAAAGTAAGCATAACGTGTTTGAGGGACTGAATCTACAACTCAATGAGAACCGAATTTACGGTCTCTTAGGCAAGAATGGTATGGGAAAAAGTACGCTGCTATATCTTATAGCAGGACTTCTGAAACCGAAGAAGGGTAGTGTTATCGTTGATGGTTACACCGCTTCGTGCCGTTATCCAGAAATGTTAGAGGAACTCTATATTGTACCTGAGGAGTATGACTTACCGAACATGTCACTCAGCAAGTATGCTAAGATTCACGAAGACTTCTACCCTCGATTTAGCGAAGAGGTCCTTGAAAAGTGTTTGTCAGACTTTGAGATGTCCTCTGATCTTGATTTTAAGCAACTCTCTATGGGACAGAAAAAGAAGGTGTATATGAGTTTTGCACTTGCTACTGGTTGTCGTCTTCTTCTGATGGATGAGCCTACTAACGGACTCGATATTCCTTCAAAGGCTCTTTTCCGTAAGGTTGTGGCAGGCAATATGGCAGAAGATGCCTCGCTGATTATCTCTACCCATCAGGTGCACGACGTTGAGCAGCTGCTTGATCATATCATCATCCTTGACAATTCACAAGTGATTGTGAACGCATCAACTGAGGATATAACAAATGATTACACTTTCGGTATTCGTCAACCTAACGAGATGGATGACAGCGTACTCTATGCAGAGCCATCCATTCAAGGCAACAACGTGATTGCACGACGTCAGACGGGTGACAACGAGACTACGATCAATCTTGAATTGTTGTTCAATGCTGCAACAACAGGTAAACTTAAATAGAACGAGGAGGAAGAGAATTATGAAGACAACATTTGCAAAAATCATTAATATCGGCCTAATCTCTGTAGCTTGCTTACTTGCTTTAAATTCTTGCTACATCCGAAAAATTGACTACGGAAAGATGGTGACAGAGGAGGCTTCTGTTGATTCATTTGACACGATAGACATCCGTGGAGCTGGTACTGCTTTATATATCACAAGGTAAGAAGTACAGCTTAAAGTTTAAAGGGGAGGAGAAGCGACTTGATGTATTAAGTTTTGTCAATCCACAGAATAGACTGGTAATTGACATGAAAAACCTGATTCAGCATATAGGCTTTTTTGATTTGGAACCTTCAGATAAGGTAACGCAAAGCATTGATATTTATATCACTACGCCAACACTCTCAAAGCTAAGTTGGAACAATTCTGCTCATCGTTATTCTTTCAGATTCTTTTTAAACTTGATAAGCTCAGCATTGAAGCTCCCGCTGGTGGTAATTTGAAGATAAATAAAATGAATATCAATCAGTTGGAAGTCTCTATGGCGGATAGGGGGGCTATTGATGTTAAAAGCTTAACTGCTAAAAAGGTAATCTTTGATACCTATGGCGATATAGGCTTAGGTGTAAATTTCTATCGAACTGATACGGCAATTATCTCTGCGAAGGTTGAACCAAAGATCAATACTACGGGAACAACGCGCTTACCCTTGACCATTGTTACAAAGAAGGGAGCAGTTATTAAAGATAAAACAACAAGAATAAAATAGAATTAAGGAGGATATAAATTATGACAAAGTTTGATTTAGACCGCTTTTCGGTAAGGTAATGAGTAGACTCTTGGTTATGTGCCAGCGCAAGATAAATGTAATCTTTATTACATTTCTTATCATATTCTTAGTTTTTGCAATGTTCACTATACCTATGTTTTCTGGAAAGACGATGGATGATATTGGTTACAAGTCACTCGTCTTTGATATCGTACGTCTTCTTAGGGGTTTTTTTCTCCATTTGTTTTTCTTCGTGTTAGGTACATTTTTTATTCAAGACCTTGAAGGACATCAGCAACGTATCAATGAATTGATGCTACCAGCTACTAATCTTGAGAAGTTTGTTGCACGTGTGCTATTGGTTGCAGTGATTTATCCATTAGCTATTTGTGCATCTTTTATTGTTGCAGACGGATTACAGCAGTTGATTTCAATGATTATTGCACACGGAGAAAGGATGTCTATGGTTGTAGCCTACTTTGATGCTGATACGTATGTAAGTGCAGACTCACCCCTATGGACCAAGGCTTTGTCGACACTTTCGAACTATTCAATTGCTATCTATGGAGGTTTACTCTTTCGCAAGTTAGCTTGGCTGAAGTCGATAGTTGTTTATTTTATTGTGATTATTCTTTTTCTTATAGGTTATTTCTTCTTAAAGTTGTACCTTTACGAATACACTGATTATGAGGTTGTTTTAATAGGAAATCCTTATGCTTCTATGATTTCGATTGGAGTAAGTCTATTGATGTTCTGGTCTTCTTATAAGATTTACACACGTCTACAGGTCATCAACAATCGATGGAGAAATATTTAACACGGCGTGGATTAAATAGTAAGGCTTATGAATTTCGAAAATAATAAGGCTATCTATGAGCAAATGGCTGACCGCCTTTGCGATGAGATTATAGCTGGAACCTATAAAGCTGACGACCGAATACCCTCTGTCCGGGAGTATGCCGTTATGCTGCAGGTGAATACGAACACTGCAGTGAAGGCCTATGAGCTACTCTCTCGTGAGGAGATTATATACAATCGGCGTGGACTTGGCTACTTTGTTTCAGCTGGTGCACGTGAGCAAATTATAACTGCAAGGCGCAATAGTTTCCTTATGCAGTCTCTTCCCTCTGTCTTTCGTGAGATGAAACTATTAGGAATAACAATAGAAGATATAGAGAAAGAGTGGGAAAAAGCGCAACAATGACAGCCTCTTTCTAAATGGATAATAAGTAAGAGGGTTCTCTCTCTATCAGAATCTGATAATAAAAGTGAGGGATGCACAGGCGGTGCATCCCTCACTTTATCAATACTTACGGATATATAGGTTTAAGATTTTGTGTTTGCTGTCATTCCTGTCATGTAGAATTAAACGTTAATGGATTGATTATAAGTCTGTTATAATCAAATGTTAAAATGACAGTAAACTATTCTTAAACATATAATATAGATAAAAACCTATGGTATCAGGAATGTACTTATATGAAAGAGTTACATTCAAGTTACCATAGGTTTGTGTTTTTTACTTTGTCTGCTCAATGATAGCATTCTTAATCAAGCCCTCCAGTTCTTCTGCAAGTTCTGGATTATCCTTGATCATTGTTTTTGTAGCATCACGGCCTTGTGCGAGTTTGGTTCCATTGTAGCTAAACCAGCTACCGCTCTTCTGAATAATACCATACTGAACACCCAAGTCAACAATCTCACCAATCTTTGAGATACCCTCACCGAAGGTAATCTCAAACTCTGCCTTACGGAAAGGAGGAGCAACCTTGTTCTTTACTATCTTCACACGAACCTGATTACCAATAACCTGATCGCCATCCTTGATAGAAGTAACACGGCGGATGTCAAGACGTACAGAGCTGTAGAACTTCAGTGCGTTACCACCAGTTGTTGTCTCTGGATTACCAAACATCACGCCAATCTTCTCACGCAACTGGTTGATGAAGATGCAGCAAGTATTAGTTTTTGCGATTGTTGAGGTAAGTTTACGCAATGCCTGACTCATCAGTCGTGCTTGTAAACCTACTGCAGAGTCACCCATGTCACCCTCAATCTCCTTCTTTGGAGTCAAAGCAGCAACTGAGTCGACAACGAGAATGTCAATAGCGGAAGAGCGAATCAGCTGGTCTGCAATCTCTAAAGCCTGCTCACCATTGTCTGGCTGAGAAATCCAAAGATTATCAACATCCACACCTAACTTCTCTGCATAGAAACGGTCGAAGGCGTGCTCAGCATCAATGAAGGCTGCAATGCCGCCCTGCTTTGTGCCTCTGCAATAGCATGAATAGCCAATGTAGTCTTACCAGAACTCTCTGGACCATAAATCTCAATGATTCTACCACGTGGATAACCGCCCACACCGAGTGCTGTGTCAAGTGCAACGCTACCCGTTGGGATTACCTCTACATTCTCTATTTGCTCGTCGCCCATACGCATGATGGACCCTTTACCAAAGTCTTTTTCTATCTTAGACATTGCAGCCTGCAAAGCTTTCAGTTTACCTTCAGCTGCCGATGTCGTACCTGTATCTTCTTTTGCCATATACTATTATCTTGTTTTTGATTGATAAAATACTATTTATTCTTCTTTCTGCTCTTTGGATAGGGTAAAACCTCTGCTAAGGTCTTAACAACCCTGACTGCAAAATCAGACCTTGAAACATCTAAAACGTAGTGTTCCTTGGCTCCTTCATAAGGGAAGCCACGTTCGGCAGATAGCATCATTGACTTAATTGCCTCGTGTTCTTTGACATAAGGTATATTGTCACAAACTATGATAACAGGCTTTTCGTCAACATAAATCATGTATTCACCGAACATCTTCCTGTATCTTACAGTCCCTGCAGTAGCTATCTGACTACTGACAAATTCAATAAAGTCCAAAGAGCAAGCCATCTTCTTATAGTTCTAAATCACCACCAAACTCCTCATGCCAAGGTAAGCCCTGCTTATTGAGTACCTCCAAGAATGGATCTGGATCGAAGTCTTCCACGTTCCATACACCAGGCTTGCGCCACAGTCCCTTGAAGAACATCATTGCACCAGCCATTGCTGGTACGCCTGTCGTATAGCTTACGCCCTGCATACCTGTTTCATTATAGGCATCCTGATGCTTACAGTTGTTATAGATATAATAAGTTTGCTCCTTACCATCCTTGATACCACGAATACGGCAGCCGATAGAGGTCTCACCATCATAGTTCTCGCCGAGGTCCTGTGGATTAGGCAACACTGCCTTCAAGAACTGTAAAGGAACGATATTAACCTTAACTGTCTTGCCAGACCCATCTGCTAATGGTGCTTCATACTCAATCTCATCGATACGGCTCATACCAAGATTCTGAATACAATCAAGGTAAGTAAGGTATTGTTGACCAAAAGTCATCCAGAAGCGAGCGCGTTTGATTGTTGGATAGTTCTTGACTAATGACTCCAGCTCCTCGTGGTGCATCAAGTAAGAGTCTCGAGGACCGATGTTTGGATAGGTAATATCTTGATGTACTACCAATGGATCTGTCTCAATCCATTTGCCATTTTCATAATAAAGTCCCTTCTGGGTAATTTCACGGATATTGATTTCTGGGTTAAAGTTGGTTGCAAATGCTTTGTGGTGGTTACCGGCGTTACAGTCAACAATATCAAGATAGTGAATCTCGTCAAAGTGATGCTTGCTGCATATGCGGTATAAGCCTGTGACACTCCAGGGTCGAAACCACAACCGAGGATAGCTGTCAGTCCAGCCTTCTCGAACTTATCCTTGTAAGCCCACTGCCAGCTATACTCGAAGTGTGCCTCATCCTTTGGCTCATAGTTAGCGGTGTCAAGATAGTTGCAACCGCAAGCTAAGCAGGCATCCATGATAGTGAGGTCCTGATAGGGTAGTGCAAGATTGATAACCAGCTCAGGCTTGAATGAGTTGAAAAGCTGCTTCAACTGCTCAACATCGTCTGCATCAACCTGTGCAGTCTTGATATCAGCCTTGTAGCCCTTATCATGAATTGCCTTAACCAGTTCGTCACATTTCTCCTTACGACGGCTGGCAATCATGAACTCTGTAAACACGTCCTGGTTCTGGACAATCTTAAAAGCGGCTACAGTAGCTACGCCACCTGCGCCAATCATTAAAACTTTTCCCATAGTTCAATTTAATTCTCTGTATTCCCATTCTATTCTCCACTCCAAAGAAGGGAGCAACGGAATGTTATTTTGAGAATTCTTATTTTATTATTATTACTTTATTTTTATGTCTTACTTAATCTTACTTTCAATCTCTGAAGCGGATATACCCATTGCATTAAGAAGCGAGTAACCCAAAATTTGCTGTTTGAAATTACCTCCTTCGAGTGGTTGCATTGCAAACAAGGTAATATGTTTTAGCTCATCATCTACATCGCGAAGCGTAGAACGAAGTGTACTCATCAATTGGCTGTTCTCAGCGTTTGACACAACCATAATACGTTTAACCTCTTCATGATTAAGAATTGTCTTTAGAAGGTCGAGAAGAACATCGTCTTTCTTGGCTACTTCATCAACTGTAGCAATAGCATTGATAATAAATTCGCCAAGCTGTGGGTCCTTGAATGCTTGCCCATTCAGTTCTTTCAGATAATCGGCTGGGGCAAAATTCTCAAGTTTTGGATTCTTCTTATCATGTAAAAGAACCACCTGTGTTTCGTGATTTCCAGGCTTCAAACGTCCATCAAGGGCAATGTTTACAACCCACTGGCTGAAATCAGCAGCGGGAATACGACGGTTCAGCATTCGCTCAAAGTTGACAATGAGATCGAAAGCGACATGGTCTATATAATCACCATCCACTATGATGATGTTCTCACTCCATTTAATGTTCTGTGCTTCTTGTGCATTCATAGCTACAAAGATACATTAAATCAAGCAAAATGCAAAATAAATAAGGTCGTTTTTATTGCTTTGTCGACTTGCGTGATTTATACATAAAGAGAATAATAGCAATAATAATAAGAGAGAAGGGTACTATTGATGACATGGAAATTATTTGGACAGAACATGCTGTAATATACAATATAGCCAACAATAGGATTGGCATTATATCACGAAGAGCTTTAGGATTCCTGTTCTTTTCGAGATTTTTTTCGCTCATAAGACTTGTGTCGTATGGATGCTTTTCTTGGTTGACAATCAGTAAGAATACGATAAATGAAATAACAGGAAGTGCCAGTATAAGATACTTAGAACCATAGCTTTCTGCTTCTCCACCAATGTTCCAATGTAGGATAATAGTCTCAGGTCCACTCAGAACACAATATAAGGCAATTCATCGTAATTGCAATGATAATGGCTAATGATAGGATTTTACTTTTCATATTATGATTGTTGTTGATGTTAGAAGAGTATGTTTTCGTGAACAAAGATAGATTTTTATTTTATAAAGTTCAAAACGAATATCTGTTTTTTTATTCGTATAAACGCTATAAAAAAATGTTTATATAAAACTATTACTATTTGGTAATCATTTGAAAAAAATCCTTGCGGAATTACCTCTATATAAAGGTAATTCTGCAAGGATTTCTATATAATTTAAGTTTTATCGGATAGCAATCTTTAGCATTATAAAATTACTTGTACTTTCCATCTATTCATAACGAGGATACCATTTTATATGCTCTACAGCAGCATGTGCATCTGTAATATTCTCTCTTGTATTCTGATGGTCAATGGCATGTTGGGCTACTACCTCGGCAAGATGCTGTGAGAAAGAAGTAATTTTGTTCACAGGAGGGAGCACTGCTGCGCCAGGTTGTGATGCATCCACAATTCCGCCTAAAGCATGTGCTGCTGCTGATAAGAGTGATTGATCTACTAATTTTGCCGTAGAGGCTATCACTCCCAGTCCTAATCCAGGATACATCAGAGCGTTATTAGCTTGCCCGATAGCGTAAGTTACCCCTTTATAATCTACAGGTGAACTTGGGATACCAGTAGCGATGAGCGCACGTCCATCAGTCCATTCTATCAGGTCAGAAGCTTTTGCTTCAGCAAGTTCTGTTGGATTTGATAGCGGGAAGATAATAGGGCGTTCTGTATGTGCAGCCATTTCTTTCACAATTTCTTCTGTAAAAGCTCCTGGATGTGTAGAAGTTCCTATTAATATAGTAGGTTTAATGGCGCTAACTGCTGAGCGCAAAGTAGGTAGAGGCTTCTGGAAGTCATTTACTGAGCGTGTAAAGAACTGCTGTCCTTCTGTCAAGTCAGTCATGTCATCAGTGAGCAATCCCTGTTTGTCTACTAAATAAATATGTTGCTTTTGCCTCATCAGAAGATAGTCCTTGTTGCATAAATTCTTCGTAAATCTGATGTGCAATACCTGCGCCTGCTGTTCCTGCACCAAACACCATCACACGTTGGTCAGTAAATTTCTGTTTTGAAATGTTCAGTGCACCGAGAATAGCAGCCAAAGAAACTATGCCTGTTCCCTGTATATCATCGTTAAATGTTGTAATTTTATTCTGGTAGCGTTCGAGAATGGCTGCTGCATTAGGACGACCAAAGTCTTCCCAATGAAGCGTATAAATTTGGAAAGAGACGTTCTGCTGTTTCAACAAACTTGTCTACAAATTCATGATATTTTTTTACCACGAACACGTTCATGACGATTGCCTAAATAAAGAGGATTGTCGAGCAACTGTTTATTATCAGTTCCCACGTCAAGTACTAATGGCAATACCTCATTAGGGTTAATACCTGCTGCTGCGGTATAAACCATCAGTTTTTCCAATGGCAATGGCAACACCATTAACTCCCCAGTCACCTATACCCAATATAGCCTCGGCATCAGTAACCACAATGAGTTTTTATATCTCTTCCTTCTGAAGCGTTGCGCAATGACTTCTCGATATCTTCTGGATGGTCGATAGAGAGAATCCTGCATCTTGTGGTTTCATGAATAATTCGTCGTATTGACGAATAGCATCTGCGACAACAGGATCATAAACAATCGGCATGAATTCCTCGATGTGCTGCGCCATAAGTGCATAAAATAGAGTACTGATTGGTATTGAAAAGTGTCATCAAATATACACGTTTCTCCAGATTATTTACCTTTTTTTCTGATATTGCTGATATGTTCTTTCTATCTGCTCTTCAAGTGTCTGTACAACTGGAGGGAGTAGTCCCTACAAGATTTAACTTCTTACGTTCAGCCATACTAAAGGCTGTTCCCTTGTTGACGAAAAGGGTTGTTCAAGATTTCTTTAGATGTATCCATACTTTCTTTTTATTTTTTTGTTAGTAGCGAAAGGTTACCATGCTACTTATTAGAATCTATAAATATTTTTTTATTTGACAATCTTATTTGTTGTCAAATTTGTCTAATCTTTGAATTGTTATAAAGATATCTAATCTAATAACTCATTATGAATAATTAATAATATTATAGTTCTGATATATAATCTAAAAATACTATTTTTATTTTTGTGCTATGATGTAACTTGTTTTTTCTCTACAATTAGGGCAAAGATATATATAATTTTTAGGAAAAAAACAAACAATATAAGATGTTTTTTTATTCTCTTAAGAAATAAAAAGAAAATATGTTTATTGTGCATTGTTTCTATTTGCTTGTTGTTATTTTTACTTTCTTTTTCTTGAAAAAAATTAGGCTTATTGGGATAAATATGTTTTTTTGTCTTCTACAAATAACTTATCCCCCTTATAAAAGCGATGTTAGTAAATTATTTTCATGCAACTCAAAGCTAATATATGCTCTTTGGGCTTTGAAATGACGCCCAATTAACTTGCAAAAGGTGCTCTTTTGAGGTCTTACTAACGCCCTTTTGAAACCTTACTAAGCACCTTTTCTTGCACGATCTTATAACTAATTGATTTACTGCTGGTTGTAATCTTACCTTTTATATGTGCTTTTCCGCTTTATTTTATACTTTTTATCCGAAATTGTGTCATGAATTTTCAATATTCTATCTGCAAATTTTCGAAGCCTTAACATGATAAGATTTTCAGTGTTGGAGGATGAACAAGATAGATAGTCAAGACAGTCTTGACTATTTTTTTGTTTAATTAATTATTTTGATTCTTTGGTTAATGCTATACGATAAGTGTCTATGCATTTAACGGAATAGTCTAAAAAAGAGGCTCCTCCATGATAGAGAAGCCTCTTTGCG
>BNJU01003176.1_pt1 | contig 11079 bp, 18 predicted proteins | sample 8539281 | NCBI WGS metagenome assembly BNJU01 (sample SAMD00202456, study PRJDB9452) | human saliva metagenome | isolation source: human saliva | place: Japan
TAAAATAGCTCGATATATGAGTAAACCTAAATGTCAAGTGAAAATTAGAAAAAGTTTAAAAAGAAAATATATTTTATATTAAGATATAAATATAGATTAGTAAATTTTTATATATTATTAATGTGATTAGCATAAATAAAAATTAAGCGTAATATAAATAACTCTATTTTTAAACATTATAAAATAATGCGTTATATAATAATGCATTATTAAATATAATATATTTCATTTTAAAATAAAGAAATTACCATTTTAATATATAAACAATTAGTAGTCATATAATGAATATCCAAAGTAGCTTTAACTCTTTTTAAGAATATCTCCTCAGCTGTATATCCCTTCAAAATTTTTCGTGGATATGTGTTAATCCAATACTCTACGACTTTTTATTTTGTTTCTATTTATTTCTTTATCGAAATCTATTCCTTAGAAAAAGAAACGTCTAATCAGGTGATTTGCATTTTCATTACTGCCACGTTCATGAGGTGCATATGGATGGCAATAGTAGACATTTGTCCGTTTCCCTTTTCGATAAAGAGCTTTTTCCATTCCATAAAAATCTTTAAACTCCTACCATTATCCACCGTTATAGATTTAAAAATTTTGTAAAAGCTACTTTTAAATCTTTTTCAATTCTATTTAAAGCTTTAATTACTTCAGATGTATTATGTGCCTTTAGTTTTTCAATAATTTCATACCTGGTAAGTCGTTCCGTAAGAACAAGTAGTGTAGTTTTATTTTTACTTTTGCCAATAACACAATCCATTTCCCAATGCCCAAATGTTTCTCTGTAATTAATTTTCACTTGGTCTTTTTCAATACTTATTCCAATGGTTGCAACTTTTGCGACTTTCTTTGTTGTAACTGATTTTTCCGTTTGATTTTTTCCCTCTTCTTGGTAAATATTCCATTGTGATACCAGGAATATAACCTTTCTTTATTGCATCATATATAGTGTTGACCGACTTTATTTTTTTATATCAAAAAGAAACACCTTTTGTTGTTATTAAGCTCAAGCAAAAATAGCTTCCGGAGAATATTTCATTTCTTTTGATCATGTATGAGATATATTGACATAGCTTCTTATCTTGTATAATAAGAGGTTTCTTCCCTTTTTCTTTAACATTTGCCTATATCTTTGCTCAGCTAAATCAGGTGAATACCGTTCTTCATTTGTTAAATCTGAATTAGTATGTATATATTTTGCTCTTGCAAAGCTCGTTGTAAATAGTTCCTAAAGAGCGACTAATAGCATCTGCAATAGCTTTTTCTTTATATCTTTATCCCCTACTGGCATAAGTGCATGATGATCTCCTACTTTTTATCGTTAATGTACCTTTTTAGGGATATTTGAAAGGCTTGCTAATACTGTCTTTTCAAATCTATCAAAACATAAATATTTTTGTAACATTTTTAAGCTCATCGTATAAGTCATGAGTAAAATATCTACTGTCTGTTCTCGGATAGCTAAGTATTTTATATTTATCATATAACTCTTGACATATACTTAATGACTCTGCATTATCTATATATTCAATTATTTCCTCATCGTTCGGATATTCAACTGTTTCACCTTTTTGATAAAAAGGTATTAATTGTTCCATCCTCATGTTTATAAATCATGCCAACTCCTTTCTTTAAACTCCATTTCCTTATCATTTTTATTTAATAAAAGGTTATCCGTATTTACCTCTTCTTTGAAATTTAAAGCATCTTCTATATACTCATCCAATTGTTCTAAAAGATATTGATCTAGTATAGATGTGTATTTGTCACTATTCATATACCTTTTCGTAAACAGCTTCTTTTTGTTCTTCAGTCAATTCGCACCATCTATCATTTTCGATATTTGCAACTCCATAAAAAGCTCTTGGTAAGATATTCTTGCTAAAATATTCTCCGCAAAAGTTTTTGTCTGTTTCTAATGCAAAATCGAAGATGCTATAGCTAAATCCTTCTCAGTATTTCCATAATACTTTCCTGATCCCATTCGTTATTCACAGGGGTTAATTGATTTGGCTATAACATACGCATTTGTACTTTGATTTTTGTAGCAGAGCATCATTATTATTTCTTGCGATAACGGTATATGTAGTACCATTATTTCTAAAAATTATTTTTTTCTATACTCTATGGTATTATCATTCATCCCTAGCATTAGCTTAGCTTCCTTAAATGTTTTTCCTAAAATATTATTTTCTGCAAAACTAAAGATTTTTATTTTCTGCTACTATAATATGATCTAACATCTCTATTCCTATAAGTTCCCCAGCTTCATATAGTCGTCGCGTTGTTAACAAATCCTCTGGACTAGGGACTTGGAAAACCACTAGGATGATTATGTATAGCAATAAAAGATGCTGAGTTTGATAGAATAGCTGTTTTTAAGTGTTTCTCTTGGATGAGCTGACAGAACTATTTAATGTTCCAACACTTACAATATTGAAATTCAATACCTTACCTTTTGTATCAAGATTAATTATTCCAAATACCTCTCGGTCATAGTGCTTAATTCTTTCTTTAAAATGTCTACTGCATCATCAGCACATCCTACTGTTTCATCACTATAAAGTGGAATATCCTCAACTAGTTTAACTCTTACAACATTCAATTTATCTTTCATCGCTGTCACCATTGCTTAGCTCAACACTTATCACTTCGTTCTCCTTCATATTTTTCCACTATGGTTTTTAGTTCCTTAATGTCTTTTATAGTTATCTCCATCGTTGATCCTTTTCTAAAAGAGGAAGGGTTACACATCCTTCCTCTTGCTTAAATACTAAAACTATTATTTGTTTTTACCTTTTTTTCTTTTTGCCACTGCCATAAAAATAGTTAAGGCAATTGCAAATATAAAGCTTAAGCCAAATATATATATATTACTGTGATCTCCAGTATTCACATTGTTTGGTTTAAAGAAAACAACCTTACCAACTTTCGTTTTATCAGACATTGTATAGCTTTGTACATCTGCGGTATCCTTCACCTCAAAAGATATATCAGGTGCAAGCTCATAGCCTTTAGGTGCTTTTTGCTTCGTGTAGTGTATACTTGCCAACCGGAATTTTTCAAACTTAGTAGGCTTATCTTCAGATAGCCACTCTTTTACAACATTCCCTTGTTCGTCAAGTATCTGCATTGTTGCTCCTTTAGCGACTTACCTGTCTTAGCATCAGTTTTAGTAAACTCTGTCCTTGTAATCTCGTCTACCATTTTCAACCTTCTGTACTTCGCTAATAGCAAATACCTCAAATTCAATATCCTTTGCAGTTACATAGCCATCAGGTGCTTTCTTTTCGTGTAAGATATATTTACCTGCTTCAAGCCCTTTGAATACCTTACTCTTGTCTTTTTCAGTTGTCCATGTTTCAACAACTGTTCCATCTGCTAGTCGCATGACAGCACCACTAATTTTTGTTTTTTTACCAGTGTTATTTTTCACATAAGGAAAACTACATATAATTGATTGAACATCTTCATTATCAAGAACTTCCATCAGATTATTTTTGATAGTATGCACATGCTGTTGCCATAAATTGACTATCTACCCTGCAAAGTTTTGCAAGTTTCATCACATATGTATCTTCAGGCAAGGTCTTTTCGATTCTTATGTATCCATGATTTTTGTTGCATATACATAAAGTTTTAAAAGAGTAACAATTAGCTTATCACCGTATACTGGAAATTGTTCCATATTAAAATTACTTCTTCATCAAAAACTATCCACAAACCTAAAATAAAAGTATTTTTTTATTTTTCCATAGTTATTCCTCAAAGTTTTTCACAATTTTTAAGACATCATCTCCAAATAGATCTTTGACTTCGGTGTAAGTGACTCTTTCAACAGAATACTTAACCCATCTTTTTCTCTATATTCATCCGCAGTTGTTCCTCTCTTGATTTCATTCAGAATTGCTTGATATGATATATCCAGGATTTCGGATATATGCTTTGCATTATATCCTTCATCAATTAATAGCTTTAACTTTTTCTTTTTACTAATCCCCCATGAAGTTGCACTGCATTTTAAAATCTCCTTACTTATTTACTATATAGATAGTAATCTTCTTTCTTTTATAGTAAATATCTATATATATATCTATTAGTGGACATTTGTCCAAGTAAGAGATAATCACAACTATTATTAGCAATTTCATTCTTATATGTTTGCCTTTTTTTGTTTTTTTAAAAACTCCTTAAGCCTTGTTTTTCAACAAAAATTAAGTTGTAATTTTCATCTTACAACTTAATTATAAAATTCAGCCGATATATGAGTAAAACACCCATATATCGAACTTTTTCTAGTCTGTCAATTTAATCGTGTTGTCAATTCAATTATAGTTCTGCCTTTAGGGCATCTACCTTATCTAGCTTTTTCCCAAGGTAGTTCAACATCTGTTCTTCCGAAATGTCCGTATGCGACAGTATTTCTGTAGAATAGGGTCTTCTTAGATCCAAATCTCTTATAATAGGCGCTGGACGGAAGTCGAAGTTCTTCTCTACGATCTTTGCAATTTCCTCATCGTCGAGCTTTCCTGTACCGAATGTATCAACCATGATAGAAACAGGCTTAGCAACACCGATTGCATAAGCAAGCTGAATCTCAGACGGTCTGCAAGCCCTCCGCAACTACGTTCTTAGCGCATATCTAGTCGCGTATGATGCTGAACGGTCTACCTTTGTTGGGTCCTTACCTGAGAATGCACCACCGCCGTGTCTTCCAAATCCACCGTATGTATCTACGATGATCTTTACGTCCTGTAAGCCCTGAATCTCCGTGAGGTCCGCCGATTACAAATCTGCCTGTAGGGTTTACGAAGTACTTTGTCTCATCATCAAGAGCTCTGCTGGAATTGATGCCTTGATTACCTTCTCAATTATATCCTTGTGAATCTGCTCCTGGCTAACATCAGGATCGTGCTGTGTTGAAATCAAAACAGTATCAACTCTCTTAACCTGATGTCCATCGTACTCTACTGTAACCTGGCTCTTTCCGTCAGGTCTTAGGTATGAAAGCTCTCCGCTCTTTCTCACCTCTGTAAGCTTTAGCGCTAGCTTATGTGCAAGCGAAAATTGGCATAGGCATGAGCTCTGGTGTCTCGTTGCAAGCATATCCGAACATAAGTCCCTGGTCTCCTGCACCAACCTGCTCAATTTGGTCATTGAGAGTACCTTCCTTGTACTCAAGTGCGTGGTCAACACCCATAGCGATATCTGATGACTGTTCGTCGATAGCTGATAGGATTGCGCATGTGTTTCCATCAAAACCATACTCCCCCTTGTTATATCCTATGTCGTTGATTACACCTCTAACGATCTTTGGGATGTCAATATACAGTTTGTGCTAATCTCACCCATTACCATTGCATATCCTGTTGTTGTAGTTGTTTCGCAGGCAACTCTTCCCTGTGGATCTTGCTCCATAATTGCGTCCAAAATCGCATCTGAAATTTGGTCACAGATTTTATCTGGATGTCCTTCTGTTACTGACTCTGAAGTAAATAGCTTTCTCATTTTTGCTCCTTTCCTCACCTTATCAAAAGAAAAAACCTTTCCTCAAAAAGAAAAGGTTTGAACTCACAATTCATTCCTCATCTTTCAGACTGTTATCTGTAGGATGTAGCACCTTTCCGTGCCTATTAGCACATAGGTTGCCGGGCATCGCAGGGCCTATTCCCTCCGCCACTCTTGATAAGGATTATACCCAAAGTATACAGATTTTAACAAAATTGTCAAGGTAAAGTAAACGTTGAATTCCAAGTTTTAGTGAACTTTTGCATTTTGTTGTGCAAGCGATTATAATTATATAAAAACAAGAGGTATTCTTTTGAAAAGAGATAATATAAACAGTAGCAGTCCAAGATTTTTCCAGTTATTGAAGGTGGTTTGAAAAGCCAAGCCTCCTACTTTGGTTGACGAACTTAGGGCTTCGCTCAAAAACAGTTGCTTTGAGATTAAGGCAACTAATACTAGGCTTATGGGTGTGGTTGGGCTCATGCTATCATATAACATGATTGGCCACCGTTTCACTCAGCTTTTTATCCTCGACTATGAGGAGTATGGCATAGCAGACTATGTTGGACTATTTACAGATTCTGAGGAGGAAATAGAAGCTCATGCAAATACCATGTTCAGTGCTCTTGGTGGCGAATGGGTCGAAATTAGTGCCGAAGAAAGCTGGGCACTGATAGCAAGTGCAGATAGAATAACCGAAGAATATGGTGCTGAGTTTCCGGAAGACTACCTGCAGTTTCGCGAGGCCATTAAAGGTGCTGACGATGATAAAGAAACCTATAGATCTGCACTATCAAAGGTATGTATTAATCCACGTTCAGATTATGAGCTAGTTAACTACTTTATTATGCGCTGTGTCGGAAAGGATAAGGCACCTCTTCGCATACTTTGTTCAGATGACTTTCTTGATAGTACTTACGGAGAAACTTCCCCATGCGAAGAATTCTCTAATGGGCTTAAAATAAACAATCCATCTACTCTTTTTAAGAATGATGTGGAAAAAACAGGTCCAAGAAAGTATATATGTAAATCTCTGGTCGAAGACGAGGGTCTTTTTACCTCATAATTAGTGAAGTTCGTGTTGTGAAAAGATGTGATTAAGTCGGCTAAAGTAATTTCTTGTATGGAAATAACTGTTTGGGAATCTGCTATGCGACTCCGCCGAATAGACTATGTTTTGACAGCAGAGTGTAAATGCAGTCAGTATGAGTTTTCAGAGCTCATAAGCAAGACCTTCCACACAGTGAACTCTCACTCCCACGAAAACGGCATGCTATACATGATATATAGGAACAATAACGACCATGTGTGCAGTCCTCACTTTTAGACTGGATGCTGATCTAATCGGAAGTGTATTCTTCATCGACGGGAAAGAAGCTATAGTCTGCTCAGCAGAGCCAGGCGATACCGATATAATATCAAAGGCGCTCTTCCCTATCCGATTACTTTAGGAAAAAATGATAAGCTTGGCAAAATCGAGAGATTTAAATTCGACGATAAGATTATAGGTCCTTTCATCGATAGCGGTATGGATGATTTTAGGGAATTTATAGAATTTTATAAAGGGTTAAGTAGTTTTTTAAAAACTTATCCAATTCCTTAAATATGTTTTTTATGTCAACCTTTGTTCGTTTTTCCATCAAAGGTTTTTCAACAGAAGTAAATCCATATTTTTTTCAACAATATGAGTACTTATCCACAGCAAATGCAAAAATCGTATACAATTTTGTCCTTTGGTGCCTGTGGATAAGTTTTCTTGAACAAAATCGCTATTTTTTTCAACGAGTATGCTATTTTTCTATTTTGTCAATAGCAAGTTATCCACAGATTTTATTCTATAAGAGTTTTGTTCTTTAGGGAAAAAAATGGAAGAGCGTTTACAGTTTGAAAGCTTAGCAGTTACAAAAACACAAATTATCTATTCAAAAAGGAAGGATTTTTTTATGAAAACCATCAAACTTTTTCAAAGCGATGTATATAGACGCAGTGCTGATGCAGTAGTGTTACAATTTGATAAGGATAATTCAAAAATACAAGTCGCCTGGTTTTGGATAGCACTATTTTTCTTCCCTACTGGTGGAGGTCAAAGTCGCGATTTAGGAACAATAAATGGAGTTGAAGTAATTGATGTCTTTGAAAAAGAAAATATCGTCTACCACATTCTAAAGGGATGTGATGCTAGTATTGAGACTGGAGACACTGTTAGTTTAGAGATAGACTGGGATAGACGTTTTGATAACATGCAAAGACACTGCGGAGAGCACATCCTTTCTGGAATCTTCTTTAGACTCTTTGGCGGAGTCAGCCGAGGCTTCCATATGGGAGAAGACTATATGACTATTGATATAAGTCTTGAAGCTGACGAGAACTATAGTGAAATCAACTGGGAAAATGGCTATGCAGGCAGAACTAGAGACAAATAAGGTTATGGGGAAATACCAAAGTCTCTGCTTACCACTTTGATACTAAGGCGGAGGCCGAAAAATGCCTCTAAGAAAGGCTTTTAAGCCCAGAAAAGGATATAACTATTGTCACAATAGGAGACATCTCTAATCCAGCAGACTCTGTCGCATGTTGCGGAACCCACCCATCAACAGCAGGTCAGGTTGGGATGGTCAAGATTTATAAGATTGAGCCTAACAAGGGTATGTTTCGCATCTTCTTCGAAGCAGGACAAAAGAGCTCTAGCTCACTACGATACTCGTTTTTGATATAATGACAAAGCTAGAAAACGACCTATCAGCAAGCCATACTAATCTCTTATCAAAGTATGAAACCCAGAAGGAAAAAGCAAAGGCAGATCAAAGATAGGCTTTACCACTTAAGAGGAATTCATAAGACGTGAAATTATGGATTTGAAAGAGTCTAACGATAGAGTAAGGCAGTGTAATTTCTTAGATTCAAACGAAATAATGGAGATTGGAAATGCAATGAGTCCTGAAATAGACGATATTCTTTTTCCTCATAGACGATATCACAAACACGGTATTCATATTCTCAAGCAATAACGACTCATGCGCCCTCGTAAAGGCATATGCTCCTTCCCTAGAAGGCAAAAGCGTGAGGCAAGAACTTTGCTCGCGTAGTCTTCCCAAGTTCTGATAAAGCTTTGAGCTTTGTTGAGAGTATAAACAAATAAAGGTACTTAAATTATCGTGTGGGTTTGAAAAAGTGAACTCTAAATTATCATGTGGGTGAGGGTTTTTCATAAACTCTAAATTATCATGTGGGTACCAATAAAATCATAACCACCGGCTTAGCCGGTGGTTTGTACTGCCCCTATAAGGGGCTTTTTGCCAGCAACATCTCAAGATGTACTGAATTATTCACCAATCGCACATCCTTTTTCTACAAGCCCTAAAGGGCTATTTATTTTTCTTTCCTGTGAACGGATCTATATACTCTTTCAAGCTTATCTGGTCCCTCTGCTATATCTTCTTGAAGTTGGGTACGTATGTATTCCTCTATTCTTTTCTTATTCTTCCCTACTGTATCTACAAAATAGCCTCGACACCAGAAATGTCTATTTCCATATTTATATTTCAAATTTGCATGCTTATCGAAAATCATCAATGAACTTTTCCCTTTGAGATATCCAACAATTTGGGACACACTGTATTTTGGTGGTATCTCTACAAGCATATGGATATGATCAGGACAACATTCTGCTTCGATTATATGTATTCCTTTTCTTTCACAGAGAAGCCTTAATATTTTTCCCTATGTCTACTCTTATCTTTCCATAAATCGCTTTTCTTCTGTACTTTGGTGCAAACACTATGTGATACTTACAATTCCACGACGTATGTGATAAACTATTCTTATCCATTTTGGATCACCTCCTTGTTTTGATATGCGGTTAGTGACCACATTTGTCCTAACATAGGAGGTATCTTTTCGCTAAAGCCATTTAATCTCACCGGCATAGCCGGTGGTTTATTATTCATCTCACATTCGTTCGATGAATCGTCGCTAAAAGCAATACAATCAAGAGCACTTCAAGCTCAAATGCTTGAAGTGCTTTTTGAATGCTCACTCTCTAATTTTTTGTATGTACCTCTTTTTCTTTTAGGAACACTATCACTGTGCAGGCTATTGTTTAGGGAATATTGAACATCTTTCGAAAGTGAATAGATAACTCTCTTTCTGAAGCGATTAAAATTACTAATTCCTCTAGATACTGCCATATAAGTACGCAGTTTTCCGTTAACATTTTCAGTGAATGAGTTAGATAAATTCCTATCATCATAGGGTCTAAGATATGAGTTCAAAATTTCATCCCTCCAGTTAATGAGTATCTCTGTAAACTCATTAAACTGCCTAATTCCAGATGTTTTTAAAGGCTTTAAGCATATCATCATAAAGGTTGGTAGCTTCATCATATGAGCAGTCTTTATTCATATTTCGATAAAGCTCTTTAAGACTATACGCTTTAGATAATTCAGGAAAAGTCTTGAATATCATTTCTCTTAAATCTCTCCTGTTAAGCTTGCATTTAAAACGTGAATTGTATACCTTGTCATTATCAAGGTATACACTATCTTTTGTAAGAAGATGGCTCCATTTCTTAAGCAGATAATATGCATTTGAACCATACGGTGACATGTTCATTAAGTCTATTCTAAGACGTTCAAAACCTTGGGTAAGATGCTTTATGACATGAAAAGGATCTACAGCTATTACACAGTTAGGAAAGTATGTTCTTGCAACATCTTTATACGGTTCCCACATATCGATAGTAACATATTTTACCCTAAGTCGTTCTTCCCTTGGTATATTAGAAAAGAATAGAGAAAGTGCCATTTTGCTTCTTGAATCAAGTACATCCCAAACGGTTCGTCTTTCGTTATCTACTAATATACAAAGGTAACTTGAGTTACGCCTTGATAACTCATGACTGTGTAATTCATCTATCCCAAGGCACTCAGGAAGAGGTCTTGGAGCTATGGTGATATATGAATCAATATACTTGCTGAGCTGTGTTGTAGATATACCCAATTCATCTGATATCATGGTGAGATTGTAGTTGAGATTCCCGATAAGTCTAAGTGCATTTTGCATGAGAAAGAAAGAAGAATTAAAACCATTGAAAGCAAAAGGATTTCTTTCTAAGATAGTTTTTCCTGCACTCTTTACAAATATACCTATTTGCATAATATCTGATAATGCCTTTTATGATTCCTAAGTGCGGGATGTTTGATTAGCCTTAATTTATGACCGTGTCCAATCATATTTGCACCACAGTAAGGACAGAGCATAGGCTTTCGGACAAGCATGATATCATAGAAAATTGTACCATCGATAGATGTAATGTCCGATTTTTCAATGTCAGAATTAGTGACATTAAGCATAAGTGTGGTAAAATCAATATTTGGAATGATAAATTCCTCCTTCATAGTGATATATTGTGACTGCAAATCAATCATATCCTATGGAGGATTTTTGCACCCACACGATAATTTAGAGTCCACCCACACGCATAAAAAGTGGGTGAAAATCACCCACACGATAATTTAAAAGTCCACCCACACCCACACGATAATTTAGAGCGCCCAAATAAACACA
>BNJU01005285.1_pt1 | contig 11073 bp, 13 predicted proteins | sample 8539281 | NCBI WGS metagenome assembly BNJU01 (sample SAMD00202456, study PRJDB9452) | human saliva metagenome | isolation source: human saliva | place: Japan
ACCCCTGGCCCTGAGCCGCCGGCCGTCGTCGGACCGGATCAGCGCAGCACGTAGGCGGACATCCAGCGGCGCAGGGCCGAGAAGACCTGCTCGCGCACGGGAGGTTCGGACAGGGTGAGGTCATGGACGCCGCCGGGGAAACGGGCGATGGTCACCAGCTTGCCGAGCATGACGGCGCGGCGGGCGGTGGCGTCGGCGTCGATGATCGTGTCCGCGCTGCGCGACTCCGGAGTCCACGCCACCCCGAGCCGGGTGGCGGCCGAGCCCATGGACAGCACCGGGCAGCGGATGTCCAGGCCCTGGGCGACGCGGTTGTGGCCCTCCATGACAGCCTGGAGCCAGCCCACGCGCACGGGCGCGGAGGGCTTGATCGACCAGGCCGGGTTGATGTCCCAGCCGGTCACGTAGGGGTCGTCGGCCCAGGCCGGATCGGGCAGCTCGCCGTCACGCTCGGGCACCCAGCCGTCGGTGATGGAGAAGACGCGCGCCGGGTCGACCCAGCCGTCGAGGATCGACATGCGCGGGTCGCGCAGCGTCAGGGTACGCAGGACCGAGTCGCCGACGGTGCGCACGATCTCGGAGCCCTGGAGCGAGAGCCAGGCGGAGTTCAGAACCAGGGCGCGCAGGGCCCCCGGGTGGCGGTCGGCCCACAGGGAGGCGACGAGCCCGCCCGTGGAGTGACCCGACAGGACGAGCTCGGTCTCCCAGCCCTGCTCGGCGCGGATTGCCGACAGGGCCCGCCCCAGGTCCTCGTCGTACTCGGCCAGCGAGGTGCACCAGCCCAGCATCTGGCCCTCGCGCCAGGAGCGGCCGTAGCGGCGCAGGTCCAGGGCGTAGAAGGCGCCACCCAGGCGGGAGATCTCGCGGGCCAGGTGGGTCTGGAAGAAGTAATCGTTCCAGCCGTGCAGGTAGAGGTAGATGAAGGTGGGGGTGGTGGGGGTGCCCGGCAGGGCGCCGGGGTCGAGGGCCGGCAGGTGGCGCACCAGGGTGGCGACGGCGCCGTCGTCCTCGTCGTCGGGCAGCAGCTCCAGGGTGCGGGCCTCGAAGCCCGGGCCCAGGAAGTCCGGTCCCCAGGCGTCCACCGGAGCGTGCTCGGTCGTTGCGTTCACGACCCCATGATGGCACCGCTCGCTGGAAGGGGCGCCGCGACCGAATTTTCACTTACCAACCAAAACTTCACAATCGACCCGGAGCCGCGTCTTTTTTGAAGTTTCGGTCGAAGTGAGGTGGGTGGAATGCAGCTGCGGCGGCATCGATGGTGGGAGGGCTCCTCGGTGGGCCGCTGACGAAACGCGCCTCGGCATCGACCCTGACGACTGCGTTCGGCATCCTCCTCCTGGGCGTCTGCGCCGTCACCGCCTACGACCTTCTGACCGCCTGAACGAGTTGTTGGCGCCGCCCCACTGCGTTCGCCTGCCAGGGAGTCGAGCCTGGCCTGTATGACGCCATACGTTATACACTGCAGGTGTGATCAGGTCGTTCGGTAGTAAGGACACTGAGCGGTTGTGGCACCGAGAACGAGTCCCATCGATTGACCCTCGCATACAACGGGTTGCCTTGCGTAAGTTACGTCAGATCGCATCTGTGCAGTCTGTCGATGAGCTGAGAGTGCCGCCGGGGAACCGACTCGAGGTGCTCAAAGGTGATCGGGCCGGCCAGCACAGCATCAGAGTGAATGACCAGTGGCGGATCTGCTTCGTATGGACTGGCGCTGGAGCGGAGGAGGTTGAGATCGTTGACTACCACTGAAACGAACAGCAAGCACGCCCCTGTTCATCCGGGGGAGGTCCTCATGGAGGACTTCATCAAGGGATTCGGTATCACCCAGAACAAACTGGCTGTTGCTATCGGTGTGCCGCCGAGGCGTATCAATGAGATCGTGCACGGTAAGCGTGCGGTGACTGCGGATACGGCGCTGCGGCTCGGCAAGTACTTCGGGGTATCAGCGCAGTTCTGGTTGAACCTGCAGACCCAGTATGACCTTGACGTGGCGGAGGACCGTCTTTCGAAGCAGATCGATGCCATCACTCCTCTGCGAGTGGCCTGAGGTTCGACATGCCGCGCAGGTCGGCCGGCCGGCCGAGATGCGTGGCAGCATCGGTGGCATGAGCAAGGAAACAGTGCCTGAGCAGACCAGCACCTATGATGTCGTCGTGATCGGTGGCGGGCCGGCGGGGGAGAACGTCGCCCAGTACGCCATCAAGGGCACCGACCTGACCGCGGTCCTCGTTGAGGGCGAGCTCCTGGGCGGCGAGTGCTCCTACTACGCCTGCATGCCCAGCAAGGCGTTCCTCGTGCCTATCGAGGTCGCGGCGGCGTCCGCCAACCTCAGCGGCCTGCGCCCGGCCGAACTGTCCGTGCTCGATCTGCTCAAGCGTCGTGACGAGTGGGTTTCCCGCTACAACGACGCTGGTCAGGTGCGCTGGGCCGAGGGTGCCGGCCTCGACGTCGTTCGCGGATGGGCTCGCCTCGACGGTGAACGGCGCGTCGCTGTGAGAACCGCTGAGGGGGAGCGGGTCCTTCGCGCCCGCCGCGCTGTCGTTCTCGCCACTGGTGCGCAGCCCGTCATGCCTGCTGCGTTCCAAGGCCTTGAGGCCTGGGACTCGCGTGACGCCACCGGCGTGCAGGAGATCCCGCAGCATCTCATCGTTGTCGGTGGCGGGGTCGTCGCCTGCGAGGCCGCCACGTGGATGTCCGCCCTGGGCAGCGATGTCACCATGCTGGTGCGTGGTCCCCGCCTCCTGTCGGCTGCGGAGTCCTTCGCCTCCCGACTCATCGAGGAGGCTCTCACTGCCCGCGGTGTCACCGTCATGACGGATGCCCGGGTGACTGCCGCCGAGCGGTCCCAGGCCAGTGACACCGGGCTCGGTCGTATCCATGGCGGCCCTGTCACGGTCACCTGCGCCGGTCGAACCATCGAGGCCGATGAGATTCTGGTCGCCACCGGCCGTCGCCCGCTCCTGACCGGCATAGGGCTGGAGACCGTCGGCCTGGAGCCCGACGACGTCCTGGACGGTCGCCTACCCGACTGGCTCTACGCCGTCGGTGACGCCAGTGGTGAGGCCCAGTTGACCCACATAGGCAAGTACCGAGCACGCGTTGTAGGGGAGAGGATCGCCGCCCATGCGGCGGGCTGCGAGTCCGAACCAGTGCCCGAGAGCATCCCGGTCCCGCAAGTCGTCTTCACCGATCCCCAGCTCGCCTCCAGCGGCCTGACCGAGCAGAGGGCCCGGGCCCTCGACCACGACGTCGTCACCGCCCAGGTCGGTTACACCTCGGCTGCTGGAGCTGCCCTCCTGCGCGACGATGCCCACGGTGAGGCCAAGCTCGTCGTCGACCGGCAGACGGGGGCCGTGCTGGGAGCCACCTTCGTGGGCCCTGGTGCGGGTGAGCTCATCCACGCCGCCACCATCGCTATCACTGCGGGCGTCCCCGTCCATCGGCTGCGTCACGCCGTGCCCGCCTACCCCACCGCCAGTGAGATATGGCTGCGCCTCATCGAATCCCTCCCGAGCGAGTTGCTCCACCCGACGAGGTGATATGCGGCGGCGCCACGTGGCGTCCATGGGAAGCGGATGAGAGGTCTTCAGCGATATCAGCCTGGAGCAGTCTCGCCTTGAGTGGCATCAGTCTGAGAGACTGGGCGCATGCGAATCGCCATCGGTGCCCCGGGCAACGGAGCCCTCCTGAAGGACGCTCTTGCGGAACGACTGGCCGAGGACGGGCGCGTGAGCGACGTCCTCGACCTGTCCACGCCGGAGATCACCTACCCGGAGGTCTCCTTCCAGGTCGCCCGGGCAGTCGCCGAGGGGGCGGGTCGACCGGGGGCTTCTCATCTGCGGCACCGGCGTGGGAACCGCCATCGCGGCCAACAAGGTGCCGGGGGTGCGTGCGGCGACCGGGCTCGACCTGCTCACCGTGCGCGGCTCGGTGGAGAACTACGACGCCCAGGTCCTGTGCATGGGGCAGAACGTCATCGCGGCCCCCGCCGCCTGGGCGCTCATCGACATCTGGCTCGACCTGCGCCACGACCCCACCAGCAGCTACGGCCCCAAGGTCGGCGAGATCGCCGCCTACGAGGCGCGTCTCCACTCCTGACGGCGGCCTCGCGCGAGCGGACAGGTGCCCAGGGCACTATCCGCAGTCTCTACGTGCGTGGCCCCTGACGGAAACTCATCGAGTCCTTCACCAGCGAGGCCTCCTATGAAGGAGAATGAATGTGATTGTCAGTATCGACATCGGTGGTGCCGTCTCCTAGGGTGAGACCATGATCGGCGCAGGGGTTCAGGAGACTCTGTTCTTCCCGCTTCTGGGGCGGGCTCGTGCTGCGCGCGAAGCTGGCCGAGCTGCTTTCAGGACTCCTGGTCCGAGCGCCTGGTCTCGATGGTCTCCGCCTTCCGTCCTGGCGTCGAGGACATGGATATGGGCGAGATGCCCGCAGCCGTCTACGCCTTGCGCCACCTTGCCGCCGTGACGGAGATCCGGCGCTACCTGGGCACCCACCCCGAAGCCGCCGTCGTCGATCTCGGCTGCGGACTGGATCGTCTCGTTGACGAGGTCGACAACGGTCGGGCGCTGATCTACAACTTGGACTTCCCCGACGTTCTCGAGTCCCGACGCACCTGGGTCGAGCCCCATGAGCGAGGCAGGGAGCTCCCTTCTCCTTAACCGATCATCGCTGGATGGATGAGGGTCGACGCCAGCGGCGGACTGATTGCCGTGGCCTCCGGGGTCTTCTACTTCCTGGAGACCAGCTCAGTTCGAGACCTCGTCAGCGCGATGTCCCACCGCTTTCCCGGCGGCCGTCTGGTCTACGACTCCGAGTCCCCGGAGATGGTCGCGATGAGCGAGCAGGCCGTCCGGGATCGAGGAATCGACGCGGCCCCCATGCCCTTCCGGGTCGCCGACCCCTGCGCCGCACACACCTGGAGTCCCCGCGTCTCCCAGATCAGGGTGAACTTCGACCTGTCCTCCTACGCCGCCGATCCCTCAGCCCTTCCTGCACAGGTACTCGAGGGCTGCGCTCAGATGAGGCAGGGTCGGGCTCTCTATGAGGTCATCGCCGATTTTGCCGTCTCAGGGGAACCCTGCTGACTCATTGACCGGGGCATACTCGCCTTCCGTGACGAGGCCTGAGAGACTGGGCGCATGCGAATCGCCATCGGTGCCCCGGGCAATGGAGCCCTCCTGAAGGACGCTCTTGCGGAACGACTGGCTGAGGACGGGCGCGAGCGGACAGGTGCCCAGCGCACTATCCGCAGCCTCTACATGCGTGGCCCCTATCGGAACTTCATCGAGGTCGCTGTCTACGAGAGTGTCTGAGGACCGCCCAGGTACCGCAAGAGCATCCGTGTCCAAAACGGACACAAAGGAGTCCGAGGCCCGACATAGCCGCTGACTGAACCGCGGAATCGCGCGGTTTCTTTCTGTTTGTCCGAACTGGGGGCAAGCCTTGTGTCCGATTTGGACACCGCCCAGCACATCATGGCCGGTCGCGCTGCGCGTGGGGCCGTGATGTCCGGTGCATGACCTGCGTGAGGAACCTCGCGCACCTCTGCATTGAGTGCAATGATGCACTGAGTGCAAGATGGTGGCGTGACCGGAACCGACCTGCGCGCCACCCAAGCGCAACGCACCCGCGCTGCCATCCGGGCCGCCGCTCTCACCCTGACCCGGGAGCGCGGCTATGCCGCGATGACGGTGGATGACGTCGCCGCCCTCGCCGGAGTCTCCCGGCGCACTGTCTTCAACCACTTCGCCTCCAAGGCCGACCTCCTCGTCGTGGGCCTGGAGCCCCCGGCGCCCGAGGTTGTCGAGGCCTTCGTCGACGGCTCCGGAAGCCTCCTGGAGGACCTCGGTACCCTGCTCGCCTCCGGTGCGGAGACTGTCGAGTCCGAGCGCGGCTGGCTCCTGTCCTTCCCGGAGATCGTGCGGGACAACCCCGAGGTGGAGCGCGCCGTCCACGAGCGGCTGCGCATCGTCGCCCAGTCCCTGGCGGAGGCCGCCGGCCGCCGTCTGGGAGCCGAGCCCGACGACCCGCGCACCCGCGCCGTCGTCGCCCTGGCCATGGCCATCCAACGCAGCTCCCTGGATCTGTGGTGCGGGCGCTCCCACCCCTGGGAGGAACGCCGCGAGGTGGCGGCGCGCACCGAGCTCACCGAGCCCGCCGGGGCCTCCGAGAGCCCCGAGGTCTCAGGCCAGTGCCCCCAGTCCCACTTGGTCGACGCCGTTCGCACCATGGTCGAGGCGATCTCCGAGGTCGTCACTCCGCCCCGCTGCGACGCCTCAGCCTCCACCGCTGCCGGCGACCCAAGGCCGTCGAGCTCGCCGAGGTAGCCGCGAGGGCGGCTCGCCCCCTCCTTCTCGTACCTGACTGAACCAGCTGTTTCCACCCTTTTTCCATCCTTTGCCCTCAACCGACAAGGCCACACCTATGACTCAACGCACTTCGACGCCGGCCTCCGCCGGCACCGCCCTCCATGAACCGGGGGCGGAGTTCCACCCCGACCGCCGCTTCTGGGCCGTCTACGCCTCGCTCCTGATCGTCATGTTCCTGTCCGCCATGGACCAGACGATCGTCGGGACGGCCCTGCCCACCATCGTGGGCGATCTCGGCGGCGCCGCCCACATGGCCTGGATCCTGACCGCCTACACCCTGGCCATCACCGTGGCCATGCCGGTCTACGGCAAGCTCGGCGACCTCGTGGGACGCAAGAACCTGTTCCTGGTGGCCATCGCCCTGTTCCTGATCGGCTCAGCCCTGTGCGGCACCGCCGACTCCATGACCCAGCTCATCATCTACCGCTTCATTCAGGGGCTGGGTGGCGGCGGCCTCATGATCTCCTCCCAGGCGATCACCGGCGACCTCATCCCGCCACGCGTGCGCGGCACCTACATGGCCCCCATGGGAGCCATGTTCGGCATCGCCTCCATCCTGGGACCCATCATCGGTGGCTGGCTCACCGACTCGGTCTCCTGGCGCTGGACCTTCTGGATCAATCTGCCGATGGGCGTCCTGGCCTTCATCGCCATCTTCCTGGTGCTGCGCCTGCCCAACAGTCGCCTGACCAGCCCCATTGACTGGTGGGGGCTCGGGCTCATGAACGCCGGCGCCATCGCCATCGTCCTCATGGCCACCTGGGGCGGCAACCAGTACGAGTGGACCAGCCCGGTCATCATCGGCCTGGGTGTGGTCGGCCTGGTGTGCTGGGGGCTGTTCGGCTTCGTCGAGACGCGCGCCATCGACCCCATCCTGCCCTGGACGATCCTCACCAGCCGCACCTTCATCGTCTCCACGCTCGTCGGCATGCTCGCGATGGGCGGCATGATCGGTGTGCTGAGCTACCTGCCCACCTACCTCCAGATGGTCTACGGCTACTCGGCCACCACCTCCGGCCTGCTGCTGGTGCCCATCACCATCGGGATGCTCGTCTCCTCGATCCTCTCCGGTGTGCTCGTCTCGCGCACCGACCGCTACAAGTTCTACCCGGTCGCGGGACCCCTGGTCGCCGCCGGCGCCGCCTTCTGGCTCTCCCGCCTGTCGACGACGTCGCCCGTCTGGCAGATCTCCGCGGCCACCTTCCTCATGGGGGCGGGTATCGGGCTGTTCTTCCAGCTCCTGGTCACCGTGGTGCAGAACGCCCTGCCGGCCAAGCACCTGGGTACGGCCACCAGCGGCAACAACTTCTTCCGCGAGGTCGGCGTCTCCCTGGGCGCCTCGCTCATCGGTGCGGCCTTCTCCTCCGGCCTGACCTCCAACCTCACGGATCGGATCGGGGCGCTGGCCCGCAGCGCGGACCCGTCCGTCCTGGGGACGCTGGCCCAGTTCAAGGACGCCGACACCTCCTCGCTCACGCCCGCCCTGGTCAACCAGCTGCCCACCGCCCTGCACGACGCCGTGGCCGGCTCCTACGCTGACGCCCTCCTGCCGATCTTCGGCTGGATGATCCCGCTGTTCGTGGCGACCTCCGTCGTTGCCCTCTTCCTGCCCGAGGTGCCCCTGTCCCAGAAGACCGCCATGGAGCAGGTCGCCGAGGCGGAGGCCGAGGTCGACAGCGAGGCTGTGTCTGAGGCGGAGGCTGAGATCGAGGCCGAGGTTGAGAGTGTGTGGACGAGGGCAGCGAGCCGACGGCGTTGCGGGATGAGGCGCAGTAGGTGAGAGGATGGCCTGGTGATGGAACAGATCATCAGGCGTCCGCCCCCGGCAGTGCTGCTGGCGATCGCGGGCGCGGCGCAGAGCGCCATGACTCGTGGTCGGACAGCGACACCCGCGTCGGTGGCGGCGGCCACCGCCGTCGTCGGAGGCTCGCTGTGCCTGCTCGCCGGAAGCGCAGGCACCTTTCTTCGCCACCGCACCACCGTTGACCCGGTGAGGGTTGAGCGAGCCCAGCACCTCGTTGTGGACGGCCCCAACCGGCTGACGCGCAATCCCATGTACCTGGGTTTGACCGGCCTGCTGCTCGCGCACGCGATCGCGCGCAGGAGCCCGTCCGCGCTGATCCCGCTGGCCGGCTTCGTCTGGCTCATCGACCGCCACCAGATCCCGGCTGAGGAGAAGGCCCTGGAGGAGAGGTTCGGGCAGGACTACCTCGACTACAAGGAGACCGTTCCCCGCTGGCTGGGTACGCCGTGGTGCACCCAGGGGTGCTGCCGAGCGCGCTGCCGGCGCTGAGGGCGTGCGGAGCCTGAGGGAGGGGTGACCCGAATCGCGCGGTCGGACGGAATGATCCGACGGCGCGCGTAGTTGAAAGTTGCATGAAAGCATTCGGGTTTCTCAGCTTCGGACACTACGGACACGGTCGCGGCCCTGGCGACCCCGACGCCCGCCAGGCGCTCAAGGAGGCCGTCGAGATCGCCGTCGGCGCCGACGAGATCGGCGTCAACGGCGCCTACTGGCGCGTCCACCACTACGCCCGCCAGGCCGCCGCCCCCATCCCGCTGCTCTCCGCGGCCGGCGCCCGTACCCGGCGCATCGAGGTCGGCACCGGCGTCATCGACATGCGCTATGAGAACCCGCTCTACCTGGCTGAGGAGGTCGCTGCCCTCGACCTGCTCACCGACCAGCGCATCGCCATCGGCATCTCCCGGGGCTCGCCGGAGCAGGCCCTCCGTGGCTGGGAGACCTTCGGCTATACCGGCGGCGTCGACCCGCGCGGAGTCGACGTCGCCCGCGCCCACACCGCCCAGTTCCTCGACGCCGTCCGGGGCGTCCCGCAGGCGGACCTCGACACCAGCGGTGGCATGGCACCCGGCGCGAGCTCCCGTCTGCGTATCGAGCCGCACGCCCCCGGCGTGGACCGCCGCCTGTGGTGGGGTGCCGGCTCGCGGGAGACCGCTGAGTGGACCGCCCGCCAGGGTCTGAACCTCATGAGCTCGACCCTCCTGACCGAGGCCACTGGGGAGGGCTTCTCCCACCTTCAGGCCGAGCAGATCCGCCGCTACCGCGAGGCGTGGAAGGAGGCCGGCCACGACTGGACCCCGCGCGTGAGCGTCTCGCGCTCCATCTTCCCGATCGTCTCCGAGGTCGACCGGAAGTTCTTCGCGCTGCGCGGCGAGGACTCCCACGACCAGATCGGCGTCATCGACGGCCTGCAGTCGACCTTCGGGCGCACCTACGCCGCCGAGCCCGACGTCCTCGTCGAGCAGCTCGCCCGGGACGAGGCGCTCCATGCCGCCGACACCGAACCGTCATGCTCACCATCCCCAGCCAGCTCGGCGTCGACTTCAACCTCCACATCCTGCAGGCCTTCGCCGAGCACGTCGCCCCGGCACTGGGCTGGCAGCCCAACACCGCCGGACCGGTGACGGGCTACTCCCTGGAGGCGTAGACCTCCGGCAGCGGTCACCGTCGGTCCGGCCGCGATACGGTTCCGTCATGGAGGACGCAGGCGATCAGGCCCCGGTGGTCGTGCACGACCTCGTGATGCCACAGGAGGACGATGGGCCGGATCGCGAGGAGCTGCTGACGGAGCGGAACGCCCTGGTCGATCGGGTGAAGGAGCTGAGCCCGCTGCTGCGCGACATCCATCAGCCGGTCCTGGAGATAACGGCAGCGATCAACGACGTGAAGGCCCGCATCGACGAGATCGACGCGGAGCTGCTCGACCGTTCGGTGTCGGCGGCGGCGAAGCTGCTCGCGGACGTCGAGGAGCCGGTCGGCACCGCGGAGCGCCGCGAGGTGGTCGAGGCGAAGTGGAAGGTGTTGGACGTGGACCGCCGCCGGATGCTCGTGGACGAGCTGGTGACGGTGACCATCGAGCCCATCACGCCCGGTCACGTGAAATTCGACCCCGACCTGATTCGGATAGAGCCGCGTCGCGACTGACTCATGAGTCGACTCGTCATTGCAATGGTGAGTCGACTCGTGGGAGAATGGTTGCAGACAAGAAGATCCCACCGGGGCCGCGACTTAGAAGCGCGGGGTTCTGCTCCCGGATGAGTAGCCGGTCAAACAGCCCAAATACCGTGGCGGGGAACCGGAAGATACTCATGTCTGAGGACTTCCGATGTCTGTCGTTATCGACGTTCCCCGCGCATCCGCGCTCGACCGCCCTGGCCTCGATCAGGGCTCCACTCCTTCTCCGCAGGCAGACGGCCTCGATCCCGTCATCGCCGCCGCTCGTGCTGCTGGTCGTCTGGCCGGTGAACGCCTGGCTCGCACGCCCCTGACCCCGCGACAGCGCGCCGCGGTCGCCGCCGTGATGGGCGGTGGTCACTGATGAGCGCCAACTCCGCCGCCTTCGACCACGTGAACGGCTTCCGCTGGCGACAGGGCGACCCCTCCCTCGCCGAGTCCGAGGCACGTCTCTACGACCTCGGCGTGCTCCGCTCCGTGCTGGAGGAGTCCGTCGAGATCGCCGTCGCCGACGCCCGCGCCGATGGGGTGACCTGGGCGAAGATCGGCGACGCCCTCGGCGTCACGCACCAGGCTGTCATCAAGCGCTACGGCCGGGGCGGTGGTCGCTGATGCGCGCCGACGCACGCAACCTCAGCACCGCTCCGGCCGACCTGACCCCGCCCGGAGGGCTGGCCTGGCACCCGCCGAAGGCGGCTGCCCGTCGTCGTGGGGGCCGC
>BNJU01004577.1_pt1 | contig 11048 bp, 9 predicted proteins | sample 8539281 | NCBI WGS metagenome assembly BNJU01 (sample SAMD00202456, study PRJDB9452) | human saliva metagenome | isolation source: human saliva | place: Japan
GGGAGAAAAATCCGAAGAGAAAAATCCAGCTCTTCTTTTTCTTAGCTTTTATTAACAGCCTCCCATAAACTTTCTATAGATAATCGCTTTCTACTAGTATAACAAAAAAGGTAGGCAGAAAGAACTAAAAAGGCCTATAGATTAAAAATGAGCCCATAAACAAACTCAGATAGCCTTGAGCCATCTGGGTTCTTGTTTTCATCGCTAAAATGATATCAGCAATTTCATTTTTAGTCGATTTCTGGGACTTAGTCTTCTAAATCCATCTCAGAAGCTGCTGATTTCTTCTTCTTGCCAAGAAGAGAGGCAGTTACTAAGACAGCTACTCTAATCCAAGACCAGCAAATTGGTTACTTGCAGTTCCTGTATTTGGAAGTCTTCTACCGTTTGAGCGTCCTGGTCCAGCAGGTTGTTGTGCAGGAGCTTGTGAGTGGTTCAAAGCGTTTGAGATTGAAGCACTGTCGACAAGCTAGCTGAGGTACTTACGCTGTCGCTCAAGCTTGTGCTTGTGCTTGTTGAAACTGATTCACTTGTGCTGATTGAAGCTGATTGGCTGGCTGATCACAGATGCTGAAGCTGATTGGCTAGCTGAGTCATTGTCGTGCTTGTTGATTCAGATGCACTGATTGATGCACTTACGCTGTTGCTCAAGCTTGTGCTTGCTGATACAGATGCTGAAGCTGATTGACTTGCTGAGTCATTGCTTTGTGCTTGTTGAACCTGAACCGCTACCTGAGTTGTTGCTTGCACTGATTGAGGCAGATACGCTGTTGCTCATGCTTGTAGCTTGCTGATTCAGATGCACTGATTGATGCAGATACGCTGTTGCTCATGCTTGTGCTTGCTGATTCAGATGCACTGATTGAGGCAGATGCGCTGTTGCTCAGCTTGTGCTTGCTGATTGGCTAGCACCATTGAAGCAGACACGCTGTTGCTCAAGCTTGTGCGCTGATGGCTAGCACTGATTGAAGCGGATACGCTGTTGCTCAAAGCTTGTAACGCTGATTGGCTAGCACTAATTGAAGCAGACACGCTGTTGCTCAAGCTTGTGCTTGCTGATTGGCTAGCACTGATTGAAGCAGATACGCTGTTGCTCAAGCTTGTGCTTGCTGATTCAGATGCACTAATTGAAGCAGACACGCTGTTGCTCAAGCTTGTGCTTGCTGATTGGCTTGCACTGATTGAAGCAGACACGCTGTTGCTCAAGCTTGTGCTTGCTGATTCAGATGCACTGATTGATGCAGATACGCTGTTGCTCAAGCTTGTGCTTGCTGATTGGCTAGCACTGATTGATGCAGATACGCTGTTGCTCAAGCTTGTGCTTGCTGATTGGCTTGCACTGATTGATGCAGATACGCTGTTGCTCAAGCTTGTGCTTGCTGATTCAGATGCACTGATTGAAGCAGATACGCTGTTGCTCAAGCTTGTGCTTGCTGATTCAGATGCACTGATTGATGCAGACACGCTGTTGCTCAAGCTTGTGCTTGCTGATTCGATGCACTGATTGATGCAGATACGCTGTTGCTCAAGCTTGTGCTTGCTGATTGGCTAGCACTGATTGATGCAGACACGCTGTTGCTCAAGCTTGTGCTTGCTGATTGGCTATGCACTGATTGATGCAGACTACGCTGTTGCTCAAGCTTGCTGCGCTGATTCAGATGCACTGATTGATGCGCTTTACGCTGTTGCTCAAGCTTGTGCTTGCAGATACTGATGCGCTAGTTGATTCGCTTGCACTTACAGACGCTGAAGCTGATTGACTAGCTGATACAGAACGCTGAGTTGATTGACTTGAGCTTACTGATGCGCTGGCGATTGGCTAGCTGATACTGATGCGCTAGTTGATTCGCTTGCACTTACAGACGCTGAAGCTGATTGACTAGCTGATACAGACGCTGAAGTTGATTGACTTGAGCTTACTGATGCGCTAGCTGATTGACTAGCTGATACAGACGCTGAAGTTGATTGACTTGAGCTTACTGATGCGCTGGCGATTGGCTAGCTGATACTGATGCGCTGCAGTTGATTCGCTTGCTGATACCGATGCTGAAGCTGATTGGCTTGCTGATACAGACGCTGAAGTTGATTGGCTTGCAGATACTGATGCGCTAGTTGATTCGCTTGCTGATACAGATGCTGAAGTTGATTGACTTGCAGATACGAGTGCTGAAGCTGATTGGCTAGCTGATAGCAGACGCTGAAGCTGATTGACTTGCACTTACAGATGCGCTGGTGATTGGCTTAAAGCTTTACTGATGCGCTGGTTGATTGACTAGCTGATACAGACGCTGAAGCGCTTTGACTTGCAGATACTGATGCTGAAGCTGATTGACTTGCAGAATACTGATGCGCTAGTTGATTGGCTAGCAGCTACGAGACGCTGAAGTTGATTGACTTGCAGATACTGATGCTGAAGCGCTTTTGACTAGCTGATACAGACGCTGAAGCTGATTGACTTGCAGATACTGATGCTGAAGCTGATTGACTTGCACTTACAGATGCGCTAGTTGATTGGCTAGCTGATACAGACGCTGAAGCGCTTTGGCTTGCAGATACTGATGCTGAAGCTGATTGACTTGCTGATACAGATGCTGAAGTTGATTGACTTGAGCTTACTGATGCTGAAGCTGATTGACTTGCTGATACTGATGCGCTAGTTGATTCGCTAGCTGATACAGACGCTGAAGCGCTTTGGCTTGCAGATACTGATGCGCTTGCTGATTGACTTGCTGATACAGATGCTGAAGTTGATTGACTTGCAGATACTGATGCGCTAGTTGATTGGCTAGCTGATACAGACGCTGAAGCTGATTGGCTTGCAGATACTGATGCGCTAGTTGATTGACTTGCAGATACTGATGCGCTAGTTGATTGACTTGCACTTACAGATGCTGAAGTTGATTGACTTAAGCTTACTGATGCGCTAGTTGATTGACTTGCACTTACAGATGCTGAAGTTGATTGACTTGCAGATACTGATGCGCTTGCTGATTCGCTAGCTGATACTGATGAGCTTGTTGATTGGCTAGCACTTACAGATGCTGAAGCTGATTGACTTGCAGATACTGATGCGCTAGTTGATTCGCTTGCGCACAGATGCTGAAGCTGATTGACTTGAGCTTATTGATGCGCTTACTGATTGGCTAGCTGATACAGATGCTGAAGTTGATTGACTTGCAGATACTGATGCTGAAGCGGATTGACTTGCAGATACTGATGCGCTAGTTGATTCGCTTGCACTTACAGACGCTGAAGCTGATTGACTAGCTGATACAGACGCTGAAGTTGATTGACTTGAGATACTGATGCGCTGGCTGATTGACTAGCTGATACTGATGCGCTGGTTGATTCGCTTGCACCTACAGACGCTGAAGCTGATTGACTAGCTGATACAGACGCTGAAGTTGATTGACTTGAGCTTACTGATGCGCTAGCTGATTGACTAGCTGATACAGACGCTGAAGTTGATTGACTTGAGCTTACTGATGCGCTAGCTGATTGGCTAGCTGATACTGATGCGCTAGTTGATTCGCTTGCTGATACTGATGCTGAAGCTGATTGGCTTGCTGATACAGACGCTGAAGTTGATTGACTTGCAGATACTGATGCGCTAGTTGATTCGCTTGCTGATACAGATGCTGAAGTTGATTGACTTGCAGATACTGATGCTGAAGCTGATTGGCTGGCTGATACAGACGCTGAAGCTGATTGACTTGCACTTACAGATGCGCTGGTTGATTGGCTTTAGCTTACTGATGCGCTAGTTGATTGACTGGCTGATACAGACGCTGAAGCGCTTTGACTTGCAGATACTGATGCTGAAGCTGATTGACTTGCAGATACTGATGCGCTAGTTGATTGGCTGCTTGCCACAGACGCTGAAGTTGATTGACTTACAGATACTGATGCTGAAGCGCTTTGGCTATGCTGATACAGACGCTGAAGCTGATTGACTTGCGGATACTGATGCTGAAGCTGATTGACTTGCACTTACAGATGCGCTGGTTGATTGGCTGGCTGATACAGACGCGTGAAGCGCTTTGGCTTGCAGATACTGATGCTGAAGCTGATTGACTTGCTGATACAGATGCTGAAGTTGATTGACTGAGCTTACTGATGCTGAAGCTGATTGACTTGCTGATACTGATGCGCTAGTTGATTCGCTAGCTGATACAGACGCTGAAGCGCTTTGGCTTGCAGATACTGATGCGCTTTGCTGATTGACTTGCTGATACAGATGCTGAAGTTGATTGACTTGCAGATACTGATGCGCTAGTTGATTGAGCTAGCTGATACAGACGCTGAAGCTGATTGGCACGCAGATACCGATGCGCTGGTTGATTGACTTGCAGATACTGATGCGCTGGTTGATTGACCTGCACCCTACAGATGCTGAAGTTGATTGACTAAGCTTACTGATGCGCTAGTTGATTGACTTCACTTACAGATGCTGAAGTTGATTGACTTGCAGATACTGATGCTGAAGCTGATTCGCTTGCACTTACAGAAGCTGAAGCTGATTGACTTGCACTTACAGATGCTGAAGCTGATTGACTTGCAGATACTGATGCGCTAGTTGATTCGCTTGCTGATACAGATGCTGAAGCTGATTGACTTGCAGATACTGATGCGCTAGTTGATTCGCTTGCTGATACAGATGCTGAAGCTGATTGACTTGCAGATACTGATGCGCTAGTTGATTCGCTTGCTGATACAGATGCTGAAGCTGATTGACTTGCAGATACTGATGCGCTGAAGTTGATTCGCTTGCTGATACTGATGCGCTTGCTGATTGACTTGAGCTTACTGATGCTGAAGCGCTTTGGCTAGCTGATACTGATGCGCTTGCTGATTGACTTGAGCTTACTGATGCTGAAGCGCTTTGGCTAGCTGATACTGATGCGCTTGCTGATTGACTTGAGCTTACTGATGCTGGAAGCGCTTTGGCTAGCTGATACTGATGCGCTTGCTTGATTGGCTTGCAGATACAGATGCGCTAGTTGATTGAGCTTGCTGATACTGATGCTGAAGTTGATTCACTTACGCTTTACTGATGCGCTAGCTGATTCGCTTGCACTTACAGATGCTGAAGTTGATTCGCTTGCACTTACAGATGCTGAAGCTGATTCGCTTGAGCTTACTGATGCGCTTGCTGATTGGCTTGCTGATACTGATGCTGAAGCTGATTCGCTTGAGCTTACTGATGCTGAAGCTGATTGACTTGCAGATACTGACGCTGAAGCTGATTGGCTTGCAGATACTGATGCTGAAGCTGATTCGCTTGAGCTTACTGATGCGCTAGTTGATTGACTTGCAGATACAGACGCTGAAGCTGATTGGCTTGCAGATACTGATGCGCTAGTTGATTGGCTTGCTGATACTGATGCTGAAGCTGATTCACTTGCAGATACAGACGCTGAAGCTGATTCACTTGAGCTTACTGATGCGCTTGCTGATTGGCTTGCCGATACCGATGCGCTTGCTGATTGACTTTGAGCTACTGATGCGCTAGTTGATTGACTTGCACTTACCGATGCTGAAGTTGATTCACTTGAGCTTACTGATGCTGAAGCGCTTTGGCTAGCTGATACTGATGCGCTTGCTGATTGGCTTGCAGATACAGATTCGCTAGTTGATTGACTTGCAGATACAGATGCTGAAGCGATTGACTTGCAGATACAGACGCCGAAGCTGATTGGCTAGCTGATACTGATGCTGAAGTTGATTCACTTGCACTCACAGATGCTGAAGCTGATTCGCTTGAGCTTACTGATGCGCTGGTTGATTGACTTGCACTTACTGATGCGCTAGCTGATTCGCTTGCACTTACAGATGCTGAAGTTGATTCGCTTGCACTTACAGATGCTGGAAGCGCTTTTGGCTTGCAGAGACAGATTCGCTGGTTGATTGACTTGCAGATACAGATGCTGAAGCGGATTGACTTGCAGATACAGACACTGAAGCTGATTGACTTGAGCTTACAGAAGCACTACGCTTGCACTTGCTGAGGCAGCTGGCTCGCGCTTGCTGAGCTTGATGCTGAAGTTGATTCACTTGCACTTACTGATGCGCTGGCTGATTCGCTTGCACTTACAGATGCTGAAGTTGATTCACTTGCACTTTGACTGATGCGCTAGCCGATTCGCTTTGTGTTACTGATGCGCTAGCTGATTGACTTGCAGATACAGACGCCGAAGCTGATTGGCTAGCTGATACTGATGCGCTGGACTGATTCGCTTTGCAGCTTACTGATGCTGAAGCTGATTCACTTGCAGATACAGACGCTGAAGCTGATTCGCTGAGCTACTGATGCGCTAGCTGATTCGCTTGCACTTACAGATGCTGAAGCTGATTCGCTTGAGCTTACTGATGCGCTAGTTGATTGACTTGCACTTACCGATGCGCTAGCTGATTCGCTTGCACTTACAGATGCTGAAGCTGATTCGCTTGAGCTTACTGATGCGCTGGTTGATTGACTTGCAGATACAGACGCTGAAGCTGATTGGCTAGCTGATACTGATGCTGAAGTTGATTCACTTGCACTTACAGATGCTGAAGCTGATTGACTTGAGGCTTTCACTGATGCGCTAGCTGATTGACTTTGCAGATACAGACGCTGAAGCTGATTGACTTGCAGATACTCGATGCTGAAGCTGATTCACTTGAGCTTACTGATGCTGGAAGCGCTTTGGCTAGCTGATACTGACGCTGAAGCTGATTGGCTTGCACTACAGATGCTGAAGTTGATTGGCTTGAGCTTACTGATGCGCTAGTTGATTGGCTTGCAGATACTGATGCTGAAGTTGATTGGCTTGAGCTTACTGATGCGCTAGTTGATTCGCTTGCAGATACTGATGCGCTTGCTGATTGGCTTTGCTGATACTGACGCTGAAGCTGATTCGCTAGCTGATACAGATACTGAAGCGCTTTTGGCTTGCAGATACTGATGCTGAAGTTGATTCACTTGCGCCCTACTGATGCTGAAGCGCTTTGGCTAGCTGATACTGATGCTGAAGTTGATTGACTTGCAGATACAGATGCGCTGAGTTGATTGGCTTAGCTGATACAGACGCTGAAGCTGATTGACTTGCAGATACTGATGCGCTAGTTGATTGGCTAGCTGATACTGATGCTGCAGCGCTTTTGGCTGGCTGATACCGATGCTGCAAGCTGATTCGCTTGAGCTTACTGATGCTGAAGCTGATTGACTTGAGCTTACTGATGCGCTCAGTTGATTGACTTGCAGATACAGACGCTGAAGCTGATTGACTTGAGCTACTGATGCGCTTGCGCGATTGGCTTGCAGATACTGATGCTGAAGTTGATTGGCTAGCTGATACTGATGCTGAAGCTGATTGGCTAGCTGATACTGATGCTGAAGCGGATTGACTAGCACTTACTGATGCGCTAGCTGATTGACTTGCAGATACAGACGCTGAAGTTGATTGGCTGGCTGATACTGATGCTGAAGCGCTTTGGCTTGCAGATACAGATGCGCTAGTTGATTGACTTGCAGATACAGACGCTGAAGCGGGATTGGCTAGCTGATACTGATGCTGGAAGCGCTTTGGCTTGTTGAAACAGACTGGCTCGCACTCACCGAGCTGGAAACACTCTTGCTCAATGAAACGGATTGACTGCCACTCAAGGAAGTTGATGCACTCTTACTCAACGAAATTGATTGACTTGTACTTACAGACTGACTACCGCTTACTGAGGCCGAAACACTATTTCTCGCTGAAACCGAGCGGCTGGCGCTCATCGATGCCGATTGGCTATTGCGCAAGGAAGTAGACAAGCTCTGGCTAGCAGAAACTGAACGGCTGGCGCTCGTTGAAGCCGACGCACTCGCTGATGTACTAGCACTTACTGAGACACTGGTTGACTGTCTTTGACTTAGACTAGTTGAAGTACTGCTACTCTTATACTCACTATCAGAAAGTTTTACAGTGAACGTATCCGTAGTCTTATCTTTATAGATAATGGTAACTGTTCCATTGTTACTAATAGTAAAGGAATCAATACGTTTTTCCTGCTTATTGTTTAGTTTCTCAACAGCCGCCAATATACGAGTTTCTTCTTGAGGTTTTAATTGAGAAACATTCTCTACTTGGAAGGTTTCAGTCGGTGCTACCCCTTCCATAATATCTGTCAGCCTACCTTGCACAATACGGACATTGCCTGGTGAATCATTTCCTGCACTATTACTATTACCAGCCTTATCCGTTGCTACTGCATTGCGTTGCCAACTATTTCTACCATTTTTATCATACTCTAGATTATCATTCAAATGAGCTCTTACAGTAATACGGGCTGGACTAGCAGTAGTCGCTGTGATATTCCCCGTTAAATGCTCTACAGTCCCCGTCCCATATTTATTATCTTCAAAGAAATTATTTTTAAGGGCTGAACCATTTGCATCTGCATTTGAAACGATCTTAAATTCTGACAATTGCCCACTATTATCTGTAGCAGTGAAATTAATTTGAATATCATCTCCTGCGTACACAATATAGTTGCCATTTACAGGGGTCAGGGCTTGACCGTTACGAGTCACCGTCGCACTTGGAACTGGAACAGCATCCACATTAGCTGGGATAACATCTGTAGTATTATCACGGTAGGTAATGGTAATATTCCCATTTTCAGCTACCGAAATCGTTCCGGTTACGCCATCTTTCGTAAAATCACTACCAGATAAAAGCGACTGGTTTTTTTCTTTAAATTTTTCAAGTACCTGATTGCGTTCACTTACAGTCAAAGAAGAGGGATTCTTAACAATAACGGTATCCCCACTAACTGGGTTGTGGCGTTCGTTGAAGCCTTTGATATGGAAATTCGTACGTGCTGTCGCAGTCAGGCCATGAATATCTGTTACTGTGTACTCCAGAACATAGGTACCAGGCTTATAGGGTTTCCAAGTTCTGTTTTCACGACCCACTGTCCCTACTATGTTGATGGTGTATGTCTTTTGGGCACCTATTTGTTTCCCCCATTGATCATAGATATATAGATCTCCAAATACCCCTTTCTTGTTAGTTGGATAGTTCGGTGCATTTAAACCTGTAATAATAGCATTGGATGGGGAGGGCGTGATTTTAGCCATCCCTTTATCATCATTCAGCCTTATCTGAAAATTATTGATTGCTTCATCATTATAAATTGTGATAGTGGATGGCATAGAAATCGTAGGCGGATTAGAGGCTGCACGTGAGTGTGCCCCTCTAGCAATTTCTGCCCCATTTCGTGGATCACGCACACCAGAATTAGCCGCCAACACAGCATTGACAATCGAATTACGTGCTAAAGTAGCTTTTTGCACTACTGTTGTTAAATCGCTAGTCGGATCAGCTAAGGCCTTTTCAATTTCTGCTAGCGTCGCATTGGCCTTAACAAGAGCTGAATCCGTATTTGGTAAATCAACCGCTTTTGCTAGATAGTCACCTATTTCAGCTGAAAGATTGGTCAACTTCCTACGGTTTTCTTCTTGTTGTTTAGCAGTGACTTCTGAAGATGCTATTGCAACCGCAGCAGCTTCAATTAAGCTAGTTGTGACAGAAGTTGATTGAACTCCACTAACACTATTCTTACCAGTAATTTCAGTTATTTTTAATTCAGCAGAAGCACTGACAGACTCTTTTGGTGAAGTGGTCACGGTCTTATCTACCGTTTGACTCTTCTCAGCTTGTTTGAGCTCGTCCTTGCCTTGAGCTTGATTCTATCAGCGATCACACCAGCGGCCAGGTTATTGCTAGTTGTTGCCACTTGGCTGCTGAGTTGGGTTGCGGTTGACAAGGCGTCACCTAGCTTGCTGGTCGCAAGGCTCTCAGCAGGAGCAGTCTTGACATCAAGGGATGCTGAGGTCGAAGTTGAGACAGAGGTTTGAACTTCTGACTCGCTAACAGAGCTAGTGCTTTCAGCTAGAGATGCTGAAGTTTGGACACTTACTGAAGGAGCAGGTTGAGCGCCAGCAGATGCTGACTCAGAGACAGGAGTTGAGGCAGATGCTTGCACTCGCTGCTGATTGCGATGGAGTTTCACTAACAGAGGCTGACTCCAGAAGCAGGACTTACAGCTGACTGGCTGGTAGTAACTGAATTGCTAGCTGACGCACTTGCTGGATGAGACTAGCTGATACAGAAACGCTTTGTCGAAAGAGAAGCACTTACAGATTGACTGACTGACCAGAAACAGATACAGAGTCTTGCTCTGCTTTGTTCCTTCACTTCTGCTTGTGCTTGGGCAATGATAGAGTTAGTGCTGGCTTCAGTTGTCGCATCAGCTTGGGGGCTCAGTTGCGATGACTGCCTTACCAGTTTCCTTGTACTCAGATGTCTCATCTGCATATACAGTTTGCTCTTGAGTTGTACAACAAAACCTGCGGCCCTGGCTGCTAAGATGGCCCCTATACCTGCAAGCGTGTTGGCATTCGCAAGTGAGCGTGGTCAAGTTCTTCGAGTGTCAGATAGGCTAGTCGAGACAACTTCTCCCATCCCACCGATACGGAAGAGATCCAGTTGGGAATTCGAAGCTTTACCCAGTTTTTCCCGATTTGTAAAAGCTTATGGCGCTTTTTCTCATCTACGATCTCGAAATCTTTGTTAAATTTTTACTTCGAAACATTCTATTCCTTTCCTTTTTAAAAATTCCACTTTGTTAACCTCATGATCATTAACAAAGCGTGATACTTAAGTAAGAATTTCACGGAAACACAAGCATCAAGCCTAGTCAGTCAATGGCTTTTTCAAGAGTTTTTGATAAAAATTCGATGGTTAGTGGTATATAAAAGAGATGCACTTTTATATATGTTTTTACTCCAGTATATACCAGCCTCAATTCTATCAAATTTGAAGCTTCTTTTCAAGATTTTCGATTTCAATATAGCAAATTTATTTCTGCAATAGAAAAGCAGTGTAAAAAGGATTACACTGTTCTTTATAAATACTGATTTTTCTTAAACTGAGGTCTCAGAATTGATTAAAACTGGACTCATTTCCCTATCGTTAAGATTGATTTTCTCCCAGTCGTGGTAGGCAGCATAGAGCTGA
>BNJU01004906.1_pt1 | contig 11048 bp, 16 predicted proteins | sample 8539281 | NCBI WGS metagenome assembly BNJU01 (sample SAMD00202456, study PRJDB9452) | human saliva metagenome | isolation source: human saliva | place: Japan
TGATGTTCAGCTGTCTTATCTCGATTGTCGAGACGATGCCCGTTCAGAAGCGACATCGTCAAAGGACAAACGGCAGAAATCAGGTGTATGCTCAAATGGGAAGGCAACTTTGCCGACACGCGCTACACCATCAGATATTTCCAACCGGACGGGAAAGGCACGCTAAGAATGGACAATGGAGCAGTCTTCAAGCCCAACGACCGCTATCCGCTTACAAAAGATGTGTTTCGACTTTACTACACCTCCGCTTCCACAGACCGACAAACCATTGATGTGTATGTGGAGGACAACTTCGGACAGACCGTCAAGCTATCATTCAACTTCAACAACGAGAAGAATGAGGACACGCCCAAAGTGATAGTAAAAAGTACCGATACGATCAATGAATTTAGCCAAGACAATCATATTATTTTTGTTTGCTTTTAATGTGTTTCCAACCATTGTCAGCTCAAAGTAGGCGGAGGCGGCTTGTTGATCTCTCCGCCCTTTGAGCGGGCGGTGGTCTGCATCAAGTATTTTGAGGGAATGCACGACAAGAAGGATTACCCATATGTCGGATATGGGCATCGACTATTGCCCGGTGAACAATTTTCTTCCAATATGTCAGAATGGCAAGCGGACTCTCTACTGGGCAGACCTTTGAAATGCTTTTGAGATATTCAGAAGTACGGAAAAGATGCTTTTGCTACTTGCCGTGCTGTCATATAATGTTGGTGTAGGACGAATTTTAGGTTATGGAAAAACATCCAAAAGTCAGCTGCTACGAAAGATTGAAGCTGGAGATAGAAATATCTACAAAGAACTTGACCTTTGCAAATACAGAGGTAAAAGTCTTGAAAAGTGCTAGTTAAGTGGAGACAGTAGAATATTTCATTTTTTTCAATCTTTAAGATTGAAGTTGAAAAAGAAGGAAAATGGACACTTTTTCATAAAAACTATACCTTTGCAAGAAAACCTCATGGAAAGAATATTACCCTATGAAATTAGTTACAAAATGCTTAGAAAAATGGAGATTTGTTGAAAATGGATTTTTATGGAGTCTTCTCTATGTCCTTTTTAACAGTACTATTACAAAAACAAAATAATGAGTTTGTTGTAAGATGTATAAACATATTATCAATAATCAATTATATATCTATACTAGGATACGCACTGCTTTTATATAATTGTAGAGATTTTAATGCAGCCAATGACTGCAAGCAGTAGAAGAAAAGGGTTTATTGATAATTCTTTAGAACCAAGTTTTAGATCAGCCAGTTACTAATTACTATGATAATGATTCCATTAAAAGTTGGAACATATAAAAATGTTAGTAAAACTGTTTTGAAAATTGTTTTTCACTTTTAGCCTAGTTAAGGCTACACTATCAAGAAAAATTTTTTAAAAACGTAATAATCGCATTGATTCTTATTTTCTTTATATATTATGGAATCAAGAATTTAGATGTGACAATACCTATATTACAACTTTTTTTCTTTCATTCTTCTTTTAATGGACTTAGCATATCATGTTAGCTTTTATTTTAAACTACGCTCACTATTTGAAAGATTTAAATCTATTTTTTTCAAAAAAGTTATCCAAAAAGGAAACACTTCAGCAGGCATTCTATATGGTTCTTGAGTATGAATCAGCTTTTAGCTTTCATAATAAATCATCAATCAGTAACTTAAAGTATATAGGAGATGAACGAAAAATTGACAAAATGATTGGGCAGAAAATAAAAAGAAATTACAACATATCATAATGAAATATACTGTAGAAAACGTCTTGCAAGGCCATCCTGATAAGATTTGTGATCAAATAAGCGATGCGTTATTAGATGAATGCCTTAAATTAAACAAATATGCTCACACTGCAATAGAATGCCTTGGTACTGGTCATAATGTTGTTGTAGGTGGAGAGATTGACGGAATTGAAGATTTAGAATTAGATGTAGTGAAAATTGTAAATGATCTGTATCACTCTATTGGATATGAAGAATTCCTTTCCGTTCAAAATTTATTAAGATGCCAATCAAGTCAACTTAAAATGGGCCTCATTAAAGATGGTGCTGGTGACCAAGGTATTATGTATGGATATGCCGTCAATAATAAATATAACTATTTACCTTATGGTGTATATTTATCAAGTTTAATAGCAAAAGAAATTGATAAGTATAGACTTAATTCCGACTATCTATTACCCGATGGAAAAAAATTCAAATAATAGTAAATGATAATAGGCTAGAAAAATTATCAGTTAATATTCAACATAAGGGTAAAGTCGATAAATGTTTTATGGAAAATGATATTGTGGACAATGTTTTGAGTAAATTTATTGACCCATCTGAAACAGAATTTAATATAAATCAAAACTCAAATTTTCTACAAGGTGGCTTTTTGAATGATACCGGACTAACTGGACGAAAAATCATAGTCGATACTTATGGAGGAATAGCTCCTCATGGCGGAGGAGCCTTTTTCTGGCAAAGACCCAACTAAGATGGATCGAACAGCTGCATATATGGCACGTTTTGTTGCCAAAAACATTGTTGCTAACGGATTTGCAAATGAATGTACAATTTCAGTAGCGTACGCTTTTGGTGAAGAAAGGCCAATTATGTTGCAAGTTGTAACTGAGAAAAGAGATAATCATAAAATGCTGACTCAGCTAATAAATGAGAGATTTGACTTTAGACCAGAAGCTATAATAGAGCGTTTAGGATTAAGACAGTTTTCATTTTTACCTACATCTCGTTATGGTCACTTTTCAAATTCTGATTATCCATGGGAACAAGTCTATACATTATAGAAAACATCTATAATCCTGCGACTTTCTTTTTGCTTCTTTTCTTTGGTCGCCTGCTCGTTCAAAAGAAAAGAGAAAAGAAGCCCACGCAATTTTTGAGGTTGCGTGGCTCATTATGTTAGGGCTTTTCAGTTGTTTCAATTATCCGCTCTTCGGGGTGGGTATTAAAAGCCCAATTGATTTGTTCATCGGGCAGTGTGCTGTGTATTCCTCTGCCCATCACCATTCCACAATCTTCAAGGATTTTCCGCTCGGCTTCTTCTCGGTCTGTGGCTGCTACCTCAAATACTCCTTCAAAAACGTATTGCGTGCGTACTCTATAAACTTTCCTTTCCATATTTTCAAAATTCAGCGATTAGTAATCTGTGTTCCATTGGCTCGCCATTCGATAGCCAACGGTGGGTTAGCCAAAAATGATGTGCACCGTAACCATAGACAAAAAACTTGTCAAGTTCCGTTTCTTGGGAGATTTGGAGGAGTGCGGTCTGCAACTCCTCCTTGTTCTCAGCTATGCTTATGGCATTGATTACTCTCACGATGATGTTGGGGATTTCGTCTGCCCAACTGCGAATAATGCCTTCTATCTGTACTTTCATATTGCTTTGTTTTATGGATTGTGTTATGCGGTTGCTCTCTGCGCTATCGTTCTCATATTCTTCTGCATCAAGGCGAGTATCTGCTCGTGGTACTCGGTGTTCTTGTTGCACACGCCACGACTTTGCACCACTTTCATAGTTTCCAATGATACCTCGATGGTCTCGATGCGCTCTCCGTCCTTTGTGGCAGAAAAGATAAGCGACTGCGGTTTGCTGTAATAGCGTGCATCATATACGCAATGGTGCATTGCTGTGCCTTCCTCCAAATGCTCCTGCACACTCTCCAAAACGTGGATGCGGATAATGCCGTCCGTAAACTCTATGCCAAAGAATTTTGCTTTGAGTTGCTTGTACTCTTGTTCGGCTTCCATTGCTTCCTTACGCTTCTTGATAATGTTCTCACGTTCTTTCATCGCTCTGCGCTTGGCTTGGTAATGGTCGTGTGCTGCTCTTAGGTCGGTGGGGCAAACGTACTTCGGACTGCGTATGTCCTTGTTGAGTGTCGCAAGCGTATCAACCATATCGCACCACAAATTGCCGTCCTCCACTTGGTAGCTGTTGCGCAAACAGATACGGATAGATGCCCAATACTTGTCAATCTTGGCATATCTGTCCCTAATGAAGTGGCGAAGTAGGGAGATTTGTCCAGACTTCAATAAGGTTTCCGCCTTGTTGTCCGTAAGAATGGAATGGAACAACTCAAAGGGGGTAAGGTCGTGGAACGCTCCCTTAAATCCGTTGCGCCTAATGTCTTTCATCACTCCATAACGTGGGTAAATGCCGTGTGGGAGTATGTCGTACAATAGTTTGTCGGGACGGATTTCCAACTTACTGCCAAACTGCCACGTATCATACCAACAACTCATCGGGCGAAGTCGTGCCAATACTGCGCTTTTGCCGTTGGGTGCCATCCAACGCTCAACCACCTCAGAACAAAATCGTCTTATCGGTTGCCCTTGCTTGCGGTACACCTCCATATAGAAGTAACGTATCACTTGGTAGCCTTTGAAGGTGGTAAGTACGCAATAGTATGCAATATCTCTAGATACCCTCTGACGTTCTGTATGTATGGTGAGTTTCGTTCCGCAATGGGGGCAAATGGTGGTCTTGCCTTTATGCCGTGTGTCCGTCCATTGGTGTCCACACTCCAAACAAGTGTGTTCGCCTTTCGTGTTGCGCTTGGCAATATGCTCAAAAAGGTGCGTATATGCCCACTGACTTTGCTTGTCGGTAATGGTGGGGAGTTGGATAGCCAACTCCGCCACTTGCTTCTGAAATTTATTTCTTGGTTTCATTTTCTGTCCTCCTTGTTTTACTCGTCACGGAATACATATCCACTCTCAAACCAATACCCCTCGTCAAAGAGTTCGTCCGCATATTTGTCATAATCGAAATATCGTTCTGCAAACTCGGATAGTTCGTGTTCCATACTTACTATTTCCCTTGCAAACTCTTCTTTGTTCACATATCTGCCTACAAAAGCGGAATTGAATTGTCTCATTAGGTAATAGACGGACTCGGTTAAATCCTTGCCGGTATTCTCTACCCATATCCAAAAGGCACTCACATTCATACCGTCCAAATTCTCCAACTCGTCCCTCAGTTCAAAGAAGTTGCTATCCAAATGCCCCTCGTCAATGAGTTCTTCGGGTATGTTCCCCCCCAATCTTGGAACATCAATTCGGGTTCTTCCTCGTCTTGGTGGAGTTCGTGGCATACTTCCATAAACTCGTCTTGGTCGTAACACTCTGAAAGGTCTATCCACTTACCTCTTAGTGAGCCTTCGTTGTACTTGGCGTAAGTGCCTATATAGATGCGTGCTTCGCTTAAATCGTATCGTTCCATAGTCTTTGCTTTTTAGAAGTCAAACAATGAAGGTTGTGCAACCTCTGCCGTTTCTCTCTTTTGTGGTCTTGCGTTACGGCTCTGTATCTTGGCAAGTTCCTCGCGTTGGTACTGCTTGATGGCTTCCTGCCGTGCTTCGGCTTTCTCCTCCTCCGTGAGTTCCACAATATGGTTTACTGCCACTCTGCAAGTGATAGCCTTACCCACCTCGATTTCGTCCTCGTCATAGTAGTGGACTGCCATTGAGTAGATTTCATCGTCCTCAAATCCATTGCAGCCACTCGCCTGCACTTGGTTCAAGATGTAGGTTACACACTCCTCGATGCTCTTGTTAGGCTTCATCAAGTTGGGAGCAAACAAAGGGTCTGTCGCTGCACGCTGATTGAGATACTCGGCTATTGCTCTCGTAAAATGTTCTGTTCCTTTCATATCGCTTAGTATTTAGGGATTTCTACAATTTGGTTTATCTGTCCGCAAAGGAAACTTCTTAGGCTGGTGCGGTCGGGTGCATAATACTCTGACCAATGTCCGTATTGATTGACCAAATACTTCTTCAATACGTCCATAAAGTCAAACCGATAACCCATTAGGGGAACGGCTGTGCGGAAATAGGTGTTGGTGTTCACCGCTTCGGCAAGCCAATTCTTTCCTCACGGCTCATTCGCTCCCCACGATTGAGTTTCAAACGTAGGAGATACACCTTACTGCCACTCAGTCTGTCCAACGGCTCAACGTCCCACTGCACAAACTTAGTTGCCACCAAACGCTCACTTTCATCAACCACCGAACTTATGCGGTAATGAGAGGAGGAGCTATATCCTTTTTCTTTCATCGAAGATGTGATATTTACTTTTTGCTGTTCCATAATGACATTTTTTTTATGCGTCCAAAGATCGGAGTATGCTGATTCCTTTTTGTAGCAATAAGAAGGTAGGGGGCGCAGCCGGCACAAGGTTTTGCAGGAAAATACTACCCGAAATGAAATGTAGGTGTGGAGATTTTCCGTGCAAACCAAAGGCACAGACCTTGTGCAAGCCGTAGCCCCTTACTACCTTTGCGAATAAAAAGAAATCAGCACCGACTTATGGCACATCAAAGTGGAATAGATGGAATTTAGAAGCGAAAGTGCAACGCCGGTATGGAAAATGAAAAAGGTGGCTACCTCAATCGAGATAACCACCCATAAAGAAGAATGAATCGAAGAAGATCTTTCCTTGTGCCTTAGAGCACACAGAGCAGGATTGCCACGATGACGGCAAGCCAGAACAGCCAACGCAGGATTGTAAAGGTTACTTGCAGAATAACTCTGACAATGAAGCGTAGTATCAGGAAACCGAGAATAACTGAAACGGCGGTTACGACTTGCGGCGTAACGATCTTCGAAATGAGGTAAACTGCACCGATAACGATGGAAAGCAGAACGGTGAGTTCGATGAAGCGTGTCCAACCGAAGTGGCGGACTTGCTTGGGAGAAGTCGGCTGCTGCTTGATATTATCGCTTTTGTTCGATGCGTCAGCCTTGACGAAGGCAGGTGTGTGAACATCTTGATTCATGATGATTGTATTCATATCGGAGCTTTTAATAGTTTCAAGAGCAATAACAAGATGCGCAGGCTACACAAAGACAAGTGTTTGTACAAACTCTTGGCGTGTGGAGCGGAGCGTTTATCTTGGCTCTTGACACTACAAAAGCTCCCGATGGTGCTACATCAAGTCATGTTCTCACTATCGACGGTTGGCAGGCCATTAACCTCTATAAGCAGAACGATTGTCCCTGTCAGTTCTGTGTAGAGTTTCTCATACTCTGGACTCGCCCCAAAGTCGTCCGTCAGTTCATACTTATCGAAAAACGCTTTGCACAGCCTTATTCTTCAAAAGCATTGGTGTTAGTCTTTCAGGAAGAGGAGAAGGGAGTTCTTTCTCGAACTCATTCTCCAAGACAGACACAAGCGTGTCGTACTTGGAAAAATGCAAACCCTGATATAATACTTCGCTTGCCATTGTCTCCGCCTCTGGGTAAGAAAAACCTTGTGCTATAGCATCGCAGTAAGTTGTCAATGCCTCGTCTGCGCGAGCAGTTATAAACGTATTTTCATTCACACTCTCTGGAAAATGCTCTCCGAGATACGCTTCCAACTTCAAACGGAAGTAGGAAAGTTCTTTCTTTGTTGTTGTCATAATCTTCTTAGTTTAGGGTTGTACATTATTTTGAGTTGATGCCCATAGCAACATTGAACTTGTCTAACTTGCCAGCCAACTGTTCCATATCGTGTTCTATTTTCTTATTGGTAATACGGGCATAAATTTGTGTGGTTTTAATATTGGTATGTCCCAGCATCTTAGAAACTGATTCCATAGAAACACCTTTACTCAATGACATTGTTGCAAATGTGTGGCGAGCCATGTGAAAGGTTAGGTCCTTTTTAATGCCACAAATATCTGCAATTTCCTTCAGATATGAATTGGTTCGCTGATTGGTTAGCATTGGGAAGAGTTTACCATCACGATAGGTCTTGCCACTATACTTTTCAATGATATTCTTCGGAATATCCAATAAAAGAACATTTGTTGCAACACTCGTCTTCTGTCGTTTTGTCATTATCCATTGTTTGTCGTCAAGGGTAACAATGTTCTCGGGAGTAAGGTTGGCCACATCAATGTATGCCAAGCCTGTGAAGCATGAGAAAACGAATAAATCACGAACTAATTCCAAACGCTGTATGCCCAGATCTTTATTGGCTATCTTCAAAATCTCTTCATCTGTCAAGAAACCACGATTGACTGGCTCAAGGTGAAAACGATGATTAAGAAAAGGATCATGATGGATTACCCCCATTTTTCTACCTAAAAATCGTAATTGTCTTGAAAGTCTTCATTGTCTTGGTAGCTGTATTTGGGTTCTGACCAACTACTGTGCGAAGGAAAATATCAAAGTCGTGTATGATGATATAGGTGAGTTCAGACAAGCGTATATCCGAACGTTTGTACTTATCCTGCAAGAAAGTCGTGAAATGTCGTTTGCAGACATTATATTTCTGGAAAGTGGCAGCACTTACAGATATGCCCACTTGCTTAGCAATATCTTTGTTGTGCTTATCGAAGAGTGTCATCATCGTTTCTACCTCTTCTTTCTTGCCGAGATACTCCGACTTAATACGTTCCAAAGAAATAGCATCTGTCATTTCTAACTTCTTAAAGATAGTCTGCAATCCGCTTTGGATGTTATCCAACTCGAGATTAGTAGAAAGAGCCTCTGTAGTCCTTCCCTTCAGTCGTTCTTTTTCACTATCCCATTGCGACTGCTGAACGGCAATACCTGTTGAGCCAATGGAAAGTCGTTCGTTGTTGAGATATATTCTCAACATCACGGGTGTTTTACCCTCCTTGTTCACATAGTTGCTTCTTAAATAGAAGACTGCTCTGAAAATGGTTTTCATTTGCGCTGCTGTTTTTTAATTGTAGCCATGGAAAGGAAAGTTGTAGCCAAAATTCAATAATTGTAGCCAGCTTCTAATAGAATTGTAGCCAAAAGATTGAATTATTAGCGAGATAAACTTCTGTAACCACGCTGCAAAGTTCGACATATTTATTTGAATAACAGCAATTTGCGTGTACTCTATGCGTACTCTGTACGAACTCTTGGCTACAATTTTTATTTTGCCTCAAAAAGTGTAGCCAGATTGTAGCCATTGTAGAGTATTTAGGGAGTATTTACCCCCTCTGTACGTACTCTGAGAAAGAGAATAGATATAAAAGAAAAGTATCATAACTACTTGTAGCTATGATACTTACGTTTTTGTTAGGATTTCTCTGTTGGTTTGTTCAGAGTACCTAAAGCGGAGAGAGAGGTTTGTGAACCAAACTCTCGTATCTCGTTGTATATAAACTTTCTATATGTTTTGACAAATCATCAGTGTAGCATTTTTGTAGCAGTATTCTGACTGCTTAATGACTACCATTCTGACTACCTATTGAAAGCTCAACCGCTCTCTTTTCTTGGGTACAAAGGTATATAAAATTGTACTGACCTCCAAATCTTTGTACCATAAATATTTAGAGATTTTACTGTTACACATTCCAGTGCAAGGTGCAAGCCCTTATATATAAAGGGGCTTGCACCTTGCACTGGAGGACTTGTGTATGATTGTCTGATATCGGTTGACCTTTTATAGCTTTATCACTAATAAAAGGTGAATTATGTTATTATTTATTTCTATATAAGTTTACTATATTTATCTTATGAGTGATATAGAAACCCTTTGCATCCGCCACCAAACAAAAAAATGCATCTGGTGCATGACGACTTGCAGAGGGTACATAAACTTGCGTGTGACGGGTTGCTCGTGCCAAGATGTTTCTATAACTTTATGTTTATGAAAGAGTTACTGGAATTTCTTCGAAATGAGAGATTGAACAAACATCTAAAACAGGCGTATCTAGCTGAGAGGTTGGGAGTTGATGAAAGCACAATATCCCGATGGGAGTCTGGTCAGATTACAATGGATTTTTCTCCAAATAGTAAACTATGCGACTGTTTTGGAGATAAATGTTTACGAGATGTTTGCATATCTCGCAAGCAATGGACAAGATCTTCCCATACCTATTGCAGAAGTACACGTTGAGGTGTATACAAAAGAAGCCTACAACTCTCTTATGCAATACCTTGCAAATTCTGGGATGGATATAACAATTAAAAGCACCAAGTTGAAAAGATGGAAATAATCGCAGTAGAAAGCCAAGCTTATCAGGAACTGATGGACAAGCTCAATCGTATTGAGCAGTATGTTGAGCACACCTCCCGTCTTATTCAAGATATTGACGACGAGCTGGAGATGACCACGAAAGACCTTTATCGGGACTCTGAATGTTTCAGAGTCCACCCTTTACCGCTGGCGCAAGAAGCAGTTGGTACGGTATCGCTACACGGAGGGTGGCGATGTACGCTACTTCTTCAAGTCTATCGTGATAGCCACGAAGTGTAACCGACTCCGCGTATCAGGTATGAGAAACGACGAGATTCTTAGTCGGCTCAACCGTTTCAAGGACAATCTCATCATGAGTTCATGTCTTAACCCTAAAAACCGACAATTATGATAGAAAAGGAACAGATTCTTTTGCTTACACAAGGAGGTTTGAATGTGTTTTCACATTTCCTTGGCTTTGAGGTGAAACCTTCATCGCAACTTCCGAAGTCCCTTTCTATGACGACAGGCGAGCTTCCTGCCATATCTACTACGACAGGAAAACTTCTTCTTACAAATTCTATGATCATGGAGATACCACCTATTCTGGGGATTGCTTCTGGTTTGAGAGTGGATATGCTGTTGCGTGACGAGTAAAACAAGGAGGGACAAGTAGAACAAGAAATAAATTTTGTTCAAGAAACAAGTGGCAGGTTGGCTATCAACTCCCCACCATTACAAACAAGCAAAGTCAGTGGGCATATGCCTTTTTGAGCATATTGCTGCGTACCTTTGAAAGCGAACACACTTGTTTGGAGTGTGGACGCAATGTTGGACACACGGCATGAAAACCGAACCTATTTACTATTTGAGACAAAACTCACCCATACACCAGAACGTCAGAGGTATCTAGGATATTGCATACTAGCCTTGCATGCCTACCCCAAGGCTACCGTGCATTGCTTCTATAGCAGGTGTGCACCTGACAAGGCAACCGATAAGACATTTTGTTCTAAGGTGGGCGATTGGATGGCACTTAGCAAAGCGCAGTATTGGCGGCTTCGCCCGGTAGGTTGTTGGGCGCAGTACATGGCAGTTTGGCAGTAAGTTGGAAATCGTCCGAAATATTACATGTGAG
>BNJU01004663.1_pt1 | contig 11046 bp, 22 predicted proteins | sample 8539281 | NCBI WGS metagenome assembly BNJU01 (sample SAMD00202456, study PRJDB9452) | human saliva metagenome | isolation source: human saliva | place: Japan
ACGCTGGGCACGAGCCGCAAGGTGAGCCTCCAGCGCATCACCACGCTCGTCAGCGGCATCTGAACCCGCACCGCCGCCTGACTTATTGGCTACCGCGTCCAGTAGACGCCGTGGATCTCGAGGGAGAAATTCGCCTTTTCATAAGCCCCGCAAGGGCAACGATTGTTGGTTATCGTGTGAGCGGTCGGTCCGCTTCCGGGGGCCGTGACTCGATAGCAACGGGGCAGTTTTCGCTGTGACAAGGAAGGGCGGGGACAGGTGGCTGATCTGCAGACCTGTGAGGAGACGACGTCGAAGATCCGCTCGAGGTGGAGAACTGCATCAGTGAGGTGAACATCGGGAGGCGACAGTGACGTGCGCTCCTCAACGACCGGCCTGACGGGCGCCGGGCTGTCTGGTAAAGCCTCAACGGCGGCGGACGCGGTCTCGAAGGCGCGCACGACCTTCGCCAACAGGTTAAGGAATCACTACAACGGGATCTACAACGCCACCAACCAGCTCAAGGCGGCCGACGGCGCAGCGGCCTGCACCCCAAGACGGCCATAGCTGAGTCGTATCAGACACTGTTAACTCATTTGACATATTTTCCCTAATGATTCAAGTAGTTTACCCTTTTGGAGGACCCCGTGGTTACGTTTAATGATCTCCCTATCCTGGAGTGGCACCGACCTCTTCGAGGCGGGCGACGCCTTGGTGGCCGCCTCACGCATAAGTACGAACAGGTCAACACCAATCTTCAAGAGAAAGATCTAGGAGACGGACTGTCTGGAAAGACCTTCGAGGCCGAGGCCAAAGCGCGACGAATCCTCGCTGACGACGCCGAAGACCTCTGGACTGGTTTAGAGAAGGCCGGCAACGACCTCAAGGACGCCTCCACCACTGTCACCACCATCAACAACGCCGCCCACAATCTCGCAGCCAGAGTAAAGGAAGATGATTTAATCATATCCAAAAACGGGGAAATTACAACCGACCCTCAAAGCGTCCCTAGCGTTGACCCCTCTCAACAGTTGTCATTGATCGAGGGATACGAGGGGAGCGTGACCGACTTGTCGAACAAGCGCGCGACACAGTGGCCTTCATCTCTTCTGTATACGACGAACTTGCCCAAACTGGACGATACGGCAAACGGCCCGAGCCCCGAGGTGGTCAACCACGGCGAAAGACCCCGAACCCCAAGTGGACACCCAGTCAGGTCAACGACTGGTGGACCTCACTGACCGATGCTCAACGAAAGAACATCATCAATAAGCACCCCGCTTGGATCGGCAACCTCAACGGCATTCCAATGAATGACCGACACCAAGCAAACCTGGTCTGGCTGCCTATCATGCAAGCCGAGATAGACAAGAGTGTTGAAGACTACGAACCCAAACAAGACCCAGGGGCTTTGACACCCCAGGGTACAAGATAATGCTTCAAAAGACAGCGCGACATACATGCCTTGTCGATGATGTTCGACCCAGATCATCCAGAGCGGCCCGAGGGACATCAGCTCTTAGTTCTCGACAACACAGGAGACCATTTCCGAGCAGCTGTCGGCACAGGCGATATCGACAAGGCCGATAGTGTCATCGTTTACACCCCAGGAATGGACACGAACGTGGAAGGTGACGTCGTCCGCAGAAGCAGTGACCCAAACTCAGACTGGACTGCAGGAAGCAAAGTTCAAGAAGTTGATAGAATGGTTGAGGAGGCAAAAAGGTTGGGGGAGGAAACCCAGCTGGAGTGATGTGGCTGGATACGACGCCCCACGACAGAAGAAACAGCAAGCCTTTCCGAGGCACCGCATTCACCCCGACTGAGGCCGAAAAAATCTAGAGTATGATCTAGCAAGTTTCTATAATGGAATTCAGGAAACACACCATGGGGACCCCCACCTAGTGGCCTGCAGGTCATTCCTATGGATCATCTGTCACCGAGTTTGCCGCGGAAGAGTCAGCCGCACCAGACGAGATATCTGTTTGGGGGTCCCCTGGACTCAATTCAGTCGACGCCTCAGATATGAACATGCTTCCCGACCACGCGTTCGCAGAACGCACAGACGACGACCTCCTTCGCTTCCGTCTTCTCCAAGGCACACATGGGCCAAACCCTATGGACGACCCAAATTCAGACTTCACCACCTTGGACACCGGAGAACACGGAGGATTAAAACAGTCAGAAGGCCACTCAGAGTATACCAAACAAGGCAGCACTTCCCTCCGCAACCAAGGGAAGGTGCTTGCAGATCAACGCCCCGATTACGCGAACCGTCGTTCCATTGGCTGAAAATATCCACCCATAACACAGCAGTTTCGACCGCCTCAAATTGCACGCAGAGAACAGAGAAGGGAGATGAGAAGAGCTCTAGTGGCCGAAACGTGAATACCAGATTACAGCCACAGCGATACCGACGATGCCACCACCTCGAAATAGATCGACACCCCCTAGACGACTACCGAGTTTTTGCTTTCAATCGAAAACTCTAAACGCCCAACTAAGGAGAATCGTGAAGATAAGTAGAAGTGTGTTGATATTTGTCTCACTTGCGTTGCTGGGGGTCGTCGGGTACTTCGCATATAATCTCATGCTTATGTTCAATCCCGGCCTGGAACCGCACTCATTCGAAGAAAGGAGCGCAGCAAGAGCAGCCGCCAAACACCTGCGCCACAATTCACACGTCTCCTCCGTGCAGGTTTTTGAGGAAGAATCGTATAACTCGGGCGATGCTCCCCACCGTGAGCGTGCACCTCAAGGACGGGATCAGCACTGACACCGCGACAGCACTCTGTCCTCAACCCGCGACAAGGCCTTAGGGCGACGATGACGGAAAGCACCCAGATCGCCATCACACTGAAGTGGAGCGTTGAAAGGCACCGACATCAACGTCTTCTTCCTCATCAGCGCCAGCTCTTGCGACATCGCTACCAACGTCCAGCACGATCTATCACCAGTTGGGGGGCCAAAAGCATTCAACGACCCGGCGAAACATCACCTCTCCAGAGTTGACTACGGAGACGTCACCACGCCCCATCCTCACTGACCACTCCGTCCGGCTCATCAACCATCAAGACCTTCACCATGAACGGCTGGCATGTCACCTCCACCAGCAACACCGACGGCCAGTTCAGCAACCCACCCTTTGACCAGCTCATCGCCGCCGCCAGCCAAACCAGCCCCACAGGCACCATCGACCTCAACGGCGACACCCTGTCCATCACTGGCCTGGTCACCGACGACACCAGGACCTTGCCCCTGAGGCAGCAGCCCCGTTGTCCACGCCGTCGCCGACTGCCAAGCCGCAAAACTGACCACGCTCCAGCTCAACAACTGGGCACTGAACACCACATCCAGCGTCGCCGACCCTGGCTGACCTTCACCTGCAACAACGGCACCTGGACAGCCACACACGAAAGCACAAGAGGCCAAGACAAGCCGCCATCCTCCAACGCGCCACCGAGTTCCAACCCACCCACCGCCCGAGCAGCACCTGCACCGTCGAGCGCACCCACCCACCAAGACGGGCGGTGCCTGGAGAATACTTCCACACGCACGAGGGAGCAGCCGGTGCCAACGAGCACGCCAAAACCGACCAGGACCACGCCCCCTTTGAACCAGAGAGGACGGAGCCAGATTCTGCCCGACACAGCGGAGTGTCAAGCCCCGGGTTTTGTGGAGGCTGGTTTATCTGGTGCCGGTGGTGGCTGGTTGTGATTGTTCCTGGCGGTGGCGGTCGGGTGCCCAGGCGGCTTCGTGCTCGGCGAGGGTACGCATCCCGATGGCGCGGTGTGGCCGGATGGTGCCCGTACCGGTGGACCCACTCGGCGGTGGCGACCACTGGCGGCGTCGATGTCCTCCAAAGGCCCCGGTTACGGATCAGCTCGGCCTTGCACAGCGAGCTCAGAGCCTCGGCCAGAGCAAAGCCGAAAGGAGGTCACCCTTCGACCCCACCAAGGCGACCGCCTCGCACTCGGACAGGGCGGCCCCGTAGCGGATGGACCTGTACTGCCCCCCACGGTCGCAAGTGATGCACCAGGCCAGAGAGATCAGCCCCCTTGACGTTTCCGCTGCCAGACGGCCATCTCCAGGGCATCCAGGGCCAGCTCGGTGCACACTGGCCGGTAGGTGGTCTGCCAGCCGATGATCCTCCGCGAGTACACGTCGGTCACGAAAGCCACATAGACCCACCCCGAGAGGCGCGCACGTAGGAGGGGCACCTCCGCTTGCGAGGGAATGTCGGCGACCCACAGCTCATTCGGCCTGAAGGAGCTGACATGCCTGACAAGGTCGGCCGGGCACCGCTCTCGCGGCGCGCTGCGCGTCGTTCTGGGCGACTTGGCGCGTCTGACACCGCGCAGACCCATAACCCGCATGAGCCGCACGGGCGGTGCACCGGGCCACATGACCGGCACCGTGACGCTCGGCGATCTCCGGGTCGGCCCCGCATCACGTGCATCTTGCGGGCCCCCAGAACCAGTAGCTGGTTCTTTGGACCCTGGATATCTCCGCCTTGAGGACCTCGTCGCGCAGGCTCCTGGCGCTAGGAGGCCGGCTACCGCGGGCGTGAGTCACGTGCTCGGGACGATCTTGACTCCGGCGCCAGTGAAGCACCTTGCAGATCAGCCAGGCCCCAAACTCCTCCTTCTTGGCCTCGATGTACTGGCAGATCAACGGGACGGGCGCTCACACTCCGCCGCGATAGACAAGCCGACGTGCTCTTTGGGATCGCGTTGGCTCTTCTCAGCTCTCGGAGCTCTTTCTCCAGCTCCTTGATCCGCTGTGCCTCGTCGGTGGTGGTTCCCGGCCGGGTGCCCTGGTCGATCTGGGCCTTCTTGACCCAGGTGCGTAGAGCCTCGGGGTGGACGCCCAGCTCGCGGCGATCCTGCGGATCGCGCCCTTGGCCCGCGCCGGGTCAGCCAGCGTCTCCAACGCCCGTCCTTGTGGCCCGCTCGCGCAGCTCATCAGGGTACCTCGTCTGTCCCATGGCAGTGATCCTTACCTCGCATCACTGCCCCCATCAAACCCAGGGCGGTTCAAGTCGCAGGACTGACCACACTCCAGCTCGCCGCCAATGCGCAGAAAGACTCCTCCTCCCGCTACGCGCAAGGCCCGTGGACAGCCTTCGTATGCAACAACGGCACCTGGACACCCCATCATGGCGGCAACACCGGCCAAGACGAAGCCACCATCCTCAACAAAGCCGCAGAACTCTAGCAGCCCCACCGTTCGTCCTTCGCCTCTGCGCCGTCGGACCAAACACCCCCACCATCAAGGCGGATCAGGGAGAATACGTCCGACAAGTAGGGAGAAGGTACTGATGGCGGACGAGCAGACCACACCTGAACACAGAGGAGACGCAAGGTCAGAAGAAGCCCCGACCATCGACTCGAGCAGCAGAGCCTCTGCCAGCTGGAGAGCAGCGCTGTCTGGCAGGTCGTTGGAGTGGTGGCTGGTCCGGGTGATGCTGGCCGTACTCGTGTTGATCATTGGTGGTTTCGGCTGCTTACTCTATGTCAACCTGTACCCCGACAGCGGCCCGGATGGCTTCCAAGTCCGACGCGTCGCCAGCACAGCCTCCAAGCACCTCTCCAGCAGCCCAGACGTCATCTCCACCAAGACCACTGAGGCCTCAGCCGACCTCGGAGGAACCGAAGCCAGACTGGATGTGCGCCTCAAGGACAACACCAGCCCGGAGGCGGCCGCCAACCTGATTGCGTCAACCCGGCAGAAGACACTCCAGCAGGAACCCGACTACTCAGGCGAGTTCATCATCTCAGTGTCCTGGAACGCCAAGGGCAGCAGCATCAACATCGACGTCTCCTGTCAACGAGACCCCGAGGCAATCCGAACCGACGTGAAAGCGTGCACTCACCCCCGTCGGAGAAGCAAAGACCTTCACCAGCAGCATCGACGACTATCAGGGACCGACAATCGACTACGGAGAAGTCACCAAAACCCCCACCACCCTGCCCCAACCAGGCGTGAAGAACTCCTCCAAGACCTTCACCATGAACGGCTGGAAGGTCACATCCACCAGCAACGCCGACGGACAGTTCCCCACCACCGTCTCCTTCGAGCAGGTCATCGCCGCCGCCAGAAAGGCCGGCCCCACCGGCACCATCGAGCTCAGCGGCACCACCCTGTCCGTCACCGGCCTGGTCACCGACGACACTAAAGGACCCTCACCCCCGAGGCAGCAGCACCCGTCGTCCACGCCGTCAACAACTGCCGCACCGCAGGACTCACCACACTCCAACTCAACAACTGGGCACCGGACACCACAACCAGCGTCGCCGACCCCTGGCTGACCTTCACCTGCAACAACGGCACCTGGACACCCATCATGGCGGCAAAGCACCGGCCAAGACGAAACCACCATCCTCAACAAAGCCGCCGAGCTCTAACGGGCTCATCCCCACGATGACGTCTCCTCCCTCAGGAGGAGATGAGCCAGCGGCCCTGTTCGCCCACCTGGACGATTACACCGATATCCGGCGCGGCTATCCTGGAGCCATGAGGAAACGATCACTGCGGCGCCTGCTTTCTCCGTCTCTCCATCTCAGGCATCTCACGAACGCTTTCTCCGGTTCCCACAGTCGGCCCCCGCACCATCCCGGTGCGGGGGCCGACGACGTCAGGGCGTGCTGATCCGCTCGGCTCAGCGCTGGGGCTGGTCGTCCCGGTACTTGCGCATCCAGGAGTGCCTGGTCCGGTACAGACGGACCCCCGTTCCGAGTGCCACACAGGCACATGTGAACAACGAGGCCCACATCCACTGGGGCATCTCCATGCCGCACCTCCACTCACGACAGCCGGTCGTCATGTCGCGACTTTCTCAGGCACGATTATATGACCATTAGCACCATTTCTCCCGACCCGCTTCTTCGGGAGATCCCCGATCCTCTCCCGCTACAGCACGGCGGACATGAGGCGGCAGACGTTGTCCACGTAACGGTTGTACCAGGGCTCGGTGGCCCACACCTCCGGGGTCAGCTCGGTGCAGATGGCCCGGTAGTCGGCGTCGTTGACGCGCAGCAGGTCGTCGAGGTCCCCTCCGAAGGCCAGCAGCATGACCTCGTAGTTGAGGGCGAAGGAGCGGAAGTCCATGTTGGAGGACCCGATGACCCTGACCTCGTCGTCGACCGTCATGTACTTCGAGTGCAGGGACGGTTGGCGACGGATAAGATAGATCCGCACCCCCGCCGCCAGGAGCGCCGAGTAGTAGGGAGCGCTGGGCGTGGCTGACGATGAACTGGTCGGACTCCTTGCCCACGAACAGCTCCACCTCCACCCCCTCGGTAGGCGGCCGACGTCATCGCGGACAGCAGCGCCTCGTCGGGGATGAAGTAGGGACTGGTGATGGACAGCGCCGCTTGGGCCCCGTTGATGAGCGCCAGGAACATCCGCAGGTTCGGCTCGGTTGGGTAGCCGGGCCCGGAGGGACGAGCTGCATGGCGTTGACGACGGCGTCGGGCCGCCCCGGCCTCGGAGCCGGTGTCCCCACCAGGATCCCCGGAGCCCGGCCATCTCCGGCAGGGTCTCCAGCGGAGTGCCCAGCGCCAGGTCGAAGGCCCTCGAGCTGCTCGCCGGCCTCGAAGTACCAGTCCATGGCGAAAACGGCCTGGGCCTCCAGGACGATCTCGCCGGTGACCCTCGACCGACAGGTCCTCCCAGCGGCGCCCGGCCCGCACGTTGCGTCGAGTCCGGTAGCTGGGGTCGATGACGTTGTGGCTGCCGATGAAGGCCTTCTCCCCGTCGATGACCAGGATCTTGCGGTGATTGCGCAGGTCCGGGCGACGCCAGCGCCGTTTGAGCGGCAGCAGCGGCATCATGAGCCGCCAGCGGATGCCGGCGTCGGTCATGCGCTGGCAGAACTGCTTCCAGCCGGGGTACTCGGCTGCCCAGGTGGTCCAGCAGGAGGCGCACCGTGACCCCTCGAGCCACCGCGCGCTCCAGGGAGGCGAAGAAGACGTCGGTGACCTCGTCCCAGCTCGCGATGTAGAACTCGACGTGGACGTGGTCGGTGGCGGCGTCAACAGCGCGGGCCATGGCCTCGTAGGTGGTGCGGGGCTCGGCGTGAACCGCCACCACCCTCACCGCTGACGCAGGGCAGCCCGGTGAGCCTGCGGTTCATGCGCAGCGCTCCGGCCAGGTAGGTCGAGGGCTTGGCCCCTGGGCAGGTCGGGCATGGAGCGGGTGTAGTCGAGGGTGATCTCGTTGACGGTGTGCTGCTGACGGCGACGAGTGCCGTGGACCCACGGGCTGCCGATGAGCAGGTAGAGCGGAAGTCCCACCAGGGGCAGCAGGAAGATGAGCAGCAGCCAGGCGGTCGACGACGACGGGCGGCGGTTCTCCGGAACCGTGCCCAGCGCGGCGATCTTGATGAGGTACTCGATGACGACCCAGGTGGTTGCCAGTACCGGCGGCAGCGTCATGATCGCATCATGTCATGCCCTCCGGGCGAGCCTCGGGAAGAAGCCTCGGGCGCGGGCCGGATGGCCCCTGCGCTCAGGCACTGCGAAGGCCCGCCCCGGTTGATCTACCGGGCCGGGCCCTTCGCAACGAGGTCGCTTACCGGTTCCCATTCGGCAGCGGGTCCTCCTTCACTGAAACGTCCGAGCACATTCCCTTGGCTGTGGCCCGGACTCGGCGGCCACCGGTCAGCGGTACTCCCCAGTACCTCACGGTCGCCACCGTTCAGCGGTGACTATGACTCTGCCGAGGCTGTCTGAGAGAGGCTGGAAATAACGCATCTAAATGATGACGCTTGGTGACAATATGGTTACGCTCCCCGAGATGGGACCACACCATACCTTACATCCCTTGAAACGACGCCGATCGCGAGCCCGGCTCGAGAACCGTCACTTCGACGTCGGACTTCCAAACAGGGCTTTGAAGTAGCCGTGAAGTTCCAGTTACCCCACGAGGTGCACTGGTCCCCACCACTTCCGGCAGCCTCGTTGGGTTGGAACGGCGTGTAGTTGTACAGGCCCGCAGTCGCCTGGTTCGCCACCGTCACCTCACCGCTGCCGCACTGCGCATCGGGCGAGTAGGCGATTCGCGTCGGACGCTGCGCCACGACGTCGTAGGTCCCCGGATTGAGGCGATAGCGCTGGAACTGAGAGGCCGCCCCGTAGAGCTGGGAGGGGAAGCCGGCCCACTGGGGGTCACAGGTTCCGTGATCGGGACAGGCGTAACCGGCAGCGGCCCTCGTAGTCACGAGCGCTGAGCGTCCGACCGGAGGCGGTGAGCAGCCCCTGCTCCTTGTGTATGAGGACGAGAAGCACCTGAGGGTTGATGTCGCAGGCCTGGGAAACCGCCCAGACGACATCGGCCGCGCTGAGACCGGAGGCGGCCTCGATACCGCCGGGACAGAAGGTGGAGGCCTCACGGGCAGGCATGGAGAAGTCGGCGGAGGCCAGGCACTCGGTGCCGTCACTGCCCGGCTGGCAACCGGCGTTGACCCGAGTGATGAAGGCAGCGATCTCCTCATGCGTCATCGCGTCGGCGTTGTAGAAGACCTCGTCGTCGATGATGTGAGCCACGTCGAACCCGCTCGCGTCAGGCACCAGCGGGGGCCGGCGCAGAGCTCGTCGCCCCCTGAGACGCCCGCTGCCCCAGGCTCAGGAGCCCATTCAACCCACTGAGCGATGAACCGGCCGCACGCAGCGCGATGAGGCCCACCGAAGCGTGACGAGGAAGGCACCGAGAACAACACCGAGAGGGCTGCGCAGGAAGGTCAGGACTCGACCGCCTCCACCTGGCCGCTTGCGCTTGATGCTGGAGTTCAAGCGGCCGGGGCGCCCTACGCCTCCCGGACGCCCCTGGGCCCGATCGGAACCATGCCTCCGGCCATCACGCCGGGCACGGTCGGTGCCGCGCGACACCGTCGGACGGGCACGTTGCGAGGTGCGGACGGACTGAGACGAGGCGGAACCGCCGGCGCTTCGAGGAGCCCGCGAGCGTCGTTTGGAGGGATGATGGGACATCGACATCATCGTGTCACATATCGGCGGGACACATCGCGCCCACCACCCGAACTTCAGAAGCATCTACCGGGACGGCAGGCGTCCGCGGGACGCAGCCGGCACCACCGGCGCCGCCATCAGCCCGACGAGACCACCGGCGCATACTGTGGAGCCGTGAACCTTCCCGACGTCCTGATCCTGGCACGCGCCCTCATGGAGGAGGCCTGCGTCAGAGACTGGGAACTGGACTTCGACCGTGCGCGCCGCCGGGCCGGCCAGACGGATCATGCACGACGTCGACTCACGCTCAGCCGTCACCTCATGCTCCTGTACGACGAGGCCCAGGTGCGCGAGACGATCCTGCACGAGATCGCCCACGCCCGCGTGGGGCCCCAGCACGGACACGATGCCGTCTGGGCCGCCGAGGCGACCCGCCTGGGAGCCACGGGCCGACGACTTGTGGACGCTCAGGCACCACGGCTACGGGGACGCTGGGTGGGCAGGTGCCCGGCGGGCCACGAGGTCGATCGGATGCGTCGCCCCGGCTCGCCCGTCTCCTGCTCACGCTGCGCCGCTCGATTCAGTATGGAGCACCTGCTGTCCTGGAGCCTCGACGGAGACCCCGTCCCTCACGAGGAGATCAGCGAGCGCTACAGCCGCCTGCTGCGCCTAGCGAAGCAGGCCGCACCATAAGACCACAGGGAGGTTTCGTGACGATGTAGGGTGCTTGCACCAAGATCGTCACTTCAAAAGAACGGAGTCATCTCCATCATGCTCGTGACCACCACCCCCATCGTCGAGGGATACCCCGTGACCCAGTACCTGCGAGTTGTCTGCGGCGAAACCATCGCCGGAGTCAATGCCCTCAAGGACATGGCGGCCGGGTTCCGCAACATTGTGGGCGGTCGTTCCCAAACCTATGAGACCGAGCTCATCCAGGCCCGGGAGACGGCCCTGGCGGAGATGGTTCAGCGCGCCCAGGAGCTCGGGGCCGAGGGCGTCGTCGGCGTCGACATCGACTACGAGACACTGGGATCGGACAACGGCATGCTCATGGTGACGGCATCAGGCACCGCCGTCCGTTTCTCCGCCACCT
>BNJU01001933.1_pt1 | contig 11041 bp, 8 predicted proteins | sample 8539281 | NCBI WGS metagenome assembly BNJU01 (sample SAMD00202456, study PRJDB9452) | human saliva metagenome | isolation source: human saliva | place: Japan
TGCTGACGTAGGTGTCGGTAGCCTGACGGATTCCGGGCGACCGATGCTGGGTGACGGATTCCGGCTGAGACAAAACGGGGCCGCGCACGAAAACTCGTGCGCGGCCCCGTTGCTATGTGTCCTGTGACGCTCGGTGCTTTCTGGCACCTGACGAAGGTTCATGCTGAGTTCAAGGGCTCTTCAGAGTTGAGTGTGGGTGGAGGCATCTAGGCCTCCTGCGATGAGGAGCATTCGGAGTCTGTAGTTGGTGGGGTTTCGGTAGCCTCTGGCGGTGCGTCTGCCCAGTTCGATGATTCCGTTGATGGCTTCTGTGGGGCCGTTGCTGGCTCCGTCGGTATCGAAGTAGGCCAAGAATGCGTCCTTCCACTTGCGTAGGGTCCGGCCCAGGCGAGCGATTTCGGGGATGGGACAGGCTGGTAGGCTCTCGATGAGATGGGCGGCCAGGCGTTGGCCGTGGGCGGGTGTGTCTTGATGGAAGACCTCACGCACTTGCTGGGCGCAGCGGTAGGCAACTTCAACACTGATATGCGCCTCATCTGCCACGAAGGCCTCACGGAGGCGTTCCTTTTGACGCTTCGTGAGCCAATCACGCGAGGCGCGCAAAAGAAGCCGGATTTGATAGAGGGGGATCACCCTTGCGCCCGCGGTGACCGGTCGTGTCTTGCTGGACGCGGCGACGCACCTCATCGAGAGCATCGCCAGCGAGCTTGACGATGTGAAAGGCGTCGAGCACGCTGGTGGCGTCTTGGAGCTGGTCATCGATGGCGTTTTTATATCCTTGGAAGGGGTCCAGCGTCGCGATTCGCACCCCCGCACGGAAGTCTTCTCCGCGCTCTTCTAGCCAGTTCTTGTACACGGTGCCAGACCTTCCCGGGACCAGGTCCAACAACCTTGCCGTGGGGTGATCCTCCCCGCGTGTCAGGTCCACGATGCCGGTGAGTTCACGGGGGCCCCGGCGGCGTCGGTCCTGGTGATGCCACACGTGCTCGTCAACTCCCAATACCTGCACCCCTGCGAAGCGGGCGGGGTCATCAGATGCGGCTTGCAGGCACGGCTTGATATGGGACCACACGGTATTCCACGTGGTTGCCAGTTGTCGAGCCAATCCTGCAATGGTGGCTCCCTCGAAGCGCAACTGTCGGATCGCCCAGCGGATCGCCCGGGCGCCCAGACGCGCCCTGGGTGCGCACACCCGCTCGTCATGTTCCAGGAACGTCACCGTCTCGCAGGTGTGTTCGCGGCATATCCATCGGCGTTTGTGCCATCGGATCCGCGCCGGGACCCCGGCCCAGGGCGCGTCGATGACCTCCACGACCATGCGCCCGTGGCCTTGTGCGATCACCCCGCATCCAGGGCAGCCAGCACAGCGATCACAGGACTCTATGTCGAGTACCAGAGCATCTGAGGTGCGAGCCACGCTCATCAGATGGAAGCCCTCCAAACCGACAAGCAGATCACACCGATCACAACGATCAAGCGACACGGAGCAGCAGCAGGTAGGGTGAGACACCGCCCGAGGTCCTTTGAAGATCGCGGAGGTAAGAAGTCCGCTCATCATCAAGGACCTCGACCTCTACCCGCAACCCCCGACCAACACCCGGTCACCCACACTCAACTCGGAAGAGCCAGTTCAAGGGTGAGGCCGGTCTTAATGCGCCTTATGGTGCTCGTTGCTTTCTGACAGGGTAGCGACATTTTCTTCGACACGTGCGGTATCACGTCTTAATGCACCGTTTGGCGCTCGGTGCTTTCTGACAGCTTCGACAACGACGACGTGGAGATTCGTGTCCGTCAGTCTTAATGCACCGTTTGGCGCTCGGTGCTTTCTGACGGGACTCGTTGAAATCAACGCCGGGTCCTACCTGCAGACGTCTTAATGCACCTTTTGGCACTCGGTGCTTTCTGGCAAGTAATGATCGGCTGCTCGTGCCCCTACGGTCCCGGGTCTTAATGCACCTTTTGGTGCTCGGTGCTTTCTGATCGGGGGATTCACTGGCTCCGCATTCCTGCTAAATGCGTCTTAATGCACCGTTTGGCGCTCGGTGCTTTCTGACCCTTTCTATCCTCCTGGCGGTCATCGTACCGCAGTCGTCTTAATGCACCTTTTGGCGCTCGGTGGTTTCTGACGACATTAAGTCTCGGCTTGAGCACGTTTTCGGCGGGCGTCTTAATGCACCTTTTGGCGCTCGGTGGTTTCTGACGACATTAAGTCTCGACTTGAGCACGTTTTCGGCGGGCGTCTTAATGCACCTTTTGGCGCTCGGTGCTTTCTGGCAGAAAAGAGATTATGATGCCCCGTCGTAACAAGCGTTGTCTTAATGCACCTTTTGGCGCTCGGTGCTTTCTGACGCAGGATAATCCATATCCACAACAAAACAACACGAAGGAGGCCACTGTCTTAATGCACCGTTTGGCGCTCGGTGCTTTCTGACATTGCCACTTAACCCTCCATGGGGGCGAGAAGATAGGGTCTTAATGCACCTTATGGCGCTCGGTGCTTTCTGACGGAGGTAAGCGCACGCGTAGCGAGGAAGGAATCTGGGTCTTAATGCACCTTTTGGCGCTCGGTGCTTTCTGACGCGGGGTATTGGTTGGCTTGAAGGGGGTTGCGACGGTCTTAATGCACCTTTTGGCGCTCGGTGCTTTCTGACGGTACCTTTACTCCCCGGCAATCGGTTCAAGCAGTCTGTCTTAATGCACCTTTTGGCGCTCGGTGCTTTCTGACCGAGACCATTCGCATCTTCCACAGTGACGGCGGCCTTGCGTCTTAATGCACCTTTTGGCGCTCGGTGCTTTCTGACCGCGCCTGCAGGCGTTTATCGATTGGTTGTCGACGGTCTTAATGCACCTTTTGGCGCTCGGTGCTTTCTGACCTCGGGCCTGGGGACGGGAGTGCGCAACGGAATCGTCTTAATGCACCTTTTGGTGCTCGGTGCTTTCTGACTGGCTACCTCCTTCCTTGGTAACAAAGCTGGGCTAACGTCTTAATGCACCTTTTGGCGCTCGGTGCTTTCTGACAGCTCGTCGGGGGTGTAGATGGTCTACATTGGGGTCGTCTTAATGCACCTTTTGGCGCTCGGTGCTTTCTGACGAGATCATGAAGGTTCGCATTAACAAGATCGATGCCATGTCTTAATGCACCTTTTGGCGCTCGGTGCTTTCTGACCGGTGCAGATCCGCATGACGTGTATGTGCGGAACCAGTCTTAATGCACCTTTTGGCGCTCGGTGCTTTCTGACTGTCGAACACTTCCACCATCAAGGGCTTCATGAACTTGTCTTAATGCACCTTTTGGCGCTCGGTGCTTTCTGACGATTTTTCTGAGATTGATACCTCCGTTCCACCCCGCGCGTCTTAATGCACCTTTTGGCGCTCGGTGCTTTCTGACCGCGGCTGGTCTGCCTCGTAAGGGTGGGGGTTTGGCTCCGTCTTAATGCACCTTTTGGCGCTCGGTGCTTTCTGGCCCAGATGGGTTCTTATGAAGCAGTTAAGGTTCGGTCTTAATGCACCTTTTGGCGCTCGGTGCTTTCTGACTTCCGATGGCAAGGCGACGAGCACGTCGTATTCCACGATGGTCTTAATGCACCTTTTGGCGCTCGGTGCTTTCTGACACATGATTACTCTCATCACCAAGGATCCGGAGCCGGAGTCTTAATGCACCTTTTGGCGCTCGGTGCTTTCTGACGGGGGTGGTCGCCCGCATGGCTCGTCCTCGCTGTACCCGGTCTTAATGCACCTTTTGGCGCTCGGTGCTTTCTGACGCAGATCATCGCTACAGCACGCCGCAACGCAGCCGTCTTAATGCACCTTTTGGCGCTCGGTGCTTTCTGACCTGGTACCGAAATCGTCATCACCGAAAACAGGCAGGATGTCTTAATGCACCTTTTGGCGCTCGGTGCTTTCTGACTCAGTATGAGCGTTGAACCGGTGTGCCTGGCATCCACGGGTCTTAATGCACCTTTTGGCGCTCGGTGCTTTCTGACATAGACGAGCGCCTCCATAGGCGTGCGCCCCAGGCGGGTCTTAATGCACCTTTTGGCGCTCGGTGCTTTCTGACGAGACCAAGAAAAAGTCCAAGAAGAAGGCTTCTAGGTCTTAATGCACCTTTTGGCGATCGGTGCTTTCTGACGTGGAGACGGGAGATACTGCTCATGGCACGCACTAAGTCTTAATGCACCTTTTGGCGCTAGTTTCTTTCCAATATCAAGGGACAGAAGCTCGGCTTCCAGATCAACGGGTCTTGATGCACCTTATGGCGCTTGGTGCTTTCTGACATACGCTGACTCGCTCTTTACAGGCGGCGGCGTCCCGTCGTCTTAATGCACCTTATGGTGCTCGGTGCTTTCTGACAGATGAAGCGCGCCCTGTCCAAGGTCTTCATCAAGGACAAGTCTTAATGCACCTTATGGCGCTCGGTGCTTTCTGACCCGACACTCTGGTTCATCAACCAGGAGCTCATCTACGATCTGTCTTAATGCACCTGATGGCGCTCGGTGCTTTCTGACGGAATCTTCATCCACGCCAACAAAGGCTCCCGCGTTGGGTCTTAATGCACCTTATGGTGCTCGGTGCTTTCTGACCGGGCCCGATTTCGACGAGGTCGCCAAGGGCAGCGCGTCTTAATGTACCTTATGGCGCTCGGTACTTTCTGACTGGCTACTCGACGATCCGCAGTGGGCGCGGTTGGATCACACCGTCTTAATGCACCTTATGGCGCTCGGTGCTTTCTGACCGGACCCAACGGCAGGCGACGACAACCGGAAGATCTCCAGGTCTTAATGCACCTTTTGGCGCTTGGCGCACTCTGACCTCTACAACTGCTACCAGCTGTTCGTGCAGCTTACGTCGTCTTAATGCACCTTACGGTGCTCGGTGTTTTCTGACGCGTATGCGCCACCATTACCCGAGATGAGCGCACCGGCCTGTCTTAATGTACCTTATGGCGCTCGGTGCTTTCTGCCGTGGGAAAACGTGCGAGGAGCGTTGACAAGTGGAGCCTAGTCTTAATGCACCTTATGGTGCTTGGTGCTTTCTGACTGAATAATCTTCAGGGTAAGCACAAGGCTTATGCGTCGATGTCTTAATGCACCTTGTGGTGCTCGGTGCTTTCTAACCGGTTTGGAGACGATCTTTGATGAGAAGTTCACGATTGGTTCGTCTTAATGCACCTTTTGGCGCTCGGTGCTTTCTGACGTCGGAAGTGAGCTCGCAAACACCTTCCTTTAAGCACGTAGTAATGCATCTTTTGGCGCACGGTGCTTTCTGACTGACTGTTGGCAGTCCTCTTGGATGCGATTAAGAGTAGGTCTTAATGCACCTTTTGGCGCTCGGTGCTTTCTAACACCTGCTCATCCAGATCGCCAAGCACCTGAACATTCCGTCTTAATGCACCGTTTGGTGCGGGCCGCGGATGGTTCCGCAAAAATGTTGCACGTAATTCCCGGCCTGTTGTTTCAACGTTTGAAGTCGGATCGTTGAAATTCTGCGATTTCTGAGAGTTGGTACAGAGTTGAAAGAAGGGAATTACGTGCGAAATCTGGGGTGCTCGGTGCTTTCTGGCAAAGAACTCTTCACTAAGCGAAGCGAAGGATCGACCAAAGTCTTAATGCACCTTTGGCGCTCGGTGCTTTCTGACGGACAGCACATGTTCATCGCCGAGAGTGATGGACAACGTCTTAATGCACCGTTTGGCGCTCGGTGCTTTCTGACGGGCGGGCATGGTGCTTCATCGCCCTGGGTGGATGCCGTCTTAATGCACCTTTTGGCGCTCGGTGCCTTCTGACACGCAATTCATTTCGATGACAAGAAGAACTTCCTCAGGTCTTAATGCACCTTTTGGCGCTCGGTGCTTTCTGACAGGTGAAGCCGAAGTCCATTGAAGGACTGGTAAGGCAGTCTTAATGCACCTTTTGGCGCTCGGTGCTTTCCGACGCTAGCCTGCTGAACCTTGATGGTGTCGTCCTGTCTGGTCTTAATGCACCTTTTGGCGCTCGGTGCTTTCTGACGTGCGACTGTACGCATGTGCCGACGATGGTCACTGAGTCTTAATGCACCTTTTGGCGCTCGGTGCATTCTGACTCAAGGAGCCGCACCACCAATTTAGCGCTACCAACGTCTTAATGTACCTTTTGGCGCTCGGTGCTTTCTGACGGCCAGGATGACAAGGGAATCGCCAAGTGCATTGATGTCTTAATGCACCTTTTGGTGCTCGGTGCTTTCTGACGAAAGAGAAGGGAAAGAAAATGACCTCCAAGAAGAGTCTTAATGCACCGTTTGGTGCTCGGTGCCTTCTGACAATCACAGGACACATAGCTCTAATGGTAGAGCACGTCTTAATGCACCTTTTGGTGCTCGGTGCTTTCTGACTTAAAGAACAACACTTAGCCACATTCACGTGGGGAGTCTTAATGCACCTTTTGGTGCTCGGTGCTTTCTGACGCCCGGCGTGTCGTACCCCCTGTGACCAGGGAAAACGTCGTACCGGATCGCCAGTGGCCAAAAAGCACCCCTCCGGCCAACAAGCACGAGGCCAGATTACCAGACTTTTCGTTGCGACTGCTCGCATCGCCGCGGACCGCCTGCGGGGCCGACGCTATCCCGGAAATCGGCGCCATCGTCGGCGTGTCGCTCCTCCATAACGCTTCACACTTGTAGAGCAACCGCAAGGTTGTTGAGTGGAAGGACAGACAATGACGACACCCGCCACGGCCTCGTCCCTGAGAGAAGCAACCAGCCCCGAAGCCCTCACTCGCGCCAGACGCCGACTCCTCACAGCACACCCCGACCCCACCAGAGCGAACACCCCCACGCCGGGAAGCCTCACCGACGAGCAACTTCGCGTCCTCGCCGCCCACGACCGGGCGCCGCCACGCATCGCCGCACTTGACACGAACATGATCGCAACGGCCGGCCCCATCACCCGGGCGCTCCTGGCCGAATCGGTGCGCGAAACCCTCGAACGCCGCCTCGCCGCGGAACGCCCCCACGGCGCCTACGACGACACGCGCGCAGGACACGATGCATTCAGCAGGGGACTTGTCGACGACTACGACCACGGCAACCACCACCTCGCGCGAGCCATCATCCGCCCGGCCGACCCGGGCCTCGTGAGCCGTGCGGGACTCGCGGCACTGGGCCTGCCCGACACCGACGCGCCCATTGTCGACGAACTCGCCCGCGCCTCGGACCCCAACCCGATCGCGAGCGTGCTCGCCGACGCCGCTCTGCTGGACCTTGACAGGTACGCCACTGGGCGAGGCCTGCGTTACTCGCGCGTCGGAACCACCCTCATGCTCGCGGCGCCAAACGAACAGCGCCTGGCCGACGCCATCGACACGGTCGCCGCCGCGGCCATTGGCGCGGGCGCGGCCTCACCGACGTGACGACCCAGTACATTGACGAGGAGAAAGCCCTCGCGAGCATCGGCATCGACCCGTGGGCCACCCGGTCCAGCGACGAACCCACAGGCCAAGCCGATCGCATCCTCTACGTCGGCCGCGACGGCGCGCGCGTTCACGTCAAAGCGGGCCGCGTCCTCGTCGACGCGCCCGGCTCGCTGCCCGCGACGTCCCTGCCAAAGAACAGCGTCACGCGCATCGTCCTGTCCGGAAACGTCGGCCTGTCCGCCGGCACGCGCTCGTGGGCGATGCGCAGCGGCGTCGACGTCGTGTGCCTGTCGCGGCGAGGCTCCTACCAAGGCACCCTCATCGGCTCGAATAGGGGAATGCACGCCAGCCGACTCCTTGCGCAAGTGGCCCTCGTCGGCGACCGTGAGCGCTGCGTCTGCCTGGCCGCCGGCCTCATCGGTGCGATAATCCGCGGGCAAGTCCACGCCCTCACGCGCATAGCCCGACGCGACGAAGCCGTGCACGTCGCCGACACGACCGCGCACATGCACGCGTGGCGGCGCTCCCTCGCGGGCGCGCGTACACTCGACGAAGTCATGGGCATCGAAGGCGCATGCTCCAACGCCTACTTCGACGTGCTCTCCGCGTGCGTGCCCGCCGACGTCACCTTCGACGGGTGCAGCCGACGCCCACCCCGCGACCTACCCAATGCCGCCCTGTCCTACGGGTACGCGATCCTCCTGTCCGAATGCGTCGGCGCGCTCCACGCCGCCGGGCTCGAACCGTCCCTCAGCATCGCGCACGCGCCCACCGACAAACGCCCCAGCCTGGCGCTGGACCTCATGGAACAGTTCCGCCCACTCCTGGTCGACCAAACCGTCACGGTACTCCTGCGCACGCGCCAACTCCGGCCCGAACACGGCGTCATCGAGGCCGAGGCCGGGGGGAGTGTGGCTGGGCAGCGACGGCAAGAAAATCCTCGTCGACGCGTACGAGGCGGCCTGCCAGCGATCCGTCACCGGTGCCTTGCCTGGATTCTCGGGCTCGTGGCGCAGGCACATCGCCCACTCTGCGCAGATGCTGGCGCGCGCCATCGCCGAACCCGACTACCAGTGGAGCGGGGTCGCTTGGCGATGATCTACATCATCGCCTACGACATCGCCGACAACAAACGGCGGCTCCGCGTTGCCAAAACACTGGAATCCTGGGGCTACCGCATCCAAGAATCCGTGTTCCAACTCCGCCTCGACACCGCGACGCTAGCGCGCGTGCGTTCCCGGCTTGCTGCCCTCATCTCCGACTCCGAAGACGTCATCCACATCTTCCCCATCTGCTCATCCTGCGCCGACCGCGCCGACATACTCGGCGCGGCCATAGCGCTGGACGACGTGGGGTTGTGCCGGGGAGTGTGGTGGGGGGCTAATGGCCTCGTTGTTTGTTGAGTCCCCTTCTGTTTCCTGACCGAGCGTGATTTCGGCTCTCACCATTCTGTTTGTTCTTACGCCGATCCTTTGACGATCGGCTCTTAGTTCCTTTTGTATTGCTTGCCCCCTTAAAATAATCGGTACAGTCATCATCTGAAGAATTGAGCCACAATGGTCGCGGTGCTAGGCCACAGCCTTCAAGGGGTATTCCGTTCCTGTCCGTCTTGTTGTTCTTTCTGTTCTCATTCAAGGTAACATACCGAACTGGTCTTTCATCATCGAAACCATAGGCGACTCTCTGAAATGCTCGGATCCAAGGAAGGCTAGCAAGTGAGTCTAGTTTCTGCGTCAATGATGTCTAGTGCGGATTCCTGTCGATATGAAGTTCCCTTGACTCCGGTGAGCGCTCTGTACTCGGAAATGAGAGTGTCAGTGGAGTTCAAGTAGATGGCGTTCGATGGGATTCTTACCTCGACGAGGCCAAAACCAAGCGGTTTTCCGATGCCCATCTTGTGATAGCCGACCTTGGAGGAGTCTCTCGGGGAAAGGTGCTGCGGAATGAGTGGCCATAACAAGAATGCAAGTTCTTTGGGTGAGACATCATCGAAGGATACTCGACAGGATAATGTTGTCCCCGTTTTTAGCCATGAAGTAACTCTGAGGCGAACGGAATCAGTATCCTTTGAAGTGTTCCGTTGACTGTCGTATAAAGCTATGATTTCCTCAGGAGACTTGCCGATCGCGAGACGGTGAGTTGGGAATGCAGCTTCAGCCAGTGAAGATTCCTTTGGGTTAAACAGGTCGCTGCGCTTTGTCCCATCGTTGCTCGTGTTGAGGAAATCTGGCCTAGGTGTGAGGAATCGACGGCCACTGCTCGGTTTCGGGCTGAGTAACGGGGGAAGAAGAAGGTAGTCAGTGCCTTTCGGTGGTTCCTGCACGGCTTCGGGAGACACGGCGACGGAATCAATGTGAATGCGCCCGCGCAGCGCGTTGCCGTTCCTACTATTGTTACCAACAAAGCCGAAGAGCCTATCAGCTGCTGAAGCCTCCTCAAGTATCCTAGCTGGATTGACATTGTCTGCTTCAGCCAGGGCGTTGGGTGTGTGTGAGTAAGCATGTCGTCCGACAGTGATCGGTACTAGTTCTGAAATCTGCTTATCGGCGTTAAGTAGCGCGTATGCAAGGTCACCTTTCTTTAGTGTTTGTTCCTCCATAGTCATGCGTGAAAAGATATTGTTTGTGATTCTGTCTTTATTGCGGCGAGCCTGAAGAATGTCAGTAGCTTCTTGATGTGTGACGTATGAGCAGAGGGTCGCCTGGTATCGTTCGAGAACTGATTGATCGCAAGTAATCTCTTGTGATCTGATGTCACTGTCAGTGGCTTCTGCTTCGATAAATATTCTCTCGGCCCACTTTTTGTTGAAGTTGGTCTGGTTCTTTTTAAGGTTCTCTTTCGTGCTTGTGATATATAGGTAGCCCGTAAACTCTGTAGCTGTTTGTCTGTCTTTATCTCCTTCCCTGTGTTGGAACGTGCCGACATGAAGAGGGCAGCTGTGATCGATCTTTGAAATTGATGTGACAATCCATCTGCGTTTGATCCTGTATGCGCTAAAGAGTACATGGTCACCATGTTTGAATTGTTTAATAAACTTCTTAATGTAATTAGCTTTAAATTTGTATCTCTCGCCAAGAACACTCTTGTTGTATTTGATTGGAATGAAGGCTGGTTTTCCGTCCTTGCTCGGCGCTCCGTTAAGTATTTCGAATTTCAGCCTCTCTTGCTCGTCAATTTCTCCTGTGTATCGGACTGGTACGAGGGATAGGGATTGACTTGGGTCTGTGCGATAGGTCAAATGTGCTGAGTGAGTGTCTGTATCGAAGATGCGAAAGCGTGATGATGTGATTCGTTCGTAAGCTGTGCTCAAAAGGCCCTTGATCATCGTAGGTGAAATGAAAGGCTCTCCGTTGACTTTTTGGACTTTGAGCCAATGATTTTTGGCACTGTCCTCTGTTTGCTCGCCGATGAGAAGTGGGGAGTGAGCGACTAATTCGAGGTCAAAGTATCCAGACAGGTGCTCCAAGTGAAGGTGGTCGAGTGTTGCAGCTGCGTGAATGCTATAAATGTCATGTGCATTCCTTGGGTCTATCGTTCTGGCCTTTTCAGGGAGACGAGGGATTCGGTTGACAGCTGAGTGAAAGCCCTGTTTGTTATGCGTGTTGGCATTCGGTGTCATAATTGGTTCCACTCTCCCGTGAATAGCTGGTCGACTA
>BNJU01000957.1_pt1 | contig 10996 bp, 22 predicted proteins | sample 8539281 | NCBI WGS metagenome assembly BNJU01 (sample SAMD00202456, study PRJDB9452) | human saliva metagenome | isolation source: human saliva | place: Japan
GATCGCCGGCTTCAGCGTGGGTCTCGGCTCGTCGATGATCCTGGCGCCGTTCATGATTGGGCCTAACGCCTTGAAGTTGTTCCGCTAGTCATCGGAGCTCATTTGTTGCCGGGAGCGCCCGGAGCCACGGCCCCGGGCGCTTCTGTATACGCTGTGTGTGACTGTGTGTGACTGTGCGGAGCTTCGTGTCCACACCAGGGGGCGGCGAACTTTTTCGTACCTTCACGATGACGACAGCGCCGCAGGGCGAACTTTTTCGCGCATGGAACACAGCGACGTGGCGACATTGAAACCAATGACACCTCTGCGGCCGCGAGGGTGTCGGAAGCTTTGTGTATGAGGTTCAATCCTCAATCACGAAGGAGAGTGCGCAACAATGACTGTTGTGTCCCCGAAGAGCATAGTGACGCTGAGCGCGTCGCCGATATCAGCCGCCGGCTGATGGAGAACCCGGAAACCGCCAAGCTGATCCAGGAGCTGGGTGAATCAACCGCCGACGCCAACGAGCTGGTGCGTGGCTTGCTGCAGGCCACGATTAACAGTGGGCTCAACGCGGAAATGGATGCACACCTGGGCTACGTCAATGGCGACCGGGCTGCTAAGGAAGCTGCCGGCCAAGCCAACAGTCGTAACGGCTCTTTATCCCAAAAACCGTGGACTCTGCATACGGACCAGTTGATATCAGTGTCCCTCGCGATCGAGCAGGCACCATATGCCGCGCATGGTCCCCAGGGCAGCCGCAGACTTACCGACCTCGATGACATGATCATTAGTTTGTATGCGGGCGGAATGACCGTGCGTGACATCGAACATCATCTGGCTACCACCATCGGCGTGAACTTGTCGCCAGACACCATTAGCGCGGTCACCGATGCGGTCTTAGAGGAAGTCACCGCCTGGCAGACCAGGCAACTCGACGAGTTTTATCCAGTCATCTTCCTTGATGCCCTACGTGTAAAAAAATCCGTGACAACGGACGCGTCGTCAACAAGGCGGTCTACATGGCTGTCGGTGTGGACATGGAAGGCATCAAGCACATCTTGGGCTTGTGGGTAGCTACCAATGAAGGTGCAGCATTCTGGTCGCAGGTGTGCGCCGAAATCGCCAACCGCGGTGTCAACGATGTCTTTATTGTCTGCTGTGACGGACTGAAAGGCTTTCCCGAAGCAATCCAGGCAACCTGGCCGAACTCCATGGTCCAAACCTGCGTGGTGCATCTGATTCGTGCCGCTAACAGGTGGGTAGCCCTACGGCGACCGGAAAGAGGTCTCGAAGCATCTACGAGGCATCTATACCGCTGTCAACGAGGATGAAGCTCGAAGTGCACTCGATGAGTTTGAGGCCAGCGAGCTTGGCCAGAAGTATCCGCAATCAGTGAAAGTCTGGCGTGACGCGTGGGACAGGTTCATTCCGTTCCTGCAGTTCCCCGCCAGCGGCAAGGAAGGTGATCTACACTACGAATTCCATCGAATCGATGAACAGCGAGCTTCGGAAAGCAACACGAAACCGCGTTCAGTTCCCATCGGATTCAGCGGCAGTGAAGACGCTGTGGTTGATGATCTGTAACATCGAGGACCGTCGTGCTGCCCGCCGCGCTAAAAAGAAGGCGCCAAGGCTTCTGCTTCAGCCAAGCGACTTGTCGAAGGCAGCAAGACCAGCAACTGGAAGCAGGCAATCAATCAGCTATCCGTGGCCTACCCCGACAGGTTCACCGCATACTTGTAAATCAGTCCCCGTACACAAACGGACTGACACCCTCGCGGCCGCCGATGCAGGCCAGCATGAAACCGCCATCACCACTGCTCACCCCTCAACAACAACTACTGAAACCGACAACACCTCTGCAACCGAAAAACGCACGAAAAACACCCATTTCTCACCCGCAAAGGCGATCGCGGTTTCAACTGTCCCAGCTCACCGGCCCGCACAGGCGATCTCGGTTTCAATCCCGTGCGGACACGAGCGAGCAAAGGCGACAGCAGTTTCACGCAACAGATCTGCAACACCCGCACGTAGCTACAAAGTAGCGTCCCGCATAGTGGTGTAACCGTGTGGTGGTTGGCCCGTTTGATATGGGTGCGGTCACCGTGTGATCCTTCGAGAAAGCTCTCTACTTCTGACTCGAAATGATTTGGAGGCACAACGATGACCGCTCCTCATATTATCGACCCTGCTGGCCTGCTTGGCGAGGCGTTGTCCCAGGCAGGTCAGTTTTCAAACAATGGTGGAGCGCCGACAAACAACCGTCCACACGGTTTATACACAACTGTGCATAGTGCTGTGGATAAATACGGGGTTTCACTGCAGCTAATGCGCCACTTTGCACAATTTTTGTGACGGAGCACCCGAATCTTCCACGAATAACCAGGTGGTCGGACAAATTTTATCCGACCGCACAATATGCCCCCATCAGCACCGCTGACCTGCACATTTTGTCAAAGCTCACAAACAAAATCCCGCAACCACCAGGTTGTGGGTGAAACGTGTACCTACGTAGAAGCGTTGAGAACTGTGACTCAGCCACGCAAACCGTGTGCTCGCGCTGGTTGCGATGGCTGTATCGGACATCGAAGCGGTCGCCGGAACCCTGCGTTGTAGGTTCTCGCGGCGAGTCTGTTTGCACACCACCCCCACTGCCGAGGGCACCATAATCTCGCGTTGAGTGTGGCGGCTGGTGTTTGTGACGTCGGCGGGGTGGTCGACCTGAGTGGCGGTCACACCTCGTTGTTGCGAGCGGCCGCGCGCCGGCCACAGTGGGTGAGTCTGCGCACGACAGGTGACGTACTGAGCTTCGATCCCTTAACTGGCACCGTGTTTCCCGTCGCCCTGGGCAAAAACCTGTTGGCGATCCCCATTGCCCGGGTCGTGGTGCCCGGCATCAGGCCGCGCACCCGATACGCCATCCATGCCACCGGAGTGATAGTCACCAAAGGTTTCCCCGCCAACACACCATCGACCATGCGCCGAGCGGCCCGCGTGGAGTTAGCCGAGATCAGAGGCGCTGAGGCTGCCACGCTAAACCAATTGTGTTCGGCAGTAGCGTTGCCAATGAAGGTGGCCTGGTCGTGGGAACCGGTGCGCATGAGTCCGGGAACAATGCTCGTCGCCGTCACGCCCGTGCCCGCCAATTCAGCGGCAAGCCCGTCAGTAAAGCCCAGAGCTGCGAACTTAGCTGTGGAGTATGGCAGGAGATGAGGCGGGCTCACGACACCGCCCACGGAGGCGACCACGCCGATGCGTCCACGACGGCGCTCCCGCATCGACGGAAGAACGCTCCACACCACGTTGATCGGCCCCTTAGCCATGATGTCGAGCGCTTGATCAAAGTGCTCCAATGCGACGTCTGCGGCAGGCCCCACCTGAATGATGCCGGCCACGTGAATCGCCACCTCGATAGGGCCATAACCAGTCGAAATATCGTCGACTACGCGCTGCACGCCCACTCGGTCAGTGACATCCATGACATGGACGGATACACGTTCCCTGAACTCGGACGCTGCACGCTGTAGAGCAGCTCATCACGCGCGCACAGAGCTACGTGATGGCCACGTCGATGCAGCTGCCGAGCAATCTCCAGTCCGAGGCCACGCGAACCGCCAGCAACAAGCGCGACGGGCACGACGGTCATCAGGGACCCTTTCTGTTTCGCCATGAATGTCAGGGTGGTCCTCATGGTGCCCTCATTAAGACCTCAGTCGGTCAAACCTACCACGGCTGCGTCGCGGACCAGCGCCTGCATCAACCAGGCCTCGTCCAGCGGGCACACCATCACCAGACCTCCGACGTTTCTCGTGGCACCAGTCGCCTTTCAAGTACGATGATCAGCGACGATAACGTGCATGAACACAGCACTCTGCGCCCGGGGTTTGGGTGTCCCCTTCCTTTGATCGAGAGCCGCAGCCGATAACCCTCACACCCTTCGCCACCACAATCGCCGGCAAACTCCTGCACTGACCCCTCTCAAGGACCATCCATGACCACACTAATCTGGCTTCGCGACGATCTCCGTCTGGCTGACCACCCGGCCCTGACGGCCGCCTGCTCGGCAGCACATGGACCAGTGGTGGCACTGTGGATCCACGAAACCCGCAGGACCGATGAAGACAACAACCGGCACGGCCCACGCCCGCTCGGTGCGGCCACTCGGTGGTGGTACCACCGCAGCCTGCAACAGCTGGCGCCGCGGCTCGCCGACCTGGGCATTCCACTCGTCTTTGCCCAGGGTGATGCCGCAAACGTCATGCGCCGAGTCGTGGACACCTTGCAACCTACCTCCGTGCACTGGACACGCCGCTATGCCCCGGCAGCCTGCTCGCCGAACCCTGGCTGATGCAGACGGTCAACGGCTCCCACTACCAAGTTTTCACTCCGTTCGGCGAGCCGGACGGTGCGGCCACAGAGTAGTGTCCCGCATAGTGGTGTAACCGTGTGGTGGTCGGCCCGTTTGATATGGGTGCGGTCACCGTGTGATCCTTCGAGAAAGTTTCCTACTTCGACTCGAAACGATTTGGAGGCACAACGATGACCGCTCCTCATATTATCGACCCTGCTGGCCTGCTTTGGCGAGGCGTTGTCCCAGGCGTCCCCGGATTTGATGCGTTCCCTGCTCCAGCACGTGATTAACGCGTTGTTATCAGCGGACGCTGACACCGTGTGCGGGGCCCAGTGGGGTCAACAAGACCCGCAGCGTCAGACCAGGCGCAATGGGTATCGCTACCGGCCCCTGGACACCAGGGTCGGCACCATTGACGTGGCGATCCCCAAGCTGCGCTCAGGCACCTACTTTCCAGAGTGGCTGCTCCAGCGCCGTAAACGCTCCGAAAGCGCCTTTGATCACAGTGGTCGCCCACTGCTACCTAGCAGGAGTATCCACGCGCCGCATGGACAAGCTCGTCAAAACCCTGGGGATCACAGGACTGTCCAAGTCCCAGGTCTCACGTATGGCATCGGACCCTGACGAACACGTGGACGAGTTCCGCCATCGCCCCTCGATGACGCTGGGCCTTTCACGTTCGTCGCCGCCGACGCACTGACCATGAAGGTGCGCGAAGGAGGACGCGTCGTCTCGTGCGCGGTCCTGGCTGCCACCGGAGTCAACAATGACGGACACCGCGAAGTGCTGGGGTGCGCGTATCCACCAGCGAGACCGGTCCGGCCTGGAACGAGTTCTTCGCCGACCTGGTCGCCCGAGGTCCTCACCGGCGTGCGCCTGGTCACCAGCGACGCCCATCTGGGCCTGCTGAGGCCATCGCAGCGAACCTACCCGGAGCCACCTGGCAACGGTGCCGCACCCACTACGCCGCGAATCTCATGTCGGTCACCCCCTAAAGCGCTATGGCCTCGCCGTCAGCGATGCTGCACTCGGTGTACGACCAACCCGACGCCGCATCGGTCAACGCTCAATACGACCGGCTCTTGGACTACGTGCACGACAAGCTCCCCGCCGTGTGTGACCACCTCGATCAAGCCAGGGCAGACGTCCTCGCCTTCGCGTCCTTCCCCACCGGGGTATGGACCCAGATCTGGTCCAACAACCCCAATGAACGCCTCAACCGCGAAATCCGCCGACGCACCGACACCGTGGGAATCTTCCCCAACCGCCAAGCCATCATCCGCCTGGTCGGAGCCGTCCTCGCCGAACAAAACGACGAATGGGCCGAAGGCCGACGCTACCTCAGCCTCGACATCCTCACCAAATCACGACTCACACCACAACCCACCCAACAGGAGGAACCCCCACTCCAACTCAGCGCATAACCCACCCCGAAGGACACAAAACGATTACACCACTCCACAGGACTTGACCGGCCACAGCCCTCGCCTCGTTGCGGAAGGACGGCGTCCTCCAAGACTTAGAGGACCTTGGCTTGCTCGACGACGGCCCCGCCTGGTGGGAAGACACCCTCGCACAGCACTGGCAGCCCGGTGAATTGGCGGCCCGGCAGCAGCTCGACGCCATCGACAGCTGGTTGCCCGGCTATGCCACACACCGAGACCTGCCCGGGGAGGAAACATCCACCAGCAGGATTTCGCCGAGGCTGCGGTGCGGAGAATTGTCGCCGCGCCCAAGCCGTGATCGCAGCCCGTAGCAGCACGGCCGCGAGCGAGGATATCGCCGCTTGGACCAGGCAACTCTACTGGCGCGAGTTCTGCTGGCACCTGCTCCACCACCGCGAATATCTAGAGGACACCCCCATGCGTCCAGCTTTCGCCCAATTCCCCTACTGTCCCGACGACTGCCTGGCGCGGGCCTGGCGACAGGGCCGCACCGGTATCGACCTCGTCGACGCTGGAATGCGGCAACTATGGCAGACAGGCTGGCTGCACAACCGGGTGCGCATGGTCGCGGCATCGCTGTTCACCAAGAATATGCTCCAGCCCTGGCAAGACGGCGAGCAGTGGTTCTGGGAGACTCTCGTAGACGCAGATGAGGCCAACAATCCTGTCTCTTGGCAGTGGGTGGCCGGCAGCGGCGCGGACGCTGCGCCCTACTTCCGCATCTTCAACCCTGATCTCCAGCGCACCCGCTTCGACCCGCACAGTCGCTATGTCAAGCGCTGGATCCCGGAGGGACTCGATCGGCCTATCGTACCTGTCGTTGACCTGGCTAAGTCGCGACGCGAGGCACTCGCCGCTTACCAGCAAGTACGTACGGCATCCCCAGTCAATGCCAGGCCTGAACGTGGTTGAGGTGGGTGTCCACGGGATGACGCGGTTCGTGGTGGAGTTTGAATCGGCCCGGCCACCCACAGAGATCAGCCGTCTGCCGCTTTGAGAACGTCCAGCGACTCGTCGCATCAGGAGCATTCCTGACCGAAGCGGCCAGCACGGCGACTACGCCGACGCCAGAGCCCACCTCGACGACGCCCTCACCTGGGCCCAAGACAGCAACAAGGCCCGAACCGAAACCATCCAAGATGGCAAGGGTTCGAGCCTTGTGTATGGGGTTGCTTAGACGTTCATTTTGATACAAGGCGCTTGGTGGGTGCATCGGGCGGCGAGGTGTGTGCAAAAAGCGCGAGGGTGGGTGCATAACGACGCGCGGTGGGTGCATCCTGGGTGCTTCTGGTTTCAACGTTTTGAAGGAATCGCTAGGTAAAGCGGTTCGTCACATCCAACTTCATCAAGGATGAGATTGTCAGGTAGCGGTTGTTGCCATGCTCCAAGAGCAAGGAATGTCGCCTGAGAAGATGGCGGGACTTCAAAGGGGGCCTGCAGGTCTAGCTTGACGAATGCGTCTTTGTTGAGGATGTTCTCGATTCGCAGCGTGGTGGCTGTGGGGTTGACGATGGCGTACTGGCTACCGTTGATCCATTCGATTCGAGGCTGAGGAGTCGCTCCAGTAGTTAGTGAGTTCTGAAGGTCAGTTCCAGATTTCTCGACTGCCGTCGCGATTGCGGGCAGGTGTTGTTCGAGAACATGAACTTGTTGCTGCGCCGCTTTCAGGTGGTTTTCTGCGGTTGCAGCTGCATCGATTGCTCGCTGTTCGGCACGTTGTGCCCGCTCTCGTTCTTCTACCGCTGTGGATTTCGCCTTCTTCGACAGATTTGCCTGATAGTAAGCAAATGCGCCGCCAAATATTGAGACGACTGCAGCGCCAGCGGAAATCCATGGTGCAATATCCATGCAACAGTATTAAGGTTACACACCGACAAAATTCTTGGTGCGCCCAGCTCAGTCCTTGCTAGTACTGATCTCATCTTTCAAGCAAATGGTGATGATTCCGTCAGCACTGACGGTGGCGTGGTCGACGAGGGTGTTCCATGCTTGGTCACTGTATTCGAGGGGTGGCGAGGAAGTCACGGACTTCTACGGCCTGGGCGCGGAGGTATTAAATGAGCCTGATAGGGAGGCGTTGGTTGCCTATATTGGTCGCAATTATTATCATCTGCCTTGTGATTGGGCTAGTTCTTCTTGCCTTGCATTCACGGCAAGCTACTCCAGTGCAGAACTCTCCAACATCAACGCAAGCACCTGTCGATGATAGTAATTACTGGAACAAAGAGCGAATGGAGTCAGCTACTCCTGCTCCCATGCCATCGCCATAAAACAGCGTTATTTCATAGTAACATTGTCCCAGTTCAAGCTCGCTTACTTTATCTCTTATACACATACTGAGGCGGGGTTTGCCTCAGCGGTCATCCTCGCGGGCGGTCTTGGACGAATGACACGGTTTGCACAGCGCTTGCAGGTTTGCCTTGTCATGGGTGCCACCGCGCTCGAGCGGGACGATGTGGTCGACCTCCTGGGCCGGGGTGACGCGCCCCAGAAAACCGCCTATGACAAGCCCAAACGCCACCCTGCCGGGCAAAACAAAAGGACGCTCACTTTGTATGAAAATGAGCGTCCTAGGGGTGGAGCTAACGGGACTCGAACCCGTAACCCCCTGCTTGCAAAGCAGGTGCGCTACCAATTGCGCCATAGCCCCGTTAGAGGAACTCAGTCCTCCACGGCGTCCGTGACGGACGTCCACAGGTCAGCGTTATCAGAAAGATCAACGAGAATTTGTCGGACGGCGATGCCGACGGCCACGACGGATCCGACAGCCACGCAACAGGTGACCCATTTCTTCATGATGATCCTCCGCTTTCGCTCGCCTGCGGATGGTGGGCCTAGGTGGGCTCGAACCACCGACCTCAGTCTTATCAGGACTGCGCTCTAACCTACTGAGCTATAGGCCCAACCGGCACCCTTGCGGGCACTCGGATATAGTACACAGCACAGGGCCATCCGGCAAAATCGAGCGTTGGTGACGTCCAACACGACGATGATTCACCCGCCTTCGATGGGGAGGAGGGAGATCCATGACCACCGTCATCGAGTACGTGCGACACGCACAGGAGCCGCTGCGAGCAGACCTCTCCCCCGCCGACGCTCTCGCCCTGTCGTGCCTGATCTACGTTGATTTCCACGCGCTGCCTGGGCCTCGGTCTCCGCAGGGCTGCCTGCTCCGAGAGCTCGCCCAGGCCTCGTCTATTCCATCCCTGTATCGCTATTCGTTGGCATCCCACGCCGATCGTCCCCTCCTCGAGGCCGCCGGTGCGAGCGCGCGCTTCGGGGGCCTGCGCGTGCGCGATGCGGTCACTCGGCTGACGTCGAGCCCGCTCGCTCAGTTCGGTGCGGTCACCTTCATCGACGAGGCCGGGGCAACCTACGTGGTCTTCCGCGGGACGGATGCGAGCGCGGTCGGGTGGGCGGAGGATGCCCGTTTCGGCCTTGATTTCCCGACGGATTCGCAGCGATGGGCGGCCAACTACTTGGCGTACGCAGCGTCGCAAGCGACAGGACCGATCATCGTCGTCGGGCATTCGAAGGGTGCGAATCTCACTCTTTACGCCAGTGCTGCAGCCACTCCCCCAGCTCTCGAGCGCGTCTACGCCTTCGATCCGGTTGGATTCCCGCGTCCCGTCATCGAGGATGGGTTCTTTCGTGGCATCGATGGGCGCATGCGTATCTACGTGACGGCCGGTTCGTGGGTGAGTCCACTCCTTCCCCTTCCCGCGCAGGCCACCGTCGTCGCGTCGTCTTGGCCGGGGCCGCTCAGCCACAATCCGTATGCGTGGCGCGCGGAAGGGCCTTTACTTGCTCCCGATCATCGTCCGCCGTCGCGGTCTGGAGCCTTGCTGCGTCGGCTTCTTCGGGCGGCCCTGCGGGCACGCCCGACGCGGATTGACATCAATGAGCGAATCGGCCCAGCAGGTGGAACCTGGGCCCGTTGATGCGCACGTGGGCCCGTTGATGCGCACGTTAACCCGATGAGATGCGCGTGGGCAACGCCGCCCAAGCGCATGTTGAGGGGTTTACGTGCGTATCAAAAGGTTAACGTGCAGGCCAGCGGATTAACGTGCGATCTATCGGGTGAGCACTCAGAATAATGGCCTCACCTGCGAGAATGCACACCGCGCCAGACACCACTGCGCCCAAAACGCAGACTACCTCGCCCACAGCAGCCCATATTCGGCACTTTTCTCCGAGGCGGTCCGCACTGTGAGCGCCGCACCACCTCGAGTTCCGACCTCACCGCCACCCGATTGGGGGAATTGAACGACGTGAGGCTCCGACACGCCCCTGGAAGGCTTCATGTAGTGCAAAACCCCACCCTTTCCCGCATGTAGGGCACCACGTCCCTCTGATACCAGGCCGCGGTGCCGGTATGCGCGAAAATACTCGCCCAACGCAGCCCCTCCAACGGCACTTCCGCGACAAAGTTCGCCCAGCAAGCCCAAAAACACCAATTTTGGGGTGTTTTCAGCGCGATGGGCGAACTTTTTCGCGCTCACGCACACGCCAAGCCAAGCAGGGCGAAAGACTTCGCACACAGGACGAAGCGACGTAGCGACTTTGAAACCGACAACACCTCTGCAACCGAAAAACACGCTAAAAATACCCATTTCTCACCCGCAAAGGCGATGACGGTTTCAACTGACCCACCTCAACGGCCCGCAAAGACGACGCCGGTTTCAGACAACCGCGTGGCTGGTTTGCGGGCTCTGACTGCGACACCAGCAGGTACCTATGTGCCCACTCCTCAGAAAACTCGCATGCAATTCGATGACGCGAAGTTTCAAGAACAACCAGAAACGTTGAAAATACCAACGATCATGATTCAAAACCTCAAAAAACAGCCCCAGGGGAATTACGTACGAAATTGATGCGGACCAGGCGCCGCCGGCGTGGAGGGCGCCGGAGGGTCCGCAGGGCCAGGCTGCGGCGGCCGTGGGCGGCGGCGTGGCCTGGCCGGGCTTCGAGACGACGCGCCGAGCGAAGCTCGCGGCGCGGACGGCTCGCGGCCCGCCGCCGCCCACCGGCACACACAGCGGCCCGGCCCATCAAGGCAACCCACGCGGGCGGCCGGAAATCAGGCGGTGCCCGGAACACCAGCGGGACCTCATCGTGGAGATGGGGGAATCGAAATCCCGTCCCAACGCGACGCACGGAACAATCGGCAGCACAACGCCACAACAGATGGCGCAAACAGGCACCGCAAGAACCCTGC
>BNJU01004671.1_pt1 | contig 10982 bp, 17 predicted proteins | sample 8539281 | NCBI WGS metagenome assembly BNJU01 (sample SAMD00202456, study PRJDB9452) | human saliva metagenome | isolation source: human saliva | place: Japan
TGAGATAATTCCTTTATATTCATCTATCTTCTCCCAATTTTCAAAAGTACAGATATCATATACCAAAATTTAAAGATTTAGAATCAGAAAGAGGGGAAGAAAAAGGTGCTTGATGTGGAAATGAAGTGCTTACTCCTATACAAAAATAAATAAAATGAACGATGAGAAAAATAGAAGAAAAAACGAAAAACAATTCGTTCTCAATAGTAAATAGATTAGATAATACATATAGAACAAACGAAATGCACAAAAATAAAAACATATTTAGTATGAAAATAGATGAAAAATCAAAAGCCTTTATATATTCGTATTGACATGAAATGCAGGATTGATATATCTTATGAATAAGAAAATAAGTATAGGAAAAATAGTTTTCCTATACAAAAAGTCAAAATGAAAATTCGGAAAAATTCATTTTAGCGAAGGAGGAAAAAGAGAATGAAAAATTCTTGCTGTTGCTCTGGCGGGTGTACTGAGCTGCTCACTACTACTTGGATGCGGAAAGTCCGCAAATGAGGTAGCGCAGTCCAAGTCGAGAATACTGAAGCGGAGACTGAGGTAAAGGAAGAAAAAGGAAAGTAGAAAAGCGGATGCTGCGAGAAGAAGGGATTCGTGTATGTATTGTTTTATACAGGAAACTTAGGTGACAAGTCTTATAACGATTCCTGTAACGCGGGTGCCAAGAAGGCGGTTGAAGATTTCGGAATTGAATTAAAGTCTCTTGAAGGAACAACTGCACAGGAATGGGAAGCAAATCTTGTTGCCGCTTGTGAAGAGGGTTATGACTTAATTATTGGTGCTTCTTCAATATTGCAGATTATATTACAGAGCATGCCCCGAATTATCCGGATGTTAAATTCGCTGTAATTGATACAACGGTTGATCTTGATAATGTGGAATCCATCAGCTTTGCTCAGAATCAGGGGTCCTTCCTTGCAGGTGCAGCGGCTGCAATGTTCACACAGAAGACCGACATTCCCAATGTAAATGATGCAAATGTTATCGGTTGGGTTGGAGGAATGGATATTCCGGTACTGCATGATTTCTACATTGGATATGAGCAGGGAGCAAAGTATATCAATCCGGACATCAAGATTCTTCAGGCATTTGCAGGTTCTTGGACAGATCCTTTAAAGGGAAAAGAGTTAACTCTTGCACAGTATGAGCAGGGTGCTGATATCGTGATGAACGTGGCTTCCGGAACAGGAACAGGTATTCTTGAGGCTGCTAAAGAGGCAGATAAGTATGCAATCGGAGTAGACTTAAATCAGGATGCCGATCAACCCGGACATGTTGTAACTTCCATGGTAAAGAGAGTGGACAATGCTTGTTACCTGGTAATCCAGTCTGTAGTTGATGGAAGCTTTAAGGGCGGTTCCACACAGTATCTGTCTTTGGCTGAAGGCGGTGTAAGCTTAACCGATTTTGCAGAAATCAAGAAGGCGCTGGGAGAGAAATTCCCGCAGGATATTGTGGATAAGTGCGATGAATTGGCTAAGAAGATTATCTCCGGAGAGATTGTAGTAGATAATTACGAAGGTTTCGGTCCCTAAAGCATAAAAGCCTGAAACTTTGTCTTGGGCATGGGACTCTTAGAGTTTCCCATGCCCTTTCTTTATCCAGGGAATGAGGGAGAGTAATGAGTGAATATGTTGTAGAAATGAGGAACATCGTAAAATCCTTTGGAGAAGTACATGCCGTTAAAGACGGACAGTTTAACCTGATAAAAGGTGAAATTCATTCTTTGATTGGAGAAAATGGAGCAGGTAAGTCAACTATGATGAAAATGCTTTACGGCATGTACCCCATTGATTCCAGTGAGATTGTGGTAAAGGTGAGTTGATGGGGAAGCTGGATCCTAAAGCTTGCGATTCATCATGGAATTGGCATGGTTCATCAGGAGTTCATGCTTGTCAGTGATTTGACTGTGCTCGAAAATGTCATTTTGGGCTTTGAGCCAAAAAAGGTTTCCAAATTGACTTTGAAAAAGCAAGAAAAGAGATTCAACATTTTATTGACCAGTACAACATGGAAATTCAGCTCGATAAAAAAAGTGAGTCAGATTTCTGTCGGAGAAGCGCAGCGAGTTGAGATTATAAAGACGCTGATGAGAGGGCAGATATCATCATTTTAGATGAGCCTACCGCTGTTTTGACTCCGCAGGAGACAAGAAAACTTTTTGAAATTCTCAAATAATCTAAAAAAAGAGCAAAAGTCTCTGGTTTTCATTTCTCATAAACTAAATGAGGTTATGGAGATTTCGGACCGTATTTCCGTAATGCGACAGGGCTTTTATATGGGATCTGTTTCCAAGGAAGAAACCTCTCCGCTAGATCTAACCAAGAAGATGATTGGACGTGAAGTCTTTTTAAATATTGATAAGACTTATGAAAAAGCCGGAAAGAGAATTCTGGATGTACAGGATGTTTGGGTTCCCAGCCAAAAGGAAACTTCTAAAAATCAGAGGAATGTCTTTACATGTGAATGAAGGAGAAATTGTAGGAGTTGCCGGAATTGATGGAAATGGACAGTCTGAATTGATTGAAGCAATCACAGGAGCTTCGCCCTGGTTGAAAAAGGTCATATCTTTTTAGATGGAAAAGGAAATTACAAACCTTTCTCCAAAAGAAAGTAAGAGCAGTAGGGCTAGCTCATATTCCGGAGGACAGAAATACACGTGGATTGGAACCGAACAATGAGTATAGAAGAGAATCTTGTGGCGGTGGAAGTAGATAAAGCACCTTATTCGAAAGGGAATGGTAATGAACAGCCCTGCCGTGGATAAGCACGCAGAGGAAATGGTAAAGCTTTTTGATATCCGTCCAACCGATTACAAGCTTCCGACCTCCTCTCTGTCTGGTGGAAATGCCCAGAAAGTCGTTGTTGCCAGAGAGGTTTCCATGAATAAAAAGCTTCTTGTTGCAGCACAGCCCTACAAGAGGAGTGGATATCGGTGCCATTGAGTCGATTCAGAAAACCTTGGAGGAAGCCAAGAAAAATGGAGCTGGAGTTTTGCTTGTTTCTACAGAGCTGGAGGAAATCACCTCGCTCTCGGATAGAATTATCGTTATACATGAAGGAAAAATAACAGGAGAATTAAGTGCCGGTGAGGCAAATGAAAATAATCTCGGGCTTCTTATGATGGGAGGCAGTGTTGAAAAAGCTGGAAAAAGGAGGAGAAGCGCATGAATAAGTCATTAAACAGTTTTTCTGAAGATTCTATTTACCTTTTTTCTGGCTATTTTTCATCGGAGCTGTCTTTATCTTGGCTATTGGAGAGAATCCGATTGATGCCTATTTGGCATTACTAAAAAGGGGCATTGGGAACAAAGTTGGGAAGAGGAAATGTAATCGCAGGCTTTACACCCTTACTTTTAACGGCAACTGCTTTTTGCTGTTGCGGCAAAAGCTCGGAGCGTTCAACGTCAGGTGGAGGAGAGATTATTCTGGGAGGCATTACTGCTGCCTATATCGGAATTAATTGGGGCTCCTTTTCTGTTTCCCCTTCTATATCTTGCCTGCTTTACAGGGGCGATTGTGGTAGCCATGCTTTGGGGCCCTGATTCCTGCTATTTTTAAAAGCATACTTTAACGTATCGGAGGTCTGTGTCACTATTCTTATGAATACAGTAGCACTTTATATCGGCTCTTATTTGGTGAGTGGTCCGATGAGTGCAGGAGTTGCGACACCGCAGTCTAAGCCTGTGCTTGTGACCATTCCGAAAATCATGAAGCCATCTTCTGCAAATATGGGCGTGATTGATTGCAATAGCAGTTGTGGCGGCTGTAATTTGGATGACCTATAAGACGAAGTGGGGCTATAAAATCAGAACCGTTGGAACCAATCCTGCTCATGCGGATTATGTCGGTATCAACTCCAAGAAGGTCTTTGTCGGCGCTATGCTTCTTTCCGCTGCTCTTGGCGGGACGGCAGGATGCATAGAGGTTTTGGGGGTGCACGGATATTATCTGGACGGCTTTGCAAGAGATCTCGGTACCAACGGAATGCTTGCGGCACTGATTGTAAAGTCCAACATGCTGTTTACTCCTTCCTTGCCTTTTTTTCCTTGCAGTGCTGAAAGCCGGTGCAATGGCGATGCAACAGGCTACAAGTGTACCAAAATCGATTGTGGATACCATTTCAGCGGTATTTATCATTATTGCAACCATGGACTTTGTCATTGAACTGGGAAAACGTAGGAAAATGGAAAAAGAAATGAACGCTACTGTAGCTGTAGAAAAAAAGAAAAAGGAGGGAAAAAAATAATGTCAGACAATTTAGGAAAAAAATCTTTAACTTATCCCTGATATATGCAACCTTCCGCGCCTCGACTCCCATTATTTATGCGGCATTGTGTGCTGCAATCACACAACAGGCAAATATTTTAAATATTGGAACAGAAGGGATTATGCTTGTTGGTGCATTCACAGCCGTAGCAATCAGCTACTTTACGGGAAGTTGGATTTTGGGAGTTCTTGCTGCAATGCTTGGCGGTGCTGTGATTGCTATGATTATGGCGGTAAGCCACATTAAGTACAACTCGGAAATCTGTGCTATCGGTATGGGAATCAATCTTTTGGCAATCGCGTTAACGAAATTTATGTTGCAGGTATTTTTTCATACCAGCGGCAGCTTTTCCAATCCTGCTATTGTTGCCATTCCAAAATTGCACTTTTCTTTTTTGGAAAATGTACCGTTTTTAAATACGCTCTTAAATGACTGGCGCTTTACAGAGTGGTTTGTCATTGTTTTCATTCTCCTCCTACAGTTTATCTTCTATAAGACGGTATGGGGATTAAGGCTTCGTGCTGTAGGACAGTTCCCTATGGCAGCACAGACTGCAGGAATTCAGGCAAATGCAGTGAAATATCAGGCAATGCTGATTTCGGGGCTGATCGGAGGTCTTGCAGGGGCGCATTTATCTTTGGGATACAGTACTCAATTTGTAGAGAATATGACAAACAGTCGAGGCTTTTATGGGCGTCGCGGCAATGTATTTCGGCGGTGCTAATCCGGTGCTTACGGCACTGGGATGTCTTTTATTCGGATTTTCCGATTCGGTTGGAGCCAGACTGCAGGGCTTATGGAATTCCGGCACAGTTTATTTCTGATGATGCCGTATATTGTAACTATTGCCGTACTTGCTATTTCCATGGCAATCAAGATGCAGGCGGCAAGAAAAAAGGAATCTTCCCTGCTTACCCATTCTGTAGCTTAGAGTATCCTGCAATACAGACTGCGGTATAAAGGTCCATGTAAAAAATGCTATAAAAGATAATTGCGTAAGGAATCTTAGTCACTATATAGATTCCCCTTGTATAGAGTGGATTTTATAAATTCAGTATGGATAGAAAAGGAGAAAAGATGAGTAAAAGAAAAATCATTTTAGATTGCGATCCGGGGCATGATGACGCAGTGGCTATTTTGTTGGCCGCCAAGAATCCGAACTTGGAATTACTTGGTATTACCGTTGTGGCGGGAAATCAGACTTTGGAAAATACACAGAGAAATGCATTACGTGTTGTACAGCATTTAGGTCTGGATATTCCGGTCTATGCCGGATGTGGACAGCCGATGGTTCGAGATAAGGTTATTGCCGGGGATATTCATGGAGAAACAGGACTGGATGGTCCGGTGTTTGATCCGTTGACAAGAAAAATTGAGGCGGAACATGCGGTGAATTATATTGTAAAAACACTGATGAACTCGGATGAAAAAATCACTATGGTGACTACGGGACCGATGACAAACTTGGGAATGGCCATTCGCATGGAACCGAAGATTTTGGATAAAATTCAGGAAATCGTATTTATGGGAGGCTCTTACGCAAACGGAAATGTGACTCCTGCCGCAGAATTCAATATTCTTGCAGATGCGGAAGCGGCACATGTATGTATCTCTTCAGGGCTTCCAATCACAATGGTAGGGCTGGATGTTACAAGAAAGGCACTCTGTTATCCCCAAATTGTTGAGAGAATGCGAAAAATAGGAAACAAGGCATCGGTTCTTTTTGCTGACTTGATGGCTTTCTTCTGTAAGACCCAGAAAGAGGTATACGGATGGGAGGGCGGTCCTCTTCATGACCCGATAACCATTGCGTATCTGATTGACCCGACAGTTATTACAACAAAGCCGATGAATGTGACGGTGGATACTTCCAGCTCCCAGTCTTATGGCCGTACGAATTGCGACTATTTCGGCTATATGAAGAAGAAAGAAAATGTAAATGTAGGAATAGATATAGACGTAGAAAAGTTCTGGGACCTTATTGAAGTGGGCTTAAAAACTCTACGATTAAATTTTTCCGGAGGATGACAGTGGAGCTTTTAAAAGAAGTTTTAGAAAAAAACAAAGAAAAATATCTGGAACGATTATCTGAATTGGTTGCCATAGATACGCATGACTTGGGGCATGGAATCAAAGGCGGTTTGGAGAAAAAAGGACAGGATTATATAGCAGAGCTCTTTCGGAGTATGGGGGCAGAGGTGACTTTGGACCCCATGAAGGAAGAAGATATAGAAAAGTGCTTTACTCTCTATCAGGAGGGAAACCTCGGGCACAATCAGACAGATCGCTATAATGTTTATGCGACGTTTCAAGGAGAAAAGAGTGGCAGAAGCTTGATGTTCAACGGTCATATGGATGTAATGCCTGCAGAAGAGGTGGAGGAGTGGACCAGTCCTCCATTTAGCCCTTCGATACGAGACGGGAAGATTTTTGGAAGAGGAACAGCGGATATGAAAGGCGGCCTAATGGCTGCTACGATGGCGGTTCAGCTTCTAAAGGATGCAGGGGTTCCTTTTTCCGGAACAGTGAAGATCAGCTCTGTTTGTGATGAAGAGGGTGGTGGAAACGGCTCCATGCAAGCCATCATGAGCGGAGAAAGAGCGGATGGTGTTGTGGTCTGTGAAGGCACCAGCGATGAGTTGATTTTTGGCACATATGGGCTTTGTCTTTTTAGAGTCAAATTTACAGGAAAATCCTGCCATTCAGGAGCAAAAAGAAGGTGTAAGCGCTATTGATAAGGCAATTAAAGTAATACAGGCTCTCAATGAAAAAGGAGCATGAATGGTTGCTTCATTACAAGCATCCACTGTTACCTGCACCGAATCTGAATGTAGGTGTGATTCATGGCGGAACTGCAGGCTCAACTGTTGCGGATGAATGTATGTTTGAAGTCTGTGTACATTATCTTCCGAATCAAATGAGTCATAATCAGGTGGTAAAAGGAATTTAAAGAAGGTGTAGAAAGAGTTTCAAAAATCCGATGCGTGGTTGGAAGAGCATCTGCCGGAAATTAGTATTTATCAATCAGGTGGTGGATTTGAAATGGATGAAAATGCACTCTTTGTAGACAGTTTTAAACGGGCATACAGTGAAGCTAGAGGAAAAATGTAAGGTAGTCGGTTCTCCTGCAGGGCTGTGATTCCCGTTTATGGCGGAACATCGCAGACTGTCCAACCATCCAGTTTGGACCGGGAAATTTGGCACAGTGTCATGGCATTGACGAATGGCTGGATTTGGAAGCGTATTATCAATCCATTTTGATTTACGCAGAACTGATACTGGATTTTTTTGCAAGGTGGAATAAGCTATATTTAAAACGAAATTCATATTTTATAAGATGAAGTGCATGATTATCGTATAGGGAAAGGCTTTTTCATAAGACGGATCGAATCCGGAGTGAAAAGTAAGTGTAACAATACAAAATGAAACAAATAAGAAAAGGAGAAAAATGGCAAAAGAGTTTTTATTGGCGGGTGAATCTTGGATGAGCTATACAACCCATGTAAAGGGTTTTGATACTTTCTATACTTCAGTTTATGAGACGGGAGAGAAGTATATTAAAAAAGCATTTGAAGAAGGCGGATATGAGTTTACCTTCCTGCCGAATCACTTAGCTATGGAGGAGTTTCCCTTCAGTCTTGAGGAATTAAAGAAATATGATTTGATCATTCTTTCCGATATTGGAGCGAATACCCTTCTGTTACCAGGCGCAACCTTTACTCGCAGTGAGTTAATGCCGAATCGTTGCAACCTGCTTCGCGATTACGTATTGGAAGGCGGTGCACTTTTGATGGTTGGAGGATATCTGACCTTCTCCGGTGTGGATGCTAAGGGGAAATGGCAGGATACCGCGGTACAGGAGGTTTTACCCGTTCAGGTTCTTGCAACAGATGATAGAATGGAACATTGCGAAGGTGTTCGTCCTGTTTTTGTAAAGGACCATGTAGTTTTCGAAGGAATAGAAAAAACTTGGCCAAGAGTTTTGGGATACAACAAGACCATTTTAAAGCCGGAAGCAGAGCTTCTTGCAAGTGTTTGTGGCGATCCTTTCATTGCTCTTGGAGAGTACGGCAAGGGGAGATCGGCTGTTTTTACAACGGACTGTGCACCGCACTGGGCACCGCCCGAGTTCTGTGAATGGAAGGACTACAACCGTTTGTTCCAAAACCTTGCACGTTGGTTGATTAAAGAATAAAGGAACTGAAATAGGGGCTCATATCGTGATAATCCCATTTTGGAGAAAGCTAAAGTTTAAAGACTATCCGAAATGAGCTCCTTGCTTATCATTGACGGGAGAAGCTATGAAGGTTTTAAATTTTGGTTCTTTGAATATTGATTATGTATACAGTCTGGATCATTTCGTTCAAAAAGGAGAGACTATATCCTCTGAGGCTTTACATATTTTTCCGGGAGGAAAAGGATTAAATCAGTCCGTTGCTTTAGGGAGAGCGGGAGTTTCCGTTTCCCATGCCGGAGCGGTAGGGAAAGACGGAGACTTTCTTTTAGAGCTACTTAAAGAATCCTGTGTCAATATAAAATATATTCAAGTTTTAGAAGGGGTACAAACCGGCACTGCGATTATTCAAAATGATAAGAGTGGAGACAATTGTATCATTCTTTATAGCGGTGCAAACCATCAGATTACAAAAGAGCAGATTGCAAATACGATTTCGGATTTTGAAAAAGGAGATTTCCTTGTTCTACAAAATGAAATAAACGGTATGGAAAGTATCATGCGGGTTGCAGAGGAGAAGGGATTAAAGATAGTTCTGAATCCTTCACCGATGAATGAGAAGATTTTGGAATTGCCCTTGCAGTACGTTGATTATTTTGTTTTAAATGAAGTAGAAGCCGCACAGATTCTTGGTTTGGATAATATAAGTGAAAAGGATGGAGAGAAATTTGTTCGAGAACTCCATGATGCTTATCCGCGTGCCAAGATAGTTCTGACTCTTGGAGCGGAGGGCTCGATTTACTTTGACGGAGAAAAGCTGTATAGGCAAAGAGCCTATAAGACGGAGGTTGTAGATACTACAGCTGCGGGAGATACCTTTTTCCGGTTTTCTTTATCGCCGGCATCTTACGCGGAGATACTGTGGAGCAGGCAATGGATACGGCGGCAAGAGCGGCAGGGATAGCGATATCCAGACCCGGAGCGGCACCTTCCATTCCCAAAATAGAGGAAGTTTTAGAGTTTTCATTTAAGTAGAGGGAGCAAAGCGCTCCCTCTTTTTAAAACTCGGATATCACACGCTCTACACATGATACTCATTAAGTATAAAATACGAAAGCGAATATCGTGGTTTCTTGTCTTAAAAAAACTGTCAGTTATATCGAACAAAAATCTTCTTTTTCTTCATATATAAAGTATAATGTTCATATTGACTATATGGAAGATACTTATATCTTGAAAAACAAGAGGAGGATACTCGGATGATTCAACGAGAAAGATACATAGATAAGATAAAGCCGTTTATCGGAAAGGATATTATCAAAGTTCTGACCGGGATTCGCCGATCAGGGGAAAGTCTGTCATGCTCCAGCTGATTCAAGAAGAAATTCGAAGTCAAGGCATCGCTGATACGCAGTTTATCAGCTTCAATTTTTGAGTCTTTGGAAAATGCTGAGTTTCTGTACAGCAGATTCTTTGTACCAAGAACTGAAAAAAAGGATTTCATCTGTTCAAGGAAAGGTTTATTTGTTTTTTGATGAAATTCAAGAAGTGGAGCAGTGGGAAAAATGTATTAATTCTGTCCGCGTTGATTTTTGATTGTGATATCTATATCACAGGTTCCAATGCAAAGCTTCTTTCCGGAGAGCTGGCAACATATCTTGGCGGACGCTATGTAGAGTTTGTGGTTTTCCCATTTTCCTTCGAAGAATACCTGGAATCTATAAAACAGGAAAAGGAAGAGGTTTCCGTTACAGAAGAATTCAAGAATTATCTGGAAATGGGAGGGATGCCTTTCCTAGTGAATCTTCGCTATGATAAAGATGCTTCTATGCAATATCTTAGAGATATATATAATTCCGTGCTCTTAAAAGATGTGGTTCAGCGTAACAACATTCGAGATGTAGAACTATTGGAGAGGATGATTCTATACCTTTTAGACAATGTGGGACATAGCTTCAGTGCAAGAAGCATATCCAATTATTTAAAGCAGGAAAATCGGAAAGTTTCTGCTGAAACCATTTTGAATTATATCAAGGCATGCTGTGATGCCTATCTTTTTATACAACTTAGGAGGGAAGATCTTCAGGGGAAGAAAATTCTTAGTGTAAATGAAAAGTATTATTCGGTAGATCACGGACTTCGAGAATCCATTCTGGGGACGAATGCAAGAAATATTGATCAGATTCTTGAAAATATTGTCTGCATGGAATTGCTGAGACGAGGCTATACAGTGACAATTGGAAAAAACGGGGAGAAAGAAATTGATTTTGTAGCCCAAAAAAATAAAGACAAGCTATACATTCAAGTGGCTTATCTCCTTGTCGGATCCGGTACCATAGAGCGAGAATTTGGTATCTATGACTCGATTCGGGATCATTACCCTAAGTACGTCCTTTCTTTGGATGAATTTGATATGAGCCGTGACGGTATAAAACATCTAAATATACGGGATTTTCTCCTTCGTAAAAGAGTTTTGACAGGTTTAGGAAAGAAAAAGGAACTTTTAGTCTATTAAACCAA
>BNJU01002903.1_pt1 | contig 10946 bp, 10 predicted proteins | sample 8539281 | NCBI WGS metagenome assembly BNJU01 (sample SAMD00202456, study PRJDB9452) | human saliva metagenome | isolation source: human saliva | place: Japan
TTTCATCCGCTGATTGAAAAGCGCGCCTTTTCTCCCGCCGTGCACACGCGGTGCACCGCCTCTCACACGGCGCTACAAAAACACCCCGATTTTTCCGAGAAAATCAGGGGTGTTTATGTTTTTGTTGTGGACTTTTGGCCGAAAGTTGGGCGCTTCCTCTCACGCCCCGTTCATTTCCTCTTCGGGTTCCTCCACTTTTTGGAAAAACTGAAGGAAAACTTCCAGCATTTTTTCGATCGGAATTAAATGTCGTGGGGTCATTATACAGCTGATCGTTCAACCAATTGAACCCCCAGTTGGCATACTCCTCCATTTTTTTTCGCAATAGCCCGGCGGCTGTTTTCAAAGCGATTTCTCCCCGATCCAAAGCAATCAGATCGAGGTCCGTTCGTGCCACAAGCGCTGCAAACATATAGCGTTGCAGGCGGTCATAACGTTTACGGTTCTTGGCTTTGTTTTTGCCCCAATCCGCTATTGGCACACAGATATCTTCTTTTCATCGGAATTCTCCACCAGCGCTTTCGAATTGTTGGCATAAAGCCCAAGAAAGAAAGCCAAAATGAAGATTTCATAGCCGGCTCCAAAATCTCGACCTCGTGCATTGGTGAATTGATTGGCACCTTGTCTATAAGTGGCTAAGCGATCGATCACCGTTTCCTCATAGCGTTTTTCCCACTGCGGGTTTGTCCCCGCCCATAATTCAAAAAGTGTTGCCATTCTATTTGATCGTTGTGATGGTTGTACTTATGGTTTCTTGTCGCGTGGGGTCGAAGCCTTCGGTCTTCTTCACGCGATAGACCTTGCAATTCAGTGGTGCGAGCAACTCACGATTCACCGTGCCATCGCCTTCGATGAAATCTTTGGTGGTAATGACGCATTGTTTATCCAGCGCTGCGATAACTTCGTGAAAAGCCTGCGCACGCTGCGCATCAAACTCAGAACAGGGGGCATCAAAGATCAACGGATATTGCGAATCACTCCTCTTGCAAGTCAGTTCTGAAATGGCAAAGAGCACCGACATGTACTTCAAGGTCTCTTGCGACTTTGAGGGACTCGCCATTTCATTTTTACCATCATATAGCTTGATATCCCAGCTTCCGCCCTTGCGCAATAGGCGCACCGTGCCCCGGAAGCCATCTCCCTGCAACAACTTGAGTTTCGCATTGGCCAGGTCCTCAATTTTCTGCATCAACTTCTCCACATTTTGCTCTTTGGCCCAACAGAAAGCCGTCTCGATGTGGGCGAAATAGTCTTTATCACCATATTCCGTCCCATCTCACCTTGGGGGACAGGCGTCTCCGCATATTGTTTTTCGAGTGCTTCGCTCTTGGCCTTTAGCCTCTCCAGATTGTCCTCGCAGAGTTTCAGCTCATTTTCCTTGTTTCCCAGACGCTGTGACAAGTTTCCATAATCTTTTATCGCGCTTTGTACGCCCTCTATGTTGATATTACGTTGCGACAGAATCTTATCTTGCTGTTCTCTCAATTCATCTAGCTGACTTCTCAACTGCTTCAAGCGTTCGTCTCGTTCTGCTTCACGTTCGATTTGTTCACGAATCTCTTGGGGTTTGTTGTTGAACAGTGCAGCATTAGCCCCACCTATTTCGTTTTTCAGGTCATTGAGCTCTTCCACAAACTCATTTTGGAAACAAGTTTCCGGCCTTTCTGCCGGTTGGGCGCGCTCATCCTTCTGTTTTTTTTCCCCTTCGCGGTATTCCTCCAACTTCTTCACCATGAATTGGTAAGGTTCAGACCCCTCAGGCGCCGCGCGATTGCACACTTTGCAAACCTGGTCATGAATCATTTCTTCCATCACATCGCCATTGGGCAAATGCCAAGGCAATTGTTCGGCTCCATTGACCAATATAGGGTGTTCGTGTACCGCCTGTTCTAAACTGACGAGCCGATCGCGTAATTCTTTATCGAATTTTTCTTGCTGCTCACGTTTCTCTTTGCGGGAATCATCACACTTCTTTCGAAACTCCTGAAATATCGGCGAAAAAGCTCCGAGAATCCACATATCATCGAGCAGAGCGTGACTTTTGTTACGCCTCAGAGTCTCACTTTCGAGTTGCTGAATTTCTAATGATTTCCTATTGATTTGCGGCTCTAACAGGGCGATTCTCTCACGCGCCTCTTGGTTCTGTTCCAGCGCCTGTAAAGCTTGTTGAACATCGTCGATTTCTTTCGTGAGCTTTGCAAGTTGCTGTTCCTCCTTTCTCAGTGCTTCCTCGGCTTGTTGGCGTTCTTCTTCGAGTTGTCTGTAAGCATTCTCCTCTTGCGTAAATTTCTTCTGAACCCTATTCGCCACCTTATTAGCTTCCTTGGTCCATTTGGGCGCTTCTTCCACGATACGATCATATCTGCTTATAGTCGAAAGGAATTCCACCAAGTGGGGAAAGTCCTGATGATGAAGCACATCAAGAGAAGCTTCACCCTTGAAAAGGCTGAATTTACGAATAAAGTATTGGAAACTCTCCTCGACCATCTCCTTCGCACCGGTACGCTGCCACGTGCCTCCGTCGAGGAATTCAGCTTCGAACTCTTGCTTTCCTAATCTCCGCCCTTTTCCGTCCGTTCAAATTCCACAGACTTCAAACGCGATTCGAGGTTCCGCCGTGCTCAAAGTGCAGTTCAACCGACACCTGATCGGATGCTCCGACTTCGAGTTCAGCAAGCCTTTTTCTGGATATGTCTTCTGCCTGCAGTTGCCTGTCTATTGTGTCGAACAGCCATTCAAGAACTTCGAAGAAATTGGTCTTCCCGTCGTTGTTTTCACCGAGCAACAAAGTCAATTTCTCGCTGAACTCGACGGAAGTTTTGCCGTAGTAATTGCGATAATTTCTGATTTTCAAGTGTTTTAGTTTCATTGTGGTAGATTTTGTTCCAAGATTTGCCTTACGGCCTTGTAGATTGTATCGGATGTTTCCTTCTTATCATTTAAATCGATGATCGTCGCCACGGTTTTCACCATGCAATTCTCTGCACGCAACGCTCGGTCGAGCGTGATGTCGGGATCATCCTCATATTTCCCGAACTCTTTTAGCTTAGGGTTGGCCAACACTGCCCGCAACATGCAATCATTGTTGGTCACCAAGGGGGTGTTGTTTTGCATCTTACACATATTATTATTGATTAAGCGTTTTCAAAAAGAGAAAGCTCGTAATGTTGTGTCACCCTTTGCAAGGTATTGTAGGCTGTGATCATATTTTCCGACAACATCGCAAAGTCGCACACGCGTTTCAGCTCATTACGCACCAGGTTCCGCTCCACATTGTAGTTTCCCTCTCCGCTGTCGATGAGCGGAATGACCACAAGATCGTGGATACAGGCCATGTCTTTATCAGGATGTCGGCGCAAGATGCGACCTCGGCGTTGGATAAACTGCCGTGGATTGCCCGTACTGGCACAGAAAATGGCCAATTCGCTACGCGGCACGTCCACTCCTTCGTCTAAACACTTCATGGAAGTGAGCACTTGCACGCGTCCTTCGGCAAAATCCTTCAATAGCTGTTCGCGATCTTGCGTAGCGGCGGTGAATTGCCGCACAGAAGTGCCGTTGACAGCCTGAACTTCGGCCGTGAAACTATTGATAAGTCGCAAATCCTCTGCCTCAACATCGCCATCGTTCTCCCCATTTTCCGGCGCCACTCCCTCGGGAACATAGACCAAGGTGTATTTCAAATCTCCTTTTTGCTCATATCGTTCGCGGAGAATCTGCCGGAAAGCCGCCAATTTCCCACTGGCTTTGTGAATAATGCGCTTGCGTTGAAGGAGCAGTGCCCTCAAAAACGTCTTGGTTTCCCAAGAAGGTTTCTCCATCTGCGGAATAAAGTCTGGCAATGCGTTCACTAACCTGCGTATACTGCACCATTTCATCGGCATTGAGTTCGACCAAATGCGGATAATACTCATACTTGCAAAGGAAACCTTGGTCGATGGCTTCGCGCATGGTGAAGGTGAACGTATAATCGTGCAACGCACAACCAAAGAAGTCACAGACTTCGGCATTGGCTTCGTCGTCAAACTGCCGTTCGGGGGTGGCCGAAAGACCAATACGACGGCTCATGTTGACTCGTGGTGATCGATTGCGCAAAGATTCCGATCCCATATTGTGACATTCGTCGGCGATAAGCAGCACTTCTTTCGGGAAGCTGTTGAGCAAAGCAAAGACTCTATCGCCGCCGAAAGACCGATATGTGGTAATGATCACGTAATTGTGCTCTTTCCTGCTCCTACGCATGCTTTCCAACAGCGCCAAGTTCTCAACACGCCGCTCGCAATCAGGATCTCGACTACTGATGCAATAAACTCGTTCAAAGCCAAATCGTGCACATTCCTCTTGCCATTGCGTCAACAAAGTAAGTGTCGGCACAAGGATGATGGCCTTGTAGTAGCCTCTCTGCTCATAGATTTGCAGAAGACAGTTGAGCGACGTGAGTGTTTTGCCCGTGCCTGTGGCCATGGCAAAGAGTCCTTTTTCCTCTTTCTTTTTCCAGGCATCATGTGCAGCTTGTTGATAATCGCGCGGCCCCTTTGCGGATAAGGAAAATGAGGGAGTCCGCAGTCCACTTTGCGTTGCCATTCTTGCTGTTTTTCCGCTTCGGCTTCCTGTCTCTGTTCCTCGAGTGCTTGATGCACTTGGTGCTTTGCACGCTCCAATACCTTACGCACCCCGGGACGCAAATCAGCAACAAGACGTTCTTCGATCAACTGTTCGCCTTCTTTCAAGAGGGTTTCCATATCTTTGTGCGGCCAATCGTCTGCGAGCTGTGCGCGGAGTTGATCTGCCGGCAGGCAACAAAAACTTTCGTCTTCTCCCGAAAAATATGCTCGAAGGTGGTGGACAGCCTTTGAACGCGCAAAGTTATCCTGTGATGATTCCCAATCAAAAAACGCATTGATTTGTTCTTGGTTGTCGATGAGCGCCGTTTTCGAAAAATTGCACGAACCACTGAATGCAATCTTGTGGATATGATCCGAAAACACACCACATTTTGTGTGAACGATCCCCGCTTTTCCACTGGGCCTCACTACTTTTATTTCCAACCTGCCCGCGCGCATAAGAAAAGCCAGGCAATCGAAAAAATGGGTATCACGGCGTGAGAGCGTTTCGCGCAGCGCGCGCAAATTGCGCAGGTCGAATTCGGGCACTCCTTCCCCACGTTGCGTCGATAGCAAAAGCTCACGATCCGCTTCTGAGAGTAGATTATTGATGACCAAACGCATATTTCCTCCACGATAGAGGAAGAGGGCGAAACTATCACTCAGCACCTCGATGGCCGAGGAGGAGAAGAACCCCAACAAGAGATCAAAACTATTGGCATGGCTCAATCCTTCGGAGAAAAAGGCGAGCGGTTCCCACTCAGATCCCGAGATGTAAAATCCGGCGGAAGCCCATTGGGCATGTTCTTTCAACATAGTATCGATATTTGAAACAAGAAAACTAGATGAAACAATTGGCACACATTACTTCGTCTCCGAAGAGATCGGCTAACGTGCTTCCGTCTTTCTTCTCTTTCAAGGCCGCCTGCCGCTTAATTATATCGAGTTTGATTTTGCGCACCCGCTCCGGGCGCACGAGTTCAGCGAGGCTTTCGCCCTGATTCCAGGTATAACCGTCTTTTTCGAATTCCTGTGCTTTGGCAAATAAGTCAGGATGCTGCTCATAAAGCCATATCCATTCAATCTTTTGCTGATAGAAACAGAAGTAACACCCCGATCGACTACGACAATATGTGCCAACTTGCCCATCGACTTCGAAGGGAATTTCTTTGTAATACTCCGGCACACCGACTCCGCTCTCTTCAAGTAATCGGAAAATATCGTCTTTCACCAATACCTCATCGTTGTCTATCAGTGGGAAATAGTCCAATTTTCCAACAGGATAGTCTGTGGTTTTGAGAAACTCGAACACAACGCGATTGAACAACTTGACGTCTACATCCAACAACGCATTGAGTTTCCGCGAATAATAGAATTGTTTCGTGATAGGACGCTCAACAAATGGCATAACTTTATCGCGTTGTTCGTCAGTGGCCCACGTCGAATAAATTTCAACAAGCTGTTCTCGATTGCGGTTGTCGAGTACTTTGTTCACGACGTCGAGGCTCCAAATGTTACGACGGAAAGGAAAGACAGCCTGGATGTTAGGTTTGGTTGAAATGTAACCATCTCTTTCTTCATCACCACGGATGCCTACGTACGAAATGGCATAATCATCACCCACAAAACGCTCAAATTCTGCAAGTTTCATCTTTTGTGTGCACCAACGTGCCTGCGGGGAGGGCAGAAAACCACCACAGGCTTTGAGAAAATGATGGAAAGGAGTGGGTTCGGGACTCCCTTCGGCTGCGCGCAAACGACGGATCGTGCCAAGGTAAGCTTCCAGACGGTGTAGCAGTTGCTCGGTTTCTTCCAACTCACAACCAGTGTCGGAATTGTAATATTCAAGCGGATAAAGAGGGTATTTCTGTTTGAGGTAGATGGCCAAAGCCGCACTGTCTTTGCCACCGGAGATCCCTAAAATATGTCGTACTTCAATCATGAGATATAATGCTTGAGGAGTTGAAACAAAACAGCTCGGTTTATGGCGTCGTCACCGGAGAGATTCTTCCTGATTCTCTTCTCCACCAATTTCATTTCTGCCGTTTTGTCGGGCGCACATTCAAAGTCCATGGCTCGAGACACCACGCGCAATTCTTCGCACTGTGCAAAACTATGCACCAGTTGCTCTATGAGTTGTTGTTCCTCGTTGTCATGCAATTGCGACAATGGCTTATTAAGCAACGAGAATGCGATGCTCTGTATCCAATCATTGCGATTATCGAACTCAGCCAAGGCATGATTCACAAAACGTTTCAGCGAAGGGGTGAGTAATTGGGGCTTGATTTCACGAAGCTCATCCCGAAGCACCTTAATATATGAGGTATAATCATTATGTTGCCAATGGAGAGATTGTACTAATTGAGCCTCGATGCGTGCAATCAAATCCACATAACAGTGTCGCAAATCGTGCACGGCTTGTGCTATTCGCTCACTATATCGACTTACAAATTCCTCATTCCCGAGGGCCTCAGGGTCGAATCCCAAAGCTCGCGGCATGTCTTCGAGAAAAGCTTGTTCGGGATCTTTGGCTTTGGCCAGGACTTCACGAAAAGCTACGGTGCCAATTCTATCAAACTTCTTGGTGTTTTTGGCATATTCGTTGAGACGATGATAGAAAGAGAAGAATGGTTTGATGGTTTCTATGAACTTGTCTTTGCCTATTTTCTCCGTTTCTTCGATCTGCAAGAAGCGCCTATATTGATTGAATAGGTCTATTTTCACCCCATTCTCCGCATAGGCCTTTATTGAAAGTCTGCCGGATACTTTTTCATTAGCTCAAAACATTCCAAATTGGCCTCAGGCAGATAGCTACCTTCGCGCCCAAAGAGCGAAAAATCGTGGCGCCGCATGTACAAGAAGGCGGGTATCCAGAAATCTAATACACCTTGCTTCACTTTGTAGGGTGCGGCTGAAAGAATCTTCTGCAACTCCGAGACGCTTCTGGCTTCGTTACGCGTGCTTTGCAGGAAGTTATCACTTGCACACCACAGCGACAACAAATCATCCGTCTCAGGTCGGTCGGCAAAACCGCCGGCTTTATGTAAACCGGTATTCTTGAGCATGGCATAATAAATCGTTTTTTCCGGTGGAAATTTGTCACTTTCCCATCCCCAATCGGCTTCATGTTCATGCTCAACCATAGCCTGTAGGAATTTGATGCGCGCTGCCGAAATATTTCCCGAGAGCTTGTGGCGATTGATCAATTCATTACACAAAATCGGCGTCTGCGAATAGATTTTATCACAGACCTTTGAAAAAGTAATCGCAACTCATCTCGATACGAAATCACCGCTTGATCGACGCCACCCCACCGCCACACAACAGATTGCGTGCCACTCAGCAGCAAGTGTTCCAGATATTGCTGCAATTGTGTTCGTTCATAAACCAGTGAAAGACGGAGCTCTCGTTCAGCCACTCGATCGTTTTGATCTTGGAGTTGCTCTTTCAAAACATAATCATAAGCTTTGATTCTACGCAAACGACACACGATTTCCCTCATCTCACGACAAATCACGAAGATATTGGCATGCTTAGCCTTCTCATCGACCCTGCGCACAATCTCTTCCACGTCACGATCTGTAGAAAAGATTAGCTGTACATAACCATCAATCTCACCTTCCGGTTCAAGATCAAGAGGTTCGCTCACAACCGTCTGCAAGAAACAACGAGGGGTTCCCGTGCGGTAGTAGTGCTCTCGAACAGACACAACAACATCTCCCACATATTGACGCAATTCTTCTGCAATCGCATCGGAAACGGGAATAATTGTCTCGGCTTTGGCCACTTCGGCCTCGATATTAAAGTCAGTTCCCTCGAAAAGCACATATCTTTGTCGATAGATGGCAAAACGAATGATGCGCAAACGTTCGAGCTCGTCAATAACCTTCCCTGCATCTGCCACGTCCATCGCCTGCAACAAATAGCGCTCCAAGAGAACCCTCGGAAAAACGAGACCTGCCTGACCAAAAATTTGCAACAGCGCAACACTCCTCACCACTTTTAGAGCCGATTGTAGCATTTCGCGCGTTGACCAGTCGATCGATTCTACACGCTCTGTGGCCATATTTAGTGCCTGCCAAACGGGAGAATCTACATGCGACTGTCGTATGGCCAGGTGGAAATGGGCAAGAAGATACTCATAAACATCATTCAAATTAAAGCACCCCTTCTTCAAACCTTTACGTTCCCACAAACTTCCGGCTCCTCGCTCGTGCAACAAAGCAAAGATCGAACGAGAATTCTGACCATAACGCTGTACTGCACTCGCCAACACCACAGCTGCACAAGCATCTAAAGGAAAGAGAGCTCGTGCAGTCTCGAGGGAGAACAATTCATTCACAAGTTTACTCTCCGTAGCTACCGCATAGATTTCCTCAATCCTGCGATTCTGCTCCGTTTTTGTTCTCACTGTCGAGGGAAAATCCTCGGATAACGATTGTCCGGCCAGAAGTAACAACTGTTCTACCGGTTCTTTGAACTCAATAGTGCGGAACCGACCTTGCACTTTCTGCCATTCAAACCTATTCAAATCGCCGGTCCCCAATCCATAGGCCTCCATGCTTTGATGCATACTCAGCAGAGCATGACTTTCCGCTCGGGCACATTGACCCATTCTGCCAATTGCTGAACGAAATACAACTCACTTTCTACTTCATGCTTGGCTGCATGCTCCAGCATTTTTCCGAATTCATCAATGGCTATGAAAAGCATTTCGCCCTGCGCCGCCACCTTTTCATAGTAGAGATCAAGCAAAGCAAGTGTTTTGTCGACACTGGGCACGTCATCTTCTCCAATTGTTGAACTCTCGTACCCTGTCCGCGACAACGAGCTGCCATCTTTTCGAAGTACATCCTGTATCTTTTGGTAAAGCACCGTCGAAAACGCGCTGTACTGTCCTACAATGTTCAAGCATTTGCATCCTGAAACTCCGGCCCATTTTCCCGCAGCACCCACAAGCAGTTCCCCTCCTTCTCCGCACAAGTCGCGCTCAAATTGGAGAAGGAAGGTTGATTTACCCGTACCGTAAGTACCTATAAGTAGAAAGGCATGAAAACTGTCGAGGAAATCCTGTGTGATACGCAATGCCGCATCCCGCGTGTTGGCTGTGACCACATAATGTTCACACCCCATTGCATTCTGTTCTATGTTAGAAGATAGACTATATTGTCTCATGAAGGTAGTAAGCATTGAGAACCTGCCGGGGAGAACACGAGTCCAAGAATGCCATTTGGCGCATGCCGGCTGTTTCTGTATAAGAAATGAGATGAGGGTATTGATGTTGTAGCGCCAAAATTCGCTCACGTAAAAGAAGGTCGTTCATGCAAAAGACGAAGGCGACATGTTGAATCTGCTCAAAACCCAGCAAATTTTGTTCGCCTTTGACACTCAACAATGCGAAAAGAAGAATCAAATCCGGCACATCTTCGCGTTTTTCAAGACTAAAATGATAGGCTTCCCCCTCATTTTCATTCAACAAGTGCAAATCGGTCAAAAGATTCTGACGTTCTTCGGCTCCTTTCAAACGATTGGAAACCACATAATTCTGCAGCAAAACTGCCACATCTTTCATGATCGTTTTCTCTTTTCCTGCCGTTTTTTCTCCGTTTTCCGTAAGAATACGCTTTGCAAGTCCGAGTAAATGTGTGCGTTCAAAAGAAATTCGCTCCCGCTGCAAGCGTATGAAACACCAATTGTAGAGTGTCGCCACGCAATTTGTCACTAACCGGTGATGCAATAGCCACAATGTGCCGCGATCCTCTAAATAAGGATCAAATCCGGTCACATCATCAAACAGCCAATGCGCCATTTCCGTGAGTCGATCGCCCTCTGTAAGACCAAACGCACGGAGCCAATATCGAATGCTTGCCACCATATTTTTCCCTACACCCAAACGCACAACTGCATCTGTCGCAGCAAAGTTTCCATTATCCCGAACAAAATCATATCCCTTTTTAAGCCAAAGCGGCTTACACGGGAACGATTCGTGGCCGGAAAAAGTATATTTAGAAGGAGCTCCCATAGAATTTATTATAGTGGGATGCCTCAAACGAATCCCAACAGGTAAAAAAAGACACGTACGTGCGTCGAAGTTAGTTTTTAGAATCGACAAAAAGAATTGAGGAGAATCGGCAGAAGATGGGAATTATCGCCTTGTATTGCCACATCGAAGATTACATTCATGCTAAAAAAATCGGAACCCTGCATTAGGATTCCGATAAGACGAAATTAATTCTCAAAAGAAGCACTTCCTCCCCATTCACCCCGCCCTACCCGAACAACTCGCGCAGGGCGACCTCGACGCGCGAGACGGGGACGAGCTCAATGCCCGAGAGCGGGCGG
>BNJU01003357.1_pt1 | contig 10919 bp, 13 predicted proteins | sample 8539281 | NCBI WGS metagenome assembly BNJU01 (sample SAMD00202456, study PRJDB9452) | human saliva metagenome | isolation source: human saliva | place: Japan
CGTTGTAGATAGTTAGAAGAGAGGAAGACCAATCGTCGCCTAACTCCTTTTCATCAGATAAAAAATAAAGGATGTGTTCAGACTGAACTGAGCGCATCCTTTATCATTCTTAATGGCAAAGCCCCAACAAAGCCCTCTGGCTTATGTCGTCCAGTCACAATAAAAAACCCTCACTCCCAACTGAGAGTGAGGGGAAACGAAAATTAAAACCAATGCCATGACTGGCATTCCGTCGGCAGCATCACGCCGCGAACAATAAAAGGAAGAGGGGAAGGAACACCCCAAGGGGCCTCCCCAAGCCCCTCCCAGGGAGGGGATGTCCTAACGGACAGTCGTGGGGTAAATATTACTAATCATACCCTAACCGTATTTTAATCATACTCTAACAATATTCTAACTATCCCCTGACTATATTCTAACCGTACTAAACGTTGGTAATTACGCCCCTCTCCTTTACTTCCCGTTGGTCAGTGACCGTTGGTTCGGAGAGGGACGGGGAGAGGCTGTTTTTCTATCCTTCACTCCTTATGGCTCATGATGTCCTTCTTCTTTATTTTCTTTCTTCGCCTTTGTCGTCTTCCTTGCAGGATTATCCACATCCACCTGCAGCTCCTTCAATGCCTTGCGCACTGAATCCTTCCAGGTCAATGTCAACCTCGGGGCTTTAAGGCTCTTGGCACATACGTCCTTCTCGTTTTCTTCCATCTTCGAGGGCACGTTCACACGCAAAGAGAAGATGTCACCGAGGTCTAAGCCTGTTCCCATGCGTGCACATTCAAGGATAAGATTGCGCAATGTGATAATCACATTACGAGCATCTCCCTCTGTTAACGAGGTCTCACGAACAATGCGTTCCAACACCATTTCGGGCGAAATTTTCTGCTGACCTTTCGGCACGGCGATATACACCGTTTTACCCTTCATTTTTCCCATTGTAGCCTTACGAGGCGCAACTTTAAATTCAATCATTTTGAATCATATTTAAATTAAACATTATATTCATAATAACATTATTTTGATGTCCTTTTTCATGTATTTTATACCCAGCGGTTGGGTAGTCCTGTACCCAGCTGCTGGGTAGCATCGCACCCTGCCCGTTGGGTAGACTCCTACCCATTCGCTGGGTACGATCGTACTTCTTCGCTGGGTACAACTCTACCCATTCGTTGGGTACAAAACAGACCACGAACAATCGCAAGGACTACTCGAATAACGCCTCCGCCCTGAACCCGCAGTTGCGGTATGCATCGGTGTACACGTAGACGTTACCACGATATAAAGTCATGGCGTATGCGAATGTATTATTACTGCTGCCCTTCGGACCACCACTTGACGACCAATAGTAACCGGTTCTACCAACCTCCCTCAGCTTACCATAGTTGTACCAACCCAAGGCAGGCAGGTAGAAATAATTGCCCGCATCAGCTGCATCTGGGAGGGTCTGAGGTACAGACCATATTTTATATTTGACACCTATGCGCCAATCGCTTCCATCAAAGCTGTATTACCATTGAATCCACTTATGTTCGCCTTTTTCTTAAACCACATGCCACCTTTATATAAATGACCCATAGTTGTCCATAATTCGTCACCGTCCCAACGAGGATCACCCTTTGCGGCGTACCATGTCATCTCGTTTGCATTAGGTAAATCTTTACATGATGTATGAGTGGCAGGATTACTTATACCAGGTCCTGGATAGGTGGTGTTATAGTAACGACTGTTACCACTCTGGGGGTCATCGCTAGATATAGTAGCACCAGGGAACTCTTGACTAATTGTTGGCTGGCTGCCGCCATTGTACCATTCGTGACCTTTCCAGTATTGATCTTGTGCATCCCACATATAATAATGGTCGCCATCGTAATTCTTTACGTCAAGGTTAGCAGTGATGTTATAATACTTATTCTGATCGTAGGTAGCTGATGACAATGTCTTGGTTATAGTTCCCTCTATATTTGTTACAACGTCTTTCACCCAATAACGTATCTTGAGTGTGTGAGTACCTGGCTTAATCACCACGTAAGCACCATTTGTTGCTGCGCTTGTAGCGTTATTCGTTAAAGGGAAACCATTAGCGTATGTTCCGCTACCACCTGTTGAAACGATAATCTGCTTGCCTGTACCTGTACCCGTTAGCTCGCCTGTTGTTGGGTCGAGTGTGTAAGTACTGGTAATATCGTTATCAGAATTAACCTCTACCCTAGTCAAGTAACAATTATGCAAATTGTGTTGCTGGTACGTGGCAAGAAGAGGAGGTAAGCTGCCTTGTGATCAAGGGTAAAAGCAAATCCGTTCTTTGTATTTGACCATGTGGCATCTGCCATACCGCAATCACCTGATGTACCGAAGTGAGCAGTGGTGTTTGGCTCTAGCAGACTCTGATATGAAGCAATTGTAACTTGATTCTGATTGCCATTCTGACCTGGATAATAAACCTTATAGGTGGTAGTCTTTGTAAACGAACCAGGTACCTCAAACTTAAAGCTAGCAGTCTTTTCTGTTGGAGCATTACGACTTTGCTGCCATGTACCATCATCGTCTTTAACCCAAATCTTATCGCCTGCCTCCCAATAGAAAGCGCCATTGCTTTCCATGGATGTGCGAGTTGTAGGGGCACCAGTTGAGAAGATGGTAAAGTTCTTATTGTTATCTGTGCCATTAGGATTTTGTGCTATGTCCTCATTGGCACAAGAAGCAAAAGCCAAGGCAATACCGAACACGAGTGCCAAAGACTTTAATCGTGATGCAAATGAATGTTGTTTCATTGTTTTCTTCATTGTTACTTTGTTTTTTTAGTTAATAACTCTCTGTTAGTCTTCCCACATTGAATTTTCTCCCTCGTCTTCACCTTCAGACATCCAATTAGGAGCCTTCTTGGCATCTCCCGATGTCCCACCCGATTGTGCTGGATTATGCTGACCTGGCATAGACGCATCCATCAAATAAGTGGCTTCGTTGACTTGGATTATCATGCAACGTGGTGCAGAATAATCCCTCTTAGTTTGTTCTTTTCTCATAACTTTCTTGATTAAAATAGTTGTTATTTCGTTATTAAATTGCTTTAAACTGAGTTCAGGAAAGGGCATAAAAAAGCGAACAAAGGAAACTCCTAGAAGTCCTTTGTTTACAGGGGTTACGGCACGCTTCGTGCGCGCGTATGCGAGAAAGAAAAATGTGTTATTAAACGCTAGGTGCGCCTGTGTGTGTGTGTGTGTGTTAGCAAATTATTTGAACTGACCAAGGATAATGTGCAAAAAGATGCAAAGAACTGAGAGATTCTTTGCAATAAGTCGTTATCTTGATATGTCATTGCTAATAGTTTCACGGCGGCAAAGGTAAGAAGATAAAATGAAATGAGCAAAGAAAATAAGAGAAAAGAACTTTACCAGATGAAATTCTTATGGAGATAGATGCATACAAAAAGGAGATAAACACCTATGAATGATGCTTATCTCCAATCTTTTTTTATTGTGTTTAAGCTATGCTTTAGTTGGCAAAGCGTACATTCTGTGCACTCATTCCAACGGTGATATTACCCTGGATAAGCTTGCCTTCTGGTGAATAGTAGAAGACCTCGCTTGGGGTATTATAGCTTGGATTGTCTATAACATAGATGTTACCCCACTTGTCAACATTAACTTGTTGAGGACTGCGAAGCCCTGTCATGTCGAGGTTCGTCTTCTGACCTGTAGCTAAGTCATAGAGGAAGAAACTCTTATCATTGCTTCCGTAAGGAGCATAGAGGCAGACAAGCGCATTCTTCCTGGCACTGTATGCAATGGAAGTAGCATTGAAGAGTTGTGTCACTTTGTTGGTCTTTGTGTCAATCTTCTGTACTAATGGCTTCTCAGTATAATCAAACATAGACACGATAAATACGTCATTGCCAGCAGCAATGTTCTGATTGTAAGGGTTGAGACCAACCTCAATATTCTTTGGATTACGGAATGTGTTGAGGTCTACTACTGCTACGTACTTACCATCACCAGTCATACTATAGTTTGAAAGGTTTGCATAGAGCTTACCATTCGTAATTGAGATAGCCTCTGGATGGTCACCTACAACAACAGAGTCGACCATTGGTTTCACTTTGTCGTTAGGATTCATCTTATATACTTTACCGCTGTAGGCAGAGAAGTAAACGAATCTGCCATCTGTGGCCAAGTAACGAGGTGATACATTATGAAGCTTAATGGTCTGTTCCACTTTACCTAAACGGTTCAGAACTTCAATCTTAGAAGAGCTGGTACAAGCAACGACAACCTTATCACCAAATACTATCAAGTCCTGTGCATCACCAATCTTGATGCCATTTTGTTCCTGGTAAGCATTGCGATATAGGAAAGGTGCTGTTGGACGAGCTTGTATGTTGTAATCAAGAATACCAACAGTTCCATCATTTGCACCAAAGTTACCGGCGCAAGAAACATACACATCTGTGGTTGATACCTCTGGTTGTTTACCACCATTAATGTCATCATCATCGCTACAAGCGGTGAAAGTGAGCGCTGACATGAGGATAATGCCTAACGCAAGTAGATTCTTTTTCATTGTCTTCTTTGTTTTGTTTATAATTAATTTTGGTTTAATCCTTTTATTGTGATTATATTCTTGCTCAAAGTACCCAGCTTACAGACAATCTCCAGTTGGTGCCTGGCATTGGATAAAAGCGAACAACTTCATAATTCTTATTGCCGAGGTTGCGCACGTCAAACTGTACTTGTAATTGCTGTTTGTTGATGTTGAACTCCCGTGAGAGTGTTATACTATGGTCAGCAAATGGCTTCATACGATTGTCTGGAATGTTATAACTCAGCGTATATCGTTCGCCCATGAACAAGACATTATAACTGAAATCGAGCCAAGGAGTATGTAATAAAACGCTTGCTGAACCCGAATGAAGTGGTGTGTAAGCTATCTGGTTGCGGTAATAGACGACAGTTGGGTCACTGATGTCCGTTGCCTTCATCAGACTATAGCTGCCTGTCGCACTCACGGTCCAATCCTTACCCCATCTCTTCTCAATGTTTGCTGATACATCCAGCCCTAATTGGCGAACCTTCCCAGCGTTCATCATCTGCCAATAGAACATCTTTGGTACCGCAATAATCTTATCGGTGACATTGCCGAAATACCCATCAGCGGTCAAGGAAAGCTGGAGTGTACGATTAAAGGTGTGCGAGTAAGTGGCACCAAGGTTCCACAGGCGTGACTTCTCAGGGTTCAGATGGCGGTTACCAATACCTGTATAATAAAGTTCATTGAGTGTTGGAGTACGGAAGATGTCCTTATATCCAAAGCGGAGGCGGAAGTCTTGCAGACAATGCCACTGCATACTGAAGGCAGGTGACAGTCTGTGAAATCCGTTTGAAGCGTTCCCTTGCTTTACACGTTCGTAGATATTCGTTGCAAGAAGAGATGCATTGACACTGAAAGGGCCTATCTGATAGTTAGCTGCTAAGGCTGTCCACAGCGAGTTTCGGGTTGGGTTAGCAGCTTTCGGAAACGTCATGGATAGATGGTTATGCGCATAATCCTGTGCGAAGGAAAGGTTTAATCCCTGCAAAGGATTTGTCCACAGCGTCGCTGTAAGGTAAGTCTCGTTCTGTCGGTAGGTATCTTCTTTATATCCACTGGCAGGTATATCAGAGTAGCGCGACCAAGCATAATTCCATTTAGCAGCCGCTTTCATCTTTATGTGATTGCTAAATTGGTTCTCATAGAGCATTTGTGTGAAGACATTCTTATCTTTCAGACGCTCTGCCGAATACGTGTTGTCATAGATGACAGCTCCAGGCAATCCTCTGTTGGATGTGAAGCCGTAAGCCTTCCACTGCAATGTCTGCTTATCCGTGAGCTGATAGTTCATATTCAGTTCGCCTCGCCACGTCTTTATGTCACTGTTGTTTCTACGCTCATGGATGGTCTTGATACCATTTTTAGCGTGAACCAATAAACTCCGTCAGCCCTTTCGTAGCTTGTGTATGCGCCAATCCCAAGACGTGAGAACTGTTGATGATAGAGTAGGGAAGGCGCAAAGAGACCATAGCTACCCGTATGCAGCGTCGTTGTGAGGTGAGGCTTGCGGTCGGATACGCCTTGTAACGTGCTGATATTGATAAGTCCTGCTGAGGTATAAGCCTTTGCATTCTGATAAATATTGTCCTCTTGCCCGATTTGCAAACTGACGAGTGAAACATTGTCAAGCGTGAAGCGGGAGAGGTCTACCTGTCCACTCTGGCAGTCACCCACCTGTACTCCATCATACGTAACGCCCGTGTGTCCAGCCCCTAAGCCTCGAATATTAACCGTCTTCATACCACCTACACCGCCATAGTCCTTCACCTGTACACCAGCAAACCGTTTCAGCGCATCGCCCATATCGTGTATGCCGAGACGCTCCATATCCGTGTGTGACAATGTCTGTATCGGTGTACTTGCCAATACATTCCCAGGAATACGGAAGCCTTTAACCATCACCTCATCTATCGTCTGTGTGGAATCATTGGTTACGGTTTGTGCTGTCATACTCAAAGGGCATAACAACAGAAAGAAAAGAAGCCAGTTGCCTCATCTTCTTATAATGTATCATAATGGTTCTATGCAGTGCCCTTCCTCGAGGGATGCAATGACTTGCAATGGCAGGTATTCTGACTTGTTATCCAAAAAGAAGGTAAACGCCTTCCCAATCATTCGTTATCAGTGGCTTATGTTTACCTGTGACAGACAACTTACAGCTGCGGGACAGTAGCGGAATCTCACCGCTTTCCTTTTTTTAATCATGTAATGTTAATGAACCTATTGCGCGTACAAAGATACTATAAAGGGTAGAGATAGACAAATAAATAATGTGATTTCATGGTTCATACAGCTCTTGCCATAGGAAGGGATGCTATTGCAGAGATAGTTCCTACGATATTGGATAAGTTAATCCAACTAATTGGACAGGTTAGTCCAATTAGTTGGACAAACGTGTCAATAGGTTGGACAAGTCTGTCCAAAAAGCTGGACAAACGTGTCCAATCCTGTTCATTATCTTACCAACCTTTGGTAATGAGAGAAAGTCTTATGAGTTATGTCTCTGTAGATGTCGCATTGGGTGCCCACCCCATGTGTTCTCACCTACAAATGTGAAGCCTATGCGTTTGTAGAGGCGCTCGGCTTGTGGGTTACCAGTGTCTACTAATAGTCCTGTCGGTAGGTTCATGCATTCGCCCTTCTCGATAGTAGCACGGAGAAGTTGTGTTGCAATGCCTCGACCTCTATGGTTGTTGCTGACGCAGAGAGAGTCGATATAAAGTTCACCAGCGGTCGTCTCGTCTTCCATGTTAGAAAAGTCTCTACCGAAAGTCTGCTTTGCCCCGTCTATAAATTCTTGGCGTAATTCGTGGAGCTTAGCCCCATCATAGCTTACGCATACGCCCGCTATTTCGTTGTTCTCCGTCATAGCTACCAGTGTGTTACGATAGGAATATTGCGAATCCTCTCGTTCAACTAATAGAGTCATCAACTGATGAAACTCATCTAACGTATGTTCTGGTCCTGCAAACCACTGGCAGCACTCGTGGTTCATTGCCTCCATAATCATTCGTGCTATCACTGCCGCCTGTTCTTTTCGTGCTTCTGTAATTTTAATCATGGTGCAAAGATACGGAGAGAATATGGTATTTTATGGTTCTACTTGTATTATTCTTTGGCATTTATCATCGTTTCTCATAGTCATTCCTAACGTGTATAAACGCAATGAGAGTGTGTCAAAATTGATACATCCTCTTTTTGTTCTTCCTTTACCTTGTCTACGACATAATTCGTTATTTACTGCAGCTATGCTGCTAATTTCATATAAAATGATTTATTGGGCTTTAAATAGCCTATATAAACTTGTATAGAGTATCTGAAGGTTACAAAAAGTACCTCCATAACGGCTTTTAGTTCCTTGAGATTGGTTTTTCTACACATTTTCCCTATGTTAAAGGCTATAGCAAAGAAGGCAAAGTCCATATTGACCTTGTCTTTTCCAAAATGCCTAAACCTCTTATAGGCTTTATTATATTTTGTTTGTCCAAAAACAGCTTCAGGTTCTATGCATCTTCGTCCTCGATGCTTGATGCCTTCTTCCGAGGTCAGTAGTTCCCGTGCCTTTTGTTTATAGTGCTGTAGTTGGTGGTTTACTTCTATAATTCTGTTCCCTCTTGCCTTAAAACATGAGCCTCTCAACGGACAACCATCACAGCGTTCTGCCTGATAACGTACGCTGTAAGTAACGAATCCATTAGAGGTTAGGGAACGCTTCAAGCCTATACGCTTCATATGCTGTCCCATAGGGCAGACGTAGAAATCCTGTTCCTTATTATAATAAAGGCTTGCGGGACTGAATGGGTTAGGTGTGTAGCGTGGACGCTGCTCTTTATGGAAGTAGTTATACTTCACATAGGCTTCCATATTATGTATGTCCATGAACAGATAGTTCTCCTCGGAGCCATACCCTGAATCGGCTACGACAGTCTTGGCATAACGATGATAGCGTGATTTGAAAGACTCCAAGAAAGAAGAAAGTGTGAGCGTGTCTGTACGGTTAGCATAGAGTGCAAAGTTGGTGATAAACTGGTTCTCAGTTGCTATCTGCAGATTATATCCAGGCTTAGTCTGTCCGTTCCGCATAGCATCTTCCTTCATGTGCATAAACGTGGCATCAGGGTCGGTCTTGCTGTAGGAGTTTCTCTCTCCCATAATCTCAAGGTGTTGGTCATACTCCTGGAGTTTATTACGTTTATTCTCAAGCTCTTTAAGCTGTTTTTTCTTGGTTCTAACAGCCAGCTTCTCTTCTTTTGTCTTAGGCTCAGGGGCTGATTCCAAAGACTTGTTCAATTCCTTGGATATTTCATCGAGCAGAGCTGCAGTAAACTCGACACCTTCTGTCTTAGCGGCATTATCCTGCGCTATGACATCATCAATTTGAAGCAAGAGTGTGCGTATTTGTTCCTGCAACTTGGTGCGGTTCTTTTCCACGGTTCTCTTCCAAACGAAGGTATACTTGTTGGCTTTCGATTCTATCTTTGTGCCGTCAATATATTCAACGTCAAGACTTATCAAACCTTTGGCTGCAAGTATTAATACAACCTGTGTGAAGATATTGTTGATTTCCTTTTTCACACGATTACGAAAACGATTGATGGTAATAAAATCAGGCTGTTCATATCCTGCCAGATAGATGAAATGAATGTCACGCTTGAGGAGCGACTCTATACGACGGCAGGAATAGATATTATTCATGTAGGCGTAAAGAATCACCTTGAGCATCATTTGTGGATGATAAGGCTTGCGACCACTGGGCTTATAAAGCTTGTAGACATTATCCAACATAAGATTATCCACCAAGGCATCTAAAAGACGAACAGGGTCATCTTCTGCGATATCCTTATCGATTCTTTGAGGAAAAAGAATCATTTTCTTGTGTATGTAAGAACGAAAGTGTACCTTTGTCATAATGAGAATTTTTGAATGCCTAAAGGTACAAAAACTTTAGGAAATAGCAAAGCCCTGGCTTGAGAAAGACGGGGCTTTGTGCATAAAAAAGAGGATGTGGACATTTTGACACACCCTCATATGTTTAGCTTTTACCTTGCTTTATAGTGCTGTGAATGCTGCTACGAAACCAAAGATGATACCAGGTGTGTTGGCAATAGCCAATGGCCAATCGCGTTTCTCCTTGAATAGTCCGTATGCAACCCACAAGGTGCAGTTGATACCTGCCATGAATGGCTGAATGAAGGTGCCCTTGTGTCCTGCGAGGTTATTCTCTATTTGTGGGAAATAGAAGATATACATTAATACTGATGTTATCATACCAACCCATCCCATTGAGGTGAAGAACTTTTCTTTTGTCATAATCGTAAGTCTATAAATGTAATATACCTATTGTTTGTTATCTCTGTGCGTTATTAATTGTTATATCTGTCGTAAGCGGATTCGTCTTTACCAATGCAGAGGAGGATTAGCATCATCAACAATGGTGTACCTAGTATGCTGAAGAAAATCCATAGTGCTACGCTTCTGTTTCTCTTGCGTGCCATGATTGCAACGAAGAAGTACCAGATAAAATAAAGTACTGCAAATATGATGAACGTAATGAGGGAGATAGTTCCTCCTAAAAGGCTTGACACTGCGTCTTGTGCGCCTGCGTTGTTAGTAGCAAAGACTGACATTACCGTTAGCATTGCCAAGCCCGTTGTGATTAATCTCTTTGATTTCATTATCCTAATAATATAATTGTTATTGGTGGCAAAGGTAATGCTTTTTAATTAAAACATATCTAAAGGCGCGATAGAAAAGACATTCTTTAATAGTGATAGATAGTACAATAACTTATTATAAGGTTGCAAGTTTACAATGATTTTAGTATGTTTGCAACCGATAATGTACTTTGCTTATGCGTACCATCTTTTATATACATAACATAAGGAGACTTATAGCGATCCTCGCTGTGACGATGATCATTCATATTGTATTGCTGTTCTTGCGAGCCTGTAACGAAGGAAGTAACTTTCATTTGGATGTTGATAAGCAAGCTTTCATAGTAGATAATGGTGGTGTATGTGGGTTAGGGCTGTATGTAGAAGGTGATAGCGTAGAGGATAATTTCATTGTTATTGATAAACAATCTTATGTGGGCTGGGCTCGTGGTGAAGCTTCTATACTTTATATAAACCATCTTCCATCTAGTTGTAGGATAGTCCGAGATGATGATACTCTCAGAATGCAACGGCTTCCTTTGCGCCCCAATACTACTTATTATATCAGCCGTAGTGGTGGCTGTCAGCGATTATGCCCAATATGTATAAGGGTTGATAAGAATGGAAAAGTGTATGAATCTGCGATCAACTCTAACAATTGGTAACTAATTAAACCTCTTCTGT
>BNJU01001449.1_pt1 | contig 10911 bp, 14 predicted proteins | sample 8539281 | NCBI WGS metagenome assembly BNJU01 (sample SAMD00202456, study PRJDB9452) | human saliva metagenome | isolation source: human saliva | place: Japan
TTTCTATAATAACTATAACAAATGATGAAAGCGTCCACATTGTATTATCGTGGACCTTGAAATGGAGGGTGAGTTCATGCTCTTACAACAGGCAATCGCCTATATTTCTCGAAAAAGAACGAGGAATCTGGTCCTCTTTCTGATTCTCCTCTTGATCCTCTCTTGCTTGTATTTCTGTTTTTCACTGATGCAAGTAGGAGGAAGGCTGGAGGAACATATCAAACAGTCGGCTGGGACCAGTTTTGCCCTGACCAGTAAGCAGGGGAATACTCCCTTTGCGCTGAAGGAGGCTGAAAAGGTGCAACGACTAGCTGGGGTGGGAGCCATGGTTCCTCAATATGAAAAGTCCCGTTCGCATTCTTGGTAAAGAAGCGGTGACGGGACAGCAGTCGGTGGAGCGAGACGATTTGGGGCAGGAAGCCAAGCAAGCGCTAGGCGCTGTTTTCACCCAGAAGACAGACCAGCACCTGGATTTTCCGCAGTAGCAGTTTCCAACTGGTGCAAGGCAAGCACTTATCCGACAAGGCTCGCGGCCAGATCTTGATCCACGAAGAGTTGGCTAAGAAGAACAAGCTAAAGGTCGGAGATTCCTTGACCTTATCCAGCTTTCAGATGGGGGAGACTCCCGCCAAAGAGCAAACCTTTAAAATCGTTGGCATCTTTTCGGGTAAGAAACAGGAAAAATTCACAGGAATGACCTCTGATCTGAGTGAGAATCAAGTCTACCTCCCTTATGAGGATGCGACCAAGCTCCTTGGTCTCAGTCAGCAAGAAGTGACCCAGGTCACCTTTGGCGTCAAAGATCCTGAGAAAATCGATGCCCTCTTGAAGCAAGTCAAAAGCTTGGATCTGGATTGGCAATCTCTACGCGTGGTCGAAGATCGCAAGGCCTTTGACCAGATGAAGGAATCCTCTCAGACTCTAGAAGGCCTGGTACGGATCATGATGATCGTCCTCCTGGTGACGGGAGCCGGTGCCCTATCGCTCTTACTCAGTCTCTGGACACGGGAGCGGATCCACGAAATCGGGGTGCTCTTATCCATTGGGAAGAGCAAGGGCCGGATCTTTAGACAGTTCCTCTTGGAAGTGGTGCTGGTATCCTTATTAGCAGTGATCCCAGCCTTTCTCATCGGGCGGATGGTCAGCCATCGTTTCTTAGAGCAGTTTGTCGGACAGACGGGTCAACAGCAGACCCTAGACTTGCTCAACCAAGTCCCTCAAGGCCTTTCCTTAGGAATCGCCTATGCTAGCCTCTTGTGCTTGATCCTTCTGTCGCTCGGTGTAACGACCAGCATGATCTGGCGCAAGACCCCAAAAGAAATATTAACAAAAATGAGTTAAGGAGAAATGACACCTATGTTAGAACTCAAACATGTATCCTATAGTTACCAAAGCTACCAAGAAGAGATCTTCTCAGACGTGAACTATCAGTTCGCAAATGGGACATTTTACAGCATTATCGGTCAGTCTGGAGCAGGGAAATCGACCCTCCTCTCCCTCTTGGCTGGTCTGGACAATCCCAAGAAGGGGCAGGTTCTCTTTGATGGGGAGGACATCCAGACCAAAGGGGCTAGCTACCACCGCAAGCACCATGTCTCCCTGGTCTTTCAGAATTACAATTTGATTGATTATTTGACGCCACTTGAAAATGTCCGTCTGGTTAACAAACAGGCTGGGAAAGACATTCTCTTGGAATTGGGATTGGACGAAACGCAAATCAAACGCAATGTCCTGCAATTATCTGGAGGGCAGCAACAGCGGGTGGCCATTGCGCGTGCGCTCGTTTCAGAAGCACCTGTTATCTTGGCAGATGAGCCGACAGGAAACCTTGACGAACAGACAGCAGGTGACATCATTGCTATTTTAAAGAAACTGGCTAAGGAACGCCAAAAATGTGTCATCGTCGTCACCCACAGTAAGGAAGTGGCAGAGGCCTCCGATGTGGTCTTGGAATTGAGTCGCCGTAGCCTCGTTGAGAAGAGCAAGTAAGGAGGGAATGCTATGTTGCGAAATGCTTTTGCTTATATCACACGTAAATGGCCCAAGTCTCTCTTGCTCTTTGCCATCATTCTCCTCATGGGGACCTTGAGCTTGATCGGACTCTCCATGAAGGGAGCGACCCAAAAAGCTTCATCGGAAAGCCTGGGATCCATCACCAATAGCTTCTCCATGCAGATCAACCGCAGGACCAATCCAGGAACCCCACGGGGAGCTGGGAATCTCAGAGGAGAAGATATCGAAAAAATCAGCCAGGTAGAGGGGATCACCTCCTCTATCAAGCGGATCAATGCCATCGCGGATATCCTAGACCACGAGATCATTGAGACCGAAGAAACTCTGCAAAATCAATCTCCAGAGCGGGCCAAGCACTTCAAGAATACCTTGATGGTGACAGGGGTCAATGACTCTTCAAAAGAAGATAAATTTGTCTCTGGAGCCTACAAACTGGTCCAAGGGGAGCATCTGACGGATAAGGATAAAAACCAAATCCTCATGCACGAAGATTTGGCGAAAAAGAATGGGCTCAAGGTGGGCGATAAGGTGCGTCTCAAGTCCAATCTCTACGATGCTGACAATGAAAAAGGGGCCAATGAAACTGTCGAAGTGACCATTAAGGGTCTGTTCTCAGGGAAGAACCAAGCTCCTCTAACTTACGCCCAAGAATTGTATGAAGATACCCTCATTTCTGACCTGGATACAGCTGCCAAGCTCTACGGCAATACTGTCCAAACAGCTACCTATGAGGACGCTACCTTCTTTGCCAAGGGGGATCAGGACCTGGATCAATTGATCGAAAAAATCAAAGCTTTAGATATCCCATGGAATTACTTTGACTTGGTTAAGAGCTCTTCCAACTACCCAGCCTTACAAAAATCCATCAGCAGCATGTTCCAAGTGGCGGACTACTTGTTTATCGGTAGCCTCATCTTTGCTAGCTTGCTTCTCACCCTTCTCCTCGTCTTGTGGCTCAATGCCCGTCGCAGAGAAGTGGGAATCTTGCTGGCTTTAGGACTCTCCAAGGTGCAGATTGCAGGGCAATTCGTGGCAGAATTGGTCATGATTTCCATCCCAGCCTTCCTCCTCTCCTATGGAGTTGCAGGACTTCTTGCCAAAGGAGTCGGAGATACGGTGCTTAAGAACGTAACCAGTGGCATTGCCAAACAAATGGCTCAAGAATCCTCTGCAGCCAACCTTGGTGGAGGAGCTGAGGCAGAAAGCTTCAGTAAGACCCTGACTGATATCCATATGGATATCCAACCGAGCCAATTGCTGGTGATTGTCTTGGTCGGTGGGCTTCTCTTGATTCTGGTATCCATCCTTTCTTCTCAATGGCTCTTGCATAAGAAACCAAAAGATCTCTTGGTGGATGTCGAATAAGAGATTGTTTCCTAAAATAGAAATAGGGTATAATAGGAGGTAGAAGAAGTTTCTTAGATAAAAGGAAAGTGTATGAAGATACTAATCGTAGAAGATGAAGTCCTGATTCGCGAAGGGATGAGCGACTATCTCATGGAATGTGGCTATGAGGTCTTTGAAGCAGGTGATGGGCAGGAGGCCCTTGGAACTCTTTTCACAGAGAGGCGCCGGATCTGGTCTTGTTGGATATCCAGCTTCCTATCCTCAATGGCTTGGAAGTGCTTAAGACCATCCGGAAGACCAGCTCAGTCCCTGTCCTCATGCTGACGGCCTTCCATGACGAGGACTATAAGTTGACGGCTTTTGGAGAGTTGGCGGATGGCTACCTGGAAACCCTTCTCCTTGTCTCTCTTGAAGGTCCGTATCGAAGCTATTTTTAAAAAGCTCCAGCCTTCCCGGGTCTTCACCTATGGAGAGGCACGGGTGGATTTTGAGAGCTACACAGCCAGCCTAGCTGGTCAAGCTATCTCCATGAATGCCAAGGAGTTGGAAATTTTGGAATACTTGCTCCAGCATGAGGGCAAGGCCCGGACCCGCTCTCAGATCCTCGATGCCGTCTGGAAGGAGACGGAGGAGATTCCTTTTGACCGGGTGATCGATGTCTATATCAAGGAACTACGAAAAAAACTAGAGCTGGACTGTATCGTAACGGTACGCAATGTCGGCTATAAATTGGAGAGACCATGACCAAACGGAGTATCTTTGCAAAGATCTTTCTGATCACCTTTGCCCTTTTCAGTAGCTTAGTCATCCTCTTACACGCTTCGGTTTACTTTATTTTCCCGTCGACCTATATCGAGTCTCAGCGCCAGACGATTTTGAAGAAATCACAGGCCCTAGCCAAGAGTTTCCAAGGCCAGGAAGAAGGGACCATTGAGTCGGTCATCGACCTTTATTCCAAAACCAATGATATCAAGGTCTCAATCAAGGGCAAGGAAAAACAAAATGCCCTAGAGGTAAAGGATGACTTGCTCCTGAACCCGGATAGCCAGAACAATTCCCTGGTCATTGAAGAGCGAAAGATCCAGACCAAAGAGGGAAAGGACTTGACCTTGCAATTCTTAGCAACTGTCGATTCCCAAAAGGAAGCGCGGGACATCAGTCTGGGCTTTCTTCCCTATAGTCTCCTCGCTTCCTTTGTTCTGTCACTCCTTGCCTCCTATCTCTATGCCCGCATGATTTCTGCTCCGATCCTTGAGATCAAGCAGATGACCAAGCGGATGAAGCGCTTGGATCGGACAGCCAGTCTTCCCATTCATTCACAGGATGAGATCGGCGTCCTCAAGCAACAGATCAACGATCTCTATCACCATCTCCTAGAGGTGATCGACAATCTAGAGCAGCAGAAACAGGAAAATCTGAAGTTGGAGCAGATGAAAGTCGAATTCCTACGGGGGGCCTCGCACGAGCTCAAGACCCCTCTGGCCAGCTTGAAGATTATCCTTGAAAATATGCGGGATAAGATCGGCCGCTACAAGGATCGGGACCACTACCTGTCGGTCTCCCTCGATATCGTCGATGAGATGAACCAGATCGTCTTAGAAATCCTGTCCCTTTCTTCTGTCCAAGAATTGGCCGGAGACAAGGAGTGGATCCAGCTGGATCAGGTCGTAGAGCAGATCCTTGACCAGTACAAGGTCTTGGTTCAATCCCGCTCGCTCACGATTGACAATCAGATCCCAGTCAAACCAGTCTATATGGACCCAGCGATTCTGAAATTGGTCCTCTCAAATGTCATCAGTAATGCCGTTAAGCATTCGGATGCCGGTGGAGAGATTCAGCTCCGTCTTGAAGAGGAAGGGACGCACTTGGCTGTTGAAATACCAGCCAGGAAATGGTAGAGACCGCTGAGATGCCAATGACCGCTAGCCAACAGAAGAAGGAAGGTGGCTTGGGACTCTTTGTGGTCCAACACTTGCTAGACCATGAAGAGCTGGCCTACCAATTTGATAAAACGGCTATGGGCTTGCGCTTCCGTATGGAACTGCCCAAAGATCCACAAGAATAAAAAGAGGCTGGGACAAAAGTCCTAGCCTCTCAATTATTTTTGGATTGTTGAGCAAGACGCAGTGGTTGAGTGGGCTCTACTACGCTGATTTCATCAGCTTTTACAGCCCTACTCAACTGTGCGGAGGTGGGACGACGAAATCGAATTCTAACGAATTACCGATTTCTGTCCCACTCTCTTGTATTTAATCAACCTTTTCTACCTTATGCAATTGGCCGTGTTTTAATTCATAAATGGTATCCACATAGGTCAGGATGGAGCGGTCATGGGTCACCATGATGGCGCTCTTGTTTTTGGATTTGACTTCTTTCTGGATCAACTGGGCGATTTCTTGTCCCCGATCCGGGTCTAGGCTAGCCGTTGGTTCATCGGCTAAAATGACCTGTGGATTTCCGATGAAGGCTCGAGCAATGGCTGCCCGTTGCTTTGCCCACCAGACATCTGATTCGGATATTGGTGGTAACAAGCTTCGATGCCAAGATCTGTCAACAAGGCTTTGACTTCCTCTTGGCATTTTTTCTTGTCCTTTTCCCCTTTTAATTTGGCCACCAGTTCTAACTGGTCACCGATTTTCATATAGGAGAGGAGCTGGTGGTCTTGAAAGATAAAGCCGAGCAATTCTAGCCGTTTTTGCGTCCACTGGCCTTGGTTGAGACCAGTCAAGTCTTGGCCTGCGATGCGAATCCACCCCTCATCCGCTGATAAAAGCAAGCCAGCGATGGCTAAAAGCGTGGACTTGCCAGATCCTGAAGGGCCCAAGATGGCGACAAATTCGTTGGGTTCGACGCTTAAATTAAGCTGATTGAGGACATGGTGCATCTGGCTGCCATCGGCGTAGGATTTTCTGATATTTTCTAATTCGATAATAGCCATCTTATTCTCCATTTCCACCAATGACTTCGATTGGATCTACTTTTTTGATTTTGACAAGGGACAAGGCCCCACACAAAATAGAGGTCAGGATAAAGCTAACCGAGATGGTGAGGTTGTCTTTCAGGGTCATAAAGGAAGGGACGCTATTGGGTAAAAATGGCGCCATCATGGTTGCCAAGCCAAGCCCCAATAGCACTCCGATGAGGGAGATGATGGTGAGCTGGGATAGTTGGACATAGGTAATCTGGCTCATGGACATGCCAATGGCCTTCAAGACGCCGAACTGTTTCAACTTCTGCAAGGTGAGGATATAGAAGAAAACCCCAAGGATAGCTGAAGAAGCGAGTAAGAGCACCCACGTGATCATCCGTAGCGTCAGGTTTTGAGCCTTGTAGCCAGGGATTTTATCGATTACTTGCTTCTTATCCGCCACCATCAAGTTGCTGGTTAGATCGCTAGAAGTAATGCTTTTTTTGGTCACAAGGGTTTGGGCTTGCCATTGATAGCTTGGATCTGTTTTTGCCGCATGCCTGTGTAGGTATCCGAGCTGATGAAACCAATCTCGCTATAGCCGTATTTGGCATTTTTCGCGAAGGCCACGACGTTGAGTTTTTGCTTAGAGGTTTTATCGATCACTTGATCGCCGACTTGGATCCCTTCATCCTCTTTGAAAGAACTGTCCAAAATGACCTCGTTTTTCTTTAAGTCGGAGATCTTGAGGTCGGTATCTTCTATGATTGGATTGAGGATTTCTTCTTCGTTGTGATCGGTCGCGAAGTAGGTGATATCCAGAGTATTGGAATCCTCTGATTTTGAGACGGTTGCTCGCTGGATGGACAAGCCCGAATAGTCCATCCCCTCTATCTTTTGGACCTCATCTAAATCCTTCACCTTAATAGTTGAAAAGGGGGATAATCCCTTCTGAATCCGTCGAAAGGATGTAGTGCAGCGACCCATAGTTATCGATTTGGGCCGATACCGACCGGCCCAGTCCATTTGTCAGACCGGACAAGAATACCACCATAAACATGAGGATGGTAATGAGGAGTTCAATCAGGATAAACTTCTTGGGTTGGTATTTAATTTCATTCCATGCGATTTTCATATTCGTTCTCCTTTTAGCACGGAGGTGCTCGAGTAGCTCGGCACCTAAACATACTCTACCATCATACCACAAGTGGGGGGATAATAGGAGGCTGGTGTTTGGTAAAGTATAAAGGAATCAAAAATTATTGAATGATAAATAATGAAATTATATTTTTCTAAAAAAAGAAACGTTTTCCGGAAAGTTAAGAGTTTGCTCTGATGAATATTCAAGACTTAATTTAAGATTTTTTAAAATTTTGTTATTTTTTTCAAATTACTGGTTTTAGGGATTTCGCAATCGATAAATAAACAATTGATAGATGAGTCACATTGTATTTGACATTAAATGGACATTGGCAATGTTTTGGAAGAAAATAAGTAGAGGAGTAAGTGACTCTGTTGTTATAAGAAAAATGTGAGGATTCTTTTAGTTTGTCCTTAAATTTAGCTCTCCTTATAGCCACACATCATTTGATTTAGAGAAATAAACATGCTACAATGAAAGCGTATACAAAAATATAAGGAGGACATGAAAATGAAAAAAACAACTAAGTTTTTGCTAGGTGGAGTATTAGGAATATTGCTTTTAATTCCAGTATCTCAAGCTAAGGCTGATTGGCATCAAGATAATGTTGGTTGGTGGTATTCACTAAATAATGGTTCTTATTATAAAAACACAGAAGCTAAAATAAACGGGAAGTGGTATAAATTTGATGACAGAGGTTATATGATGACCGGCTGGCAGCTAATATGGGAGCGTAATGATAGTAGGTGGGGGATAATAAAAAACTGGTCTTATTTTGATCCAGTAAATGGTGATCAAAAGATTGGCTGGCAAAATATAGATGGAAAGTGGTATTACCTTACTAGAGATGGGGCACTTATGGGTAAACAATATATAGATGGAAAACATTATTATTTTGACCCAGTTAATGCTGATATGAAAACTGGTTGGATTTCCAAACAAGAGAATTCAGATACAAATTGGTATTATTATGACCCCGTAAGTGGAGCATTAGTAAAGGGTTGGCAAAATATAGACGGTAAATGGTATTACTTTCAACATAGTGCGTTAAAAGGTTCCCAGAATTTAGATGGAAAAAATTATTATTTCGACCCGGTTAACTGCGATATGCAAACGGGTTGGGTAACCAGAGAAAAGGCCTCTGCTACAAGAAAATATTATTACGACCTAGAAAGTGGGGAACAGCTATCAGGTTGGCAAGACATAGATGGGAAAAGGTATTACTTTGGTGAGTATGGGGCATCCAGTGGTCGTATATATATAGAAGGAAAACAATATTATTTTGATTCAGATACTTGTGAATTGAAAATAGGATGGTTAGAGTTAGGTAAATATAAATATTATGCAGATCCAAATGATGGTGGTGCATTTGCATCAAATAAAACTTTAATAATAGACGGTGTTTCATACACATTCGATTATGGAGGTACTCTTATTAACAATGTACCTTAATTGATCAGCACCTTGAAAGTTAGATTTTTTTCTAACTGTCAAGGTGTTTTTAACTATGATGATAAAGAATTTTTATAATATAACCAGAGTGAGTTATTAGGTAGTTAATAAGCTTCATTTATAATCATTGATAAAGTCAGTTGCTAAAAATTTAATAATAGAGCAGGTTATTTCTTTAATTACTTTTTAGATAATATCTTATATAATTTTATCTAAAAGTGGATACTGATAGCCTTTTAAAAGGATAAATAAAAAGAGAGTGCTTTTATAATTGAATTCGTTGACAGCGACCTCTCTATATCCATACATCATTTGATTTAGAGAAATAAACATGTTACAATGAAAGCGTATACAAAAATATAAGGAGGAAATAAAAATGAAAAAAGCAACTAAGTTTTTGCTAGGTATTGTATTAGGTATATTACTTTTAACTCCAGTATCTCAAGTAAAGGCTGATTGGCATCGAGATAATGTTGGTTGGTGGTATCAAACATATTATGGTTCCTATTATAAAGATACAGAAGCTCAGATTAACGGGAAGTGGTATAAATTTGATGAAAGAGGTTATATGATGACCGGCTGGTATCTACGTGAGGGTAGGTATGTTAATGGGGATATATACAAAAACTGGTCTTATTTTGATCCAGTGAATGGGGATAAAAAACTTGGATGGCAAAACATAGATGGGAAATGGTATTACCTTACGACAGATGGGGCACGTATGGGTGAACAAAATTTAGATGGAAAACTTTATTATTTTGATCCAGTTAATGGTGATATGAAAACTGGTTGGATATCTAATCCAGGATATACTGGTACGGAATGGAATTATTACGACCCTGTAAGTGGAGAAAAAGCTACCGGTTGGAGAAATATAGATGGGAAATGGTATTACTTTCTCCATCATGCGTTAAAAGGTTTCCAAAAGATAGGTGATAAAAGTTATTATTTCGATCCAGTTAATTCCGATATGAAAACGGGCTGGATATCTAAACAAGGACAGCGTGGTCTAGAGTGGTATTATTACGACCCAGAAAGTGGAGCACAAGTGTCAGGTTGGCAAACTATAGATGGGAAAACGTATTGCTTTGACGAATTTGGTAAGGCATTTGCTGGTCAGGTTACGTTTCAAGATGGAAAAACTTATTATTTTGACCCAGCTAATTGTGATTTAAAGACGGGGTGGCTAGAATTAAATGGAAGAAAATATTATGCGGATCCTAACGATGGTGGTGCATTTGCATCAAATAAAACGTTAGTTATTGATGGTGTTTCTTATACATTTGGTATTGATGGTTCTGTTATCAATAATGAGCCTTAATTGATTAAAACCTCAAAAGTTGGATATTTCTAACTTTTGGGGTGTTTTTAATTATGATAATAACGAACCACCCTCGCTGTGGTTTGTTCTATACTAGACATACATCGAAGCGGAGCTAGAAAAGACGTGAGGAGAGGAGGATATCTGTGATAAAAAAGGGATTGATCTTTCTATTGTTAGGAATGACTGTGTTAGTAGCTTGGCATCTCTTTGTTCCGGATGAACAACCAGCTCCAAATTTTTCATCTAAAAATAAAATTGAATTGCTGGCAAGAATACTTGATCGTCGTAATGCCAATACCATTAGAGAAGCTGGCTATGGGATTCCTTCAGACGCGGAGATCAGACGTGTGGGTGGCATAGACCAACTGGAAATGGATGGTACGAGTTCCTAGTCCAGATGACAATAAAATCTTGATTACCTCTTCAACGATCATTGAGGGTGAAAAAATAGATGTAGCCTTTTCATTAGATAAAGAGTGGGTATTACTACATGCTAGTTATTTCCATACGGAGAAAGATGGGACCACTAACCGAGTTGGAGTCAGTGATTCTCAGCAAACAGAGCTCCTAGAAAAAGTGCAAACAGAATTAAATCGCTTTGTAAAAAAATGGAGCAAGAGTTAAAGCCGTAACTAGTTATGGATATCTTAAAAAGAATGAAGTTCCGTAGTTTTTGGGTAGAAGGAGCTTTCAAAATAGATCAAAAAAACCACCCTCGGGGGGATT
>BNJU01002159.1_pt1 | contig 10887 bp, 18 predicted proteins | sample 8539281 | NCBI WGS metagenome assembly BNJU01 (sample SAMD00202456, study PRJDB9452) | human saliva metagenome | isolation source: human saliva | place: Japan
GTTTTAACAGCACTTTCGGTTATTATAAAAGGTTAAAAATCAATCAAAATTGATTGGTTCTCATCAAAAATCCCACCAGAAATATTCTGATGGGATTTTTATATTAAATTTTATTCTTCTATTATTTGATGCTTTACGAGCTTTCTTAAGACCTGGTTGGAAACATTTCTATTTGAATAAGTTTCAAGATGGGCTTAAAATCAATGTTTTTCCCACATTTACAGAAAAACTGAATTTCATCTAATTTGAATCAATTTCAGAATAAATTCAAACAGGATAATCATCATCATGTTGCCAATAAGTTCGATAGTATTCCATTATTGGTCCCCCGTCTGATTTTTTTATCATTAAAAAAAGTTGTAATGTTTTTTTCAAAATCATTTTTTTGAAATTTCTATTACGGTAATTTCCTCACTATCGTTGATAGATTCTAAATCTTCATCGGTAGGAAATTCACCCAACTCAAAGGGAATATTAGCATCATAATAACTAATTTTTCCATCTAAAAAAATTTCTAGTTTTTCTAATCTCATACCCCTGATTATCAACTTCCGAAAATATCCATGTTGCATATTCGAGAGATGACTGCTCCCAATAAGTTCTATAATATTTCATTAGCTTTCTCTAATTTTTCACCATAATTTACAATACGATTTGTTATATCAAGAGAAGATTCATTAGGAACAAGGTACACTCCTTCTCTTCCTTTTATAACATTTAAACCATTTGTATCAATTTCAAGATAATGAGAAGTTTGCTTGTATTTCCATGGTGTAGCATAAAACTCTCGAGATAATTGACCGTTACTTTTAGAACCTGGAGCAATATCCGTAAAATATTGACCATTACCATAACGAGCATCTTTAGGATTATTCGCTTTTAACGATGGATTTAGAGTTCCTGTATCTAATATTCCAGTCAACCCTTTCTCGGACGTATAATGATATAAAGTAGATGGTTTATCAACAATATCTGGCTTATCCGCAGACATTTGGAGATTCTCTACTGTCATTGGTAGACGTCCACCTGTAGGCTTCGTCGTCACCACATCATCCTTAGGAGCCTTCTTATGCCTTATTTTTAGTATGTTTACACACGTACTTAATGTTTCCTATATTAAAAATTTAAAAAGTGCTCTTCCAGAAAAAAATCATGTTCTGATAGTTTGATTCTTTCCACAGTAACATCCCTAGAAATGATATTGAACTTGACTAATCCTTCTAAAACTATCCTGGTTTGAAAAAAACTGCCATCGTAATATTCAAGAGATATCTCTTGACAGGTATACAAGTGATTTTGTGTAAAATCTTTTTACTTTAAATTTTTGCGATTTTGTGCATCTGTCTCATAATTCAGTGATGCACAAGCAAGGAAACTGACTTTCCAACATTCCTCTAAATCTACTTTATTCTCGTTATAACTTTCTATGTATATATGGACTTCATCACCAAAAATATAATATTTGTAAATCTAGAATCCGACAATCCCAATAGTCAGTCTGATTTATCTTATCCTGCTTCTCCCTTATTTCAAAGTGTTTCATTAATATTACCTCAATTTCTGATGTTATTGGTCATTAATCCAAGGAACATGTGCTTCCGAACTACGATAATCAACTATTTTCCCATTTATATCTAAAGAATTTTGGGCACCATCATAAAAAAATGCATATGAGGATAATTTGTTTTAGAATCTGGTGGATCAATTCGAATTATCGGTTTAGGATTTACATTGTCATAAATAGTACAAAACCATTATTATTTTTTAACTCCCATCCCTTTGGCAAAGCTCTCTGGATACTCTCTAAGCTCATATTAGAAATTTGTCTCGGTGATAAATTATCAAGTGTTGACAATGGTTGCAAGGTTCCACTATATTGTTGTGGTCCATATGGCCTTAACGGTTTTAGAGGTCCATTATATGGTTTGGGGGGCCGTAAGGTGAACCTGTACCATTCAAATTTAATTTTTTTCCCACTTTCCGATCCCCACTTCATACCATTACCAGTCGGAACACTAGAACTGTATTTAGCAACCTGTCTTCCTGCAAGCGCACATGTTACATTTTTGAATCGGTGCAATCCACGGCACATATGGAGCGATAGCTTTTCTATATCACTCGCTGGTGTCCCATCTATCTGACGATTTCATCCACAACATTATCTACAGTCGCAATTTCTATAAAATTTTTAGGCTATAGTGAAATTATCGTAGGAATCTATCCAAAACTCTAGAAAATTTTATTTTTTTAACCAAAGTAAAAAAATAAATCTTTACAAAAATCAATCTCCTCTTGAGTTAAATCTCCGTTTTTCTTTTATCTAAACTATAGAGTACACCTCTCACAGTATTAACAGACTCTGCTTGCTCTAACATTTGTAAACGTATTTCAGGATTATCAATGTATTTAATAATAATATTACATAATTTTTTTCTTTAACATCATTATAATTCATATTAGTCACCTATAATATCTACTTTTTTTAATGTACTCATAAATTAGCCCTTCGTCACTTATCAATCTCTCTCAACCGCTCCTGTCCCATCTTCAACATCTCTTTTTCCACCTTGTTCCATTTTTCCGAAGAGGCATTCTTGTAGAACTTCTGCTGCTGAGATTTGATCTACTTCCGAATCATAAACACACGATTGATCTCTTTGATAAATTTGAATTTGATTAAAAATTTTGTCATTTTCTAACTCTCGTAAGTTATCAACTAAATGTTCTACAATTCCATCATGGTGCTCTTTGGGAGTCGCTCTCGCTTGACTAGGGTCTAAAGCATGGAGCTCCTCATAACGTATCAAAGTACTGAGATAGGACAATTCTGGCTTAGTCGCAATCAGTGCAAGTGAGACTTGATATCCTCTAGTTGCCAATAATTGTGCCGTTTTTCTAGGAACTTCTGTTGTTCTCAAGGTACCCTCGATTAACAAATGATAACCTTTCTTACTCAACTCATCTACAAGATATTCAACCATTTGGCCCGCAAATACTTTGGTATACTCCACACTATCTTTTCCATACTTTTCCTGTAAGCCAAGGTAGTTCGGATGAAAAGAGCGATAACTATCTCCATCAATGATAATGATATTGCCTTGAAATTCCCTTTGTTTAATACGATGAATCGTTGTCTTACCAGCACCACTCTGTCCACCGAGCAAAATAGCCTTAGGCTGAGATGAGGTTGTTTTTCCACGAGTTAAAGAACGAACGAGTCGTTTGGATGCTCGTTCAAAATCATCTTGACTAAATTCTTCTAGTTTCATTAAGCCACCACTAGATGACTAGCTTGTTCTAGCATACGTTCAATGCCATCCAAATAGCCATTAAATCGCTCTATATCCTCAAAAGTTGCAACAAGATAAATCCTCGTATTAATCAAATCAGAAAGATCATCGCTCATTAGAACCCAAGGATTAGAAGTATCGTCATATGCAATTCCTTGTTCATCTTGAAAACGATAAAGTTGCGCTAAGATATTCGCTCCTCGTTCCTTTATCAATTCTATTTTTTTAATGTTAACTGATAATCTTCAACTGGTGTGAGCATTTTTTCCTCCCCTACGATATCGATATAGGAAACATTAAATTTTTTGCAGATACGATCGATTAATTCTGTCGAAACTCGACTTGTCCCATTTTCATAACGACTCAGACTATTTCTAGAGATACCAACAATCTTTGCAAACTCAGGCTGGGTTAATTTATGTGTTTTACGTAACGTTTTTATATTTTCTCCAATCATGTAACTCCTCCTTTTATTTATTTCTATTATAGCACAAAAATAAAAAAACGCACCAAAAATGGTGCGTCTTTATCTGTTGCATTGTTGCTAAACCAATCATCTAATACAATGGCTTTTATCAAATAATCTATCTTATCTATTTTAAAGACAAATTTACCACAAAAACACACTGAAATACTCGTCCCAGTGTGTTTATTTTTATTTTAGGATAACTTCATCAAAAAAACACCTAATAAAAAGCCAATATAGCTCTACTTCAGGTGTTTTGTTTTTTTATTAATTTATCTTACTGTTCTTTTGATTTTCTGTTTCCTAGGGCTAATCCAAGTCCAGCGAACAATAGACCAAGTCCCATGAGACTTTGATTTCTTGTATCATTGCTTCCTGTTTCAGGAAGTTTAGCCGGTTCTGGTTTGTAAGCAGTAGGTGCTGGTTTAGGAGTTTCTTTCTGCTCCAAAACTGGCACTGTTGTACGACGTTCCAAGTAGAATTGGTAGCTGTCTTTCGTTACCTTGTATTGACGGCCTTCACCGACTGTTTCCACAATCCATGAAGTCGCATCCTTAGTTAAAGAGTCAGCCAAGTTACGATCAATATCCATTAAACGTCCCTCAGACACAAAATCTTTAAAGTTTCGTTGATTATACAAGGTTGTCGCTACGATTCTATCAATACCAGCTTTTTTCAGAGTTGTTAATGCCTCAGCGATAGATGGAATTGACGGATCTTCTTTCATCCTAGCATCTGTTAACAACACCACAAACTTTTTATTTTTTGGTGACTTAGACCAGTCGTAAGTAGAAACAATCTTTGTGAGAGCAGGAGTTGCTGTTTCAGGAGAATCTCCCCCATGTGCAATCTTAATTTTTTCTAAAGCTTTTTCGAGTTCAACTGGATCTGTTGTAAAATAAGTCTCACCAAATTTCGTTAGAATTGTATCTTCGTCAGTTTTTCCTAATCGACGTCCGTATACTTCATCACTATATGTGGCTAATCCAAAACGTGCCGCTACTCCATCTTTGGCAAGATTTCTTGCAAACTCATTGACATTTTTACGAACAGTATTAATCGTTGAAGACATAGATCCTGAACGGTCAACAACAAAAACAATATCTGCTTCTCCTGCTTTTTTAACAGTTGGTGGTGTTTTAGTTATTTCCACAGTTGTTGTCTTGTCTACTCGTTCATACTGAGTATAAGAATTTCCATCTTTATCCTTAGCTGCTACAGTATTCTCTTTTGTCGTAGTTACAGGTTCTGGAATTTTTTCCACTTTTTCTGGAGCAATTTCAGTTTTAGTTACCTCAGCTACAGAGGTTTCAATATGGACTTTCTGATTGCCTTCTTGACTTTCTTTTACTTCGACAGCAGATTCTTTCTTTTGAGACATCAATCAAATCCCCAGCTTTTGCTTCAGTTTCTTTGACAGTAGGTCTTGATTTTTTTCAGTTGCAATTTCTGCTTTAGCCTCCTCAATAGGCGATTTGACTTCTTCGACTACTTTTTGGTGCCTCAGTTACCTTAGTAATTTCACTTGACGAAACTTTACTAGTTTCATCAGCCGAAACTTGTCCAAGTTGTGCAAAAAGCAAAGAGGATAGCCACAGATGCCAATCCAACTTTCATTTTTACGAAACGAAAAACGCTCTTGCTTAAACATTCCTTTTGCCATAATGACTCTTTTTCTTTAACAGATTTAATATTTTTTAAAATCTGTTTTTCAGAATAACATAAATCACTATAATTTACAAGCGTTTACTGGAGAGACTTTGTAACTAAAAAAATAGTATCAACATTTAAAGATAATTTTTGTTTCAAGTTTCAAAAGCATCATTTCTATAATTCTTGTCTTATTGAAAATTTTAAAAAAACAGTAAAACCACTTGGTTCTACTGTCTGATGTTTAAAAAGTTTGACGTTTAGCTTTACGCTCTGCACGTCCACGGGTACGACTTTCAGCACGCTTGGTTTTTACGGCGTTTTTTCATCGACAGCCCACTGGATTTTTCTTCTTATAGCCCTGGTTTGACTTTTTCTTTTTTTCTTTTAACCAGCCCAATCATTTCGATATCCAGTTTTTTTCCTGCTTCTTCTCACGATTGGCACGACGATCGCGGTCATAAGTGTCCTGGAATTCTCCGTCTTTAACCACCTTAGGTACAAACTTAATTCCTAATTTCTCCAACTCACGAATATCAGAGTCATCGCTTGGCTGATAAAGGGTAATGGCTGTACCTGGTAAACCATTACGTCCAGTTCGTCCAACACGGTGAACAAAGAAGGACAAGTCTTGTGGAATAGCATCGTTGATAACGTGGCTGACACCTTCGATGTCAATCCCACGCGCAGCTAAGTCAGTCGCAACGATGTACTCAAAATCAAGGTTCTTCACCTGATTCATGATACGTTTGCGTTCACGAGGAGCAATATCTCCATGAATCTTAGCTACTTTTAAGCCTTGAGCTGTTAGGTAGCTGTGCAATTCATCCGCCCGAGTCTTTTGTATTGACAAAAATCATTGCTAAGTATGGCTGCATGACTTGAGTTAACTCATAAATCTGAGCGTTCTTGTCTCTACCCTTGGTCGAAATCAACCAGTTGTCAATGGTATCAGAGATAACGGTTTTAGTCTTGATTTTTTTCCATGACAGGATTTGACAAGTATTTTTCAAGAATGGTTGCAATTTTTGAGGAATAGTCGCTGAGAAGACCATAAATTGCAAGTCCTTAGGAAGACTTCCTGCAATCTTATCAACTGTTTCCAAGAATCCCATATCCAAGGTCATGTCGGCTTCATCGACTACAAAGGTCTTAGCCTTATGAATAGCCAAATCACCCGATTTTACCAAGTCATAGATACGCCCAGGAGTTCCAATAACGATATGTGGCTGGTTGCTGGCAAGTTTTTCAATCTGACGGGCCTTGTCTGTTCCACCAACGTAATTCACAACACGAATCTCAACATCTGAATGTCCTGCAATCTGACGAGCCGCTTGATAAATCTGAGTCGCTAATTCACGACTTGGAGCTGTGATAACTGCCTGCACGCTATCGCTCTTCATCCAACTGTTGGAAAATGGGAAGCAAGAAGGTATGAGTCTTCCCTGAACCTGTTTTTGATTCACCAACCAAGTCACGACCTGCCAGGACAATAGGAATCAACTTTTCCTGCACCTCGGTAGGAGTCGTAAATTTCAACTCCTCCAAGGCTTTTTTTCTATATTTTTTTAAATTTAAATTGTGTAAATGACATAATTTCCTCGATTCTATCTATCTACTCATTATACCATAATTTAGTCTATTACAGGGGATGGATTTCCGTCAAGAATAAAACCATGAACATTTTAACAACCAAGCATACATAAGAAACACTCCTAGTTACGATGAACAAGGAGTGTTATAGGATCAATTAAGCTTCCATTCGTCTCTCAGCCAATCACAAAAATAGTGATAACGTTCCTTAAGAGCTTCATGATGCCCATAAGCATCAAATGTGCAATAAGTCGAAGGCACTTTCTCTGAAATCAAATCATGAATGTCTCTTGCAAAAATAGGAGCCTTAGACAGACGATTGGAATGATTGGCCCCTTCTGTCTGACCATTTTGCAGATAAATCAGGCTTTGGCTCTGTATCAAGTCATGTTCCCCACAATATTCTGTAAAATCAGGATACCAGAAGGAACCACAGATAGAAAAGATACAGGTCGCAGGAAGATAACTACTATAGAGACTATAGACAGCAGCAAGACCACCCAGTGAATAGCCACCATAAGCAATCCTGCTTTCATCTATCAAGTAGTCTTTTTTTAGAGTTGTTAGAATTCCTTGAAAGAACTTTTTGATGGTATTGGTCTACCTTCCCACCAAAATCTGGAGCCCCTTCTTTTAAAAGCTCTAGCCTGCCAGGGTGTGAAGTCATTCAAACGATTTTCTGGAATCAAACCCACCAAAATCACAGATTGAGATAGGTCTGATAAGTAGTCCAGTTCTCCATCGTTTAAGAGCACAACTGGGTAGGATTGTTTAGAGTCATAGTTTGAAGGAAGACTGACCTTAACTCGAATCCCTTCCCAGTTAAACTCCTTATTTCTTGATAAAGTCATTGATTTTTTCAAGGGAATCAATCACTGCTGGACCGTAGTCCATCAACTCATCGTAAGAGATGGTCATGATTTTTTGATTCTTGATTGCTGGGACATTTTCCAAAACAGCATTTGCCTTCATCAAATCCACTGCTTTTTCATCTAACTTTTGATTACGATCGCTGGTTACATAGATAATTAACTCTGGATCCATAGATACTAGATTTTCCAAGGTCAAGCCAGATGTTCCTGTTGCGACATTTGTATAACCAAGTTGGTTAAGCAAACTTTCTTGAAGGGCTGACTTGTAGGCACCAAAGGTTTCGTCATTGTAAGCAACCATAATCAAAAGCTTTTTTTCTTTTTCACCCTGTGTTTCTGGATTGGCTTTTTAACCGCATCGATTTTAGCTTGCAATTGTTCTGCGTATTGATTGGCCTTGTCTTGGGCATTAAAAATTGTTCTAGATTCTTCACATCTTCTACGATATTTCCCAAATCTTGTTGAACATTTGAAAGTGAAGCCTTTTGCGTATAAACAGGAATTTTGTTTTCATTCCAAGCGCTAATCGTTCCCATTGACTTTTCAGAGAACATCATATTTCGTCCCATCAAGGCATCAGGTTCATAAGAAAGAACTGTTTCTTGTGAGACAGATTTTTTTATCACCAATGTGAGGGATGGCTTCAATGGCATCCTTGTATTTACCAGTTACAGCATTATCAGGATTGAGCATACCAGCAATTTTATCCTTGAAACCGAGTTCAAGTAGGATTTCAGTTGTTGAAAGGTTGTTGGTAATAACCTTTTCAGGTGCCTTTTCAAAGACTTGTTCGACTTCATTTCCTTTAGCATCATAAGTTTTGATAGTTACAGGATAGCTGGTTTCTGTATTAGCTTTTTGACTAGCTTCTGTTGTAGCTGGTGCCGTTGCTGTTTCTTTAGATGCGTTACCACAAGCTGCCAAAGATAAGGTAGCTACTGTTACGAGCAAAATACTGAGTGATTTTTTCATGTTAATTTCCTTTAAATCTTATAAATAGTGAATCATGGCTTGCTGGTCTTCCGTCCAAATAACCTCACTTTGGACACCATAGACAGCCTGCAAAGACTCCGGTGTGATGGTCTCTTTTGGAGTACCTTTGTAAACAATCTCCCCCTCTTTCATCAGATAGAGATAGTCTGAATAGCGACAAGCCAGCTGAACATCATGCAAGACAGCTAGCACATTGATCTGAAGATTTTTGACAATGGTTAACAAGTCCAGCTGATACTTGATATCCAAGTGATTAGTTGGCTCGTCCAAGAGCAAGAGTGAAGGTTCTTGAGCTAAGGCTCGTGCTAACAGAACCTCGCGCTTCTCTCCACCTGACAGTGAAGAGTAAAGTCGATTTCTCTTTTCAAACATGTCGACCTTAATCAGAGCATCCTCAACCAAAGCAAAGTCTTTTTTCTTTTTCCTTTTTGTAAAAAGAGAGATGGGGCGTTCTACCCAGCATAACAATTTCCTCAACCGTACAATCAAACTGGAGTTGATTGAACTGCGTAATGACTGCCATCTGTTTTGCCGTTTCCTTGACGCTCATTTGTTCTATCGGTTTCCCATTTAGGGAAATCAAACCTTGATTCGGTTTTTTTCCTGACGATAGAGGAGTTTCAGTAGGCTAGTTTTTCCCACTTCCATTGGGTCCCAAAATAGTATGAAATTGGTTGCCCTCAAGTTTAAGTGAAACTCCTTTGAGAATCTTTTTCTCCGATTCCAAAGTGAATATCCTGGCACATTAAGTCCATATCAGACTCTCACCTCCCTTCGTCTACTTGCAACCATGTAGATAAAGAAAGGTCACCTACTAGGGCCGTGAAAATTCCAATCGGTAGTTCAGCATTTTGTATCAAAACGCGAGCAAAGACATCCGCCCAGACGACAAAGAGGGCTCCTAGTAAGGTTGCAATTGGAAAAAGCCTTCTATAATTTGTACCAACCAAACTTCGGGACAAATGTGGTGTAATCAAACCGACAAAACCGATGATCCCACAAGTCGAAACTAGGACTGCTGTCATTACAGCTACAATCGTCACATAGAGATACCAATAAAGACGCAAGGGAATTCCCAAAGTCAAAGCCGCCTCATCTCCCATCATCATGGCATTGAAAACACGATATTGTGTAGAGAAAAATTAAAAAGCGATTCCCACGATTATAGTTGGCAAGGTTAAGTGAGCCCATGAGATCCCCGCTAAAGAACCCATGGTCCAAAACTTGATGGTCATAACGCTATCAGCATTGGCACCGATTGAGATAATAAAGTTTGAAAAAGCCAAAAAGAGAGCATTAACTACCGTCCCTGATAAAATGAGACTGGAAGTTGTCATCCTACCTTGCATGGATGCAATGAGAAGGACTGCAACTGTCGCCAAAATCGCACCAATGAAAGAACCAAGTCCAATCATGACTTTAAAACCAAGAATTATACTCAAAGTCGCACCAAAAGTTGCACCGGCAGAAATACCTAACACATATGGCTCTGCAATTGATTATTGACCGTTGACTGCATAACGCTACCACACATGGAAAGGCCTGCACCAACTATCAAACCAAGAAAAACCCGGGGTAACCTCATATTCCAAACAATAGCAAGTGTAGATTTTGAAATGTCTCCTATATCCAACGGAGCTCCCATCTTACTCAATATAATCCGATAGGTATCACTTAAACTAATTTGAACAGAACCCATAGAAACAGCAAAAATAGAGAAACTCCCAATGCTACAAGCAAAAAGCTAGCAGAAAAAAATATCGCAGGTTTTGATGGCTTCCAGAAAAATTTGGAAAGCATGAAACCCTCCCTTAATCAAATATTAAAAAAATTTAGACAATTTTTCATAATTAGTATACCACATTTCTAAATCAGGGACAAGACTAGAAAAAAATGCACACAAAAAGCCATCTGAAGTCAGAGAGCTTATTTGAGCTCGAGCTAAAATCCTAGTGAAAAAGATAAACTCCTTGTGTTCATTGAACACTGTGTCCTTTCCCTATTTTCATACGGATTTTTAACG
>BNJU01002116.1_pt1 | contig 10859 bp, 19 predicted proteins | sample 8539281 | NCBI WGS metagenome assembly BNJU01 (sample SAMD00202456, study PRJDB9452) | human saliva metagenome | isolation source: human saliva | place: Japan
TTTAAACAAAGTATAAATTTCTAATTATCTTTTTATATTTTTCTTAAATGCTCGTAAAGCCTTATTCTATGTGCTTGAGTATTTTTTTACTGTAGGAAGATACTTCACGTTTCTTTTGCATATTTCCTCATGTCTTAGCTGTCAGAAGTGGTAAATAAGTAGTAAATTCATTTGTACTACTAAGCAACAAGACGCTCCTGTTGCTTCTCTTTATTCAAGCGTTTTCATTTCTGCCATTGCAGAATCGAATGTTGCATGTGCGTAATAGTTCAGCGTCATGGCTATATTAGCATGTCCCATAATGTACTGTAATGCCTTTTGGATTCATTCCTGCATTTGCATAGTTGGTACAGAATGTATGTCGCAAACTATGTGGAGTGATGTGTGCACTTTATCCTCGTTATACTTATTGTATTTCTTAACAAGACCTTTCATCATGCCGTTGTAATCACTTGCCACTTTTTGGATAGTTCTTTCTATTAAGAAAGAGGAAATCACTATATCCATCAATCTCAACACGCTTATCATTCTTTCGATTCGCTAACACTCGCTTAAATGCTTGATAGGCTTCTTCAACCATAGGAACTTGACGTTCGCCACTTTTTGGTCTTTTGGTGTTTCAATGTAGTACCCAATTTCAGTATCTCTCAATAGCTGATGGTCTATATTGACAAGACGATTCTCAAAAATCTAAATCTGGAAGTGTCAAACCACCAAACTCTGAAATACGAAGACCTGTTTTTTTAAGAGTATCAGAATTTCATCATAATTTTTTTGCTGTAGGTTTTATCAGCTTTTTGCAAAGGCTAACAGTTTTTTTCTTCCTGTTCTTCTGTTAGTACGGTCTTAGGGACAGTATCATCATCAAGAACTGCTTTCAGTTGAAAGTCAAATGGATTCTTCCGAACACAATCATCTTGTATAGCAATATAGAATGAAGCCTTTTAAAGAACGTTTGTAGTTATTGATGGTTTGATAAGCATAACCATTTTTCACTCATTCTAATAGCCCATTCTTTAGCGTCTGATGGCTTTAATACTGTCAATACTTCTTACACCTAACTTGTCTTTCTTCAAAATATCCATAAGATATTTGCGTCCAGTTTCAGTGTTTTTTTCTAACCTTTGGTCTTTGAGCGTTCTGTTTTTGCGTAAAGCTGGCAGAGTGTCATTTTCTTTCCTACAACATCAATACCATCATGAATGTCTTTCTGTAACTCTGCGATTTTTTCTCTAAGTGAGATACAATCACGCTTTCCTGCTGGTACTCGGTCTGTAGCCACAAGTTTCCACGAGTAAACAAATTGCGGTTCTCCAAATGAATCTATATATTTGTATAAGTATCTTCCGTCTTTTCGTTGGCTCTTCCAGTCTTTAAGATTCGACCTTTATTGTCACGTCTTTTTTTCTGACATGGCATTTGCTCCTTTTCCTTTATGGAAAGAGCCTTGATACGACTTAATACTATTTTTATCATATACAAGACCCTTTGGCGACGCTAGATTGCGTCCAATGTATCTATAATTTTTTTCAAATTGTTTTTCGTTTAATCTGAATACGATTGCCATTCATAATCAGCCAGTTTGCATTTTTATTTTCTTCTGCCAAACGACGCAGCTTGTTTTCGCCAATACGAAAATATTTTGACGCTTCTTCAATAGTTAGGGTATAACGCTCCCAAATCGGAATGTCAGTCTGCTTCATAAAATCCTCCTTTCCAAATCACTTATGGATTTCATAAAAGTTGTTTTACAAGCAATCGAACAGCTTTAGCAAAGCTCACGGGAGTTCCACCCCTGCATGGTTCTCATGTAGCCATACTCATTGCCTGCGACGCTTTTAACGCTCGGACTATTGACTGTATGGGAGTATCATTATCACGATAAGAAAGTCGTCGCTGGCAATCCTGCTAAAGATTGTTTTTCGGAACACTAACTGAAACGCTCGCTATCTTTAGAAGATAGGTCATGGCGGTTAGCTCCGTTTGCTCTTTTCTTATCGAAACGTATTCAATTACTTTTATTCAGTTTTCAAAGAACAATGGCTCGTTAGCCTATCAAAACACATTGAAAGCTCAATATGCTTTGATGGAATAACAAACCTCCCTGTTCGGGAAGCGTGGAATAGTATGGCACGCTTCCACGAAAAGAGAGAGGTTTATTACTTAATTTCAAATGACAGAATCTTTGTAATCAGTCTGGTTTCCATTCTTCCACGTAAGACTTCATCAACGACCATACTTTGATTGCCATATTCATCTTTCATAAGTCGTAGGGAACGTTTCGTTATGTACCCTCTGTAATGATGTAGAATCTGGTTAATCGCTTCTGTATCGCCATCTGTTGCCTTTACAATGAGAGGAAAGGGAATCATAGGATATTGTGTTTTCATTCTTCAAATTCCTCCATAAACTTTTTGATTAAGGCTAGTCCACTGGTTCTATGCCGATAGACAGTAGAACGGTTCAATTTCAACAGGTCTGCAATTTCTGAATCGCTCATGTCCATAAAGTAAAACAGCAGTAGAATTTCACGTTTCTTGTCTGGCAACTCACGTAATGCTTCACTCAATAAATCATTTTCAACACCAACTGATATTCCATTGAGTGTAAAAATCTGAAAGTCAGTTGAATAGTTATCTGTTGTCGCAAACTGGCTAACAAGATAATCGCCAACATCAGAAAAGGACACTTCACGCTTTGCGATCCTTGAAAGATAAAGCAGATAATTCTTTCGCTCGTCTTCCATAGCACGTTTACAGATATAGTCAAACTGATTTTTCTATTGTGGTCTGAAAAAAGATGGTTTTCATGTTTCTCACCCCTTTCTGTCTAGGAAAGGAAGTGAGCCTTGTTTGTTTATCTCCTTTCACTCTAGTCCCAATGTGAAAGGGGGATTTGTTGCATTACTGATGAATAAACTTTGTAAAAAAGTTCTGAATAACCAAAAAAGCATACAAACAGATTGATTTCTCTGTTTACATGCTTCTATTTATTTCTATCTATATGATTTATAAAACCACATTGGTGGACGTACTTATCATGTGCAGATAGACGACTTTTTGATAAATACCAATGTAGGGAAACTTGATTGTATGTGATATACTTCATGGCGACTTTGACCTCCAACAAAACCGCCATTTGGAGTAAGATACAATATTTTAACAGCATAAATAGCACTACCATATAACGGTATTGGCGTTTAGTAGTGCTTTTTGATTAAATATGAACCTATAAACTATATAACATGTTTTTTTCTATACCTGTTTTCTAATTCAGTAGGAACAATAAAATGTATAGAGGTGGTCTACTATGCGTAAAAAGAAGATAAATATGATTTTTAGAGCCTTTGGTTTAGCCATTAAAGAAGCTTTCGATTGAAACGAGGTTTAACTCGTGAACAAGTGGGAGCATTGATTGAAAATTGACCCACGGTACTTAACTAATATTGAAAAATAAAGGGCAACACCCTCAGCATACAAGTTCTTACCTTTAAGACCTTTCTTTTTACGAGAAAAAGAAACAAAAACCTGCCCTCTGCCACCTCAGCAAAGGGGGTTTTGTCTCGTGCTCGTTTAAAAATCAGCAGGGACAGGTAGTATTTTTGAGAAGATCACTCAAAAATCTCCACCCTAAACCCTTGCTAATTTTTATTTTGTCCGTTTTGTCTAGCTTACCGAAAGCCAGACTCAGCAAGAATAAAATTTTTATTGTCTTTTCGGTTTCTAGTGTAACGGACAAAACCACTCAAAATAAAAAGATACAAGAGAGGTCTCTCGTATCTTTTTATTCAGCAATCGCGCCCCTTTTAATGGAACAAAAAGATTTGAATTCCTGTTATAAAAAGGATCAATTTTGAACTCTCTCCCAAAAGTTGATCCTTAACGATTTAGAAATCCTTTGAGAATGTTTATATATCATTCAAGGTAACCAGCCAACTAATGACAATGATTCCTGAAAAAAAGTAATAACAAATTACTATACAGATAAGTTGACTGATCAACTTCCATAGGTAACAACCTTTGATCAAGTAAGGGTATGGATAATAAACCACCTACAATTGCAATACCTGTTCCCTCTGATAAAAAGCTGGTAAAGTTAAGCAAACTCATTCCAGCACCAGCTTCCTGCTGTTTCAAGCTACTGAAACAATTGTTGATATAACTGTTTTGGTGAACGAAAGCCCACCTAAAACAAATACGATTATAATTGTCATGAACCATGATGTTGTTTCTAAAGAAAGGAAGCAGTTAAAAAGCTAACAGAAAGAAATGTAACTCCGATGTTTAACACGTATAAAGGACCTCTTCTATCAACAAGTATCCCACCAATGTAGCCGAAAATAATGACACTCATTGTTCCAGGGAAAATAATTACACTTCCGATTTCGGCAGTACTTAGCTGGTGAACATCTTTCATCATATAAGGAACCATAGAGACAAACCCTGCTACTGTTCCAAATATAATTCCCCCACAAAGAACTCCAATCATAAAAGGTATATTTTTCCCTAATCCGGGATCAACAAAAGGATCTGTTACTTTCCTGATATGTTTTACAAATATCAGGAATGACAGCACGCTAACGATAAGAAAAGAAATGCTATATGATGTTGTAAACAACATAAAAAATTCAATGCCTACAGACATTAGTATAATTCCTTTGATATCAAAATGACCTTTTATCCTTACTTCTTTCTTTTAATAATTTCATAGAAACGGAACAGTGATAATTGTTATCATAGGAATGAGTAGAAGATAGGACCAATGAATATAATGGGCTATCATTCCACCAATCGCTGGACCGACTCCTTCTCCCATAGCTACTATCGAGTCAATAAGACCAAATGCTTTACCCTATTTTCCTTTGGAATATAGCGCGCAACTTCTAACCATTACGAGTGCTGGAAATGCAGCTGCACCAGCCCCTTGAATAAAAACGAGCCATAATAAGTAAGGAAAAGAAAGAATGGCCAACAAACCCAATTACCGACCCGAAACAATTTATTATAATTCCAAATAGGAGTAACCTTTTGATGCCTAATTGATCAGATAGCTTTCCATATACAGCTGTTCCAATGGAAAAGGTTAACATAAAGGCTGTGTTCACCCAGTTTGTACTCGCAGGTGGTTTATTAAAAATCATTTGCAATATCAGGTAATGAGACGTTCAAAAACCATTTCATTTAATACGCTAAAAAGATAAAATGCAAAAGCCAAATTAAAATTTGGTTGTATTGAACCCTGTTACATTCATTACACTTCATAATTAATTCTCTAAACTTGATTAAAACATTTTACCACATATAAACTAAGTTTTAAATTCAGTATTTCTTTTAGCCAGCGGTATCAACGAAGCAAGAAACATCATAAAATACACTAAGTTATTTTTATTGAACATATATCGTACTTTATCTATCCGACTATTTGGACGACGGGGCTGGCAAACAGGTTCACCGGTAGTAACATGGTACCCTTTTAACTCTGTTAAACAAACACTACGTCCATTTGTAAAGAAAGTTAAATCACTACGATATTCTTGAATACACCGAGCAGAGGATTTCTCCACTAAGAATGACCTCATTATTTTTTTCAATTGAGTGTCTACGATGTTCGCACAATATTTAGGAGCATCGGTGTATGCTCGTGAAAGATATTCCTGTGGCGCATAAATTTTAAAACTAAGATATGGCTCTAACAATTCTGTTCCAGCTTTTTTTAAGACTTGTTCCAATACAATAGGAGCAAGCATCCGAAAATCTGCTGGGGTACTAACAGGGCTATAGTATAAGCCATACTTAAAACAGATTTTACAGTCCGTCACATTCCAACCATACAATCCTTGTTCACAGCCATAGCGTATCCCTCCATAACTGCAGTTTTGAAATGATTGATTTAAGTATCCAGAGAAACCGAGCTCTCATACTGCATTCCACTTCCCAACGGAAGCGGTGATACAGATAAACCAATGGAAGCCCAGAAAGGATTCGGTGGAACTTCGATGTGAATGGTATACTCTGCTTTTTTTAACGGTCTTTCCATATAAATGACTGTAGGCTCTTTTATTTCTATCTCCACATGATACTTTTCTTGCAGCAGAGCACTAAGTCACTTCCATTTGTACTTTCCCTAAGAAAGAAAGTATGATTTCATGTCGTCAGAATCCACATAATATCGCAGAAGCGGGTCACTGTCGGAGATTTCTAAAAGTGCATCAAGTAACATTTCCCTTTGTTGAGGTTTGCTCGGTTCAACAGTCGTTTGCAGCAGAGGAGGGATTTTTCAATTCTCTCTCTCTGTGGCAATAGCTTTGTATCTCCAAGAACACTATTTAACTTCAAAAACTCATTCTGCAAAATAACAATTTCCCCGGAATAAGCCTTATCGATTTTACATAATTCACCATTTATTGAGTATACATTTCTGTAATTTTTTTATTTTTTTCCTTTTTCCGATATTCTAACCGAATCTCGCAAATGCAGTACGCCACTATAAAGACGTATATATGCAAGACGCTGTCTTTTTTTCCGAATACTCAATTTTGAAAACTTTTCCGCAAAGTTCAGACTGACCTCGATGTGTTGATGAATAAAAATTTATTCGTAATCACTTCTATAAGGTTATCAATCCCTATATTGTTTTTGCACTTCCATGATAAACAGGGAACAGAGAACAATTCTGAAATCTTATGCTTTCCTCTTGTTCGAGTTCCAATGCTTCTAATGATTTACCGGACATATATTTCTCTAAAAGGTCATCGTTTCCCTCTATTACCGTATCCCATTGTTCAGATTCGGTAAAGTTCATCACACACATATTAGGATACAGTTCTACCTTCTGTTTGATTACAATTTCGGCAGAAAGTTTCTCTTTAATATCCTGATAAACCGTTGATAAATCAATTCCATTTTGGTCAATCTTATTGATAAAAAGATTGTGGGAATCCCCATTTTCCTAAGTGCATGAAATAATATACGAGTTTGTGCTTGTACGCCATCTTTTGCAGAAATCAGTAGAATTGCCCCATCTAAAACTGATAATGAACGATATACTTCTGCTAAGAAATCCATATGTCCTGGCGTGTCTATGATGTTCACCTTCGTATTTTCCCACTGAAAAGAGGTTATTCCTGTCTGAATTGTAATTCCTCTCTGACGTTCTAAAAGCGTATTATCCGTCCTCGTTGTACCTTTGTCCACGCTTCCTAATTCTGTAATCGCTCCACTGTTATATAATAAGCTTTCTGTTAAGGTAGTTTTTCCCGCATCAACATGAGCTAAAACTCCAATATTAATAATTTTTCATGTGATTTTTCCTCCATTCAAAAAACCCAAAAGGGCATAAAAAAATCCCAGTGATAAATACTTTTATCACTGGGATTTTTATCTATAACTCATAGGTATACAAAGCATACAGATATTCTCTGGATACTTTAGAATCACATGATAAAGGTATTCTTAAACTGGGTACAAAAAAACTAAGCCCTCCTAAAAAGGACATCTAATTATTTGTTTCCCGCTATCAAATTGACAGTTTATTTAAGAATACCTTGCCGCATATTTATTAACTCCTTTTAAATAGATACTTAAATAATAGCACGTAAGAGCATATTTGTAAAGGAATCTCCAATTTTTTTATCAAAAGAGTACGTGATTACAAAATAGCTGTAATAATGTACCAATATTTGTTATTTCTACAATCTTCCAATTACTCCCGTTCTTTTCAAGTACCAAATCAAATTGAGATACCTGCGTTGCTTTGGTCTGCTTGTCTTGATATTTCCCCAGAGTGATTTCCACTTGTATCTGTATTAAGCCATTTTTAAGGCGATAATAGATTTTAGGGAAGTAGGTTATCTTTTCTTTGGTACGACTGGGGGAATCCTTGAAGAAGCCATCTGTTTTGACCTGTTCTGATTCATACCACTTATTTTCAAGAACCATCTTCGCCAGCTTTTGACGGTGGTAGAGTTGTTTAATCGTATCATAGCGATACCGTTTGAATAGAAACGCCACCAGCAAGCAGACAAGAATTGCGACACTGAAACTGATACTTAAATACGGAATGTCAATCTTATCTGCTTGTGATAGGTTAAAGTCCTGCCAGTTGACCTGCTGGATTGTCTTCACATGAAACAGTCCGACAACAAGCAGTAAAATAGGCAGTAAGGACGCTACTGTAAAATGAAAGACTAAATCTTTGTCACTCGGACGAATCCTTTTACCACGAAAGACACGCTGTTTCATGTTTGATTTTTCTCCTTTCTCTCAATGGAAGATACGTGGCTATTTGTCCGTAGCAGGTTCTTTCTTAGGTGGCTGTTGATTTCTAAAGGAATTAGAATCCTTTGTCAGCACAATATCGTCTGCCTTGATGTACCAGTCAACATCTGCTCCTTGAAAGGTAGCAGTAGCGACAGTATCCGCAATGGGATTGATAAGTTCCACCCGTGCGTTATATTCAAACTCTTTCAAAGGCACGCTGGCAGGAATACTTACTTGAATCATGCGTCCTTGCCCTTTGGATTTTAAGTCATAGGTACGTTCTTTGATTTCCTCTGAAACCGTACCGTCTTCATTTTGGATTCTCACTTCACGACGTAGAGCAGAGAATTTTAATTCTCCAAAAGTCGTGTCTTTATCTAATACGATACCATTTGCTAATCTCATCATTTTTCCTCTCTTTCTTTATTCTTTTACCATGTCGTCAGCATGTAAAAGGTAATTTGTAAAACCACGAGTGCCGATTTTATAGCCCTCGGCGGTAATACGTGGATTGACTAACTTAACACGTTCCTCAAAGCCGAAATGTTTTTCGCCAGCTTCAGCAGGAAGTACGACCACAATATCATCTGCTCTTTGAACGTCTGAATAGAGATTATAGCTTCGAGATAAGACGGTTAGATGTCCGTTGATTCTTCGCTGTACGACTTTATCCTCGCCAGCAAATTCTAAATTGCCGAATGTTTTTTCCATCTTGGGAATCACAAATTTAAGTTCCATATTTTTACCTATCCTTTCTTTTTTATGGTTGAATGAATCTCGTTTGTTTGATGGTCTTTCACGGTGGGGAGCGACCTTTATTCTCTTGTTTTTCTATTTTCGTAGTATCACGTCCTTTCAAATCGGGTAAAAAAATAGACACCTCATTTTTGAAGTGTCCACCTTTTGCCTATTCAATTTTTATTGGAAGTATCTTTGTTTCTTCACTTTTCAAGGGTAAATCGTCGTATCAAAGCTCATTCATAAGTAGTAAATTAGTAGTAAATTGATTGGTTTCGACCTTGATAAAGTGTGATAAGTCCAGTGTTTATACGGATAACTAGATTTTTCATACTATTTTTCCTTTAAAAAAATAAATACTAATAAATCAAAGTATAAAACTTATATCTATTTTCTTGCATTTAGTATAGAAAAAGCTACAATTAATGTATTAATTATAAAACAAAATTAATCTTAGTATCATTTATGAAAGAAGGATATAAAGTTGAGAAAATATTTAGGGGAAAAATATAATAAGTTTTCGTTAAGAAAATTGACTGTTGGAGCTTTGTTCGATGACAATAGGATCTTTTTCTTAGTGTCGACTGTTCAACCTGAAGATTATATAGTGAAGGCTGCAGATAATGCAATTGTTCACTATAAATATGTAGGAGAAAACAATCTTACTGATAAAGAAAAAGGAATTAATAAAAAGAAGTACCAAGTGTTGTAAGTAGCAAAAGACGAGACTTATTATTTAGTATTTAAACCGACTAAAACAACACAACTAAACAAATTACCAAATACCGGTTTAAATTATGGAGTAGGAAGTATGCTTCTAGGAGGTATGCTAGGTCTTTTAGTAGTTGTTGTAGCAAAAGGTAAAAATAAATCTGCAAAATACTATCAATATTGTTAGTAACTAGTATGGGGCAACTACCTAGAGTTACCTGTTAGAGCTATGGAAGACTTACAATTATCAGTCTATAACATGGATTATAACTTTCAAAAGTTGGTGATAAGTTGCCAGAAATTTCATCAATTCCTGGATATAGTTTTGTTGGATTTATAAAAATGAAGCTGAAACTAAAAATGTAAAAGAAGATTTTTAAAGAAAATACTTCTTCACAACAACAGAATATAAAACAACCACAATTAAAAGAAAATACAAATACAAATATACTAGATAAAAAAACAGGAAAAATAAAATAACACCAGATAATACAGGTAAAAGAGAAGATAAAAAGTATTAAAAGATACTAATAAAAAGAGGATAAAAAGTTTTAGGAGTTAATACTGTGAATCCTCAAGACGAGGTATTAGCTGGAACACTGACTAGACCTGAATTACTATACTCAGATAAAAAAATAGAAACACCATTACATTATAGTAAAACTATAGAATATAATGCAGAACTCACCTGAAGGAACAACAAGAGTAAAACAACATGGAAAAAGCAGGAAGAAAACTGAAGTTATAAGGGTGTTTACCGTAGAGGGAAAGAAGTTTCTAAAGAGTTAATTTCTACAAACATTGTAGATCCTGTTTTCAGAAATAATTGAAAAAGGAACCAAAAAAAGCAGTAAGTAATGTTGTTACTAGAGGTGAAAAGTTAGTAAAACCTGCAGTAGAAGTTAAGCCAGAGTACACAGGAGTACAAGCTGAAGCGATAGTCGAACCAGCAACAGCAGAAGCACCAGTACCGGATGAATACAGATCAAGCAGACAAAAGGCAGCTGGAAGGACAGGAGCTGAGGCAGGAACATGGGTGGTTGAAAATGGGTATGACTGGACTGAGGACTGTCGGAAGGATGGATAACAGTTTAGTCCATGGACAGTAGTGATCAGTTGGTTAATATGGATTCATCTACGGTTGCTTGATTG
>BNJU01004486.1_pt1 | contig 10841 bp, 11 predicted proteins | sample 8539281 | NCBI WGS metagenome assembly BNJU01 (sample SAMD00202456, study PRJDB9452) | human saliva metagenome | isolation source: human saliva | place: Japan
GGCTCTTCGCATTTGAGGGTGTAGGGGTATTGGGTGGAGTTGGGCGTGTCGTGGTTGTGTAGGGGTCGAGGTCTTTCGATGATGGAGATTCCTACACCATCCATCCGAAAGACCTCGACATGCCCAATACTACCTTTGATCGCCCTGACCTGAGCACGTTCACGCACCTGGATGACCTGGGCCTGGAAGTAACTGGCCAGCGCATTGAGTCAGACCATGCAGTGTTGGCTTGCCGCATCGTTGGTGAGGACCGGTGGTGCCGCCGCTGCGGGTGCCAGGGCGAGGCACGTGACACGGTGATCAGGTGCTTGGCGCACGAACCTTACGGGTGGCGTCCCACGATCTTGCATGTGAGCGTGCGCCGCTACCGGTGCCCAGAGTGCGCTCACGTGTGGCGCCAGGACATGAGCCAAGCGGCCGATCCGCGCGCCAAGCTCTCACGGGCGGCGGTGCGCTGGGCGCTCACTGGGCTGGTCGTCCACCATTTGACGGTGGCGCGCATCGCCCAGGCCCTGGGCGTGTCCTGGAATACCGCTAACACCGCTGTCCTGGCCGAAGGCCAGCGCGCGCTCATCAACGATCCAACCCGGTTTGAAGGCGTGCGTGTCATTGGCGTGGATGAACACGTGTGGCGCCACACCCCCCTACGGCGACAAATATGTCACCGTCGTCTTGGACTTGACGCCCATCCGCGACCGCCGCGGTCCCTCCCGACTCTTGGATATGGTCTCGGGCCGCTCCAAAAAGGTCTTCAAAACCTGGCTGGCCTCCCAGCCCGACACATGGCGCGAGCGCATCGAGATCGTCGCAATGGATGGATTCACCGGGTTCAAGAGCGCCGCCGCCGAAGAACTCCCCGACGCAAGGGCAGTCATGGACCCCTTCCACGTCGTGCACCTGGCCGGCAACGCCTTGGATGAATGCCGCAGACGCATTCAGCAAGAACTCCACCATCGGCGCGGGCGGGCCACAGATCCCCTCTACAAGGCCCGCAGGATGCTGCACACCAGATCCTGCCTACTCACCGCGCGTCAGCAGCACCAGATACTCGACCTGTTTTCCAGCGACGAGCACGTCGCACTCGAGGTCACCTGGAGCGTCTACCAGAACATCATCGACGCCTACCGCTCATCCAACGCGCGTGGGGGAAAGACTTTAATGCACGAGGAAATCGCTCGCCTCAACTCCACAGGCATGCCCTCCTCCCTCACCGAGCTCACCACCTTGGGCAGGACACTCAAACGCCGAGCCACAGACATCCTGGCCTACTTCGACCATCCCCACACCAGCAACGGCCCCACCGAAGCCATCAACGGCCGCCTCGAACACCTACGCGGATCCGCACTCGGGCTTGCGAAACCTCAGCCACTACATCACTCGAGCGCTCCTCGAAACCGGAGGATTCAAACCCCAACTACACCCCCAATTATGAAGAGCCGGTAAACGGAGCACCCTTTGGATCTCTACGACCCAGTGCTACCATTCTACTAACCGCGTCGGGCTTGGACCGGCGCACTCTACTACGGGGACCCTTGCCGTTACGGCAAGGGTCCCTTGGTATTCCAAGAATGCTCTGCGCTTCAGCACCACAGACCGACCCACAGCTCTCACCACAAGCAAGCGACCGGGCCACGCCCCCGCGCGACCTGGCCACAGCCTCGTTCAGAAATAATTAAACATTAAACCTGAAGTCGACGACATTTCCTCGCCCCCATCCTGAACCCCAAAGCCCCTCCTCAGCGAGCCCACAACACGCCCGAAGTAGGACAGAAGCCTACGTGGCGGACTCTAGGGACGACTACAACCACCGCAGAACCAAAAATAAACACGCATACCTTCGCAACCGCACACCAGGCGATAGGAGCGTAACAATATAAGCACCACCTTTGTTGTCCCACTTGCGTTCAACAAGCTCCGATCCGAAAGGCACCATGATGTCACACCACCAGAAACGCTCACCTAGCACCATGAAACTGATGGCCCCTAAACACCTACTTGGTTCAGGACCAAACAGGGAATGGCTCGACATGTCTGACCATCTTGTCCACTTCACAGCCAAAGAACAAACATTCAAGCAAATCCTCTTATCAGGAACACTCAAATGCAGTGGCCCCTTTGGCTTTCATCACTATCGAAATGAACAGATCGCTCTTGACAAACACCGCTCTGTCTGCTTCAGTGAAGCACCCTTGGACCAACTAGATCGACTTGCACGCAAGAAAGGTTACTACGGCATCGGCTTTTCAAAAAGTACACTAAGAAAGAAGGGCGCGACAAGAGTTTGGTACATAGACGACAATTCAACACAAGCCACAGCAATACATAATCTTGCAACACTTGCATCTAGGGAGAGCGACAGTTCAGCTCCAATATGGGAGCTAACCCCTTTCATAGACCCCGTCATACCTGGCCACTTCGCGTGGGACCACGAACGAGAATGGCGCATACAAGGCGATCTCGAATTTCGCCTGGACGAAATTTCGTTTCTAATCACCCCCAGCTCTCTCACTGAACTTCCTAAAATAGAGGGGATATCCAACAATTACCAGGAACTCGAGCTTACGATAGCAGCATTTCCGCCACAGTTAGAGGAAGTTCTATATGAGATGATAGATAGCTTCTACAGCAAATTCTGCGACCCGATTCACGTTCTACCAACTGACCATGGCGAATACGTCGAAACAGATAAAATATGGTCCACCGAAGAAGCACTTGAAGATCTATTTCCGAGCATTAGTCAGACGATATTTGAAGAACTCACCAGCTTCCTGAACTCGGAGAGCTTTTCCTGGGTGAAGAAAGAAGGCGAATAAGTAGCTCTTTCTAGGCTCTAGTGATGGTTGCGACGGATCTTGGTGAAGGAGTTCGTTGTGGCTGCTGTTGGTCGCGTTTTTCATGGTGGGCTTAGGCTGATGTTGTTAACACTTCGTTAAGCGGGTGTGTATGCCTGCGGCCAGTGAGGTGCCTGTTATGGGAACTCGTCGTCGTTTGACGCCGGAGTTTCGTCGTGATGTTGCGGGTCTGGTGTTGGATACGGGCTCAATGATCGCGTCTGTGGCCCGTGATTGAGGGCTGGGTGAATCGGTGGTGGGTCGGTGGGTCACACTCGAGCGCGAGAGGCGCCAGGCCGCCCAGCAGGGGCGCCCTGATCCACGCGAGATGGAAGCTGAGATCACTGCGCCCAGTCGGCGGGTGCACGAGCTGGAGAAGGAGAGGGAGTTTTTGGGAAAAGCCAGCGCCTTCTTCGCGTCTCGGCACCAAAACACCAGCGCTTTGAACTGATGGACGCGCCCAAGGTTTCTTGGCTCTTCATAATTGAGGGTGTAGTTGGGGTCTGAATCCTCCTGTTTCGAGGAGGCAGCGGGTGATGTAGTTGGTGAGGTTTCGCAAGCCCGAGTGCGGATCCGTGTAGGTGTTCGGGATGTCCATTGATGGCTTCGGTGGGGCCGCCTGTGGTGTGGGGATGATCAAAGTAGGCCAGGATGTCCCTGGATCGGCGTTTGAGTGTTCTTCCCAGTGTGATGATCTCTGTGAGGGAGCTAGGCACGCCCGCGTCGCTGAGACGGTCTATTTCGGCTTGCATGAGGGCCTTACCGCGGATTTTATTGGGATCGCGGTAGGCGTCGATAATGTTCTGGTAGACGCTCCAGGTGACTTCGAGGGCGATGTGGCAATCGCTGGCGAATAGGTCGAGGATCCGGTGTTGTTGGCGTGGGGTGAGCAGGCAGGATCTGGTGTGGAGCATACGGCGGGCCTTGTAGAGGGGGTCTGTGCTCCGGCCGCGCCGATGGTGGAGTTCTTGCCCGGTGCGCCTGCGACACTCATCGAGAGCATCACCGGCGAGGTGTACGACGTGGAAGGGGTCCATAACCGCAGTTGCGTCTGGGAGCTCTTCAGCGGCTGCGCTTGTGAACCCGGTGAATCCATCCATCGCTACGACCTCGATGTTCTCACGCCATGTGTGAGGCTGGGAGGCCAGCCAGGTCTGGAAGATCTTTTTGGAGCGCCCTGGGATCATATCCAGGAGCCGGGAGGGGCCGCGACGATCTCGTATGGGAGTCAAATCCAAGATGACAGTGACGATTCTTGTCTCCGTAGGGGGTGTGGCGCCACACGTGTTCATCCACGCCGATGACGCCCACCCCCACAGAAACGATCAGGATCACCTGTGAGTATGCGCTGGCCTTCGCCTAAGATCGTGGTATTGGCAGTGTTCCATGACACGGCCAAGACATCGGCGATGCGTGCCACCGTCAGATGGTGAACCACCAGGCCCACCAGCGCCCAGCGCACCGCTGCGCGCGAAAGCTTCGCGCGCGGATCGGCCGCTGCGCTCATGTTTTGACGCCACACGTGAGCACACGTCCGGCAGCGGTAGCGGCGTACACTCACGTGCAAGATGGTGGGACGCCACCCGTAGGGTACGTGAGCCAAGCGCCTGATCACCGTGTCACGTACGACGCCCTTGCCCCCACACTGTCGGCACCACCGATCCTCACCCACCACCTTGCAGGCCAAGACGGTCCGACCGCCTCCTACACGCTGACCCATCACTTCCAGCCCTAAGTCATCCAGGCTCATCAAGGCGCTCAGGTCAGAGCGATCAAAGGTAGCATTAGACATGTCGAGGTCTTTCAGATGGAAGGTGTAGGAACCCCCATCATCGGAAGACCTCGACCCCTACCCGGCCACAACACGCCGAACCCCGCACGCCACCCCCACACCCTCAATTATGAAGAGCCGTATTACTCGAACTGCTTTCAGCCGTCGTCCCCGTCACGGGTCCCCCAGCCAACCCTCGCGGCGGCAGACTCCAGTCTCTCTCCCCGTGCTCTTTCCAGAGATCGGAGCGTTTCGTTCTGATCCACTCGAATCCCTGACGCGCATCACTCGCTTCACTGCCCCAATCGAGCTCCACGTTTGGTATCGAATCGATTGCGAAAGCGAGACTCTCAACCATCCGCTTCCCTAAATGTTCATCAGTGTCAACTACCCATCCGACCACCCTGACGAGCCAGGCGACCATTGCAATGATTCGTTCATTTGCACCTTCACGTTCCCATGTTTCAAACGAGTGTAGAACGTGCCAGTGAAACAGGCATGCAAGAGACTGAGAAACTGCAATCCTAAACTCGCGTACTTCATCAGGATGTAGACGAGAATCCCCGCGCCTCATCTCCACGTCTCGGACAGCGAGAAGCGTACCCGTTAGAACATTCAGTCTGAGACCACCAGGGGCCCGACAATCAATGCTCTCAACCTTGTAGAGTAGAGAACTCGCAAGCCCAGGAAGGCGTTCAACCAAATTCCGATAGAAGTGGTGGTCTGGTCTTTGCTTCTCTGCGGTCGGTCCTGTTACAAGCGCAACGATCCGCGAGATTTCAATCTTCGCCCTCTGTTGCGTCGCACACTCAATAAAGTCGAGCAAGCCGGGATACGGGATGTATCGCTGCACATTTTCCGTATAGCGCCGCTCAAACCCGTCAACATAATCACTCACGACGGCATCAGTAAGGTCATCCTGCACCCTGACTCCGGTGGACGTTCCGGGAAGCGCGATAACTGGATTAGTGCGGAGTCGAGCGAGAAGGAATTCCCGATCCTCCCTCTCATACTCAGGAAACTCGCGAATCTCCCTCCACAGAATTCCCAGATACGTGGCATCAGAGGAACGAGTTATGCTCTCCAGCAGCGCATCGCGCCGTTGGCGTCGCATAATCTTATCTTGACGCTCAAGGATTATGGTCTGTTGTTCAACTAGCAGGCTGTCACGCTTTGCTTGCTTCCGGCCCAACCACCATAACGTAATGGGAATGAGCACAGTAAACAAGGGAAACGAAGTTCATGAGAAGCGTCGGGTCTTCCCGTGACCACTTATCCCAAAAAGCAATCCACCAACCGCCCATGTTTTCCCTCAGACATTGAACCTGAACTCCACTAAGTTGTTACGCCTAACGAAACTACCCACAGACCACCCCATCCAGAGGAATTCACAGACGGCTTACGAAGAGGTAGAACGGATACTCGTAGTGCTGATGGGTACGTCGATGCGATCCCGTGCCACGACGATGCCATCTTTGACGATGTAGCACTCCACAAGGTGTTCCCCTCGGAAGTCCGACCGTTCGTCCCGCACACCGGATGCTGTAGAGTCAACAATCTGGCCGCGGACGCAGTTGCGTCGTTCCGCCTCCGGACCACGGTTGAGGACCTTCCACTTCAGTGTGTATGGCTGTGGAACCGAGCATGTGACCACCTTGAAGCGCAACTTCTTATCGGCTTTCAGCAGCGTCCCAGTACGCAGCATCTCCCGAAGTTTCATCGGTCGCCAACCATCCTGGGTCACGTCGCAATCGATCGAGACAGTTTCCGATATCTCAACCGGGTAGCGGTCCTCGACAAACTCCTCACTTTTCTTGAATGACCGCGCATCGTTCCAGTTCTTCGCTCGCGGGACGAATGTACCGAACACTTCGCGCCAGGTGTCATTCGCCAAGGAGGTGTCCTCGGCTTTCATGGCCTTAACACAGCGGTTGTAGGCCCTCTCCGCCTTGGGTTGGAACTTGTCCTTCACGTAGACACGCTGACGGCTGCCAAGAGCCAAGTAGTAGTCCTTCTCCGGCTCATTCTTGAGGAACTCGAAGAAGTCGCGTGCCATCCGATCAAACGAGCCGCTACCCACTGCGTCGAACTCATGCGTCTGCTCGAAGAAGCGGTAGACCAGCGTGTCGATGAGGAGTCCACCCATGGCCACCCCGGTGGCATTCTTCCATGCGCGTGCCATCCGCGCGAGGTAACGCATGTTAGCGGAGGTGCGGTCGACGCTCTCACGGATAGCTTGAATCTCGTCGCGGGGCTTAGTGGTCTTCCAGCTCGCGGACTTTGTATCAGGATAGGAGAAGCTGCCGTCTGTATTCTCGAACGCTGGTTGGACATCGAATTTGAAGGCATTGGCCGCAAACTGCACGCGAACTACGCACTGATCGACCCGGATATCTGTTTTCGGGTACCGAGCCTTCAGATCGTCGCGGACTCGTTTGAGCATGCGACGAGGTCCACTGTCTCCTGCGTAGTCCTTACGAATACCTGCCGGCAGAATGTAGATCATGTCGAGGTCAGAGACACCCTTGATCGCCGTGTGCCGACCGAATGATCCGACCATCATGTTGTAGCCGCTATAGCCATCCTTCGACCGGAAGTCTTTGTTGAGCACTTTGGCGATCTCGTCACGTCGGTTGGCGATCACGGAGGCTGTGTCGCCCAGCTTGAGAGCGCTCAGCAGCCCATCGAACATCTCTGCCGTTTTCATAGCTGCCCCTCCTCCCCACCAAGACGGAGCGCTTCGGGGAGGAAAAGGTCGATTTCACGAGTCGTGAACGTCATCTCTTCGTTGTTCTTCAGCCCGTCCTGCGCACGTGTATAGGCTTTGCCTGAGGTGCGCGGAGCTGCAGAGTAGACATCTCGCGCAAGGCTCTGCAGTTCGTCGCGGCGCTTCCGCGCGTCCATGTCTGATATCTGACCCGACATCATGTCGGCAATCAGAGAGATGTATGACTCACGAACATCCCAGAGATTCGAAGCTACGTCACGATGGGCTGCTGAGGTTTCATCGAACTTGAAAGTCTTCACACCAAGGCTCATCCAGCTAACCAGAAGCGCACAGAAGGAAGTTACGAGGCTGGTCAAAGTTGAGTTGCCGAACAGACCGAGAACGAGAGTCAGGAATGTTCCTGAGCTGACTGCGGACAGAGCAACCAAAATTCCCCGCTGCCACTGATACCTCGAGAAGCTGATGTCTGCTTGCTTCTCATGGATCTTATGGCTATAGACCACCCGACCGAACGACTCCCGAACTTGCGCAAGAAGCCTTTGATCGCACGCAGGACCATGTGAAGCATGATTCATCAAGGTACCCCCTACTCAGAGTTCACACTCACCTTAGCGTTCGCGATCTCCTCACTCACTTTCCCACCAGACGTTAGTCCAGAACGGAACTCCACAACGTCACCGTCGTGCATCACATAGTCCTTGCCTTCCATGCGGACCTTGCCAGCGGCCTTCGCGGCAGCCATGGAGCCGGCTTCGACCAGGTCGTCGTAGGAGACGACCTCGGCCTTGATGAAGCCCTTTTCGAAGTCCGTGTGGATGACGCCGGCGGCCTTGGGGGCGGTGTCGCCCTTGTGGATCGTCCAGGCGCGCGCTTCCTTCTCACCGGCGGTGAGGTAGGTCTGCAGGCCGAGGGTGTCGAAGCCGACGCGGGCCAGCTTGTCCAGGCCGGACTCGTCCTGGCCGGATTCGGCGAGCATCTCGCGGGCGTCCTCGTCGTCCAGTTCGACCAGCTCGGCCTCGAACTGGGCGTCCAGGAAGATGGCCTCGGCGGGGGCGACGAGGGAACGCAGTTCGTCCTTCATCTCCTCGTTGTCCATCTCGGCGGCGTCCATGTTGAACACGAAGATGAAGGGCTTGGAGGTCATGAGCTGGAAGGAACGCAGCGCGTCCTGGTCCAGCTTGGCACCCTCAGGGCCGGACAGCAGCTCGCCGCGCTCCAGCAGCTCCAACGCCTGACGCGCGGTCTCGAGGACAATCGGCTCGGTCTTCTTGCCGCGCACCTCCTTTCGAGGCGAGGGATCTGCTTCTCGATCGTCTGCATGTCGGCGAGGATCAGCTCGGTCTTAATGGTCTCGATGTCCGAGGCCGGGTCCACCTTGCCGTCGACATGCACGACGTCGGGGTCGGAGAATGCGCGTGTGACCTGGCAGATCGCGTCGGCCTCGCGGATGTTCGCGAGGAACTGGTTGCCCAGGCCCTCACCTTCGGAGGCGCCGCGCACGATGCCGGCGATGTCCACGAAGGACACGGTGGCGGGCAGGATGCGCTGGGAGCCGAAGATCTCCGCGAGCTTGTTCAGGCGCGGGTCGGGCAGGGGCACGACGCCGACGTTGGGCTCGATGGTCGCGAAGGGGTAGTTCGCGGCGAGCACGGTCGCGCGGGTCAGGGCGTTGAACAGGGTGGACTTGCCGACGTTGGGCAGTCCGGCGATACCGATAGTAAGAGACACGCTCCCATCCTATCGGAGCAGGCCGGGCGGCGTGGCGCTCACGCGCCACGTCACGCCGACGCGCGGGGCGCTCGGCTCACTGCGCGAATTCGACGGGCGCCAGCTGTAAGAAGTCACCGAAGGTGATCGTCACATCATCAGACTTCCTGACCCTCACGCCGCGCTCACCGAGCGCATAGAGCCTCGAATAGACAGCATCGCCCTCAGTCTCGCCGAAGCGCGCGGCACCGAACATCTGCGTCATCGTCTGACATAGCTGCCAGGCGGCAGCCGCCCCCGCGCGCGGCTCAACGCGCGTGCGAGCGGGAGTCGGCGAAATGGTGAGCACCCACTCTCCCCACGACGCCTTCTCCTGCGCGATCCAGCCGTCGCCGACCAAGGAGACATCGCGGCCGTCAAACTGCCCCGCAACGCCCCCATTGGCGACAAGAACGTCACGCACGGGCACGACCCTCGCCCACTGGTCCACGATGCCGCACACCTGACCGAAGGCCAGGCCGGTGCGCATAGGAACGGTCTCCACCTCGTCACGGGAACCCGCGGACGGCTCCGGGGACGCAACCTGGGCGGCGAGGTCCCGCAGCTGCGCGAACGTGAGGGCGGGCCGACGATTCTCCTGAGAATCGGGCGCGTACCCCTGCTCGTTCTCCTCCTCGAACCAGTCGAACTCCTCGATCTCCTCGGGGCTCTCCGAACCGTTCGGGCTCAGGGGCGTGACTGCAAGACCACCGGAAGCCAGCATAGGCACGTCGCGCAGGCGCGCGCCGCCCGCCAGCCCGGCGAGCACCCTCCCGAAGCCGAGGGGGAAGCCCGGGGGAAGAAGAACCGTCTGCCCGGTCGCGTCGCTGGCCAGCTCCACGCCGTCGGCGCTCACCGACGCGGTGAGAACACCGAGGCCAGAGACGCGCAGATCCCACTGGTAGCGGATCTGCGGGCGCCACTGCGGCGGCATCATGCCCAGCCCGTCGACCAGGTCGGACATGGAACGGTCGAACTCTGCGTCGAACTGGTCCCAGCACGAGCACATGGTGCACGGCTTCGACCTGATGTCGATTTCCTGAATCTCGGGTCCGAGCGCAATCATCCACCGGTAGGGCTTGTACTCGGGTTCCTCCGACTCCAGGTTGTAGTATTCATCGTTTTCGATGAGCCTGGTATCGCCAAACGACGAGTGGATGGTCGTCCCTCGGACCGACAGACGCAGGGAACGATCAGGGGTGCGCCACCGAATGTGTGTCTCCTCCTGCTCAGACCCGCCAATGATGATCGGTTTGACCGGCTCCATCATCTGCGCGGCCTCCAAGATGAACTGGTGCGCGTCCTCAAGCGTCATGTCGCGCCCTACCAGGGCGGCGACGGCGTCGCTCACTCGTTCGATGGGATCCATGCGCAAACCTCCACGTTCACTTGACAATCAGCGGAGCCCCGCCCCTCACAGCAAGCTTACCGCAGTGTCAGACGCGCGCACGCGGCGGTCTCAGCTGGTGTGGTCGGGCCCTGCCACACGGGGCGCGTGGGGGCGCGGTCGCGCGGGGAGGCAGGGAGAGGGACGAGTGGGAAAGAGAGGAGCGGGAGTGGCGGGCTACGCCGACGCGCGGGGGTAGAAGGCCTTCATTTCCTCGAAGGTCCCGAGCCGAAGTCGCAGCCCGAGGAGGGTGTCGACGGCCAGCGCCCGCTCCCCTGCTGCGAAGAATCGCGTGTAGGCGAAATGACTGGTGGTGCGCCCCGCGAAGGCTGGCCCGACCATGTTTGTCAGCGTGGTGCACAGCTGCCAGGCGGCACC
>BNJU01003316.1_pt1 | contig 10835 bp, 13 predicted proteins | sample 8539281 | NCBI WGS metagenome assembly BNJU01 (sample SAMD00202456, study PRJDB9452) | human saliva metagenome | isolation source: human saliva | place: Japan
TGCAACTCCTCCGAGACTTTGAAACCTTCATTTCCATCAAGGTGGAATTCTATCAAAATTACCAGGAGGAACTGCAAGCATAAGGTCTTCTTCAGATACATCAAATAAGAGACTGGGAAGTTTTTCCCAGCTTTTTCTTTGCTATTAATCTGGAATGAATTTAAACAGAAAAACCTTCTTATATATTGAAAGCGCTGCCATAAAGTGTTATGATAGAGGTGCATACATGCAAAGAACAAAGGAGGTCTCTTTATGCATTCTTCTTATAAAAAGCGTTTGTACACAAACGTACTCAGTATCTCTACCGCGGTCCTCTTAGCCTTCCTCGCACAAGGTCAAGTTGCTGCGGACACTGTTGAACCAGCTAGTCCTGCCGCACCTGTCGAAAACGTCCTCAAGCCAGAGGAAACAAACGCTAGCCCGGCAACAAGCACAGAGGCTAACAGTCCTGCTCCTGCAACAGAAGCGACTGCAAGTCCTGCAGAGACTGCTCCAACTAATCCTTCTAGCCCAGTTGAAGCCTCTCCTACCGCTTCAGACACTACTAGCCCTAGTGCTAAGCCAGAAAACACAGGAACAGAGCGAGCAGCAAACGCAGAGCCAGCTATCAGCCTTAGTGATAGTCCTGTTTACATGTCTGAAAAAGGAACGCTGACGGATACCGTTAAGGATCAAGCTCAGGCTGCTGGCAAGATTAGCTGGACTTTGGACGACAAACCACTGGAAGAGTGGAAAACTTGGGACATGGAGACAGGAACTCTGTCCAAAGATCCCTTCATCACAGTTGAAGAGAACAAAAAGCGGAAACGATTTGGATCTGACCTTTACGGTCAAGGAACTCTTTGGCGAAGATTTAAGCCTTCGGAGCCCTAATAATATCCGTCGGACCTATCGGAACTATATTGGCGAGCATACTTTAGTCGGAACTAGTTCAGATCTTGGGCTGACTATTCGCAAGAATCTAACCTTCCGTCCATATAAAGATTTCCATACCCACGAGGAAATGCTAGCTTCCATTGAGCAGACAAGGGCAGAAGCCAAAACGGACCGTCTAGTTCAGCTTGAAACTCTTGGTAAGAGTGCTCAAGGCCGTGATATGAAGATGGGAATTGTGAGTAAGGACCAAGCAAGTATTGACCACTACCTCTCATCTACCAATCCAACAGCTCTCACAAAACCAAGCGAGATGTTGGCAGCTCTGAAGGACAAGACCTTGGATTACAAACTGCCTGTCCTGGTTCATAATACGCATGCAGATGAACAACCTGGGATTGACATCATCACTGGTCTCTTCCGTACCTTCGCTACAGAAAATCAAGTCACTTTTAAAACGACAGACGAAGCTGGTAACGTCAAGAATGTAACTCTGGACATCCCAACTCTCCTAAACAAATTTATCTTCTTGTTTGACTTCACGGAAAACCCTGATGGGGATGCTCTCAACCTGCGTGCTTTGGCCAATGGACTGGATCCCAATCGCGATGCCAGCTACCAAACAAACCCAGAAGTGCGTACCGTCATCCAAATGATCAACAAGTGGAATCCAATTGCTCTCTATGATATCCATGGATTTGTCAAAGAATTCTTGATTGAGCCTGCAACGCCTCCACATGATCCAAACTTTGAATACGACCTCATGTCCAACCTCATGCTAGAAAATGCCCGCCATATGGGCCGCGCAGGAGTTGCCAATTCCAAATACGACAGCTACATCATTCCAAAACTGGATTGGGGAGATGGCTGGGATGATTCCTTCTCTGGTTATACAGGTGTCTATGCTGTCTATCACGGCATCTTGGGCCACACCATTGAAATACCAGAATCCAACCAGGAATCTTATTATGCTGGTCGTAATGCTGTCCTCGGCGGCATTGACTTCCTCAACCAAGATCCAGACAAACTCCTTGAGATGCGGCTCAACTTCTACTTACGTGGTCTCAACAAGATTGAAGATCCAAAAGCAGAAAATGAATTAGTAGGACCAACTGGTGAAGTTGTCGGTCGTCTGAAGAATGGTCGTCCGAAATTCTTCCCTGACTATTATGTTATCCCAATGAGCCTCGACAAAGACAACGATGCCCAAGAAGCCTTTAATATGATCGACTACTTCAAACGCAATGGTGTCCTCGTCAAGGAACTCAAAGAAGATATTGGCAACTATAAAAAAGGGGACTTAGTCATTGACATGGCCCAAGCCAAACGGGGCTATGCTAACCACATTCTCTACAAGGGCTCCAACGAATCTGCCTGGGCTGCTATGTACGCAGAGTTGCTGGTCAACTTCCCAGATATGAGAGGGTTCAAGTCCGAACCTGTCTTTGCGGATGGTCTTTTCAACGGAAAATTAGGAGAAGTCACCACCACCCGCGCCACTCGTACCTCTGAGATCGATCCAAAAGCTCCTTACTATGTGATAGCAAATACCTCAGCCAGTGCCGTTAAAGCTGTCAACCAGGCCATCGCGCAAGGAAAATCTGTCTACCTAACAGATGATGGCTACATCGTTGACCGCGATACCTTTGCTTCGCTCCTACCAAACTATGCCATTTATGGTGATGCCCTCTACAAGGTGCCAAGCGGACCAACCTTGAAACCGATGAAGGTCTACTCTCCAAACTACCACTATAATTGGGCTGGAGTAGATGCGCCTGCTCATACTAGTCTGGTCCTTGAAAAATTAGGCTTCCAAATCGTCAATACGCCAGAAGAAGCGGATGTTGTTATTTTGGAAAGCAACCGCTTTGACGCTTCCATCTTTTGGTAAGAAACCAACCCTTGTCATTGGTGGGGAAGCCATGCAAAAATTGGAAAAAAATTGGGAGTTCTTACAGGATTTGACGCTGAAAAAAACTAAAAAGGCGGTAGTGACTACGAAGGCTTGATGAAAGCGATCATTGATGATCAGGATCCATTGACCAGCGGATACAAGAAGAATACCCTCTTCTACTCCAACTCAGGAAACTGGATTGAAAAGGTTCCAGAACATTTCAAGACCTTGATGAGCATCGCTCCAAGCGATTATTATATTGCAGGTTGGTGGCCACATAATGATGTTCTGGCTAACAAAGTCATGGCCATCTCTGGAGAACTGATGGGACAACCACTCTTTGTCTATGCAGGAAATCCAACCAACCGTCAACACCCTGTCCACTTCTTCCGCTGGGTAACCAATGCGATCTTTGGCAGCAAGTTGGCCAGCTTGATGGATTACGTTCCAGCTAAAGAACCAGATCAAGTGGTCGTTCCAATTCATAACCAAACAAGCAATCCACAGCCAATCTTAGCCAAGAAGGATACTCCTAAAGTGCTCCTTCCACAAAAAGAAATGACAACAAAAATGAAGAAAGCGTGCAAGCCTTGACTTACCAAGTAGGACAAAGCTTCCAAGAAAGTCCAGCCAAGGCACAATTGCCACAAACTGGAGAAGACACAACTGCGCACTTCATTCTTTCAGGCTTCTTGCTAGCCGTTAGCGGAGGCTTCCTCCTCTTGAAAAAGAAAGAAGTTGAGTAAGTTCCAGGTTTAGACTTGGATGACATGAAAAGAACCTTCGCATCTGCGAAGGTTCTTTTTCTATTCTGCCAATTCCAACACAACCGTTTGGTAAGGGACTAATTCGAGCACTTGGTCTCCTTCTTGGAATAATCCTGCTGTATTATTTAAAACGACCGTTTCAATCGGAGTTGGCAACTCCAGGGTGGCCTCACGATTTTGGAAATTGCTAATCACCAAGAGACGCTTGTCCCCACGGCGTTCGAAAGCAATGATGTTTTCACGGTCCCGATAAGCCGGGATCATATCTCCAAACCGAATGGTATTTCCGTATAGGGGATGGCGGTACAAGGCGGTCAGCTGCCGATAATAATTCAAGATGGAATTGGGATCCTTTTCCTGATCTTCCACATTGATGGCAACATCTGGTTTTGGACTGATCAACCAGGCTGGCCCATCGCTAAAGCCCAGACCTGGCTCTCTTGACCACTGCATGGGTGTCCGTGCATTATCCCGGCTGTATTTGGCGATAACTGCTAAGGCTTCTTCCTCGCTCAAACCAGCTTCTTTAGCCACATGGTAGCCATTGATAGTCGCGATATCATCAAAATCCTCCACCGATTCAAAGACTTGGTTTTCCATTCCAATTTCTTGTCCTTGATAGATAAAAGGAATTCCCTTGCGCAAGATTTGAATGGTTCCCAGGGCTTTTTTACTGGTATCGTTTACTGGACCTTCCGTGATATAGTGGGACACACCACGAGGTTCGTCATGATTCTCGATAATGGTAGAGAGGACCCCAATGCTATCCGCGCGCTCATGCGCTTGAAAAATACTTTCCTTAAGTTCATCTGCTGTTGGAAGAGTATGGTCAAACCAGCCCTTTCCTTCCTGACCTAGCATGGTTTGCTTGAAGTCAAAAATCGAAGAAAAGACACCATCTTTTCCGATAAAGAAATGCAATTCTTCGTCGGTTTCATTGAAAACTTCCCCTACAGTGAAGGCATTGTACTTAGCAAAGGTTCGCTCCTTTAACTCTTGCAAGAAGGGCTCAATCGGTTGGGCATTCACCAATGATTCCAGTACTGGGACCAAGCCATTGGCACGATCTGATGGAAGCGAACGCCATTCCAGATCCTTTTTGATATTGATAATGGCATCGATCCGAAAGCCCGCAATCCCCTTGTCCAACCACCAGTTGATCATAGTGTAAATTTCTTCGCGCAGGACAGGATTTTGCCAATTGAGATCCGGCTGATCCTTATGGTAAGAATGGAGATAGTATTTGTTGGTGCCAGGAACCGGTTCCCAGACACTGCCTCCAAAATAACTTTCCCAGTTGTTGGGCTCCTTGTCACTTTCGATAAAATAAAAGTAATCCGCATAAGGGCCATCAGGATCCGCTAAAGCTTTTTGGAACCACTCGTGATGGCTGGAGCAGTGGTTGACCACCAAGTCCATAATAATGGAAATGCCCCGCTTCTTGCCTTCCGCAATCAACTCTTCCATGTCTTCCATAGTCCCAAAGAGGGGATCAATGGCATAGTAGTCTGAAATATCATAGCCCTGATCAATAAAAGGACTCTTGTAAATAGGGGATAGCCAGAGAATATCGATTCCAAGTTTTTCAAGATAATCTAGCTTTTGAGTAATTCCTTTCAGGTCCCCAATCCCGTCGCCATTGCTGTCCTTAAAGCTTTTCGGGTAGATCTGGTAAGCGACTTTTCCCTTCCACCAATCTTTTTCCATTTCTTGTCTCCTTTAATAAATAGAAGGGCAAGACATGCGTCTCAGCCTCTATATTATTCAAATTTTAGTATACTGTTTTTTCAGTTTCTTTATCGAAGAAGTGAGCTTTGTTCAAGTCAAATCCAAGTTCGATAGTTGCACCTGTTTCATGGTAGTCACGCGCATCCACTTTAGCGATGAATTCGTTGTCACCAACTTGGCAGTACAAGTGAGATTCAGAACCAAGCAACTCAGATACAGAGATGGTTGCTTTTACTACTGATTCTGGGAATGTTTCAAGGAAAGCAGCCTCTGTATTCACATCTTCTGGACGGATACCAAAGATCAATTCTTTGCCTTCATAGCCTTTTTCACGAAGAACTTTCAAAGCACCTTCTGGAACTTTCAAATTCAAACCGTTAGCAACGATGTAGCCATTTTTCCAATTTCACGTTAATGAAGTTCATCGCAGGGCTTCCGATAAATCCAGCTACGAATTTGTTAACTGGGTTTTTGTACACTTCTTGCGGAGAACCAATTTGTTCCACACGTCCAATTGTACCAGTACCAGCTGGGTTTTTAGTAGCTGACATGATAACGATACGGTCTGCCAATGTCATCGCTTCTGTTTGGTCGTGAGTTACGTAGATGGTTGTAGCACCGATACGACGGTGGATTTTCGCGATTTCAGCACGCATGGACACACGCAATTTAGCATCCAAGTTTGACAAAGGTTCGTCCATCAAGAACACTTTTGCGTCACGGACAATGGCACGTCCCATGGCCACACGTTGACGTTGACCACCAGAAAGGTCAGCTGGTTTACGATCCAAGAATTCTTTCAAGCCAAGGATTTCAGCTGCTTCTTGTACACGTTTGTCGATATCTTCCTTGCTGTATTTACGCAATTTCAAACCAAAGGCCATGTTGTCATAAACAGTCATGTGTGGGTAAAGAGCGTAGTTTTGGAATACCATGGCGATATCACGGTCTTTAGGTGCCACGTTGTTTACAACAGTGCCATCGATGGAACATTCACCTTCTGTGATGTCTTCAAGACCAGCGATCATACGAAGAGTCGTTGATTTACCACATCCTGAAGGACCTACGAAAACGATAAACTCTTTGTCTTTGATGTCCAAGTTGAAGTCTTCAACTGAATAGTGTTCGCTGTTTGGATATTTTTTGTAAATATTTTTAAGATTTAATTCTACCATGATGGTACTCCTTTGATGTTTATAGTTCTATTGTAAATGAAAACGCTTTACAAATCTATGGCAGGTCTCACAAAAAAGAAAAAGAGTTTTGTGCAAGTTGCACAAAACTCTGGATTGATTCCTTTACATCACATCTTGTAAGACCAAATGGTAACAAAGGGCTAGATCTGTCAGATTTTTTAACTGGAGACCCGTTAGCTCCTCCCATTTATCCATCTTATATTGAAGGGAATTGCGATGGAGATAGAGTTGCTGGGCTGCCTTGGTCACAACTGCTCCATTGTCCCAAAGTGCAACAATGATGTCCTGCAACTGATCTTGACTCGCAATCAATTGACGCAAGCGTTCTTTGATAGGATGTAGATCCAAATCTTCCTGTTCGATTCCCCACAGATAGAGTTGAGAAAAGTGGTAAACACCTTGATGCCCTTCTCGGATCCAGCCTCTAAAGACTTCTCGTTCTGCTCGAATGACTGAAGACAGTCTCCAATCCTTAGGCTCGGTCCATACCTGCCCCACCATGATGGATAAGCGAAGATTAAAGTCATACTCCATAGCAGATACGGTATCTTTTAAGATAGCAGCTACAGGCAACGACTGCTCTTGGTCCAGAATGAGTACATAGTCCTGCCCACTCAGCTGCAAGACTGCTCGAAAGTTGGGCAAAAGTGTCTGCATCATCTCTAACCAGGAAGCTGTTCCTTCCGCTGTCGAATGTGAGAGGTGGCAATAGACAAGTTGCATTTTTTTGATGACTTGAGGGGCTTCTCCCTTTCCATCAATCAAGTATTGATACCAAGGATTGGGGGCAAGATCTTCCTCACTGCCCAACCAGGCAATCAATTGCTTCTCTCTCTCCGTCAGCTCTTCTTCCTTCAGTTGTAGCCATTGCTGGGCCTGAAGAGGGGATAGCTACAAAACCCGCTGGTGGAGTCGGTTGATCCGTCACCTCAGCATGAGGAAACCACTCTCTGATATCTTTCACTACTTTATCCCTTCTTCCACTTTTTGGATACACCAAGCTACCAATTCTTCTAAGCGGTTGATTTCATCTATCAAGTGCAAGTAACCCATGACTGCTTCAAAGCCTGTCGACATGCGATAGGTCACGACGTCGGCATTTTTAGCCTTGGTATGGCTATTGGTATTACGACCGCGTTTATAGATTTCGACTTCTTTCACTGTCAAAACATCTTCCTCAAGCATCATCGCAATCAGATTAGCCTGAGCCTTGGCAGAGACATACCTAGTTGCAGTCTGGTGGAGTTTGTTAGGCTTGGTCATCCCTTGCAAAATCAAATGCTTACGGATATACATGGAATAGACCGCATCTCCCTCAAAGGCTAGAGCAATCCCATTAATCAGATTGACATCAATCACGTGTCCACCTTACACCTTCTTTTGTATCCAAGAGCTTGATTCCTTGCGTAGCCAATTCATCACGAATTTCATCTGCTCTCGCAAAATCTTTCTTAGACCGCGCTTCTTGGCGTTCAGCGATCAAGGCTTCAATATCTGCATCCAGGACTTCTTCGACAAAGACCACTCCAAAGACTTCTAACATCTTTGCCAAGGCCTCCTTGACATCTTGGTTGTAATGTCCTGAGTTGATCCATTTGGCCAATTCAAAGACGACGGTGATTCCGTTTGCCGCATTGATATCTTCATCCATAGCCGCTACAAACTTGTCCACAAAGCTTTGCAAGTCTGCTGGATCCACTTCTCCTGTGAAAGGTTGCTCGTAGGTATTTTTCAAATACTTGAGGTTGGTCTCCGCATCGCGCACAGCTTTTTCTGTGAAGTTGATGGGCTTGCGGTAGTGCTGGGTCGCAAAGAAGAAGCGAAGCACTTGGCCATCGATGGTCTTGAGAGCATCATGCACGGTGATAAAGTTCCCTAAGGACTTGGACATCTTGACATTGTCAATATTGACAAAGCCATTATGCATCCAGTAGTTGGCAAAGATCTTGCCTGTTTTAGCCTCTGACTGAGCGATTTCATTGGTATGGTGTGGAAACTCAAGGTCAGCACCACCACCGTGGATATCAATGGTATCACCTAAAATCCCCGTTGACATAACCGAACATTCAATGTGCCAACCCGGACGACCAGGTCCCCAAGGACTGTCCCAAGAAACTTCACCCGGCTTCGCAGACTTCCAAAGGGCAAAGTCGACCGGATTTTCCTTGCGGGCAGTCTCTTCATCTGTCCGACCTGAAGCTCCTAGCTCTAAGTCTTCCAGAGTTTTATTAGCCAATTTAGCATAGTTGTGGGATTTTTCCACACGGAAATAAACATCCCCTTGGCTCTCGTAGGCATAGTCTTTTTCAATCAAGTCTTCCACAAAACGAATGATGTCCGCCATAAACTCCACTACACGCGGATGGCGAGTAGCAGGTTTGACGCCTAAGGCCGTCACGTCTTCACGAAAGGCCGCAATATACTTGTCTGCCACTTCCTGAGGAGTGATGCCTTCTTCCTTGGCACGGTTGATAATCTTATCATCCACATCCGTAAAGTTGGAAATGTAGTTAACCTCATAGCCACGATACTCAAAATAGCGACGAATCGTGTCAAAGGCTACCGTTGAACGGGCATTCCCCACGTGGATATAGTTGTACACAGTTGGTCCACAGACATACATGCGAACCTTTCCTTCTTCGATGGGGACAAATTCTCGCAAATCACGAGACATGGTGTCATAAATTTTAATCATGCGGTCCACTCCCTTCTCTATTTCTGACTTTTTCGGCTGAAGACCAGCTCTGCAAAAGGGCCAAATTGTCTGAGGCTATCCAGTTGGTAAAAGCGCTGCCCTTCCTCTTGGGTAAAGAGGGAACCCCTTTCCCTAGGATAAGGGGCGCTATCTGAATAATGAGGTGGTCGAAAAGATCCGCATCCAAGAGCGGTCCTACCAAGGAATTACCACCAATCACAAAGACATTTTTACCTTTGTCAATCTGGTGAACAAAGTCCACCACATCCCCAGCTACTGGCTGGTAATTGCTGACAGGCAGGTGCCTATCATTCGTAAAGACATAGTTTTCCGTAGCTTGATAAAAACTTTCTACATCTTGCAAATCTTGGATTTCCTCAAAGGTCCGCTTGCCCATGATGGTGATATCCATTTGCCTGTAAAAGTCATTATAGCCTGTATCCTCTACAGAACCAAGCTGATGCGACCCAGTCTATCCTGTGCTGGCTGTCTGCTAAGTAGCCATCCATGGTGATACAGCCGTAAAAATATACTGCCATTCTTGTAGTTACCTTTCTAGTTCCTTCGCTATTGTCAAAGCGATAGTGAAAAAAGTCATGGCATCAGCTGTCCGCTCTTCATGGCGGGTATCCCAGGTTCGGTTATAATGATCCACATAGTCAGCTGTGTAGAAGAACTGATAGACTTTACTCTTGCGAAATTGACTCCAAGCAATGATAGCTGAAGCTTCCATGTCCACCACTTGAGCCCCAGCAGCTAAGCGACGCTTGACCTTATCAGGCGTTTCCCGATAAAAGGCATCAGTCGTCCAGGACTTGGTACGGATATGCTCAATATCGTACTTGTCAAAGATAGCTTCAAGCTTAACTAACAGAGACTCGTCATAAGCGACTTCATCACCCGGTGGGGCATAGTGGTAGCTAGTGCCTTCATCTCGCAAAAGCGAGCCTGGCAGGATAATCTTGTCCGCCTCAATTGAGCGATCCAAAACGCCACAAGAACCTAGAATGATGAAATTCTTGAATCCTCTGGCCGCCAACTCCTCCAGTTGGCCAATCACTGATGGGGCTCCAATAAGCGCAGTCATGACCGCAACTTGATTTCCATCATAATTATATACATACCAAGGGAATTGACCGTTAAGATTTTTTAAATAGCCTCCTTGATAGACTTTTTCTGACTCAATCAAACGTTTCAGAATTTCGCCATTAAAGGACAGGATGATGGTTTCACAAACCTCACCCTTGTCCATAATCTGCCTATCTGTTGGCTCAACAACCCCAGCTACATCTTCGAATTCCTCTAATAGCATAACTTCTCTTTCTTTAAGGCTTCAGCAAATCCACCTTCATCTTTTCTATGCGGCGCAGCTTGGTCTCATCTTTTTTGACTTTACTGATATAGCGAGCCCATTCGCGCTGGTGGCTAGGCGGTAGTTTGGCAAAGAACTCCTTAGCAGGACCGTCCAAACCTTCTTTCAGTTCAAGGACTACCTGGTTCAAAATAGCATCTGGTAAATCTGACATGTCGGTTCCTCCTGTCATATTTTACTTCGATAACTTCGCCAACCTTTTCTAAAGACTTGATGAATGGTGACTGGCTTCCTTGGCGTGTTCCATCTTATTCACGTAGTATTCTCGTTTTTTTCTTCTTCTTGGTGAATGATTGGCTCATCCTTCTTA
>BNJU01001874.1_pt1 | contig 10785 bp, 20 predicted proteins | sample 8539281 | NCBI WGS metagenome assembly BNJU01 (sample SAMD00202456, study PRJDB9452) | human saliva metagenome | isolation source: human saliva | place: Japan
TTCCTCAAAAACCGTCAACCCCAAAAACCGCAAAAATTTCACAAAACTAAACAACAATCTGAAATACAAAAACTTGTTTCAAATCAAAAACAAACAAGGTCGTCTGAATCCATTTCAGACGACGGCGGATCGCATTTGAAGCGTAACTTTCCGCAGACAAAAGGCCAGTATGCGGTAGCATACAGCCTTCCTGCAAAGAAAAGATTGCCGAGCTACACACTAACCGACCCAAGACGAACGATACCATATCCAATACCTGTCCGCCACTGCACCATCGCCGAAATCGCCAAACAGCTCAACCGCCACAAAAGCACCATCAGCCGAGAAATCAAAAGCGGCACTGCATCCAGGACAGCAATACAGCGCCGATAAAGCCCAACGGCAAAAGCCGGCTGACCAAACAACACCAGGCGAAAAACCCTCATAAGCTCGATTCGCAGCTGGTTCAACACATCGACACCCTTATCCGCCGCAAACTCGGTCCCGAACAAGTATGTGCCTGCATAAACACCACGGGATCACACTCCATCACAGCACCGTTTACTGCTACCTCCGCCAAGACAAAAAGCAACGGCGGCACTGTGGCAACATCTCCAGGAATATGCAGCAAACCCTACCACAAACGCTACGGCAGCACATGGACTAGAGGCAAAGTGCCCGACCGCGTCGGCATAGAGAACTCGACCTGCTATCGTCGACCGGAAAACCCCGCATCGGCGATTGGGAGGCCGACACCATCGTCGGCAAAATCAGAAAAAGCGCGTTATTGACCTTTGGTCGAACGCACTACCCACTCACCATCATCTGCAAATTAAAGAACTTAAAAGCCGAAGCACTGCCCGGGCGGCCATTAGGTATTAAAGGCTATAAAGCCAGAGTCCACACACCATCGCCCATGGATAACGGCAAAGAGTTCTACCAACACACCAAAATAGCCAAAGCATTGAAGGCGAAAACCTATTTTTGCCGCCCTTACCATTCTTGGGAGAAAGGGCTGAATGAGAACACCAATGGACTCATCCGGCAATATTTCCCCAAACAAAACCGATTTCCGAAACATCAGCGATCGGGAGATACGCAGGGTTCAAGATGAGTTGAACCACCGGCCGAGAAAAACACTTGGCTACGAAACGCCAAGTGTTTTATTCTTAAATCTGTTCCAACCACTGGTACCCTAGTGTTGCACTTGAAATCCGAATCCAAGGACCTTTGAAATCAATACAACATATCCAAATTCAGTTCAGACTTAACAACAAATCCCTAAAAACATTTGGATCTTTGATAAAAGTCATTTCACCCTCTTGGGGAAAGTGAAAATCTAACAGTCTTGACACCCAAAAGCGTACGCACCCAGCTCGCTGCGCCACAGGAAAATATTCCTTCTCCGCATCAGATAGCGGACGAATGTTTTCATAACCGTCAATAAACGCTTTTGGCATAACTTCGCATCCAACTTGTTATCAGAAGTTCTCGACCAATCATTTACTGGGATTGCTAAGTCATACATGAAATTTCCATTACATGCATAATAGAAATCGATGAGACAGCCACATTTTCCCATCCAACAAAAACGTTGTCTTTAAATAAATCGGCATGAATGATGCCGGATGGCAAATGACCGCCGAGATTGTTTTCCAAATCCGAAATTTCCTTACCCAGCAACTGGGCATCAGCCTCATTCAACTGTGGCAATAATTGTTCATAAGCTTGCTTCCACCATGTGTTATATCGGGGATTTTCCATCGGGAAAAATCTTGAACCGCTAAATGCATTTTGGCCAACATTGCTCCCTGTGTTAAAACACTGCGCCTCAGTCGCCCATGCGGTATCCGCACCATTTAATCTGGTAACGACGCAAGCCGGTTTACCTGCCACTCGAATCCAGCTTTCCATCTTTTTCGTACAATCGGACTTGGACAAGCTACGCTTTACTACTAAATGCTTGTTCAAATTTAAGAAAAATGGCAATTCATCCTGACGCAACACTTCAAATACAGTTAAAACATAGCTGCCTTTTAGAAGTATTCAAAAAGTAATTACTGTTGGTAATTCCTGTGCAATGCCTTGCAGGGAAACAAATTTCCCAGATCATAATCTGACAAAAACTCCCTGTATTTGCTCATCAGAAATATTAGTATAGACAGACATAAACTCAATCCAGTGTAAACAATTAATTACAGTATTTTCAGACGACCTACAAAACCCAATTCCCCTGAGGAAACGCACATCATCCGCCCAGCCTGATTTGACCTTGACCCAAAACCTTTTAAAAACACTTTTGGTATCAAACAGTTTTTCCATATCGAGGCGGGCTTCTGTGGAGATTTTTCAGTTTCTCCCCGCCTTTGCCGATCAGGATGGCTTTTTGCGCTGTCTTTATCGACCAATACGGCGATGTAGATTCGGTGAGACCGTTTTCCTCTTCTTTCGAATTGTTCGATTTCCACGTTCATGGCGTAGGGCAGCTCTTCGCCGAGGTAGCGGAATAGTTTTTCGCGCACGATTTCGGTGGCGAGGAAACGGCTGGAACGGTCGGTCACCATTTCTTCCGGATACATCGGCACGCTTTCGGGCAGGTAAGGTCTGAGGCGCGCGAGCAGACTGGCGATGCCCAATCCGTGTTTGGCGCTGACGGTTTCGACGTCCCTGCAAATTTGAATTCTGCGCTGATTTGGTCGATAAATTCCTGCAAACCGCTATTGCCTGCTTTGTTTTTGTCGATTTTGTTGATAACAAGGATAACGGGCGTATTTGCCGGCAACTGTTTCATCACGATACGGTCAGCATCGGTAAAGCGCATGGCTTCGACGACGAAAACGACGGCATCGACGCCACTCAACGCTTCGGTTACGTTTTGATTGAGGCGGTCGTTTAGGGCGTTGCGGTGTTTGGTTTGGAAACCGGGGGTATCAACGAAAACACGAATTGGGCGGTGTCGTCGGTGTAAATGCCGGTAACGCGGTTGCGCGTGGTTTGGGCTTTTTACTGGCGATGCTGATTTTTGCCCGATGAGGGTGGTTCATCAGCGTGGATTTGCCGACGTTGGGTCTGCCGACGATGGCGACGAAGCCGCAACGGTAGTCGGCGGGATGGCTAGATTCGTTTTGCAGGAAGGTTTCGATGTCCGTGATGGCTTTCTGTTTGAAGTTTCAGACGACCTTTCGTCTTGTCATAGGGGGCTGTCGAGATTTAATTTTCCAAGTGGATTTTTGTTCACAAAGCGGAAGATTTAAGGCGGAAGATGCCGCTTTAGGGATAAAAAGCACGGAAACTATTGAATGTCGTCAGACCCTAGGTCGTCTGAAAAATAAATCGGCTATTTTTTTGCTTTTTTCAAAGGATGGTGTTGCTCGAGCCATTGCAGCGCTTTTTGGCGGCTTGCTGCTCGGCAACTTTGCGGCTGCTGCCTTGCGCTTTGCAAATGAAGCCCAATTCGCCCAAGTCGCATGAAATCAGGAACATACTGTCATTGGCATGACCGATTTGTTCTTCGATACGATATTTGGGCGGCGCAGGCGGCGGGCTTGAGGGCTTCTTGCAGGGCGGTTTTGTTGTCTTTGCCCTGCGTTTTGAAATCGGCGCGTTTGACGCGTTCGGCAAACAAGTGTCGCACCACTTTCTCCGCCTCGGCAAAATCGGCGTCAAAGCTGACGGCGGCAAACATCGCTTCCATAGCATCAGCAAGGATGGAAGGTCGTCTGAATCCGCCGCTTTTCAACTCGCCCGCACCAAATAAAGCCCGTCGCCGACATTCATTTCCAAAGCGATTTCTGCCAACACGCCTTCATTGACCAAGCTCGCGCGCAAACGCGACAACTCGCCTTCGGTCAGTCTGGGGAACGCGTCAAACAACATTTTTGGCGACGGTGTAGTTCAAAAATCGAATCGCCGACGAACTCGAAACGTTCGTTGTTTTTCGCATGGTAGCTGCGGTGGGTCAGCGCCTGCTGTAAAAGCGCGGTATCTTTGAAAACGGTAACCCAGTTTATTCTGAATGGCGGCATGCGCCTGCTGTTTTAACACATCTGTTTTCATGAGGACGTTTGTCTTTCTTCTTGCTTCGGCGTATCGGGCGGAGGCGGCAAAAATCGGGCTCCCAAACCAGCGAATGCGTTTCGGCACTTCATGCAAATACGGAAACATTTTAAGGCTGCAATAGTCGTCTGAAACACAGTTCAGCCCGTTTCAGACGACCAGCATTGTACCATCAAACCATAAGCGGCAAATATAAAGATACACGGTGCAGAGCCAGCCCTAATCATGATAAAATCCGCACAATTTTTATGGCACGCAACACCACAATGAACAAATTTGCCCAAGCCCTCTCAGCCGCACTCGACCGCTGCATCGTGACCAACACGGTAGCCAAACAAGGCGAACCCGTCGGCTTCCTCTACCGCGAAGCCCCGTTTTCGAAAAACGACAGCGGCTGGCGTTTCTTCAGCGGCGACGAAACCGACGAATACACCGACGATCCTGACAATTTCAGCGTCGTCAGCCTTTCCAGTACCCAGTCCAACCCCGCCGTTGCCGCGCTCATAACCCAACCCGAAGGCAGCGCATGGGAAATAGGCGAAGACGGCGAGTTTCAAGCCGTTGCCGACTGGCAGCGCAGGAATAAATCCCCAATATCGTTTTTCAGAAAAAGCCAAACGTCGTCTGAAAACCCGTTTACCGCTCAAAATACAAGGAAACACCATGAACATCATCGCCCCCTGAACCTCGACGGCGCACACCTGCGCATCGGCATCGTACAAGCCCGCTTTTACCAACGAAATCGGTAGCGAAATGCTCAAAGTCTGCTGCCGCACCCTGCAAGAATTGGGGTAGCTGACAACAACATTACCGTCGCCACCGTACCCGGCGCGCTCGAAGTACCGCTCATCCTGCAAAACATGCGCAGCCTCCGAGCAATACGACGCACTGGTTGCTATCGGCGTCGTCATCCGCGGCGAAACCTACCATTTCGAACTCGTTTCAACGAATCCGGTTCAGGCGTAACCCGTGTCGGACTCGACTACAACATTCCCATCGCCAACGCCATCCTGACCACCGAAAACAACGAGCAATGCCGTCGCGCATTGAAGAAAAAGCTGCCGACGCCGCCAAAGTCGCCGTCGAGATGCGCCAACCTCGTCAACCATCTGATTGAAGAGCAGTTTGACGACGAAGAAGAATAAGCCCGAACGCGAAACCCATAGCTTTGCCGCATTCCGGTTTCGCCCCGTCCGCCAGACAAAACCGTTTTCAGACGACCCGTCATCCGACAGAGGTCGTCTGGAAACATCGTACCGCACCCACCGTGCCGCCAACGAAGGAATCCCATGAAAACCCACGCCGCGCGCCCTGCGAGTTAGCCGTACAAGCCCTCTACCAAGCCGGCATCAACAACACCGCCGCCCCCGAAATCGCTAAAAACATCCAAGACCAGCCCGGACTTCGCCAAAAGCAGACGAAGAGCTGTTCAACAAACTCTTCTTCGGCACGCACACCCACGCCGCTGAATACCATCCAACAAATCCGCCCCCTGCTCGACCGCGACGAAAAAGACCTCAGCCCCATCGAACGCGCCGTCCTGCTGATGGCATGTCACGAATTGAGCTCGATGCCCGAAACCCCTACCCCGTCATCATCAACGAAGCCATCGAAGTGACCAAGACCTTCGGCGGCACCGACGGCACAAATTCGTCAACGGCATCCTCGACAAACTCGCCGCCCAACTGCGCCCGAACGATCCGAAACGCGGCAACGCATAATTTAAATGAGCAATCATGAAAAAGGCCGTCTGAAAATTTCAGACGGCTTTTTGTTTGACATGGAGTTTACATCGCCCCCGAAGGTCGTCTGAAAAATAAAGAAAACCTTTTTACCACCGTCGGACTAACTAGATTATCAACGCAATATTTAAAAGGAGCTTTATGACTGCCTTCATCCGTTTCGTTTCAGTGTGCTGACCGCATCCGCATTGACTGTCAGCGTAAGCGCCGCTGCCAAACCCGTTGCCGAAAAACGCGTTGCGGTGCAGTCTTCAAAAACGCAGGTCATGCTGCCCGCCGATTATGCCAAAATGATCAACGACTTTCCAGAGCCTGATCCGAAACTGTTGGAGCCGATCCCCATTTCAAATGTGAAATCTCTATACGGACGGGCGGATTTTGCTAAATTTTTTCGAAATCGTTTTACAGTCTCATTCGGAATTGATGGCGGCACAAAGATGAATTTAACTGAGCGGAGAAAATTCGACATTCTCCAGAATTTTTGAAGCTGCAAAAAGCTGGATGATGAGTGGAAAAAGTTACCGGAAGGTTTTGGATGCTGATTTCCGCGATCCTGAAATTAAAGCAGTGGTTAACCGGAGGGTCGAAATCAATATATTGGCAAGTCATGTTTTGGAATATTTGATAAAACATCAAAAAACCTTGATGGGTGAAGGAGAAAAAGATCCTGAAATAAACCGATTGGGTGTAATGGCTGAGAAAAACAAAATAAAGCTCAGGAAGAAATTAGAGAAGCAATGCAGAAATATTGAAAGCCGTCCGTGCATTAAAGAAAAATATTCCCTATATCTTTCCCAAGGTCTGATACAAACGCCACGAAGCTGTTTCAGACGACCTTGCTAAACTGATTGATAACATATTAAAACCATATCCCAAGCCTGCCGAAATATGCCAGAATAGCCACGCAGCGCGCTTTTGCGCCGCATTCGAAAAGAAAAACCTAACCTACAAGAGAATATCCCATGACTAGCAAAGCCACCATTATCTCACACCCATACCGACGAAGCCCCGCGCTGGCTGACCCAATCCCTGCTGCCGATTGTGCAGGCGTTTACCCGCCATGCCGGTATCGAAGTCAAAACCAGCATATTTCCGTCCGCCGCATTCTGGCGGCGTTCCCGAATATTTGACTGAAGCGCAAGCGGCGTGCCGATGCGCTGCCGAGCGGCGAACGGGCGAAACAGCCCGATGCCAACGTGATCAAACTGCCCAACATCAGCGCGTCCGTACCGCAACCGACCGCCGCGATTAAAGAATTGCAGGCAAAGGCTTTTGCTGTCCCGCAACTGGCATCCGCCGACCCGCAAACCGATGAAGAAAAAGCCGTGCGCGAACGTTACGACCGTATCAAAGGCAGCGCGATTCAACCTCCGTTTTGCGCGAAGGCAACTCGACCGCTGCGCGCCTAAAAGCGGGCGAAAAACTTTGCGATCCGCACAGCATGGGCGAATGGGCACCAAAGATTCCAAAACCCACGTTGCCACCATGCAAAGCGGCGACTTTTTCCATAACGAACAATCCGTTACCGTACCCGATGCGACTTCGTATCCATCGTGTTCACTGACAAACAAGGCAGCAAAAAGAGCTGCGCGAGCCTCGTTGCCCTGAAAAGCGCAGAAATCATCGATGCGACCGTGATGAGCAAAAAGCCCTGCTCGCCTTCCCTTGCCGAACAAGTCAAAAGACGCGAGGCAAAAGGCGTTTTGTTCCTCGCTGCGCAAAGCTACCATGATGAAAGTGTCCGACCCGACTATCTTCGGACACGCCGTCAGCATTCGTCTTCTCGTACCCGTCTTTGAAAAATTCGGCGACAAACTGGCTGCCGCCGGCGTCAACGTCAACAACGGCTTCGGCAACCCGCCGTTTCGCCAATCTGACAAACTGATGCGGACACCCGCGCTGCCGTCGAAGCCGAAATCGCCGCCGTTTACGCCGCCAACCCGATTTGGCTATGGTCGATTCCGACAAAGGCATCACCAACCTGCACGTTCCCAGCGATGTCATCGTCGATGCTTCCATGCCCGCGATGATCCGCAATTCCGGCCGTATGGGACAAAAACGGCAAAGCGCGAAGACACCATGCCGTGGATTCCCGACAGCAGCTACGCAGGCGTTTATCAGGCAACCATCGACTTCCTGCCGCGAACACGGCGCGTTCGATCCGACAACCATGGGTACCCGTGCCCAACGTCGGTCTGATGGCGAAAAGCAGCCGAAGAATACGGTTCGCATAATAAAACCTTCTGAAATCGAAGCCGACGGTCAGGTTCAAAGTCATCGATGCGGCGGCAAAGTCCTAATGCAGCACGAAGTTGAGGCTGAGTGACATCTGGCGCATCGTGCAAACCAAAGAGCGCCTGTCAAAGACTGGGTGCAACTCGCTCGTCAACCGCGCCTCGCCTGGAGCAACACGCCCGCCGTGGTCTGGCTCGACGAAAACCGTCCGCACGATAAAAGCCTGCTTGCCAGTCACAGCCTGCCTTGCTGAACTGGATACCGACGGCCTCGACATCCGCGTCCTCCCCCGAAGAAGCCGCCAAGTTCAGCCTGGGCGTCTGAAAAACGGCGAAGACACCATTTCCGTAACCGGCAACGTCCTGCGCGATTATCTGATCGACTGTTCCCTGATTTTGGAACTCGGCACCAGCGCGAAATGTTGTCTATCGTTCCTTGATGAACGGCGGCGGTATGTTGCGAAACCGGCGCGGGCGGCTCCGCACCGGAAACACGTCCAACGAGTTCTCGAAGAAAACCACCTGCGCTGGGACTCTTTGGGCGAATTTCGCACTCGCCGTATCGTTTGAACATCTGGCGCAAAAACCGGCAACACCAAAGCCCAAGTCCCGCCGACACGCTGATGCAGCCACCGAAAAACTGCTATTGAACGACAATCGCTCAAACGCGCAAAAGCAGGCTGAACTCGATAAACCGCGGCAGCCATTTCTACCTCACCTCTATTGGGCGCAAGAACGGCAGCGCAAGATAAAAGACCGGAACTGAAAGCAGTTTGCGCCGTTGGCGGGAAACCCTGACCGCCGACGAAGCCAAAATCGTTGCCGAGCTTCCGCCGCGCAAGGCAAAGCAGCTGACATCGGCGGCTACTACGCCCCCGACGCTGCAAACGCCCAAGCCATGCGCCCGGAGCGAAACGTTCAATCAGGGCACTGCGAAAGCTGTAAAGCATTACAGTGGCCTAACAGTTAGAACGCGAAGGTCGTCCTGAAAAACCTGTATTTAAAAAGAGTTTTCAGACGACCTTTGGTACTGAGCTTTATGCAGTTCTCATTTTCGTCCTTGCAACGCACGAGCTGACTGGTTTTGAATTTCCACCGACGCTTTTGCCAATCTCTCTTTCTTGGTTTGCAATAAATCGCTTACGTGGAAATAAACGAGGGCTGGTGGCGGAAAAAGGCGCTCAAAATAAAACTGCAGGCACTTGCCATTTGCCTCAAAAACCGGACTCAAAATCCTGCGGATGGGGCTGTGATAAAATCTTGCGTTTGCACATCCTTTCAGACGACGCACTATGAGCCAGCCCGAAAACTCGCCGAACTTGTCCACGTATTTTGGAAAGAGGCGGCTATATTTTCTAACAACGATCCCGTGCGGGCGACGGAGGCGTTGCGTCATCGTCGAGGCGACGTGGAGGGAAAAATCATCCGCCGCGCGGGAATGATGAATAGAGACCGCAGGCTTAGTCATACCTTGGAACAAGTGTGCGGCCAGGTCATTTGGCTGTGGATCGTGGCGGCAGCGACGATGATGTTTGTGGCGGCTTTTCCGGCGCCACCTTCTGATGGACAGCCAGGCTGATTTTTCCTGATTTTGGCGGGCGTGTTGGCGCCGGGCGCTGATGTTGGCGGTACTTGGTTGGCAACGTTGTTCCTACGCGTCGCAGTGGGGCGGTTTTTCAGCGGATCGCGACGGCCGTTTTCAGTGGGGCCGAAGCCGCATCGCTGGCGCTCGCCCGCAAAGTGCGGTATTCCTTTATCGCTCGCCACCACCGCCACTCCATCGGGCGTCAATATATCGTCGGAAAATGAGATGCCGAGCTCGCCGCGTCGTCGTCTGGTGTGAACTGAAGCCTGCGGTCTCCGCGCCATCACGCCGCCGCTGGCCGCCGCCAGATCGCCTGTCATCAGTGGTCTGGCCGCCTGGTTGGATCGGCGGACCTGGGTCGCGCTTTATGGGTCGTCTGAAGGATGGTGGCCTGGGTGTCACCAGCCCGCACCGTGAACGTCGGGCTGCAACAGTGGCAAGGCTGACGCCGCTGCGTGGCGGGGATTTGAGCCAGAAGGAGGATTGACAAGCGTCCGATGAAATCAAGACAGACCGTGGAACAATGAACCTCGCCAGGTACCAAAGGTCGTCTGAGGCCTTCGTGCGGTTTTCGAACGACCTCCGGCACCGTCTTACAACTGCCAGACTCAGGCACGCAACGACTTCGCGTCGAAAACGCCGCCGATATCGGCTGCTGCGCAAACTCGACGGTGCTCGTCGCGTCGGTTCGCCGCGCAATGCCGCTCGAACCGCGTCTTGCTGCGCTGCCGGTTCTGCGCAGTGAGGCGGAAAATGGCTGCCGCGGTCGGTGCGTTGCGTTCGGCGGTTCGTGGCCGTCGCTGTATCGTGGTGAACGTGCCGGTTGCCTCGAATCGTGCGGCGAGTGCTGCGCCAAAGTCAGCGTGAGCCTGCTGACAGACTGTGCTGCGCCGGTTCGCTGCCGCCGCCGTTCATCAAAGAACGTGAACAGGCCGCGCGGTACAGTTCAAATCCGAACCGTCGACCGAATGCGCAGGATAACCGCCGTTCGCGACCGCTGAACGGCGGCTCGGGGGGCTGCCAGACTCAGCGGTGAGCCAGACGGTGGTGCTGGCCGCTCGACGCGGGTGAGGTTCATCGGGCGGGCTACGGCAGGCGTGTTGCTCGGCCGGGCTGCGGTGGTGGCGAGATCGCAGTCTTTGTTTCAGGCTCATCTGTTCTTTGTCTGCTCAGATAACGTGCTGTCCAT
>BNJU01005438.1_pt1 | contig 10781 bp, 9 predicted proteins | sample 8539281 | NCBI WGS metagenome assembly BNJU01 (sample SAMD00202456, study PRJDB9452) | human saliva metagenome | isolation source: human saliva | place: Japan
ACGACACCCAGATGCAGTGGCTGCGCGACGTGGCCGAGGCCAGCTGCTACCGGTGCCCTGTCGACCAGATGACCTGGCTCGATGAGGAGGAGAAGGAGGCCGCGCGCTTCCGCCGCCGAGGACGAGCCTCGCGATCCTGGGCCGCTACCGCTTCAGCCTGGGCGACGCGAGATCGACCTCACCGAGGCCATCGAGGGGACGCCGTCGGCCTCACCCCCTGTGAGGCGGGGCTGACGACGTCAGGCCGGGAGTCGGCTGGCTGAGCCGTTGAGGCCAGGCTGGGATCGCTTCATCGACCGTTTGGTCGTCTCTTCGATGATCTGTCTGGTCGCCCTTCGCAATCCGTTTGGTCGCCTTTTCACGATCTGTTTGGTCGTCTCGGTGCGCGCATCGCTCTCCTGAGGCTGCACGCCATCTCCGTGCCAGCACAGGAGATACCGGTTGCGGTCCTTTCGCGCTCGGGCGAGGACGCCTACCGCACGAGGGTCGGGTGCTACTGGAAGAGGGCTGGGGATATCCACCAGGGGCGGGGCGTTCGTGCAGTACGCACAACCGTCGGCCAGTGAGATCCCCACCCTCGTGGAGGGCCGCCTGAGGCGGGCGGTAGCGCCGACGTCTGAGCCACCGCCGGAGGCTGCGCAGGAACCAGAGACGGCCGGTCAGGAGGTCAGACGGCGAAAGGCGAGACGGGCCCTCGTGAGGCGCCCGGCCCCGTCACCAGACCTCGCAGACCACGCGGAGTCGAGCCCGTCGGCGCTTTCAGTGTCCACGGTGCTGACATCAGCGGTCCTGCCGTCGAGCGCCAGCGAAATCGTTGGGATCTCCGCGGTTCTTTGTCTGGATCGTCGGTACGGAGTGGCGTCAGCCTTGTGGACACTGGACGCCCGCCAGGCCGTGAACGCCCTGCCTCAGCCGGCCGCGACCCGAAGGTTCCGACCGCCCAGCGATCCCCGCCGCTAGTCCTCGATCATCCTGGCGTCGTGGAGGCGTCACCAGCCCTCCGGGATAGTGCCGCGCCCGTACAGCGCCCCGCCAGCTGCCCGTAGATGGCTGACGGTGTCGGCGTCGTCGCCCGTTCACGGGCCAGCAGCGCCCCGTCCGAGAAGGTATCGGGTGCGGGCGAGGGCCCACAGCGCCGCTCCAGGCTGCAGGACGTCAGCCCGACGACGAGATCTCCTCGCGCCTGACCCGGTAGGAGCCGCTCAGGATTGACGCCAGCCCGCGGGCTGGTCTACCCGCTTGGACAGGTCGGCACGGCACCGCGCACAGCTCCCTGTACGACGCCCCGCTGGATGGCATGCGATCAGCCTGCCGTGGCCCCGCACGCCTCGACGCGCTCGACGGCGGGATGGGTTGGTGCGCGAGCTGTCGGCGCAGAACCGTCCCGCGGCCTCGAGGTCGTCGCAGAAAGCCATCGCGACCGGTGCCAGGCGCATGAGCGACCCGTTGCCTCGCGCTCATCCCACCGGCCGTCTCGCGGTAGGGCTCGCCGGTGGCCCTCGAACTCCCCAGGGCGGTGAGGTCTGGTTGCCGATGTCGAAAGCACCGGCCCGTGCTGCTGAGGTACCCGTCGCGATACCAGCGGACGAACCGGCCAGCTGGTCGCCCGGGATCGTAGTTCCCGGTCTCGACCAGGCTCGCTGCGATGCACAGCGCTCATGGACGTGTCGTCAGTCCACTGCCCTGGCGCCAGACCGAACACCCGCCGCCCACCATGTCGGTGACGGGTGGGACGAGTCGCGGGCCTGGAACCGACGGTGGTACCCAGGGCGTCGCCCACTGCCAGCCCCAGGAGGCTGCCGAATCCGATCCCTCGTTCGTGGGGTCACAGTACAGAGGATGCGGTGGATGACCGGAGGATGACGGCCCCACGGCGGCCGCCCGGACCCGGGTCGGGAGCCGGCCCGGTGGGGTCCGCGCCCCGCAGACTCCGCCGTCGGGCCCCGGCCCACTGGTGGGGGTGCGGCCCAGGGTGAGGCAGCCGGGAAGCGTCTGGTCCTGGCCGGCGCTGGAGAAGCGCAGAGGCTGGCCTGAGTCGAGCGGGCTGACCACGCGCACCAGGATCGTGTTCGTCCGCCGGGTCCCGCCGAGCCGCCCGGAGAAGCGTCTGGGTCTTGCCGACCGCGACCTTGCGCAGGTCGCCGCCGAGCGTGGTGCGCCCGACCTCCCATGCCGTTGGAGGTGTTGATGGCCACCGCCTCCACGTTCCAGTTGTAGTAGAAGGGCGCCACCCGTTGTTGGCGATCTGCACCCTCGACCTTGGCGTTGCGCATCCGCCAGCGCGCCACCGCCAGGTCGTAGCCGGTCTCGGCGGAGGCCTGCACGGCCCGCTCACGCTCGGAGCCGTTGAGGGTCGTGGTGAAGGCCCAGTTGTCCACCAGCCAGCTCGCGTGCGTGGCCTTGATGGAGGGCGTTGATGTCCACCGTTCCTCCGTTGGAGCCCGAGTGCCGCAGCTGCCCGCTGCGTACGGAGCACCCTGGATGCCTGCGTGAGATCTCGCCGCCGATGGGCTGCTGCCAGGCCTGGTCCGCCTGGCCTCCTTCAGCTTCGGCAGGAAGTGCCAGTCGGCGGTGTCCATCGTCGCAGTGAAGCGAGTCGTCGTGGTAGCCGACCCCGCGCTTGACCGTCTCCGCGGACGGGTAGCGCGCCAGCGTCGGCGTCACCTGGAAGGCGCCGTCCCAGGTGTCGATGAGCGTGTTCTGGTTCGCCGCCGACGGCATCCAGTTCTCGCCGGAGGGTTCTCCCGAGACCTTGCCGTTCATCGGGTAGTGTGCCCTCACAAAGCCCACCAGGCCGTGGGTGATGAAGGCCAGGCGCGGGTCGCCGTCGTACTGTTGGCCCAGGGCCGAGATGAAGCCGGTGAGCATCGACATCATCTCGGGGTCGTTGTAGTCCGGCGCCAGCGACTGGCCCGGCGCGTTGCCGTGGAACGTGTAGTCGTGGGTCGGCACCGCGTGGGAGCTCAGCAGGTAGGCCGGGATGCCGCTGGGCGCCCAGGGTAGTCGACGGCAGCGCAGCACCGCCTGGTGCCCGGCGCGAGGCGATGGCGTTGAGGTGCGCATCGAGCCTGTCCCACGCGTACGAGCCGGGCCCGTGACGACGTCGCGACCGGCAGCGTCAGCCACCCATCGTGGGCGGGGCGTTGTCCTGCAGCGCCGGCGAGTGGGAGGCGTCCGCCGGCGCGAAGGGCATCATGCCCTTGAGCGGGTTGGCCTCCGGCGTGGCCGCCGCGGAGACCTCGATCCAGGCCCGGTTGCAGTTGCAGGCCCGGAACCCGGTGGCCAGGGACACCACGGCGACGAGCGCCATGAGGATGGCGCCCAAGCGCGGCTTGCGCCCCCTGCGGAGCCGGTCGAGCACCTGCCGTGTCCCAGGGGGTAGCGGTCGGAACCTGCGCCAGTGCACCGGATGCCCGGCTGCGTCGTCGGCGCGGGCGGAGATTCCGTGGGTCGGACGATGGGGCTGCGAGGAGTGGTGTCGTCGTGCGCATGAGATCGATCATAAGAACTTGTCAGGTAGGGACTCGAGGCTGAAGGTAAACCCCTACAGGCCGCTGAGCGGTCCACCTGTGCTATCGCGACAACGTGCTCGGTTGACGGGGTGGAGCGCCTGTGCCACCCATACTTTGGCTGACGTGAGAATTCGTGCCGCATCTGGCCACGCCTGCCGCGTTCCGCATGCGTTCCGACGTCGGCGGGCGTCGCCATGCGGGACGAGATTGCCGCCACGCGCATAAGCGGCAATGATGACTCCGTGCGCGTCTTTCAATTTCTCCGCCGGTCCCGCCCAGCTCCCCTGCCCGTCTCGAGCAGGCCGCCTCCGAGCTCACCAGCTGGGGCGGATCGGGAATGTCCGTCCTGGAGGTCTCCCACCGCGGAGCCGACTTCGTGGCCTGCGCGGCCGACGCCGAGGCCACCCTGCGCCGCCTCCCGTCCGTTCCCGACGGGCTACCGCGTGCTCTTCCTCAGGGCGTGCCAGCGCCCAGTTCGCCGGCATCCCCTCAACCTGACCGCCCCCGGACACGGTCGTCACCTCAACACCGGCCAGTGGTCCGCCAAGGCCATCAAGCAGGCCGGCGCCTACGAGCTCGACGTCGTCGTGCCCGCCGACGAGGCCGCCTCCTCCCACGACCACCCCGAGCCCGGCTCCTTCACGGTGCCCAGGCCGCCCGCTACCGCACTACACGCCCAACGAGACCATCGGCGGCGTCGAGTTCGACCACGTGCCCGAGGCCGGCGAGGTCCCGCTGGTGGCCGACTTCCCTCCACGATCCTCTCGCGGCCCATCGACGTCTCCCGCTACGGCCTCATCTACGCCGGGAGCTCAGAAGAACATGGGGCCCTCGCCTGGCCGTCGTCATCGTGCGCGAGACTCGGGCTGCCCGCCCGGTCACCCCACTGTCCTGGACTACCAGAAGATGGCTGACGCCGACCCATGCTCAACACGCCCCACCTTCGCCATCTACCTGCTGGGGCTCATCGGCCACTGGATCGAGGACGGCGGCGGCCTGGAGGCAATGGCCGAGCGCAACCGCGCCAAGGCCGAGCTCTTCACTGGCTACATCGACTCCTCCGGACTTCTACGCCAACCCTGTTCAGGAGCGCTCGCGGTCCTGGATGAACGCGCCTTCACCCTGGCCGACCCCGCCCGCGACGCCGACTTCCCTGGCGGCGCCCGAGGCCGCCGGGCTCACCAACCTCAGGGCACCGCTCCGTGGGCAGCATGCGCGCCTCCATCTACAACGCCATGCCGATCGAGGGCGTGCGCGCCCTCATCGACCGACCGACTTCGCACCGGGCACTGGGCGCTGCCGGCTCGCCATCGCGCCTGAGCGCCCGACCGGTTTGCGGGCCGGCCATCGGCCCGGGCCGCTACCCGCCACAACCTTCCCCACCCGGACCGCTCTGCAGAAAGTACTTCCGTGACCACCAGCAGCGTTGACCACAAGTTCCGCATCCGCACCCTCAACGCCATCTCCGGGGCCGGCCCTGTCCCTGCCTGCCCGACGAGCTCTACGAGGTCGGCGGCTCGTGGAGGAGCCCGACGCCCTCCTGGTGCGCTCGGCCAAGCTCCACGACACCCCCATCGAGGACTCGGTCCTGGCCGTGGCCCGGCCGGCGCCGGCACGAACAACATCCCGGTCGAGGCGCTCACCGAGCGCGGCGTGCCCGTAGATCAACACCCCCGGCGCCAACGCCAACGCCGTCAAGGAGCTGGTCCTGGCGGGCCTGTTCATCGCCTCGCGCAACCTCATCCCGGCGGCCCGCTTCGCCCACACCCCTCGAGGGCGACGACGCCGAGATCGCCAGGCCGTCGAGGCCGGCAAGAAGCAGTTCGTCGGATTCGAGCTGCCCGGCCGCACGCTCGGCGTCATCGGCCTGAGGGCCATCGGCGTGCAGGTGGCCAACGCCGCCCTGGGGCTAGGGCTCAACGTCGTCGGCTTCGACCCGAATCTCCGTGGAGCACGCCTGGCACCCGAGCGCCGAGGTCGAGCGGGCCGACTCCATGGAGGAGGTCTTCCGCCGCGCCGACATCCTCACCGTTCACGTGCCCCTCATCCCCGCCACCCGCGGACTGGTGAGCACCCAGCGCCTGGCCCCTCATGAAGGAGGACCGCGGTGCTGCTCAACTTCGCGCGCGCCGAGATCGTGACACCGACGCCGTCGTGGCCGCCCTCGACGAGGGCACGCTGCGCGGCTACGTGTGCGACTTCCCTCCACGCAGGTCCACAAGCACCCCGCGCATCTCCCCTGTTCCACCTGGGCGCTCCACCAAGGAGGCCGAGCGCAACTGCGCCATCATGGCCGCCGACTCCTGCGCGGCTTCCTCGAGGACGGCCAGGTCCACAACTCGGTCAACTTCCCCGAGGCCGTCATGACGCGCCAGGAGGGCACGCACCGCTCGTCATCGTCAACCGCAACGTGCCCAACATGGTCGGCCAGGTCTCCACGATCGTGGCCCAGCACGGGCAGAACATCGCCAACCTGCTCAACAAGTCGCGCGGCGAGCTGGCGGTGACGCTGGTCGACGTCGAGGCGAGATCGAGCCCAAGGTCGCTGAGGAGCGCGCGCGATCGACGGCGTGCTGTCGGCGCGCGAGCATCGGGGGTCGAGCTGCGACGTCCCCGCGCGGCCGAGGGCATCCTGCGCGTGCGGGACATTCTCTCTCGGCCAGACCTCCGCGCGTGCGGGGACGGGATTGCTGTCCCCTGACGGCGTCGAACGCGCCCGGCGGAAGTGACACGCACCCGGCTCGCGTGGAATGTCGCCGCGACGACGTCCCGTCAGACGTCCGCGGAGCCTGCCGGCGCCCGAGTCCCTCGGCCACCTCATCCATGCGAGGTCCAGGACGTCCTGATCTCCAGGCTCGGCGGCGAGACCTGGTAGCCCCTGAACGACGCCGGCGTTCTCGCGCGCTCCAGCGCGCGCCGCGCCGCCTGCTCCGACTCCTACCGCAGCGGCCGCCCCGCGAACATCCGTCACCGGCTGGGAGACCAGATGGCGTACGAGGTCACGGTCGGGGTCCCAGCACGGGAGACACACGATCCTGCATCTGCCTGTGCACGTCGTCGAGCTCCCGGCCCGCCCAGGCCCTCGAGCTCCGCGGCGCGCTGCGCCGCATCGATGAACAGATCGAGCCACCGCCAGCGCGCCCCTGCTCGGTACTTGTCCAGGGCTCGGAAGTAGGTCCCCGACATCGGTCAGGAGGATCGCCGACAGCGGCAGCGGTGCGCTGAGGGACAGTCCTTCCCCCGACAGGATGACGTGAATCAGCGCCCGCCCGGTGCGGCCGTTGCCGTCCGCGAAAGGATGGATCGTCTCCAGCTGGGCGTGCGCCAGCGCCGCCTTGGTCAAGGGCGGCAGGTCCGAGCGCCGTAAGAAGGAGCAGATCCTCCAGTGCGCTCGGCACTCGTTCATGGTGAGGAGGACGAAACATGGCGCCTGCCGGGGACAGGTCCGGAGGCCACCGATCCATACCGGCTCTTGCCGGAGCGGCTCGCGATGGTCTGCAGAGTCCCCAGCAGGGCCGATGCATGGACAGCAGGAGCTGAGGCCCAGGGGCCAGGGTGTGCAGTGGCCGCCCATCGCTCGGGTGTTGGCACACGATGAGGGCGGCGTTTCCACTGCTGCGGTCGCCGCCGAAGGTCTCCTCCTCCACGATGCGGCGTGCCGACGACGTCAGGCGCTCAATGCGCGAGGACGCGCTCGACTCGCTGCGCAGAAGCAGGGGTGTGAAGGGCAGCAGGCGCAGGCCGCCGTCGTATCGAAGCGCGTGATGGCGGACACGCTAGCCGCTTCACGTGCCATGACCTCGGTGGGGAGCTCGATGGCGGCGTCGGCGATATTCGCACGACAGCCGAGTCGTGGTGGCGTGGCAGACGAGAGCGTTGCCGAGCGCTGAGGGCAGCGACCGTCCAGAGGGCAAGGCAGGGTCTCCCAGGTCACGCGCGCCATGAGGCAGTCGGCTGCATTATCCATTTCACCCGACACCCCTGTCGATCTCGATGACGGTTCACCACCATAAGTGTCAACAGAATGTGTCGAGTCTTGTCCGTATTGCGTGACACCCGTGCGCGGCGGGACATTTCTGTGCGGGCTGGGGACAGGTGACGCGCGCGGGGACGGGATTGCTGTCCCCGACGGCGTCAATGCCCTGGCGGGAAACGAGACCGCCCGGCGCGTGGAATATCCCGGCCGGTGGGGTCCACCGTGAGATGCACCTGCGACCCCGTGGGATGTCAGAGGTTGTTGATCCAGTCGGCGGTGCCCGAACAGCGAGTGTGAGGCCGTAAAGGCACACGCTGCACCTCCAGCCGACATCGGTCATCGAAGAGACATCGCCGCCGAGCGAGCCGACCCGCAATCCGCGTGGGAGGACGGGTGGTTCACTCGACCCCAGAAGCCACTGGCTGATCGCCCAGCCGGGTCCTGCAAAAGGTGAAGTCCAGCATTGACGTCCAGGTGTTCTTGGAGCGTTGGTGATCGTGATGGTCGACAGGCGGTGGGGCCCAGGGTGGCGTCACCCGCGGCCACAGCGGCGCTGACCTTGATGCCGCCGTCGTCGATCGTCACGGCGTTTCCGACGACGTCGCGCTGCTTCCAGGAAGCTCAGACGGAGTCCGACTTCTCCGGCATCTTTGCGTCCTGCTGCTGAAGGCTAGGGGCAGCTGCGAGTCCTGGCCGGCTGGTTGCTTGAGCGGCGCCTGGCCATCGACTGGATGGCAGGGGCGGGAAATGACGGCGTGCTCCGGTTCTGACCCCACCACCGTTGAGTGCGGGCGATCATGCCGACGGCGACGAAGGCGGCGATACCGGGTGGGATCTTGCCGGGCGAACCAGAGCGCTTTCGGCTCTGGGCGGGCATCCCATGCCTGCAGGTGGGGCGGGGAAGCCCGGGCAGGAAGCCCGCGGCAGGGGATACCGGCGGGTGAGGAAAGGACTGGGTTGACGGGGCTGGTCATGATGGGTCCTTCGAGATGCGGGAGGTGAGACTGAGCGGGATGCGGCAGTGCCCATCACGAGTGTGTCGTCACCGGGCTGGCAGGGGTAGACAATGATGGCTCGACGCGTGGCGCACATCGACCGATGAGTCCGGGCGGCCGTCCGAAAAGCACTCATCACGACGACCAAAAGGACGATGCCTCGCGCGCCGATGGCGCGAATCGTGTCCTATCAGGCGATCAGCCGTGTCAGTGCGGTTCTCGGTGAGCACATGTCGTCCACGACGCGCGCTCCGGACCCGGCACCTCACCCGTGTCGGGCTGGAGCGCTGCTGGGGTGGTCGGACTGAGCCCACTGCGCCCGCCTTCGGGCGCAGGCCCTGGCGCGTGCGTCCACCGGCCTACCCTGCATCCGGGATATCAGGATATCCCGGGGGTACGCGAGGTACGCCCGCATCTCCCATACCCGCCTCCTCACGCAGTACTCCTGAGGCGTCGGATGCCCCGCCTCGATGACTGGGGCTCCCTCACCCTGTGCACGCGCCTGGAAGACCGGCTCCGTCGTTCACGTCCCTGTCCCCGCGTCGCAACGCCATGCCCTGCGTCACTGACGATCCTGCGATCCCTGGGCCTGTTCGCCCGCTGCTCAGCTTCCATCTGCGCTGGGAGACACGTTTCGCATGAGCAGGCTCTCAAGGAGCACCACCCACTGCTCGAGCCCTGCAGGATCTCCGCCGGCGCTCTCGTCGGCGGTCTTCCTGCGCCGGCGCTGGCCCGTGGCGTCTGCATCGTCTCGGCGCTCGCGGCGTCATCGCCGCCTGGACACCACGGTGGGACTCATCGCCTTCACCACCGTGGTGCGCCGGTCGGTCCCTGCGCGACCCCGTCCGTGGGCCACGGGCTGCGCTCGCCGTCGGCACCCTGACGGCGCTCTTCCGGGACGCGAGCCACGGGGCCACCGCCTCGATGATCGGTGCCTTCGTCACTCCTCGCACCCCGTGCCGTCGACCCAGGGTGCTGGTGCTGCGGGTGCTGTTCCTCGCGGTGGTGGGCATGTCCCCTGCCGGTCGGCGTCGGACTGGCTGCGCGCGTGACAGGGAGAAGAAGGCACGATTGCGCCCAGAGGCGGCCGATGCCTCAGCCCAGGCCGAGCGCCGCCCAGGAGCAGACCCGGGCATCCACCGGTTGGCGGACACCGTCAGCCTGCAGGCCGAGCGTGAGCGGGTGGCTCGCAGTGCGCAGACGGAGCCTCGGCCACCGCCTGTCGCTGCTCGCCCTCCACGCCGCCGCCCCTGGAACAGGGCGTCCTGGAGAGACGTCGAGGCTCACGCAGCAGGGCTCGCAGGCTCCGGACTCAGCCCGGCGTCCGTCGGCGAGGACGATCCGCGGGCCGCCGCCACGCGTGCGACAGGAGGCCCAGGGGCCATGCGCGACCGGCGTTTCCTGCTCGCCATGCTGCGCGAGCCGGTAGGCGCAGTCGAGCCGCCCCGCGCCTGAGGACCTCAGAGAGGTGGTGGACGGGGTCCTTGCGCGCCAGCCGCTGGGTTGCCTCGACCTACCGACCGCGCTGCAGGCGATGAGGTGCTCGCGAGCCGTCTACGGATCGTCCAGGAGTCTTGACCACGCCCGCAACTGCTCCGGTACTGGTGCAGGCTGCGCGTCGAGGGCGGTCGGACACAGCATCATACACCTGCTCCAACGGATCTCTCGGACCGAGCCCGGGAGGCTCAGGACCTGAGCCATGCGAGGTGCCTCAGGCTCGGTGCTGACCGGGCGCAGCGTCAGGACCCGGAGTCGTCGTCGGTGAGCCCCCAGGGCGGCTCGGGCCTGCGCGGCATGGCCCAACGGGCGGCGATCGTGGCGGCGTTCCATACCGGCCCCGGCGACCGGGGCAGGTTCGTCGTGAGCGCACCTGCCCGGCTCGGCGGACTCACCACACCGGTCGCTGACGGTCACGCCACTGTATCTGGACGGCCCGATAGAGATACGGTCGTGCGCAGCTCGGCTGCGCCCATGCGGGTCCTGGGCCGTTGGGATGGTGACGTGGCGCACGCACCCGGCTGGGCCCGTGCCGATCCCTCCGCCGCCCCGGCACTCCTCGCCTCCCGTCGCGTCCCCGCCCCGGCCCGCGGTGCGTCATCCTCGTCGACGACGACCGCTGACCCCGCGCTGCATCAAGCCGCTCCTGCGGCGAGCGAGGACTACGTCGTGTCTGCCGGGCGGTGACGCCGTGAGGGGCGATCGACTGGTGGGCATGGGGCGATATCGTGCTCATGGACCGCGATGCCCGGTCATGGACGGATCGAGGCCCTGCCCGCCAGATCTGGCCGCACCGCCACA
>BNJU01004587.1_pt1 | contig 10780 bp, 7 predicted proteins | sample 8539281 | NCBI WGS metagenome assembly BNJU01 (sample SAMD00202456, study PRJDB9452) | human saliva metagenome | isolation source: human saliva | place: Japan
AAATATCTATCATGAGTACCGACATGACGAATCGTCTTCTGCTAGCTAACGCGTTAGTGGAAGATCCCCACAATCCCATCGTTGATATTGCAGCTTGTTTTCCTGGACATGGCAGTCAAAGCATCAACATGTTTCAAGGCTGCCTATCTAATTTCCCAGAAGCCCAACAAGTTATAGCTCAAGCTGATAGCTTATACAAGGAACGCTACGGAGAGCTCCTTTCTACAACAGTAAATTCTGGAAAAGACAGCCGCCTGACTATGCCTACAGTCATGCAGCCTGCTATCGTAACGGCTTCTCTGGCCATGTTTGCTGTTCTTAAATCTGCCGGCATCCCGATTTCGATGCTCATGGGACACAGCTTGGGAGAATACAGCGCATTAATCGCGTCTGATGCCATTACATTCGACGATGGATTATCAGCAGTAATGGATCGCGCAGAAACCATTGATTCTATTCCCTATGGTATGCGTGGAGCGATGGCGGTTGTATTACCACGTAGCACTCATGACATGCATAGAATCAAGGCCATCGTAACCGCGTTGTCCTGTCAGGGGCCACTTTCTATTGGAATCATCAACTCCAACAAACAACTTGTTATTTCGGGTGTCAAAGCTTTGGTCGTTCGCGTTACGGAACGCTTAGCCGCCGAGTCGATAGAGAGCTCTATACTCCCAATCCCTGTGGGATTTCATAGCCCTGTACTTTCGCCTGTCCTAATGGAGTTCAAGCGCAAGTTGGAAAATTATCAATGGCGTAAGCCTAACATTCCGGTCATCTCGACAATCACTCAGGGACCCCTGCAAGACAGCGATATAGAACATATGCCGCAACTGCTTGCTGGACAATTAGTTACTCCCTTTGACTTTCGCGATTCTGTTACTTCCTGCCTATCTATGGGGGCGAAGCTATTCGTAGACATGGGGCCCAAACGTATAATCACCAACCTAATCGCAGATCAAGTACGTGATGGTGAAGCAAAGGTATTCGGTCTTGACTACGGACCCAATGGCGGAGCTAAAACCATTGATCGAATTCAGGCTCTGCAGTGGCTTTATGACACACAAGAAAGCAGACAAAATGCTGCACCTGAACCTTCTACGTCTTCCCCTCATACCTCTAAGGTGACAGCAAGTGACTTGCGGAATGTACTTCTAGATGCAATCTGTGAGGTTACTGGTTATCCTGCTGAGGTCATCAGCCCAGACCTGGACCTTGAAGCTGATCTTGGTATTGACTCAGTCAAACAAATGCAAGCACTGGGGACGGTAGCTGAACAGATTGGCGTGCAACCTGAGTCCCTGGATCTATCCCAAGCACACACGCTGAATGATTTATCCAACGCATTGTCCTCTATCCAATCAGATACTCCCCCCACCGACAAGCAGCAAATCTCGATAGAGAGCACCAGTAACACTATTGCATTAGAAAATGATAATAGTAGTGACGACTATATCTCAAATATAGATACTCTCCTTCTGCAAAGCATATGTGAGGTTACTGGTTATCCTGCTGAGGTCATCAGCCCAGACCTGGACCTTGAAGCTGATCTTGGTATTGACTCAGTCAAACAAATGCAAGCACTGGGGACGGTAGCTGAACAGATTGGCGTGCAACCTGAGTCCCTGGATCTATCCCAAGCACACACGCTACGTCAGATCGTTGACTGCATTAAACAAGCAGCTGCTAGTTCTGGGCTGCAAAAGGAAGAACAAACTAACACTGAAGAATTTCATTCTGGTGAATCTGTTTCTAATGTGAAACGGTTTATCCCTCAGATCATCGACAAACCGCTCTCTATCGATTTAGGAGTAACCGATTGGTCTAATTCTTCCTGCTTATTCATTCAATCTGGTAACCAGGTATTGGATTCTTCTATCCAACAAACGCTCCAACCTATTTTCCGCACTATGCACACCATTACTGCAGACAAGCTCATTAGTGGCGGAGCTTATCCCACTGCAGAATTCGGAACGATCCAGATGATTTTGGATTGCCACTCTCTAAATAGCAGCAGTCCAGCATTCGGAGAGCAGACAGATGCATGGTTGGACATAGCCCAAGAGAAATACGCACAAACATTTAAATTATCCCAGTCTCTTTATCCGCTTATCGAACAGATAGAGGGAAATATCGCATGGTTGTCAGTCACCGGCGCAGGTGGTGTCTCAGGAGTAGGAACCACAGGAAGTGGCGATCCTGTTGATACATTAGCGTCAGGGTTCTATAAGAGTCTTGGCAAGGAATTGAATAATCTAAAAGTCAAAACCCTTGATGTAGATTCTTATACTGACACTCCGAAAGCTATTCTGGACGAAGTACGTCATTATTATCAAGATCAGGATTGCGAAATGGGCTACCTACATGGCTGCCGTCATGTGGTTCGCGTAATTCCCTTGGCAACAAGGCAGAAATACTCTATTAGAAAGCAGCTACCAGCAGGGACTGTAGCCTTCTTCTCCGGTGGGTCCCGAGGTATTGCCTTGGAATGCGCAAAAGCTCTTGCTGACGAACAGCCACAGATCAATGTAGTGATCACTGGACGCTCAGACATAAATGATCCTCAGGCGAAGGATTGGCTCCACTTAACTGAAGAAGACTGGAATAAAGCAAAGGCTGACTTCTTCCGTGAATCTAAAAGGAATAATCCCTCGCTCGGAGCCATTGAGCTATCTGAGGAATATAACAGGATAAGCCATATCCGTACTTTGGCGAATAACCTTAAGACCGCTATATCCACACGAAGCAATCTACATTATATTCCTTGTGATATCGCAGATGCTCAATCTACTGACAATGCGGTACGCAAGGCTCGTAAACAATGGGGAAATCTCTCATTGGTAGTTCATGCTGCTGGACTGGAATCGTTCGGTAGGCTACCTGGTAAAACATTAAGTCGCACCCAAAAGAGTATCGCAGTAAAACTTGGCGGTTTTATTAACTTGTACCAGGCCACTAAAGACGAACCGTCACTGACCGCATTCATTTCCTTTGGGTCAGTATCTGGACGCTTCGGTATGGACGGGCAGGTAGACTACACTGCTGCTGCAGCCACACTTTCTGCACTTTCACATACGATTCCAATGAATACGCCAGCTAACCAGAAAATCCCATTCGTTACTATGGAATGGTCAGCTTGGAGCCAAGTAGGCATGGCAGCTCACCCACAGGTAATTGCTGTTCAGAAACAAGAGCGTGGAATGGAGTATATTCCAGTTAAGGTAGGAACAGAATTCTTCCTTGATGAGCTTGCACTAGGAACCGCAGATCCTGAGGTATTGATCATGGGGGCATTAGGCTCAAATCAGCCACAAGGACAGTTGGATTCACTAGATGCGGATATGGAGCTAGCCTCACCTATCGACTCTGCGGGAACCGTCTTAGACAAACCGCACTATCCAATGCTAGATAGCGTTGATAAACGGGGAGAAAACGCGCTTGTTGCACATCGCATGCTTCGATATGATCGTGACCTATATCTGCCTGATCACCGGGTAAAGGGAGTTACGACTTTTCCTGGAGTACTTCATCTAGAAACTCAGATTGAAGCCGCTTCATGCCTATCTAATGTGAAACGGCTTGGTGTCGAACTCGAAGAGTTGGAACTTAAAACGTTCCTTAAATGCCGTGATAACGACGAAGTACCTATCACTATCGAAGCCCTTCGCACAGACCGGAAGGGTAGTCAGGTCATCACAACTGAACTGTATTCAACCTTCAAGGCCCCAGATGGCCGGGTCCTAATCCCCCACCGCACTCATTCAACGGCTACTTTCAAATTATTGGATAAAGCCCCCGAATCATATAAGGCAGATTGGAATCCAGACAGCCTATTTGAAAAAGGGACACTTATCGATATTGCTCGTTACCATGCAAGGACGGAACATTTCATTAGTTTTGGGCCGACTTTCCGGTATATGCGTGTGGCAAACCTAACTGGAGATAACTGCGCGATAGGAGAATTTATTGTACCGTCTGTACCAGGGCTTTTCAGTGATGTGCGTAATCCACAATTCCTCTGTTGCCCATTATTGATAGACAACGTTGGCAGAATGGCGTTGATGCGAGAATTTCAACGCTGGGGCCGTCACGTAGTGCCGGTACAGATCCATGGTGCTCGTCAGTTCCGTTGCCCGGCAGCTGGAGAAGTATGCTATGGAAAGATGGTTTTTCTGGCCGAAGACGAGAAAGGTGTCAACGTTAGCATCGAAATTATTGATGCTAATGGCTATCTACTATGCCAAGCAGACGAAGTACGACTTACTTTCCTAGGTCCGGTAGAACAAAAAGCATAACATCATTACGTCAGCTGACAGTGTCATTCCCTCAAAGGAGTACTGATGGCAGATTTTGAACCAATTGCAATTATTGGGAACGGATGTATACTCCCCCCGCATTCATGTTCCCCTGAAGAACTTTGGAATGCAATAGTTGAAGGTCAAAGTGGAATACACCCACCTGCACCTGAGCGCTGGGGTACAAACGTCAACTACGTAGATTCTGACCGTAGTGCAGTTGATAAGACCTATTGCGGTATTGGCGGTTTTATCACTAATTATGATAACTATGCCTCTCCTTCGACTGAGACCCGCCTAAACCGTACCCAGAAAATGATTATTGACACCGCTTCTCAAGCGATTACTGAAGCCGGTATCAATAAGTCTGACTTAACTAAGTGTCGTTTATTTGTTGGCAATATGCTGGCTGATGAAGCTTTCGGAGATCAGGCTCTATCAGAAATAAGTAGAGAGATCCTTAATGAGCGCACAGAAACATTAGGGAAAGACACTCTAGACGCCACTCAACACGCGATAGATTCTGTGATTCTGACTCGTAACAATGCTTCAGAAACAAAGAATTCTCCTTCTGACCTGGCACAGCTTCCAGCAAAGTTATTGGGTATGTCCAATGATCCCATAGTGATTGATGGTGCATGTGCATCAGGATTACTTATCGTTGATCTTGCAGCCAGATATCTGCACACTCACGTAAAACCGCTAGTAATGGCAGTTGGCGCAATGGCTAACATGTCTATTACTGGTAACGTTAGTTTCGCCAAATAGGCGGCCTGAGTGACGAGCCCGCAAGACCGCTAGACGCAAATGCAAGTGGTCTCGTACCTGCGGAAGGTGCAGCAGCGGTATTGCTATGCACACTTTCATATGCGAGACAACACGGCTACCCCGTTAGTGGTGTCATTACAGGTTCATATTCAACAAGTGACGGGCGCGGAAAAGCAATTTACGCCCCTAATCCTAAAGGCCAACAACGCGCAATGCGTGGCGCTTTAGAGCAGGCAGGAATCACCTCAGCTGGAATTGACTATATTGAGACCCACGCAACGGGTACACCTGCCGGAGACACTTCCGAGTTAACGGCGATTATAAAAATGTTGACAGGACAACGCACTAGTCCTGTGTCTATAGGATCTATTAAAAATTTAATTGGTCATGGTTTCCCAACGGCAGGCACATCAAATCTGCTTTCAGTGTTGGAATCATTTAGGCATGAACAATATTTGCCGACCCACGGAGTTACTACACCTCACCCTCTAATAACTGAGCACCCTGAGCTTCTACAGTTGCATACTGTCCCTGTTCCATGGCCAAAGTCCGAAGATCATCCACGCAGAGCTTTAATTAACGCTTTTGGTTTTGGAGGTATTAACTCGTCAGTAGTTGTTGAACAGTACACAGAGGACCACCAACTCGAAAAACGGCGTAAAGATTCTAGCGATGAAAACGTGCTATACCTCGCAGTGCAATGCGTAGCTCAAACACAATGTAATCCACCACGTACACTGCTTGAGGATTCAATGGAGGCTGATTGGAAAGTTTTCCGCACCCCTCCAGTACTTTTGCCTCACATGGACGTTGCTCAAAGACTGGCTGTTTTGGCGGCTAAGGATCTACAGAACGAACTAGGCTCTGATTCTAAAGAGATTTTTGGTATCTTTCTCGGACAGCCTTCAGGATTGGCAGTAGGAGCCCGTAGAGAATTACGTATACGTCTTCCCGAGCTCCTTCACGCCATTGACCATACCGAAATCCCTAGCGATCTACGTTACGAACTACAAACTTGGTTTAGTAATCGCGTGCTTACATCAATAGGCAACACCGTAGAAGCTGCACTGCCTGGCTATATGGACAACATAGTTTCAGGCCGAGTAGCCAATATGTTTGATTACCAGGGACTAGCTGCGTAATCGATGGCGGCCGATTTTCTTTCGCCAGATCTATTGAAATGGCTTCTCTCGTACTGGCAGAACATGAAGCTGATGGCATGATAGTCGGATCTTCATTCGCCAACCCAAGCCATCTTATTGATCAAAATGCGGCTAAACTAGCCACAGCGACACTGATCATGTTACGCCCACTGGATTGGGCAAAAAAGCATCAGAGTCAAGTCCAGGCTGTAATCAAGATTAGTTACGTCAATCCATCAGAGATAAACCCTCATGATTTTCTTGATGCAGACAGATTAGCAAAAGCTGTAACTAGCCAAAGTCAGGCCTCTCGCCTGCAAGCAGGAAACATGCTAGTAGAAGTGATGGATCTTGAAGATGTATCAGTCAGGCAGCTACAACACCAAATGATTAAGCAACAGAAAAATTCTGAAATTAGTTCAAGGCACACACCATCCAGCAATATCGTGATACACGACACCTGGATTGGCATACAGGGTGAGGCTATCCCAGATTGTCTTACCATGCTGTTAGGCAAGACCGTAGCACCTATGAAACAAGACACTCGCATCCGGGCTGTAATACCTTTCAATTCTCCCATAGAGAAGGAGCGCATACTACAGGCTTTGAAAAACACTACGACATAGCCAGTAATTGAAGAGACATACTTTGCATGCGGGGCGATATGGAAATTCATTCGCCCCGCACATTGTTGTGCCCACCGTTTATCTCCTACGCCTGACTATAAAAGCGGACAACAAACCCAGTCATTTTTAGTTCCTAACGCCCTCGCTCTATCTGCAACCTCAATGTAGCTGAGTTCGTCACCTTCCAAACAGGAAGATAATTCAAAACTGTGGTTTACTTCTTATATGCCAACCACGCTATGACACAAAGGCCTACATGAAGAGTAGCTGCCCACCAGTAGTGGCGAGATAATGCGGAGAAGCATCTAATGACTAACCAGAAAACTACAAAGAACCAACGCACCCCCACCGCTGAAATCAGGGGACTCATACTTGACGCCTCAAAACAGATCATCGAAGAGGACGGATACGAAGCTTTCACCATCCGGCTGCTATCAGAAAAAGCCGGGGTGTCCCCCGCCAGTATCTACCGCCATATAGGTGACAAGCAAGCTGTCATTAACACCCTCATAGATGAGAGCTTTCTTCAGCTGCGGGAAAAGCTTTTACGCGTCACCACTGCAGATCCCCTGCAACGCCTATATGACGCAGGAGTGGTCTACCGTCAGCACGCTAAAGCATCGCCTGGAGTCTATGCCCTGCTGTGGCGTTGGCATGCCGGCGCTAGTGCCCAAGCCTGCCTGGACTCTATGACAGAGCTAATACGCTACGGCCAGGTTGCCGGAAAGATCCGTAAAGATGAGCCTGACTTAATCGCTTGGTCCATCTGGTCTGCTGTGCACGGCTTCGTCCAGTTCGAGACCCGCCCTGAACATGACACACCTGTAGATGATGATGATGCAGCTTATTCTTTCTTACTTCAACTTCTTATTCGGGGACTTAGCTCGTTTTGAGTAGTCTCTATTGGACTGTAACCATCGCAGACACCAGTCGGCCGTAACATCGCCAATTACCATGTAACGCAATACCCCCCTTTACAGCAGTAAATGTCCCACCCGATGTCAGGTTTACAAGCACTTTACGAAAATCCACAGTCTCACCCAATGCGGATAACGCCTTTGAGACAGCTTCTTTAGCGCAGAATGCTGCCCTACGTTCTACAGGGGACGCCAATTGCAACAAGTTAAGCTCTTCTGAGGAGAACACAAATTTCATAACAGTGTTGGACAACTCATCTGAATCATCCACATCTACCCCCAAAGCTCGACAACTTTCTGAAGATACCGCCACAGCAACACATAAAGATGAGCAGTGAGATAAAGAGCCTACAATGCCCGAGGGCCACAGTGGTTCACCAGCCCAGCCTCTTAAAATTGGCCCATCACGACCGATACGCTGTAAAGCCTCATGGGCCAAAAGCCGTGTTTCCACGAATTCATGTCGTCGTTTAGAGGTAGCGTTATCTACCAAAGCTAACTCAGCATCAAACAACTGCGCTTTGTGTATCTCATCGCCTGAGATTAATACTTCGCATCCAGAACTCAGCAGTGGCCCAAACAGGGATACCCGTAGTCTCATTTGAGGCTCCCACATATGGTGCCCGCCTTCCACCATAATTTTCCTTTCGTTACTTCATATACATCTTCGTAGGAAACTGCAGGCAGATCAACACATACTTACAAGTCAACCAAACACACGTAGGGATCGCTAAGAGCTTGCATGGGATAGCAATCAACAACCTACCTAAAACACCCAGATTTGCTCCGACAGAGCAGATCTCCTAAGAGCAAAACTCCATCTAGACCTAAGAGAATCGCAAAGATTTGCCCAAACCCTGCGCTAATGAGTCAAACTAGTGCTATACACAGTTCTAGGACCAAACGGCCCTACCATCGGCAGGCTGGCTTGAGTAAACGCACCCGTTGCAAGCCCTAAAACATGTCCTGGCTTTGCGGGGCGAGGAAGGAGCTCAAAATGGAATTCGATGTAACCATTGAGATCCCCAAGGGTAACCGTAATAAATACGAGATTGACCATGAGACCGGCCGTATTCGCCTGGACCGCATGTTGTTCACGTCCACCCGTTACCCCGACGATTACGGCTTTATTGACGACACTCTGGGTGAGGATGGCGACCCGCTAGACGCCCTAGTACTACTAGAAGAACCCACTTTCCCTGGCTGCGTGATTCGCTGCCGCGCGCTAGGCATGTTCCGTATGCGCGATGAAAAGGGCGGTGACGACAAGGTTCTATGCGTGCCCGCAGCTGACCAGCGTGCTTCTTGGCGTACCGACATTGAGGACGTCAGTGAGTTCCACCGTCTAGAAATCCAGCACTTCTTTGAGTTTACAAGGATCTAGAGCCGGGCAAGAGCGTAGAAGGCGCCCACTGGGTAGGCCGCGAAGAGGCTGAGGCTGAAATTCGCCGTTCCTTCGCTCGTCTGCGTGAGCACGAAGGCCACTAACCCCCATCCCAATCCCATTTTCCTTGAGCTTGTAAATAAAACTGTCCCCCTGGCCGTGGGCTGAACTGCGCCCCGAAACTTGGACGCGTTTAATGGTAGCTGTTATGCGGCTTCCTGTAGGGCCTGATCCCGGTATTCTGCCGGGGTCAGGCCCTTGAGCTTTACTTGGCGTCTTGTTGTGTTCCAGTGCGTGATGTAGGCATCGAGGTCGGCTTTGAAGCTTTCGAAGGTTTGCCAGTCTCGGCCGCGGAAGAATTCGTCCTTGAGGTGTCCGAAGACCTGTTCGGTGGCGCCATTGTCGATGCAGTTGCCTTTGCGTGACATGCTCTGGATGAAACCGTTATCGGCGAGCGTTCTGATATAGGTCTCGTGCTGGTACTGCCAACCCATGTCCGAGTGCAAGATCGGCTCGGCCCCTTCGGGTTTGGCCTCCATGAGTATCTGGAGCATCTCTTGTTGCTGGGCGAGGTTGGGGTGCATGGAGATGGAGTGGGCGACGATCTCTTTGCTGGCAAAGTCGTAGACCGGCGCGAGGTAGGCCTTACCGAAGGAGAGCTTGAACTCGGTGACGTCGGTACCCATTTTCTGCCAGGGGCCGGTCGCCTTGAAGTCGCGGCCGATGATGTTGTCGAAGCTTTGTCCCACGGATCCCTTGTAGGAGTTGTACCTGTGGTAGGCCCTCTCGCGGCGTATGCCGCAGCGCAACCCCATCTCGCGCATTATCTTCAAGACCGTCTTGTCAGCAATGCGTTCCCCTTCCTCAGCGCGCAGGCACATGGCTACCTGTCTGTGACCGCACCCGTTGGGGGTACGCGAAAAGATCTGGGCGACCTTGGGACGTAGCTGCGCTCTGGTTGGCTGCTGGGGGTGAGTCAGCGCGTAGTAGTAGCTCGACCTGGCAAGGCCGGCCGCCTCGAGGAGATCACGCACCCTGTGTCCATGCCCTGAAAGCTCGGCGATCACTAGGGCTTTGTCCCGGTTTGGGAGCGCCTCTGCGCCTTCAGGGCAATCGATTTTTTTAGGTACGCCACCTGCGCCTCAAGCTTGCGTACGCGCTCGGCGAGTTCCTCCTCACGCGTTGGTGGCACCGCCCCCATACCTGATCCCTTTGGCCTGCCCTTGGGCTTGGGCTTAAGCGCCTGCGCGCCGCCCTCACGGTACAGCCTGCACCACTGCTTCAACGGTGTCGCGCTTGCAATACCGAAGCGCGTCATCGCCTCAGGCTTACTCATCCCACCATCAACCACGGCCCTCGCTGCGGCGACCTTGGTCTCATAGTCGTATCTGGCGTGCTTAACTCCCATGGCAAAGAAGCCCGTCCTTCCCAATTACGCGGTACGTCTTCTGCCAGTGTCGCACGGTCTCAGCAGGCACACCCAGCCTCTTGGCGGTCAAACGATAGCTAAAGCCCCTTTCAAACATCTCCACCGCCTGCTCCCGAAGCAAACGATCATGCCTCAACCGCAAACCCGCAGACATGAAAAGCCTCCCATTCCCTGGACTTCAATTTCGATGTCCAAGAAACGGGAGGCAGTTCAAGTTCA
>BNJU01001381.1_pt1 | contig 10778 bp, 8 predicted proteins | sample 8539281 | NCBI WGS metagenome assembly BNJU01 (sample SAMD00202456, study PRJDB9452) | human saliva metagenome | isolation source: human saliva | place: Japan
TGAAGCTGTTGGTTGACCATTTTCGTCAAGAAGGGGTAATGGTATCCTTGTCGATTGGCGCAACTGGGTCACCTTCTGTGAATGTAACAGTACCAGTTTGAACCACACCTTGAGGAGCTACTGATTCAGCAGGTGTCGCTGTTGGTGTTACCGGTGTTACGGTTGGTGTGTATTTAGCTGTTACTGGTGTACCATTCTTATCTACACGCTTAACTGTTACACCTGTTCCTGTTCCTGTGAATGATTTTTCTGGTACGAAGGTTACACTTCCATCTGGGGCTACTGTGTATATACCTTCGCCTGGAATTGTCTTCGTTGTTGAACCATCTTCGAATGTAGCTGGTGTATCATCATCCATTGGAATGTTTGGATCACCTTCTGTAAACTTAGGCTTACCTGTTTGAGTTTGGCCTTGTTTATCTGTTGAAGTTACATCCTCTGCTGTTGGAACAACTGGAGTAATCTTAGGTGTGTATGTTGTTTCAGCTGGGGTACCGTTGGCATCCTTCGCTTGAACCTTAACGGCAACAACATCACCTGAATAAGTCTTATCTGTTGGGGTGAAGGTTACAACACCTGTTGCTTTATCAACTGTGAATGTACCGATAACCTTGCCATCTGGTGACTTAGCATCTACTGAAGCTGCTGGTTGACCATTTTCATCAAGAAGGGTAATCGTATCCTTGTCGATTGGCGCAACTGGATCACCTTCTGTGAAGGTTACTGTTCCAGTTTGAACTACACCTTGAGGGGCTACTGATTCAGCAGGTGTCGCTGTAGGAGTCACAGGTGTTACGGTTGGTGTGTATTTACCTGTTACTGGTGTACCATTCTTATCCACACGCTTAACTGTTACACCTGTTCCTGTTCCTGTGAATGACTTCTCTGGCACGAAGGTTACACTTCCATCTGGGGCTACTGTGTAAGTACCCTCACCTGGAATTGTCTTCGTTGTTGAACCATCTTCGAATGTAGCTGGTGTATCATCATCCATTGGAACTACTGGATCACCTTCTGTAAACTTAGGCTTACCTGTTTGAGTTTGGCCTTGTTTATCTGTTGAAGTTACATCCTCTGCTGTTGGAACAACTGGAGTAATCTTAGGTGTGTATGTTGTTTCAGCTGGGGTACCGTTGGCATCCTTCGCTTGAACCTTAACGGCAACAACATCACCTGAATAAGTCTTATCTGTTGGGGTGAAGGTTACAACACCTGTTGCTTTATCAACTGTGAATGTACCGATAACCTTGCCATCTGGTGACTTAGCATCTACTGAAGCTGCTGGTTGACCATTTTCATCAAGAAGGGTAATCGTATCCTTGTCGATTGGCGCAACTGGATCACCTTCTGTGAAGGTTACTGTTCCAGTTTGAACTACACCTTGAGGGGCTACTGATTCAGCAGGTGTCGCTGTTGGTGTCACAGGTGTTACGGTTGGCGTGTAAGTTGCAGAAGCTTTTGTTCCGTTCATGTCTTCACGAACTACAGTTACTGCAGGTGCTTTACCAACAAATGATTTTTCTGGTACAAATGTAACTGTTCCATCTGGAGCTACTGTGTAAGTACCTACTCCTTCAACCTTCTTACTTGTAGTTCCATCATCAAATTTAGCCGGAACAGCTTCGTTAATGGCTACAGTCTTTTCAACACCATCAATTTCAGCAGTACCACCTTTAAATTCTGGTTTACCTTTTTGAGTCGCACCTTGAACATTTATAGTTTCTGCTGGTGTTGCGGTTGGGGTTACTGGAACGATTTCTGGTGTGTAAGTTGTATCCACCTTGATACCGTTTGAACTTTCAGCTTGAACCTTAGCTGGGGTTACTTTACCAGTGTATGATTTGTCTGTTGGTGTGAAGGTTACTTGCCCTGTTACTGGATCAATAGAGAAAGTACCAATTTCAGTTGTACCATCTTCAGCAAAGGCTGGTGTGCTTGAAACTTCGTTACCATCTTTATCTAGCAATGTGTAGCTATTGTCTTTAATGGTAATAGCTTTATCTTCACCATTTACTTGAACAGTAGTTCCTGCAAAGGTTGGTGTCCCTATTTGTGTTGCACCTTGGATATCTTTAGAAGTTGCAGGGTTTGCAGTTGGAACTGCTGGCACAACAGTTGGTGTGTAGGTCGCATCTGAAGTAATGGTTGCAGTCTTACCATTAGCATTTGTAATAGTAGCAGTTGCCTGAACAGTTACGCCTTTTGCAGTACCAACAAAGTCTTTTTCTGGCGTAAATGTTACTGCTCCAGTCGTTGGGTCGATAGTATAGCTACCTTCACCTGCTACTGTCACTGTTGTTTCATCAGTTGGTTGACCAGTTGCGGGATCCACCAATTTCTTGCTTGTGATTTCAGCAGTCTTGTCGTTGCTCAACTCAAATGTAGGAGTTTGTGTTTGAGGAACGTTTTGAACATCCACAGAAACCTTGTCTGTAGGAGTCACTGTGATTGGAGTAACCGTTGGTGTGTATTTAGCTGTAGCAGTCTTGATGTACTCCTGTTGGATCTTACCATCTTTGTTTCGACCAACTGGCGCTGACAATGTAACATCCACACCTTTAGCTGTACCAGTAAAGCTTGGTTCTGGAGTGAAGGTTACTTCACCTGTTGAAGGGATTGATAGTATATGTCCCTTCTCCAGCTACTGTTACAGATGTCTCATCAATAGTACGACCTGTTGCTGGGATCTACCAATTTAGCAGGATATTCTGCACTTGGAGTAACCGCAATCTTGTCACCAGCTGAGTTAGAAGCTGTTGTATTAAAGGTAGGGTGTTTCTTTTTGAGTTGCACCTTGAATATCTTTAGAAGTCTTGTCAACCCCTTCAATGTCAATCGGTGTTACAGTAGGAACATATTGACCATCCATAGTATTTAATTGGCCATTCACATTAGGCTCGCTGTCTGGGAATTTTGTTGACCAACCAGTATCATAGCCATTATTATCTGAACGACGGATAGAGATACCATCAGCTGTTCCTAGGAAGTTATCTTCTGGGATAAACTCAACGTCTACATCTTTGCCCTTAGCAGTAATCTTGTATTTACCTTGTCCCTGAACGACGTAGTAACCGTCTGCGTCAAGGGTTGCGCGGTTGCCATCTTTGTCAACGATGTATGGTTCTACAGTTTCATCAATAACAGCAGTTGAATCACGTTCAAACTTGTGTTCTCCACGTGCTGTAAAGGCAACAGTTGCTGATTGTTTCGTACCTTGAGGGCCACTTGTTTCCTTAAATTCTCCTTTTGGTGGGTGGGTGATTTGAGTCTTGAAGTCTTCTACTTCACCTGAGAAGGCCATGCCAGTTGGGCTTTCGATCTCTTTCGCTTTCTTAGCGATACGAACACGAGCACCTAACTCTTTAACGCTTGGGTCGATGTAAGTCTTGCTGTTTGCAAAGGTCAACTCAACAGTACCATCTTGTGTGATTGTAGCGAGATTTGAGCGTTCATCTTCATCGAATTTACCATTTTGGTTAAAGTCTACCCAACCATAGATATGTGCTTCTGAAGCTCCATCCGTATGAGCTTGAATTGACATCTTGTAGTTACCTGGTTTGGTACGGTCCATTTGGATCATCTCATTGGTTGTCCCTTTGAGTTCCTCTGGAAGCAATTGGTTAATTCCTTCATCGGCCGTAGTTGCCTTATCATCACCGAACCAGTCTTGAGTGGTGTTCTCATCCATATCTGGGCTCACGTTACCAATGTACGGTTGATTTACTTTAGCTCCAGTAACACCGTCTACAGTTGCAATGGTATGGACTGCCTTACCATATGACTCAGGAGCATCCCCTTCATCAAGTGGGAAGAATCCTAGCATTGCTGACTGTTTACCAGCTGAAGCGATATAAAGTCCCACTTCAGATGCTCCACGTGTCATAACGAGTGGAACTGTTCTATTTCCTTCAGAAATGTTTGGTCCAAAGATACCGGTTCCTAGACCACCTGTAACTTGGTCAGGATTTCCAAAGTACTTCCATGCTACTGGTTTCTTATCTGGTCCAGCTTGAGTAGAATTATCACGAAGTTGTCTTAGGTTAATGTTATTATATTTAGGTTTAGAACCAAAAAGATTCTCTGTATCTTGTGGTTCATAAGGAACAGAGGTGGCTGGTCTAGTAGTTTTCTTCCATTCCCCAATGTGCTGCCAACCTTGTCCGTTGGTAGTAAACATAACAAATTCACCAGGGTTAGCAGACTCACCATCAGCCATAACAATAGCTGGCTTAACTTTCTTTCCACGGAAGGTTGCAGAGATTTCAAACTGAATTCCAATATTCCCACCATTATATGCAGAACTCATGGTAGTCTTTTTGGCTTTCGTATCAACGTTTTCATGTTTGATTTCAGTCCAACGGTTTTTGGGCATCAGCGATAACGTCGGCTTTCTTTGCCATCAGCAAAAATATTGCCTAGCAATTGGTGAAGTAACACCCTTTACATATCCATTTTTTTGCATTTGGATCATAGGTCGCTTTTTTTCAGCTTCTGTAGCCCCTTGTTCTTCCATCCGTTTTTTATAGATTTCAGTTGCTTGGAATGGTTTCAAAGATTTGACTTTTACAGTAACTACATAACCAGGCATGATTTCCTTGGTATAGGTTGCCCCAACTTGAAGAGCTAAGGCCTCTTCTAGTTCATTTGGTTTAACTTCCTTTTTAGCGACTTGGATTGTTTTTGCTCCTGTCCAGTTAGCTACATCTCCAAAGTCCAACCAAGAGATTTGGCTAGTCATAGATTTGGCATCAAGATCTGTTGTAAAGCCAGGTTTTTCAACTTTTGGAGTTGAAGTTGCATCTTCAACATCATCCGCGATCAAGTTAGGATCGTTGGCGTCACCAAGAGCACGACGGCTACGACGGCGAACATCCGAGGTTGCTATTGGAACAGCTGGTGTTTCTGGCGCAGGTGCTACTACAGCTGCAGAAACTGTTTCTTTATTATCAGTTGCTGTTCCTTCTGTCCCTTTGTTACTTGGGTTTGTTGATCCTTCTGCCACTGCAGGAGTTGCTACTGGAGCCTTTTCTTCAACAGGAGCTGTTGTAGTTGGGGCTGTTTCTGGTGCAGTTACAGGAGCTTCAGCTTGGTATGTTGTAGCTGAAGTTGAAACTTCACTAGTTGTTGAAACGGGTGCTTCCGTTGTAATCGCAGGTTGGCCTGCTTCTTCTTTCGTTGCAACCCCTACTTGGTTCTCTGCGTTTTCATCAGCTGCGACGCTTGAAGCTGTCCCAACCATCACTAGCGTCCCTAAAAGAACCGAGCATACTCCGACATTCAATTTTCGAATTGAAAATCTGCTAATACGATCATTGAATAAATCCTTACTCACTTAAATTCCTCCAAAAATTTTAAAACTTATATTTATATTTTACGGCTAATGCCTAACCTTATTAATTCTACCAAATTAATTTAACTATTCAAAATACAATGTCTCAAAAATTGATCAATTTTTAAAATTTGACGATATTACTAATCATTAAATTTTAAAAAAATAGGAAGTACGAATCATTATTTTAAAAAAATAACAAACGATCTTCCTATTTTTGTCAACTAACAATAATCTCTATATAGCTAAATCAAACTTCAACTGAGGTTTGACAGGATCATAATCCTCTAGTACAAAATCTTCAGGTTTGATAGCAAAGAAATCTGTACCATCTGGCACATTCAAAACCAAACGAGGCTTGCAATCAGAAGGGCTCACGCCGAAGCAACTCTTCTGCCTGTTCGAATTGGTTATCATAGATGTGGAGGTTGTTAATAAAGTAAAAGAACTTGCCAACCTTCCAGCCAAAGTGTTTGGCGATCATCATCTGAAGAGCTACATACTGCATGGCGTTGATATGGTGCGCCACCAGCATATCATTTGAACGTTGGGTCAAAGGTTGCATCCAGATAGATTTCCCCATCGACACGACGCACATCAAACATGGTTTGAAAAGCACAAGGTAAGAGCCCTTCCGACTCTTCAAATGCTTGGTAGTCCCATAGAGAAATGATATTGCGACGATTCCAGGGATTGGCTTCCAACTGTTTGAGAATTTTGTTGATGATGTCGTGCTTTTTAACGACAGCACCATAACGCTCTCCAATCGTTCCCGTGTCTCCCACTTCCCAATCATTCCAGTAACGGACCTGATACTTATCATTTAGGAGTTCCAGACTATTGGACTGGTCCAGGTAGATCCAGAGCATTTCCTTGATGGCTGACTTGATGGCGATAGGACGAAGGGTCGTAATAGGGAACTCGCCCTTGGCCAGATCAAACTCCATAAAAGCTCCCGTGATGTACTTGGAATTGGCAGTTGTGCCATCCTGGTACTTTGGCCGAGCTTGCTCAGACCAGACGCCCTCTTCCATAATTCTTCGAATATTTTCTTTAAAAAGGATATCTGCTTTTGTCATTCAATCTCCTTAAATACTGTAATACCTACATTATAACACAGGATAAAAGAAAAGAGGTCCAAATGATACGATTTGGATCTCTTTCAAATAAATTCTATTGTAGCACAAGTGATGCAGCTCCAATAACTCCTGCATCATTTCCAAGATTAGCAAGCACCAATTGGGTTGACGTACGGACTTGTGGGAAGGTGTTTTCATCAAAGACCTTTTGAACCCCATCCAAGAGGAATTGACCGGCTGCTGATACACCACCACCAATGACGATGTTGGCTGGGTTCAAGACACTAGCGATGTTGGCACAAGCAATACCCAAGTATTGAGAGAAATGACGGTAGACAATCAAGGCCAACTCATCTCCATCTTTAGCAAGATCAAAGACTGTCTTAGCTGTAACTTCTTCGCCATCATCAATGAGACGTTTCAAGGTCGCATCTCCTGCATATTCATCTGCATAGCGACGGGTCAAATTGACAATCCCGGTTGCTGAGGCTACTGTCTCCAAACAGCCTTTCTTACCACAAGTACAATCAAATGGACGATCGAAGTCTACTGTGATATGACCAAGCTCACCAGCTACACCACCAGCACCGTGCAAGAGTTTTCCTTCCGCAACGATACCGCCACCAACACCAGTTCCAAGTGTCATGAAGACGACATCTGGTTGGTTTTCGCCAGCACCTTTCCAGCGTTCCCCAAGGGCAGCTACGTTGGCATCATTATCGATGAAGAAAGGAATTCCCAAGGCAGACTCAATATCTTTCTTGATAGGCTGTACAGTTTTCCAGTTGAGGTTGTAAGCTCCAACGACAGTTCCTTCAAAACGATCCACTGCACCAGGAGATCCCATCCCGATTCCAATAAAATCTTCTGCGGATAAGTTTAACAACTCCAAGTGGTGTTGAATGGAAGCGATGATATCAGGAACGATGTGGCTTCCTTCGTCAAGGATGTTGGTCTTGATAGACCACTTCTCTTGAATCTCTCCTTCTTGCGTCAAAATGGCAAATTTGACAGATGTTCCACCTAAGTCAATACCAATAATTTTTTTGGACATTTTATACTCCTTTGTTCCTATTCTCTTGACACTAGTATACCAAAATGTGAAAAGGGTTTCAATTGTTTTTCAAGAATTCTCTCAATTTCATTTGCAAAAAAAGAACCTGTCTGCAAAAACACAGACAGGAGTTCTTTACTCTTCGTTATGAAGTTTCAAAAAGAGTCTCAAGGATTGAACGCCAATCACGAAGAAGAATAATCCTAAAATATGCAAGAGGAAGATACTAATCGATAGTGGACTGATAATGAGAAACAATCCTGTAAACAGTTGAATAAGCCCCCAAAAAGTAAACTTCTTGGATAATTCTTCAGAACGCTTAGAAAGATAGTGAGCCTTACGTAAACTCAAGGCAGACTTATATAAAAGCCAAATACCGAGTGTGATCGGAAAGACGATTGGCAAGGTCTTGTAGCCATATAGCAAGAGATAGACTGCAAAGACCAGCGAGACCACGCTCTGAAATAAATAAGGATCCGACAAGGTCGCTTGAGTCCGTAGACGGTAGTAACGCGACAAACGCGAAACTGAAATCAAGAAAAAGCCCAGAGAAATCAACCAACTAAAGGTGGCAATTTTTTCGATTGGATTTACAAAGAGAACAAAGCCAATGCCACAAAATAAAAACGATGACAATAAAAGACTGTATTTACTAATATGGTGCATCCTTCCTCCTTTAGTTTTCTGCTAGCTCACTCAAGTACTCATACCGTTCGTACTTGGCTAAGAGCCGCTCGTTTTCTTCATCCATCTTACGCTGGAGACTAGCCAACTTCCCGAAATCAGAACCATTCTCATTCATCTCAGCCTCGATGGTTGCAATCTTGTTTTCAATCTCTTCAATCTCACTTTCAATGGTCGCCCACTCCTGCTTTTCCTGGTAGCTCATTCGTTTCTTTTCTTCTCGGACCTTGACTACCTTTTCTTTTTCAGGCTTGCTACTTTCAGCTACCACTTCTAGCTCAAACTTTTTCTCATCTAGATAGTCGGTATAGTTGCCGAAAAACTCACGAATGCTACCATTTTCAAATGCTAGAATCTTAGAAGCAACCTTGTCTAGGAAATAGCGATCGTGGCTAACGGTGATGACTGGTCCACCAAAGCCTTGTAGGAAGTTCTCTAACACTGTCAAGGTCGCGATATCCAAATCATTGGTCGGTTCGTCCAAGAGCAAGACATTTGGTTTTTCAATGAGAAGTTTCAAGAGATAAAGACGCTTCTTCTCCCCACCAGAAAGTTTCTCAATCAAGGTTCCGTGGGTCGAACGAGGGAAGAGAAATTGCTCCAACAATTCGGCAATTGATGTAGACCCTGCGCTGGTCTTGACTTCTTCCGCTACTTCTTGGAGGAAGTTGATCATCCGCTTACTTTCATCCAAGCCTTCGATCTGCTGGGAGAAGTAGGCAATCCTTACCGTTTCTCCAATAATGACCTTTCCTGCAGTCGGTTGAAGTTTTCCAGCAATGAGGTTGAGCAAGGTTGATTTCCCAACTCCATTATCTCCCACAATTCCAATCCGATCTTTGTTTTGAACCAATAGATTAAACTGCTGCAGAATCGGACCTTGATCATAGGCAAAATCGACATCTTGAAATTCAATGACTTTCTTACCGATTCGACTGGTTTCAAAGGACATTTCTAGATCTGTTTCTGTAACCTGGTGAGATAGGTCCTTTTTGAGGTCGTGGAAACGATTGATCCGAGCCTGTTGCTTGGTAGCACGCGCCTGCGGTTGGCGACGCATCCAGGTCAATTCTTGCTTATAGAGTTGTTGCTTCTTGTGAAGAAGAGCCGCATCCCGTTCGTCCTGCTCTGCTTTTAAGAGAACGTAATCCTGATAATTTCCTTGGTATTCGACTAGACCGCCACGGTCCAGTTCGAAAATACGAGTTGAAATATTATCCAAGAAATAACGGTCATGGGTGATGAAAAGAACAGTTTTCTTAGAGTTCTTCAAGAAATTGGTCAACCATTCAATGGTATCAATATCCAGATGGTTAGTCGGCTCATCTAACAGCAACAAATCATGGTCTCCCAAGAGAACCTGTGCTAGCTGGACACGGCGACGCAGTCCGCCAGACAAACTCCCCACCCTAGCAGACAAATCCTGAATACCCAGCTTGGTCAGGACTGTTTTGACTTGGCTTTCGATTTCCCAAGCATTGAGAGAGTCCATCTCCGCCATGATTTTTTCCAGTTTCGCTTGCTGGCTCTCATCGTACCGGCTCATCAACAACTCATACTGACGGATCAATTGGAGCTCTTTCACGTCTTCTGACAAAACTGTATCGAGAACCGTCTTACTTTCGTCAAACTGGGGTTCTTGGGTAAGATAACCGATCTTATAGTCATTCTTTGTAGTAAAAAGGGAGACGATCTCCATCATAGCCCTGAACGACCAGACAAAACATCTAAAGAGTTGTTTTCCCTGTTCCATTGACCCCGATTAGTCCAATTCTGTCTAAGTCATGGATGATAAACGAAATCTCTTTAAAGACCGTCTTATCCCCGACGGACTTGGTTAGTTTTTCAACAATAAAATCGCTCATGCTTCCCCCTTCTTGGCTTCAAGATAGCTGCTCAAAAAATCTCCAATGGCTTGTTTGTCGTTCTCTAATTCGCCATCTACAATGGCCCATTCAATGGCAGAAAGCACTTGACCCAGGCCTGGACCTGGTTTTAAGCTGTATTCCTTCATCAACATCCCACCATTGACTACGATTTCGTGCTTATCATGAATAGCTAGAGAATCATACAATTCTTCGATAACTTGGAAATCTACGGGCAATCCATGAGCCTGACGCAATTCTTCCGCTGACAAGAGAAGGCTACGGTCATAGCGATAGACATCCCGACGATTTAAACTAGCCTTTTCACGCAAACGGTAGATTTCAACCAACTGCTCCACCTTCTTAGCGAAGTCACGAGAGGTTTTCCATTTCTTGAAAAAAGCAGAGACCTTATTCTCATCTAGGGTCAAGAGTAAAGCAGCCCAAGCTTGCTCGGAACTCGTAAAGGTATAGTCCATGGACAGCTGGAACAGTTTCTCTAGTGATGATTGGCTATTTTGTAAGAGAGGGAGGTACTGATAGCTTTTGCTAGCAATCACACCTTCCAATCCCTTGCGCCAAAAAGGAGCTAAGAGGAGCTTATCCAACTCAATAAAGACGCGCTCAACAGAGATTTTCTCCAGCAAGGGAGCGCAATCTGTCATGGCCTTAAAGGTCTCTTCTTCTAGGTCAAACCCAAGACTGGCCTGAAAGCGAAAACCACGCATGATCCGAAGGGCATCTTCGTTGAAGCGTTCTGTCGCCAC
>BNJU01004464.1_pt1 | contig 10778 bp, 11 predicted proteins | sample 8539281 | NCBI WGS metagenome assembly BNJU01 (sample SAMD00202456, study PRJDB9452) | human saliva metagenome | isolation source: human saliva | place: Japan
GTGCACTAATTCAAAAACAAGCGTGCGCCGGGCCTGAATGAACAGGCCCGGCGCACGGGAGTATTAGACGCTGTCAACAGTCTGTTGTCAGACATGACAAGCAGGTTATTTCTCATGACAATCATTTATAGCGTGAAATATGTTTTGGTAGCGGTATTGAGAAAATTATCTGTACGGAACTAAACTGATTTGAAGTACCGTCTAAGTACGGTAAATGAGGCCTAAACGTACGGGGAGGTACGATGCAGAACGTTAGCACAAAGATTGTCGTTATTGATGATCACCGCGTCGTTGGCCTCGGGGTTAAAGCTGCTTTTGATAATCAGGGTGCTGATGTATCTATTAGCTGGTCGCCGACAGTTAATGAGGTGTGTTGGGAAGAAGGACAGGTTGCTGTACTAGATTTGCGTCTAGCGGACGGCTCGGCCCCAGACCAAAACATCGCGAATATTAACAAACACGGAATCCCACAGTTGTCTACACCTCAGGCGATGACCCATATCTGGTACGTCGCGCAATCGCTGGAGGAGCACTGTCCATCATCCGTAAGTCTGCCCCTCCTGAAGACCTTGTCGAAGCAGTTCTGAGCGCTGCGGATGGTGTAACCTTTCCAACTCCAGACTGGGCTGCAGCCCTGGATGCTGACGAAGACTTTGTTGCCGAGCATTTGTCAGATCTTGAATCACGAATTCTTGCTCATTACGCATCCGGTGCGAGTTCTGACTGCGTGGCGCATGCTCTGAGTGTCTCCAAAAACACCGTTAACACATATATTGCCCGAATCCGTGAAAAATACAGGAAATCTGGTCGCCCTGCAGAGTCTCGCATTGATCTGTTCCGGCGTGCGGCCGAGGATGGGCTAGTTAGCTATTTTGACTGATGAACCCGCGTGACTTAGGGCCTTGTGCGCTGCAGATGCAGCGTCTTCTTGTCTTCTTCGTTGTTTTTGTCGCTATTTTTATTACTGTTCTCAGTGGTCCGCAGCTGGCTCCCCCCCTGGTCCTCGCCGCCTGACCTAATGCAATGGATTATCTATTCTCCAAACTTTATCCTTCCGGCCGGGGCGGGGCTCTGTGCAGTAATAGCGACGTTTAAAGCAATGATCGAGCACAGGCACGAATATATGTGGGCAGATAGTGCTTGGTTCGTGCTACTGCGCTTGTATTTGGTGTGTTACCTGGTGCTAATAGTTACATGTGCGGTAACGCCTGTAGATCATCTCTCGTCTCCTATACCCCCGGAGTATGTAAACGCGATTGTCTCCGACACAGACCCGATCCTGGCGCTTTATCCGCTTGCTGCAGTGAGTTGCATTGCAGTCTTAAAGGGGCGATATACGGCAGTTTACTTGAGCATGACCGCACCCTTGCAGATCCTGGCCATTATGGGTGTAAATCCTGACGCTAAACTGCTGGAGACATCAGTTGGCCCTATCTACTTTCTGCTCTATGCGATGCTCAATGCAGGAATGCTTCACTGGACGCTGATGATCGTACGCGGTCTTGATGAGGCTCGTCGAAACAGCCATGAAGCTGAACGTGCGCTCGCCTCTGCGCAAGCCCGAGGACGAGCCCGGGCACGCAGCAACGGACTTATTCACGACTACGTTCTCTCTGCGTTGATTCTTGCGTTCAACCGCAGCATAGATAGTTCTGAAGTGCGTGCAGCAGCTGACTCAGCTTTAGGAGCTTTAGCCCTTGAATCGTCCTCTAACGAGACCATGGATGCTGCACAGATGCATGGAGCTTTTGTAGCACTCATACGTGCCCGGCAGCCACACTGGACTCTCAGTTGCCATCTACCATCAGACAAGTGGCAGATCCCTGTAGAGGTTGGCGATGCTCTCATTGCTGCTACGCATGAGGCTCTTAATAATGTCTGTATTCACGCTGGAACTGATAGCTCGGACCCTAGCCAGCCAGCTAAATGTCACGTTGAACTTTCAATCGGCGTGGGATCAGTATGTGTGACTATCACTGACACAGGGCAAGGTTTCAATATCGACAAACTCACCAAAGAGCGTCACGGAGTGAGGGAATCGATCATAAAGCGTATGGAATCTATTGGGGGTAAGGCTTCTTTGACATCACGCCCTGGTGTTGGAACACAGGTGACCCTAGAGTGGACTGACTTCCAGAGTTGGCGGTTCAAGCCGCGCCAAGTGATCCGTTCTGTGTTTGCATGGCGACAAGGCGCAGGAGTGAACACAGAGGACCCATCGCGCATTGCGTGGGACTCGCAGGTACGTGCTGCTGCGGAATCACGTGGCGCACGGATACTTTTGGTGTTAGGTGTTGTTGTCCACGTTTATATGCTGGCGATCGAGATCAGCCATGGAGCCTACTACCACATAGCGCCTGTTATCTTTTCGCTTGTCCTCATGGCTGTCTCTGGTGCCGCATTGGTGGCCCCGTGGCCTAACCGTGTGCCTCCTAAGCTGGTGGCATGGGGGGAGTGCGGCTACGATTGGCGTGGCCAATCTACTGGTGCTCGTTATGATCAGAGGCGAATCGCAGTGGCCTGGGTGGTCCGGATGGTGTGGAGGAGCTTCTATGTTCCTGGCAGCTCTACTACTTGTACGTCAGCGCACAGTTGAAGCTATTGTGGGTTGTGTTGCATTAGTAGTTGCTGTCGCTGCATGGGTTGCTATCCAAAACAGACCCCCGGCCCTTGTATTTACATTCTCTGTAGGACACATCCTTAGCTTCATTTTCTGGTTTGTGCTCGTGCAATGGTCTGGTGCTGCCGCATCCGCAATCGAAAAATCTCTTAAGACTGAGGAGCAAGCGCACCTCGAAAGAGAATTGCAAGTGAGCATCAACTCGGCTATGGCAGCCAAGCTAGCCGATGTGTCGCTGCGTGCACGCGGGACCTTAGAAGCAATCCGGGATGATGAAATGACAGATGAACTTGCCATGGAGGCGCGCTTATTGGAAGCAGAACTGCGCGATGAGATCCGGGCACCTTTCTTTACGGGGACTGCTGTTACAGCTGCGGCACGGCGAGCCCGTAGACGAGGCATTGAGGTTTTGTTACTCGATGACCGCAGTGCAGAAGGGGGCTTAAATATAGATAAAGTCTCACAAAATGACTTACGTAACCGGATTATTAATCAAGCCTCTGTTGCGATCGACGGAGTTAAGAGCGGCCGGGTTGTTGTGCGTGTTTGTCCCACTAATAGGCGCTGGGCTGCGACGATCCTTACCGAAGTGGGGCTTAGCGTTATTGAGGCTTAGTGTAGTGACGGTGTTTGGTGACCGTGTCATGTCTTAGAAGTAATACATGATTCTTTTGTATTACTTCTAAGATTCACGACAGCATGAGTTGTGAAACGGGGCATACTAGAAAAGTCCTCTTTGAGGAGGATGTTCCCTAGAAATCCCCAACACTCTCATCGGGAGTATGAAATGACACGATGGAATAAGGTGGTTAGCGTAGTCGCTACCGTCATGATCGCCGCCTCACTTGCAGGCTGCTCAGGGTCAGCCTCGGCTTCTAAGGGTGGTGACACGACCTGCAAGGAATTTAAGTCGCTGTCTTCTGAGGACCAGTCAACTGTTATCAAGGATCTCCTGTCTGAAAATGGTAAGAATCCATCTAACGGCAAGATCCTTATCGCTAAGAAGTCTGCAAAGCTATTCTGCGCGACTGTGGGCACCGATAGCTCAAAGATTCGTGAGATTAACGGCTAGATATTGTAGTGCGACTCCTGATGCCCTGGCAGTGTAGGGCTAGGGGTTCTGTGATAAAGCATTGTGAACGTGGCTGCGGAGTCATGATGTGATTGCTCCCCAGAAGTTGGGCTGAAATTTTCAGTGCCTTCTTCTGGGGAGTAGTTGTGTATGTGGTTGTTTGTGTTGCGCCTCGCAAATGTTTGGGTGGCGAGGACTTTAGAGGATATAGAGACAGTCTAGAGTCCGTTATTTGTTGAGTATCGATTCCATCTGTGTAGATGTGCCCTCATCACATGACTTAGAGTCACCAGTGAAAGAGACGTGTAGAACGTAGATCAGACACTAGTTTGTCAGTCAGTTGCGTTCCGTCAACAAGTTATGAGACTTCGCAAACAAGGTCCTCGCGCGTAGAGATACCTCTAGGCGATTCTTACAACTCGATAGTCCAAGACTCGCCGTCGTAAACTGCCCCGACGGATTTGATGGCACGTTCGAGAGCTTGCTTCTTGTCTGCGTGTTCGCGGATCAGTCCCCTTAAAAAGAAGACCCTATAAATGTAGAACCCTACCCAAGCAGAGGGAGCGGCGAATAGTAAAAATATGATTAAGTTGGGAGAACTGATGAAGATAACAAAGAATACGATAGCTGCTCCGATAGACTTGACGGGAAAAGCAGGAGCAGGGGAAACCTCTATTTTTAATTCTAGTTCTTCGAGTTCGCGTGAGATATTTGTAATCTCGATCCATCCCTCGATGAAACTGATCAATGTCTGCTTAGGGGCCTCGCGTGCCCCTGAATTCTTTACTTGTTCGCGATAGTGCTCTAGGTTCTTTAGGTTAACTTCGTTATCTTCAGTATCTGAGATTTCCTTCAGTATGATCTTTTTTGCGGTGTCAATGAGTTCATCCTGGAATGAAGCTCCTTCTTCGAATCCAAGACCAGAAAGGGCGTAGGCTACTGCAGTAGTGTAACTCTTTTTCTCGTAATTACAATTGGCGAGGAACCCGTTTATTTCGGCTTTATATACGGGTGTGGCGCGAGACAAAGCTCGAGTGAAAGCTTCAATTGCTCGGTCATATTTATTCTGAAATAAGAACGTTGCCCCGCGAACCTTGTGTACATCGAATGTGTCTTCGCCCAGCTCGTCTAGAACAAATGCCTCAGATGCATATTCCTCTGCGTGGTCGTACTGATCCTCGGCAAGGGAGATCCATGCTGAGACGACAAAAGCAGTAGGGTCGGTAGAGCAGTTCTCTCTTGCCTTGCGCGCTGCAACTGTTGCTGGGCCATAATCCTTAGCGAAGTAATATGTCCAAGCTCGTGCGACCCAGTCAACTCCTTCGTCATTATCTGATGAACTGGCTCGCAGAGAGCGTTCATAGTGCTCTCTAGATTTATCATCCTTGAAAACCTCAAGTGCACTATCGATAAGCATGAGGGTTTTGCGTGCTTCATCACCTCGTTTACCGGCTAGAGATGCGCGCTGACCCCATGCTTTCTTGAGCTCTTGAATTTGGGCTTGGATGCTCTCGATAGAGCAACCGTTATCAAGACCGAGTTCACGGTAGTAGTCAACAATGGGCGTGTCACCATTGGAGGGTTGGGGAATCATGGTTTGCCTCTTTCAGATATGACGCACCGATGTAGGTGAGTCGATCTTGGATATGTTGAGTGCTGCTGCACTAGGTAAACTGTCGAGTATTTATGACTTACCCGACAGAATTAGGGGCGCATGGTGGCCTTAGATAATCCTGGGTGCGCTATTCGCCCACTCATGTGTGAATTATGCTGAGGCCACTGGTGGTTTCTCAATTCCGAATTGCAATGGGTGTAAACACTTGCTGACGGTTACTGAGAGTAGCAACTATTGGGCGGTTCTAATGCCCATACTGAAGATGGATTGAGTAACATGTCGGCTGGTGTTTACTCACATGCTACGTCGGCCTCTGAGCGTCTTTAGATGTCGCCATGTACAATTTCTCGTACAATGTATTTGGTTGTTTTTGTTGCGCCTCGTAAATGTTTGGGGGCGAGGACTTTGAGGGGGTATAGAGACAGGCTGGAGTCTGTTACTTGTTGAGTATCGATTCCATCTGTGCAGATGCGTCTAGAAAATCTCTGAGACAGCCACACGATGCATTACGGCACTGATCGAGTGCTGTAGAAGTAGTCTGTAATGCGCGTGTTGCTGAATCGTCTGAGAACTGCTTAAGCAATTCACGGGCTTGAGTCAGAAATTCTTCCGTTCTCTCAAGTCGTGCAATGACACCATTAGAACTATTGACTCGTTCCTGCAGAGCCCTCAAATCATTAGCGATATCCGCGATTGATTTAGTAGCCATTAGAAGACTTTCCGCTTTGCTCCTGGCTGTCGCTGTCGTCGTCTTGCCACTTCTTGATGTTGATCTGTCTGGCCTCGTTCTGCGCGCCATCAATATGTGACTTAGAGTCACCAGTAAAAGAGACTGCAGCGTGTAAGTCAGATACTAGTTTGTCACCTAGTTGTGTTCCGCCAACGAGTTCTGAGACTTCGCGAACAAGGTCCTGGCATGCAGACTCCATGAACGATGCCTCAGCTTTAGCTAAAGCTAGTAAATCGAGTACTTCACGACGACGCTGTTCAAGCTCTGGATCTACGACCCAAGCCATGGCATATCTACTTCGTCAAGTCGCTGATGAAGGCCTGAACTGTAGTATTAAGCGACGCCATCCGTACAGATGACTCGCGAATTGCAGCAGAGGCGATGCCGATCTGCCGTACTGCTTGCTCGCCTGAGGTTGATCCTCTCACGACAGCGAGAAGACGCGCTGAGTGTTGGTTGATCGTGTCTGAGCACACGGCTGATTGCTGTGAGAGACTGCTGGCACTGTCGCCAATTCGGTATGCGGCATTGGCGACATCTTGGATGGAAGTCATTGTGAATTCCCTTCAGAAAACCGATAAGCGTAGATCGTGTAGTTAGTTAGATAGTAGAAACCCGTAAGAGCGCATCGAGAGATTGCTTGATCTCTTTTTGTGCCTTCTTTAAGGAATCTTCGGCTTGTTGGAGGGCTTCTAACATCTTTGTGTCATGAGATTTCTGGCTCCCCTGAAGAGCTGTACGAACTAACACCATTTGCTTTTGGTTTGATGACAGGAACGCTTGAATCCGCCCTTCCTCCTGTTCAAGTTGATGGCGGAGCGCATTAATTTCTTTAATGGTATCCATTAACATAGACATGGCTACTCCTAAGAGTTAATAAAAGTTAACGTTCTAGCGGCGTGTCAACACCGGGGTATGTGGTGTAGGGGATCAAGCGCACAGGCGCAGGCATTGATGCTGCATCCCAGATAATCATTCGGTTTGATCGTGGACGCCATTCTAAGAGCGGTTCATCCAGCAGACGTCGCGTTGTCTGAGTGTCGAGTCCATAAGCGGCCTTGATATCAAAATATGCATTGCCGCCGTATCCGACATGATCATTGAACGCATCAGCTTTCAGCCACCATCCGAAGATGTGGATGCCATTATCTGCGCCAGTGCGACATAGCTCTGAGAAACGACCGGCTGAACGGAGGCGCTCTAAACCGAGTCCCAGCAGATACGTTGAGTGCTTCAACGAGGATAGGGATCCTGAAGTAGCTGCACGGTCGGCAAGTTCATCGATAGTTGCTTCGATATCCTCAGGCTCAACGACTTTGCAGTGGATTCCTGACGCTGTCAAGTCCGAATAGAACTTCGTGCGGGTAGCTTCCCATTGCTTATTAGCATTGAGAAGATCAATAACTACAACCTCTGCTGTCTCTGGCTCATGCTGTAAAGAGAGGCTCCTGATGGCATTAGCGAGAGGAATGGCAGCATTAGCGGACCCAATGATGGCCATGTTGCGGCCGACGTCATGATTCATGGGGATCGACAAAACAGAGCCGTCTACATCAATCCGGTGCCTAAGAATGCAACAGCGTTTCCGTTATCGCGATTGCTCAGATTTGACAGGGTTAACTTATCGCTGTCTAGGCTAAGCGCAGTCTCGCCGTCGAAAACGTATGGTGCTGGGGCTGAGCTGCCCCCATTCCACCACTGACGGCGCAAGGGGCCAAGGATAGCCTCGTCAGCAAACGTAATAGCAGTCTTCTTGTTGGCAGCGACTGCCCCATAGTCGAGATTGACGATAGCTTCACGCGAACGTAGATGCGCCGCAGCGTCGTTTCGGGCTCCTAATGTAGCCTGTGATTCCGTTAGCGAGTTTTTCAGAGCAATCCTGATCGGAACCTGACCGAATAGGCCTTCTGCTGCAGAACCCATCAGTGAGTTGTTACCGCCAATTGTCTGTGAAGCGAGAATGATATGAATCCCGCACGCACGGAAAAGTCGTACGCCTTTCTGAAGTAGGTCAGCGATCTGATCAGAGAGCTTGTCACGCTCACTGAACATCATCTGGAACTCATCTACGATCAGAACAATGCGAGGCATTTGTGCTTCTGGAAGAGCCATTCGGTATTCCCTGAGACTCTGAACGCCAGCTTCTTTGAATTGCTTCATCCGCGACGAATAGACCTCAAACAGGTGCTTGAGAACAGCAAGCCCAAACTCACGGTCAGCCTCTAAGCCGAGAACCCTGGCGTGGGGTAGATATTCCCCTTGTGGTCCATCTGCGAAACGTTGAAGCGTCACACCCTCTTTGAAATCGAGTAGGTAGAGTTCTAACTCGTCAGGAGAGTATCGGTGACACAGGCTGTGGACGATTACGGAAATCAGGTTTGATTTTCCCTGTCCGACCGCTCCAGTCACTAGGGCGTTGTGTCGTTGATTGACCTCATCGCCCAATGTGATAGCGATTGGCGACATACCGTAGCGACCTACGGTGAATGTGATACCGTCGCGGCTGCTATGCAACCATTCGCCATCTAACGGTTCGATTTCAGCAAAAGGAACAACCGGTACTGCAGTAGAAATCAGTTCGTCCCTGACTTTTTGCGCGGTTCCTATAAGTTCCTCTGCATTGGTTCCCATGAAAGAACCAAACGCATTTCCGTACTTGTCGAGGAGCTTGTATCCAGAAACGCTGATGCGCTGGAACATATCCAGAAAGAATTCGTTCACACCAAAACTGGTCGAATGAATGATAAATGAGACACCGTTACGGGGGCCTGCCTTTGCAAGGGTACGTACAGCGTTTTGAATATCCTCTCCCAGGAGGTCGAAGTCAGTAGAAAGAACCACCAACTTATAACTCTCAATGGGATACCCGACCGTGCGCCTGAACTCGGTGAGTGTTGAGGCGCGTCCTTGGATAACGTTAGCTACCCCTTGTACGTGGTAACGGAGGTAATTGAGGCAGCCAAGTAGTTCACTTGGCTCATTGATGACCTGAAGCAGCTTCTCTCCACCATTGTTAATGTCTTGGAAGGGGGCGGCTAAGCCAGACAGAGTGTCATCGTATGTGATGACTTCGAGTTGGCCTGGGTCTGTGTTTAGCAGGGCTGTAGCGATCAGGTGCTGAACGAGCATGCTGGATGAATTATCGTTTAGTGATTCATCAACCCAGATGTTAGCTCGTCCAACAAAGCCGATTGTTCCTGCTTCAAAGTCAAGTTGCTCAGAAACGCGTAGAGACATTACTAGTTGCTCTTTCGTGCTTCATTCAAGGCTTCCTTGGTGTCGGCTTTCTCTTCCGGAGTTAGGATCTCGTCTAGCAGACGCTCAACAATCTTTGTCTTCGATTCGTGCTGCTTGATCATCTCCTTAAGTTCGTACCTCTTGTAGAAGACGAACCCTACCCAGGCAGCGGGTGCTGCGAATAACAGGAAGGTGATGAAGTGGGGGTATCCAAAAAAGCAAAGAAGGAAGAAAACTGCCACTCCAAGCGTCCTTAACGGAAACTCGTAATCCCAGGCATCATCAATCTTCTTTTCAAGTGCAGCGATTTCGCTTTCAATAGTGAGTGCTTCAATTAGCTTCTCTCGCTCTTGAATTAGTAGTCGCTTAACACTTTCAGGGATGTTTGCTTTCTTAACACGTGTAAGGTGTTCTTGCGCTCGGCCTATTTTATCTTCCCACGTTTTACCATCTGTGGAATATATCATTGTGGCGTAATGTGCGTTTTCAAGTAGCGCTTTTAGGTGTGAACCGTCTGAATCTTTTTCTATCCCTAAAAGGCATGATGACATAGCGTCATTAATGCGATCTAATTTAAGTTCGCAATATGCAAGGCGCCAGCAGATATCAGCTTTGTATTCGTCTGTTGCTCGTGACAAAGCTCGTTTGAAGGCTTCGACTGCGCGTTCAAACTTAGTCTTCATGGTGAAAGTTGCTCCGCGTACCATGTGCACATCAACGGTGTCGTCGCCCAGCTCATCTAAAACATAGGCTTCAGAAGCAAAATTCTCTGCACTGTCGAGTCGTTCCTCGGCAAGTTCAATCCAAGCTGAGACAACAAAAGCGGTAGGGTCAGTAGGGTTGCTTTCGCGAGCCTTGCGTGCTGCAACTGTTGCAGGGCCGTAATCCTTAGCGAAGTAATATGTCCAAGCTCGTGCGACCCAGTCGACTCCTTCATCATTATCTGAAGATCCGCTTCGCAGAGTGCGTTCGTAACGCTCACGTGAGTCTTCATCCTTGAAGACTTCGAACGCCTGGTCAATTAGTGCGAGTAGCTCTCGGGCTTGATTTCCACGACTACCTGCAAGTGAAGCGCGCTGAGTCCACTGCTGCTTCTGTTCTTTAAGCTTAGTGTTGATTTCCTGGATGGAGTAACCACGGTCAAGGTGTAGCTCGCGGTAGTAGTCAACAACGGGCATATCACCATTGGGGGGTTGGGGAATCATGGTTCGCCTCTTTCAGATATGACGCACCTGTACTGGTGCATTAGGACATGAATATGTTGAATGCAGCGAGTATTGAGTGCTTTTAATGCGCATACTGAGACTGTATGAACAACACATTTGCTGATGTTCACCCGTATGCTACGTCAGCTTCTGAACGTCTTTTAGATGTTGGCATGTACAATTTCTCGTACAATTACTGCGCGGCTGCAGAGCCTTAAAGTAATTTAATTCAAAAACAAGCGTGCGCCGGGCCTGAATGAACAGGCCCGGCGCACGGGAGTATTAGACCTGGCAGGTCA
>BNJU01005211.1_pt1 | contig 10773 bp, 10 predicted proteins | sample 8539281 | NCBI WGS metagenome assembly BNJU01 (sample SAMD00202456, study PRJDB9452) | human saliva metagenome | isolation source: human saliva | place: Japan
AGTCGACGGGTGCGCGCCTTCCTCATGTCCTGGTTACCCGCGGTAATCGATCTGGCGCGGTTGGTGGTCGTTGCGATTGTCTCGCCCACGTCACGTTCATCCGCGACGCGCGCCGAACAGCAGACGCCTCAGCCACACTGGGGAATGGGCGAGGCGTCTGCGAACGGGCGTGCGAGCGCCCGCCGGGTACTTTTCTACGGCAGGGAAGAGTTCGTCCAAGCTCCCGCCAGATCATCGACCGAGCTGCCCTCTTCGAGCCACCCACCCTTTTCCATCCATTCCGTGTAGGAAGTCACGAGATCCTCTTGAATCTCGCCCCAGCGTCCGGAGGGAGTGAACCAGGAGTCACGAATTGCCCGCAGCGAGGCACGCAGTACGTCGGGGCGCACGTGGCACATGGGCCACGTCATCGCTTCGACGGCGCTGTCCTCGTCGTCCATTGCCTCCCGATAGCCGACACTCGCAGCGGCGAGGAACGTACGGACGAATTCAGGATTTGCGTTTCCAGGGTGTCCCTCGCGCACCGACAGGAAGTAGGAGTGATGAGGTGCGACCCCCACCGAGTCGAATTCGAGGACGACCACCTCATCGAGAGGAGTGTTTCCTGGAAAGGGTTCCCACGCACGAACGTTCATCACGGCGTCGTAGATCCCCTGCTCGACGGAGCGAACATCAGGGCCCCAGTTGCCGGGGTCCGCGAAGCGAATCAGGTGGGGTCTCCCCGTCCGCAGCCACAGCCTCGCGTACTTCGTGAATGAGGGCGAGCAACAGGGCGGGAACGGCAACGGTCTTTCCCTTCAAGGTCCGCGAAGCGCGAGATCCCAGTCGCGGGCGTTGTGATCACCGATCCGAGCTGACGCTGATTGAGCGTTGCAACGGCGACGAAAGGCACGCCCAGTGGACCGCGACTGCAGAACGTGTCCCAGGCGCAGGAGGCGACATCGTATTCGCCGCGCGCGAGCATCGCAGGGCGCCCTCCCTGTCGTAACCGTCCGAGATGAGTTCGACGTCGAGATCCCGCCCGCGCAAAGCTCTCCGTTGCGCCTGGCCAGGAAGAGGCAAGCATGGTTGGAGCCACGGGTGTACGTATTCGAGCATTACTCGTGTGACTGGCATGGTGTTCCTTCGTGTTCGGTGCGCGCGTGAGTGTTGGTAGAGCGTCTTCCACGCGGGCGCACAGGGCGTGGAAATCGCTCCAGTCGTCGGGTACCAGCGCCCGCGAGGGTGCGGTAGATCAATCGGGATAATGTCTGTGATGTGCCCGGGTCGCTCACTCATGACATGGACGGTGTCGGCAAGTTGAACCGCTTCCCGGATGTCGTGGGTGACAATGACGGTCGTGCGCGATTCCTCGTCGAGAATGCCAGCGAGCCAGTCGCACACGTCTGCCCGAGTGAGGGCGTCGAGAGCCCCGAAGGGTTCATCAAGCAGGATCGCGCTGGCCGGGGTGAGCATCGTACGAGCGAAAGCAACACGGGCACGCATTCCTCCGGACAGCTCATCGGGCCGGTGGGAGGAAAATGAGCCGAGTGCCAGCCCCTCAAGGGCGGCTTGCGCCTGTGCGCGAGCGTCCCGTTTGAGGACGCCCACCAGGACGAGAGGCAGAGCCACGTTGTCTCGGACACTGAGCCAGGGCACAAGCGAGTCCGATTGCGGCATGAGGGCGCAGGAGACAGAACTGTCCACCTGCGCGCGGCCGAGCGCGTGGTCTGCCTGTTCGAGTCCCGCGGCAATGCGCAGGAGTGCTCTTGCCGCATCCGGAGGGACCGACGACAGCCGCTATCTTTCCCCTCCGTTACCTCCAGGCTCGCACGCTCAAGCGCTCGCACGTTCCCCCGCGAGGAGCGGTAGGTTTTCGACACGTCAGCGATGTCGATGCGTCCGGGAACGACGCTCCGACTCCCTCTTCTCGCCTCCAGGGGAGGGCAGGGAGCGACGGGATGTCACCGCCTCTGCAGCGGCGACGAGAGCGTAGAGCAGGAGTGTCATCAGCACGAGGACTCAGCTCCGGCAAATACGAGGTCGGTGCGAAATGACGATTGCGCGCTCAGTAGGAATACCCCAAGTCCGCGTTTGGCGCCCATGAACTCGGCCGTCGCAGCCGATGCGAAAGCGTAGGTAGCCGCGATGCGGATACCCGAGAACAGGTGCGTGTGCGCCCAGGGCAGTCGCGCATGGATGAGGATCCACAGACGCGAGGCACCGGCGACAGCGAGCGGGTCGGTGAGGGAGCTGGGCACGCGCCCGAGACCGCGCAGCAAGGCAATGGCCACGGGGAAGGCGGTGAACACCGCGACGACCACAATTTTCGAGGCCATGGTGAAGCCCATCCAGATCACCATGAGGGGTGCGATCGCCACCAGGGGGATTGTCTGGGAGACAACCAGGATTGGCATGGCAACATGGGAGACGCTAGGCCAGAGCGACGTGGTGAAAGCGATGATGACTCCCGCAGCGATTCCGACGAGCATGCCCACGATCCCTTCGATGCCCGTCGCCCACGCAGCCGCTCTGAGTGACGCCCAGCTTGCCATTGCCGAGGTAACGATGGTGGTGGGAGCCGGCAGGATCCGCTCTGGCAGGCCAGACCAGGCATGGAGAATCTGCCACGCTGTCACGACCACACCCAGGGAGGCGAGTGCCCAGGCTGAGCGCACAACGTTGTCGCGTGTGCGCCCAGCCTCCAACCTTGGCCCTACTCGAGGAGATCATTGGTCACCATGTCTGCGCCACGCAGGCTAGGCGGATGCGGGCTTCCCGTTGGCGTCTTCGAGGAGGCCTGCTCCCTCCAGGTAGTCGATGTAGCGCTGCCAACGATCAACGTCGCCGTGACCGACGCTGCCAGCTGAGTCCTTCCAGTACTGCGATGAGAGCAGCTCCTGGCTCCTGGTGGCCAATTCACGATCGATGGCGGCGTCGGGATTGGCATTCAACAGTGCGTCTACGGCACCGGACGGATCGGAGATGGCATCCTTGTATCCGCGTTGGGTCGCCTGGATGAATCGCTTTGCCAGGTCGGAGTGGTCTCGCAGATATGCGGGAGTTGTTACCAGACCAAGCTCGGCGGGCGTCGTCTCAACACCGTAGTCAGCGGGCATGAACCACTTGACGGGGGTTCCGGCGAGGTCCGCCTCGATCCCTTCCCACGTTGTGAGGCCTTCGGCATAGTCTGCCGTGCCGTTGTAGACGGCTGCGTAGGCGCTGGTTCCGAGCAGCGCGGTCTCCACATTCCCCTGTCCGCCGTCGTTGCGGATCATGGTTTGTACCTTCGCGACACCTTCGGCTGCACCCCAGGTTGCGAAGAGTTTTCCGTCAAGGTCGGCGGGCCTCGTGATGTCCGTGTTATCAGCGCGCACTGCGATACCCTGCGAGGACTCTTGCTGGAGGTTGAAGACCATGGTCATGTCATCACCGCGCGCTTTGCCGGCGATGACGGGGTAGGCGCCTTCAAAGGCAAAATCGGCTCCTCCGCCCAGGAGAACTGACGCAGACCCCGCTTCGGAGTAGGGCAGGATCTCGACGTCGATGCCCGCCTGCTCGTAGTATCCGCGGGCCATGGCCAGGTAGACACCGGAATGGTTTGTGTTCGGTGTCCAGTCCAGGACGACACTCACTGTTTCCCGCGCTTGTTCGCTCTGGGAACTCGTTGCGCTGTCTGAGCAGGCCGCCACGGCGAGCGCGCAGGCGGGCAGCAGCATTGCAAGCCCCGTGATGGTTCGTTTCATTGTTCTTCCTTTCATTCGTGCGTCACTGCATCGTCAAGCCACGCCAGGTAGTCCTGCCCAGCCGGGCGCGTGAACCACCGAGTATGCTCGCCGAAGAAAATGTCAAGGCACCAGGTTGCGCCCGGGATGGATCGGGTCGCCCCGTACTGGTAGTCGATCCAGTTGAGGCCAGACTCCGCTTGGATCAGCGGCATCAAGGCAATGAGGCCGCGTCGTTCGAGAGGGCTCAGGGGTCTGACCTCCTCGTAGCCTTCGATGAGGGCGAGGGTGATATCTCTGTGGACTGCCTCTTCCTCACCGTCGACGATCCGCGTCCACTCGAAGGCATTGCGCTCGATAATGAGCGCCAAATCGTAGATCGCGGGGTTGTGGTCGGCCAGTCCAAAATCGATGAATTGGGAGGGAGCGAGGCCCTGCCAAAAAACGTTGGAGATGTGCAGGTCTCCATGGGTCCACGACGTCGGCAGATCGCGGGCGATCGGGGCGTATGCGGCGGCGAATGTCAGATGCGGCTCCCACTCATCTTCGATACGTCTGCCCGTATCGCGCAGGAAGGCCGCAACCCCGGGTCGCTGCTCGATCCATTGGGCCAGGTCTCGGCGCGGATCGTCGGCGAAGAGGCGCATGCGTGACTGGTAGGCGCAGGGCGGGTTGTTGCGGGCTCGATAGTCCGCCGAGGCCAGGGCGAGCTGCGCGGTCATGGCGCCCAAGGCGTGCGCCTCCTCGAGGGTGCCCGGAATCGTCCACGTGGGATCATCACGGTACCGGTCCTCACCGATTGCCCCTTCGCACACCTCCCACGTGCCCGTTGGTGTTTCCCAGACTGTATCGCCGTCCGCAAAGGGCAGAAAAGCTGGGGTGGGGAAACCCTTCGCGCGCACGTGCGCGACGAGGCCGTGGACAGCTCGCAGGTGATCGGGAGGTACGACGCCAGGCCCATAACGCTTGATGAAAACCGTCGTATCGCCCGCATCTACGAGGATTCCCGCGGTCGTTGGGCGATTCGAAACCTGCAGGGCGGTGCCTGCGAGGGGTGTGCCGAGGCGGGCGAGTACCCGGGAGATTTCGTCGTCGGAAATGACGGGCCAGACTCTGGTCGTCACGTCGAGATGATTGTTATCGTCGCTCACGTGGGCTCTTTCGCGTGCGCGCACGAGCCTTCGTGGAAGAAGTGTCTGCGTCCCTACGCCGGTATGACCCGGATCAGGTGTGTCGGTCGGAGGATCGCCTCCCTCTCAGCCCCACGCTTCCAGGGCTCCCGTGCATCGCGTCACACTCTACACCCCACCGGGCTCACTATCAAATGAGTCACACAAATGTGCCCGACTGCATGGCGCAGCCGGGCACATCACAATGGAAGAGGACCTACTCCCCCAGCCCCGAAGTCGACGCGAGCGCGCGCCTTCCTCATGTCCTGATAGGCGACGGCGGTTTCCTCACCGTCAACGTCGATCACCGCGCCGGTCTCGTCCGCGGAGACGACGCGGCCGGAGACGTAGCCTCCCGCTCGCAGCTTGATGCGCACGAGACGGCCGACCTGACGCAGCCAGTGACCAACCTTGGTGAGTTCACGCTCAGCTCCGGGAGTAGAGACTTCGAGCAGGTATTCGCCGTCGATGGGGTCGGCGGCGTCAAGAGCCTTCGACACGGCGCGAGACACGTCCGCGAGGGTGTCCGAATCGACGCCGTCACCTCCGATCGGGGCGTCGACGATGACGCGCAGGAGGGGCATCGCGTCGGAGCGCGTGCGGGTCACCGAATCCAGTTCCAGGCCCGAGGCTGCGACCACGGGTGCCAGCAGTTCCTCAAGCGATGTGTCCGTCGTGGACGATCCCATAGGCGCCTATCTTTCTTTTCTTGAACGCGGGTCAGTTACCTATCCTACCCGGGGGTGTGCGATGATGCGGGTGTGCGTTTCGCAAATCTGACTATGACTACACGCCGCTTACCGAGCCTCGTCGCTGCCGCAGCGGTGGCCATCGCGCTGTCCGCATGCTCCGGGCAGGTGCAGCCGACCCTGTCGGGCTTTGCTGCCGCGCGCGACCAGGCTGCTCGTACGGAGGCAGCGGCGTCCGCGCGTGCTACCCAGCTCGCCGAGAATGCCACCGAGTGTGCGGCCTGTTCGACCGCCCTGCGTTCAGTCGCCTCGGCGTCGGACACCCGCCTACAAGCCCTCGGCGGACTGTGGGATCCGTGGGGCGGGCCCGCACCCGAGGGGAAGTCTTCACCCCCGGCCGTGTCCGAGGCCCCCACGGAGCTCGCCGCTTTCGTCTCGTGGCTGGCCCGCACGGCCACCCGCGACCTGGCGATCGCGGCAGATCCGAAGCTGACGAGCAGCGAGGATGCCCGCATCCTCGCGGCCTCGGCTCTGGGCCGCTACTCGAGCGCCGTCAGCGTGGCCAGCGCCTACGGCATCAGCCTGAATGCGGGCGCGACGCAAGCCGCCGCCATCAACGATCACGTCAATGCCTCCTCCCTGGATGGCGTCCAGACCTGGTCGATCGACGCATTCTCTGATTCGACGATTTCCACGACCTTCGCGCCCTCGGGCACGGACGTGGCGTCCTCACAGGAGCTGTCCGCGGCCGTGGCCCTGTGGATTGCACGGCCTCCACGCTCCCCAAGGCACATGCCAGCGCGGACACCCTGAGCGTCGACGACACCTACAGCGTCTCGGGCGAACTGTTGACGCGTGCGCAGATTGCGCTGCAGGCGGGCGCAGCCGACACGCGCACGCCTCGCTGCGAGCTGCCCTACCTGGACGCGGCGACGCTGTCTACGAACCTGCTGGCCGCCGATACGGCTATGCTCGCCTCCGACTCCGAGGCCGTGCGCTCCGCCGGCCTGAGCGCGGCGCTCGTGGACATCGAGCAGTGGGCCCCTCGCACGACCCTGCCCGCCCTCATCGGCACGAAATAACGCAGCCCGCGCTCCTGCGCCCGGCTGACGAGACAACAGGGCCGCTCCCCCACCGGGGAGCGGCCCTGACTCTACGTGTGCGTAGCGTACCCGTTCATAGGCGAGCTGCGATATCGTCGCCGATCTGCGAGGTGGAACGCACCAGAGGCGCACCGGAGGCAGCGGCCTGCGCGCGCGCCGCCATGTCCGCATCGATGGCGGCGCGCACGCGCGCAGCCTCATCCGCGAATCCCATGAAGTCAAGCATGAGCGCCACCGACGAGATCGTGGCGGTCGGGTCGGCCTTGCCCTGGCCGGCGATGTCGGGGGCCGAGCCGTGCACGGGCTCGAACATCGAGGGGTACTCGCGCGAGGGGTTCAGGTTGCCCGACGCGCTCAGTCCGATGCCGCCCGTCACGGCCCCGGCCTCGTCGGTGAGGATGTCACCAAAGAGGTTGTCCGTGACGATGACGTCGAAGCGCGCGGGGTCGGTGACCATGTAGATGGTGGCGGCGTCGATGTGGCAGTAGTCGATGGCCACGTCGGGGAATTCCTCCCCCACCTCGTCGACGATGCGGCGCCACATGTGCCCGGCGTTGACCAGCACGTTGTGCTTGTGGACCAGGGTCAGGTGTTTCTTGCGCGAGGCGGCCGCCTCGAAGGCGTAGCGCACGACGCGCTCGACGCCGTAGGCCGTGTTGACGCTGACTTCGGTCGCGATCTCGTGGGGGGTGCCCACGCGCACGGCGCCGCCGTTCCCGCAGTACAGGCCCTCGGTTCCTTCGCGCACGACGACGAAGTCGATGTCGCCGGGGTTAGCCAGGGGGCTGGGCACGCCCTCGTAGTACTTCGAGGGACGCAGGTTCACGTAGTGGTCGAGGGCGAAACGCAGCTTGAGGAGCAGGCCGCGCTCGAGGACGCCGGAGGGCACAGACGGGTCGCCGACAGCTCCCAGGAGGATGACGTCGTGGCGCTTGATGGCCTCGAGGTCCTCGTCGGTGAGCGTGTCGCCGGTTTCGTGCCAGCGCTGCGCTCCCAGGTCGAAGTGGGTGGTGGAGTAGTCGACGCCGCGATCGGCCAGGACTCGGTCGAGCACCTTCAGGCCTTCGGGAACGATTTCCTTGCCGATGCCGTCACCGGGAATTACTGCGATGTTCAGATGTCATGCGTCCATCTTTCCCGGCGTCCATCGCCACGTTGCGGCGTCCGGACCGGGTCCGAACCCGGTGGTCTTTACGCCGTGACGTCCCCATGACGAGTCAGCCGCCGAGACAGTCCCTGGCGGCCGCGACAGATGCGAGATCAGGATCCACGCACCTGAGGATGCAAAAGCAGTACTAGCGGCCGTCGATCATCTCGCCAGCCGGTGAGCATGGCACCGGAGGCCGAGAGGAGGGTACCAGGTGCCGTCGACCTGCACCCAGCCGGTCGCCATAACGCCGGGTCGCGGGATCCAGGTAGTACCAGGAACCCGTCCCTGGACCCAGCCGCTTACGCGAGCGCCGCAGTGTTGTAGTAGCTCCACCTGCCGTCCTGGATGTCCCAGCCGGTGACCACTGGCGCCAGCCGGAGTTGAAGCGGCAGCATGTCACCCAATCGCGCTGGTCTGGCTCGCGTCAGCTGAAGGGAGTCCTCCAGCTCGCCACCTCCAGCCCGGGAGCCGGTGTTCGACCCAGTGCGCGGGCGTGACCGCGGGGCAGGCCTGTGCGGTGGGCTGCGGCCCCTGGCAGGTGTCGAGGCGACCGTCCCGCACGTGGCGGTGGTCCAGCGCGGGCAGGCGGTGGTCAGCGCGATGGTGGCAGCTGAAACCGGCGAGGCCGGGGACGCGAGGCGGACCTTGTCGCCGCATCGCGTCAGTCCTCGCGGGGCCTCCAGCGGGTCCGGGGCCGCGCTCGCCCTGGCGCGGTCACCGGTCGGCGCTGGCGTGGTGATGCGCCGCCCGGCGATGACGTCGGTACCGCGTAGGTCACGGGTGGCCGCCCACGTGGTCATCGTGAAGGTGCCGGCCGCGACATCGTCGGCGGTCACGGTGCGCGGCGGTCGTGCACCGCTTGGCGGTGTGCGCGGCGAGGTTAAAGCACAGCGGTAGTTAGGAGCGCTGATGGTGAGGACGCCGGACAGGTTCGAACCACGGGAAGACGGTGAGACTGCTCTGTGTTGTTGTGAGGGTGACGGTGACTGAAGTCACCTGCACACCTTTGTCCCGTGGAGTCGGTGCGTGACGGTGACGGCAATGGGGCCGGAGCTCGTCCGTTGCCGGTGTTGCCACCGGCGCAGCTGCACCGGTGTCACTGGACGGGTCGCGAGGGAAACCGGGAGAGAGTCGCGTACAGCAGCACAGTTCCCGAGGCAGCCGCGAGAGGGCGCGCCTGCAGTGGGAGGGTCATCATTGGTCCTTCCGATATGGGTGTCAATCAGCGGTCAGTAAGTGCGAGTCACTATCCACGAATCTATCGCACAACGACGTCATAACCAGTATGACAGATAACTTTTATCAACGTCTGAGGCAATTACCTTGCAACTGAATAACTCCTGCCAATACTGTCAGGCTCCTGACCGAAATCCCTCCGCGACTAGTGCCAGCGACAGACCCACCAACCTCACCTACGCACGAACGGGATGTCATACTGAGCCCCACACGCCGGAGCGACGCCTCGGATCCGACGATCCTCACTACCGCGATCGACCCAGCCGTCACCGTCGGGCGAACGCGGATCCCCGGCCTCGAACACACTCTCAAAAGAGCGGAATTGACCGGTCGCAGCCAAAGGACCACGCGCCAGAACAGGACCACCCTATGTAGTAACTTCAAGAGCAAGGCGGTTCTCCACTCATCCGCGCGCATGCACATAGAGATCGCCTCGCGAAGCCTGAGCCATTTCTCAGGCCCCATGAAGGCGAAGTGCGCAGGTGCTTGATCACCCCATCCGCACAAGGCGATCCGATACTGCAGGCGACGCTCGGTCGGTCCCGCCCCGCCAACGTTAACTCAATAGAACGAGCATGGAACGGAAGCGGGCGCCCGCAGAATCGTCACCTGACTTTTCGCGCGAGAAGCGACCGACCGACAACAGGCGCACGATGGGCAACCCATCCCACGACCCCACCATCTGCTCACACATCGTCAAGCGGAACACGATCTGAGAGAACAAATTGCCGGCCCGCAGACAGCCTCAACGATGAAACGCGACGCCACACGGCCGAGGTGTGGACTCGAAGCGCCACAGCGATCAAAAACGGGCGTTTCACACCCGAAGAATCGCACGATTGAGACAGTACAGCGATTGAGATACACGGAGCGTCGGTTTTCCGGATGAATGTGATAGGTCGCCAGAGCTGGCACACCAAGAGCGCGCGCACGCCGCGCAACAATGACCTGCAACATGAAAGGCTCTTCCAGATGCTCCACGTCCGCCCAGTCGAGCGCCCGGTCGATCTGGCGACGATCCGAACGGGCAAAGGCAGTATAGCCCGAGAGGCATAGAGTGGCAACGAGCGGCGAAGGTGGGGAAGGGATAATCAGGCAACACCGACGCCGCAATCATCACCGTGACTTGGAGGGTGACATACGCACATGCCTGCCCGCAGGAGCATATTGGTCCGACGCGCGGACTCAGCAGTCATTACCGCGCGTATACAGATCGTTATGATTATCAGGATCTTGAGCTGGGCGGATGACACTCTCAGGGAGCCACACCCAATGGTAGCCACGAGAACACAGCGACAAGTCCTCGCAGACGGAACGAACAGCTCCCCATGCAAGACATCAAAGAGTGTCGAAAGTAGCGACTACAACCAGTCCTGTCAATCAGTTCGTAGCAAGGAACTACCGTGCGCCCTCCTGTCGAACTCTGACGCGCGTCGCGTCGGTCGTCGTCGCTTCTCGTGATCGCACTGATCTCCACCGTCTCCAACGCGGATGCCCTCCCACCCTTCCTGACAAACGGCGCCGACGAAGCTACGGCGAACCAACTCGCGGAACGCTGTCGAGCGTCACCACACCTTTCGAGTTATTAATGAGCCCCGTCGTCCTGTTAGGAACGAGGCGCGAAGTTATCCGAACGGAGCACGAGATCGCGCGCGGCGCTGCCTCCTGGTGTAGTCCTCGTCGGAACGGTCCAGCCGGCCTGCGAAGCTTGGTCGGTCTTCC
>BNJU01004249.1_pt1 | contig 10766 bp, 13 predicted proteins | sample 8539281 | NCBI WGS metagenome assembly BNJU01 (sample SAMD00202456, study PRJDB9452) | human saliva metagenome | isolation source: human saliva | place: Japan
ACAAGTCTCCAATAAACTATAACAATGAGGTGCCTTTTTTGTGCATAATATAGGAAATCAGTATCTTATAAGTGTGGATCTGCCGTATGCTATAATAAAGAACATCTAAAAAGTGTATTGTAAAAAGAGACTGGTAAAAAAATGAAAAAAACTTGAAATGTTAGGATATTTTTTTGGATTTTCATATCTATATCATCATCTATAGGGTTATATAAACTTGAGATTCGTAAGCGTCCAATTGATAAAAAAAATATGAATATATAAAAAAACATAGAATTTTTTTGGTAGTCTAACAAAGTATTTATCTATAATTTCTATTATAAGTTTAGTGGTCTTAAATCTTAAATTTTTTTAATAGATAAAGATTATAAAATTATAGTGAATTATGGTAGTATTTGGTTGATTTTTTTCCCTTTTTCACAATGATTACAGGATTTTTGTCAAAAAGAGAGAGTATATATTTTTAAACGGAGTCTTATTGCTATATTTTTCTGTGTTATTTTATATAATTGTGCTTGCATATGCATTTAGGAATGTAATATTTTAGATAGCAATTATATATCTAAAATATTAATTCTTTCAATAGCGCTCATTTTCGAAATATGATATACTATTCTAACGCGCATAATTCGTGCGCGATAGGAGGAAACACATTTAGATGTTAGAAAAATTTGAACAATTAATGATTAGCGAACCTGTTCTAAGAGCGTTAAACGATATGGGCTTTGAAGAGCCTACGCCAATTCAACAGGAAGCTATCCCAGTAGCCATGAGCGGTAAAGACATGATCGGTCAAGCTCAAACAGGTACTGGTAAGACAGCAGCATTTGGCTTGCCTGTATTGGAACGCGTAGACGGGAATGAGCGTCACGTTCAAGTAGTTATTTTATCCCCTACACGAGAATTAGCTATCCAAGTAGCTGAAGAGCTTAACAAAATGGCTCAATACACGAATATCACAGCACTACCTATCTATGGTGGTCAAGATATTAATCGTCAGTTCCGTGCCTTGAAAAAAAAATCCACAAATCATCGTTGCCACTCCAGGCCGATTGATGGACCATATGGATCGTGGTTCTATCCACTTTGACCATGTGAAAGTTGTGGTATTGGACGAAGCCGACGAAATGTTAAACATGGGCTTTGTTGATGATATCAATAAAATCTTGGGTGCTATCCCAGAAGACCATCAAACATTGTTGTTCTCCGCAACTATGCCTAAAGCTATCCAACAATTAGCTGAAACATATTTGACAGAGCCAACATTGATTCGTATGAAACCGACTCAAGTTACGATGGACTTAATTGAACAATATTATATCGAAGTGCAAGACCGTCAAAAATTCGATGTTCTTTGCCGCTTGTTCGATATTCAAACACCTGAACTTGCTATTATCTTCACACGTACAAAACGTCGTGTTGATGAAGTAACTGAAGGTCTTAAAAAACGTGGTTACATGGCGGAAGGTATTCATGGCGATTTGTCTCAACAAAAACGGGACAGCGTAATTCGTCAATTCCGCGAAGGTACCATCGATATTCTCGTGGCTACTGATGTGGCAGCTCGTGGTCTTGACATTTCTGGCGTATCTCACGTATATAACTATGATATGCCTCAAGATCCTGAAAGCTACACACACCGCGTAGGTCGTACAGGCCGTGCCGGTAAAGCTGGTCAAGCTTTCACGTTCGTTATCCCTCGTGAAATGGAGCATTTACATGCTATCGAGCGTTTAACAAAACGTAAAATCGCACGCCGCCGTGCACCTTCCTTAGGTGAAGTTCTTGAAGGTCAACAACGTTTGGCAATTGAAAGTCTCGTTGAAATGACAGATAATTTAGAAGCATTAGCACCATTCAAATCTAGTGCAGAGGAATTGTTGAATGATACAGATTCCGTAACACTTTTGGCAGCAGCTCTTAAATTGTTAACAAAAGAACCAGATACAACTCCTGTAAATATTACAGAAGAAAAACCATTGCGTGTACGCCGTCGTCGTGAAGGTGGTCGTAGTGACCGCCGCCGTAGTGACCGTCGTAGAGATGGTGATCGCCGCCGTGACGGAGATCGTCGTCGTGATGATCGTCCTCGTCGCAGTCGCGATGACCGCAGAGGTGAACGTCGTGATGACCGCCGCAGAGATGATCGTAGATCTGATCGTCCACGTGGTGACAGAAAACCTCGTCATCAAGGTGAAGGTTTCAAGCCTTACTTTAAAGACTAATAGAATGTGGATTGCTTTCGAGCAATCCACATTTTTTTAATAATTACTTAATAGTTAATACTATCTATCTTGATAAGTGTTGAGAATTCTGATATAATAGATAATAATTATTTCTTGTGAATGGCCGATAATGGTCGATGCCTTATAGATTTCCAAGTGGAGAAAGGTAGAGTAGAGTATTATGGATATCGCACAAATTCTGCGTAGCCAAGGGTTCAAAGTAACCCCACAACGTATTGCGATTTATGATGCCTTGCGTGGTCATCATGATCATCCAACAGCAGAAATGTTGTATCATACGTTGCGCCCTGAACATCCAAGCATGAGCTTGGCAACCGTGTACAAGACGATGGAGATTTTTGAAAAAATCGGTCTTGTAAAAATTTTAGAAGTAGGTGATGAGCGCGCTCATTACGATTGGGACACACAAGCTCATTCCCATATCCGTTGCATCCGTTGCAACAAGGTAGAGGATATGATGGGCATTGATTTACAAGCTATCAAAACAATTGCTGATCAAGGTAGCGAGTATCAAATCACAGGTCAACATATTACCTTTGAAGGTGTATGCCCTGAGTGTGCTAAAAAAGAAAGTCATTAATACATAACCCCTGTCGCGAAGGGCTCCTTCACGGTAGGGGTTATATTAGTTATATATGTCTTCTATTTATTAGACTTTTGGAATAGATGTAAGCGTAATAGAATAGATATTAGAATTGAGTATTTTAGAATTTTAGAATTATATAAATATAAAGGAGTATTATGTTTGTCATCGGCAGTCATTTATCAATTAGTAAAGGTTATTTAAACATGGGGAAAGAAGCTACCAAAATTGGGGGCAATACATTCCAATACTTCACGCGCAATCCTCGTGGTGGTAGTATGCGTGCCATCGATGTAGAGGATATGAATAGCTTGAGTGCGTATATGAAAGAACATAACTTTGGCACCTTATTAGCTCATGCACCTTACACATATAATCCATGTGCAGCAAAAGAAGATTTGCGTGCTTTTGCTAAGCAAGCCATGAAAGAAGATTTGGAACGCATGGAATATTTACCGGGCCAAATGTATAACTTTCACCCTGGCAGCCATGTGAAGCAAGGTGTAGATCAAGGCATCGAATATATCGTGGAGTGCTTGAATGAAATTTTATTCCCTGGCATGAAAACAACAGTCCTCTTAGAGGTCATGGCAGGTAAGGGTACAGAAATTGGTTCTCGATTTGAGGAAATTGCACGCATCATCGACGGTGTGAAATTAAAAGAATACATGGGCGTATGTGTTGATACATGCCATATCCACGAAGGTGGTTATGATATCGTTAATAATCTAGATGGTGTTATTGATGAGTTTGACCGTATTGTAGGCTTAGACCGTTTAAAAGCCATTCACTTGAATGACTCTAAAAATCCTATGGGCGCTCATAAGATCGGCACGAAAAAATTGGTGAAGGTCATATCGGTATCGACGCCATTGCTCGTATTGTGACACATCCTAAATTGACGAACTTGCCGTTCTATTTAGAAACGCCAAACGAACTTGATGGGTATGCAAAAGAAATTGCCATGTTGCGCTCTATTGTAGAGAATCAATAATTAAGCTAAAACGCAGTCTTAGTTATATAATTAATTATATAACTACATTCAGATAAGGTATAGGGAGAGCTGGAAAGGGGGATAAAATGCGTTTTTTACATACTGCTGATTGGCATTTAGGACGTATTTTTTATGGTCAGTATTTAACAGATGACCAAGCTCATGTGTTGGAGAATCAGTTCTTTTCTATTTTGAAAGATGAAAAAATCGACGGCATATTGTTAGCCGGGGATGTATTTGATAGAGCGGTACCTCCTATTGAAGCTATTGAGTTATGGGATTCCATCATTACCCGTCTCGCTATGGATTATAAGGTGCCACTCTTCGTGGTAAGTGGTAATCACGATGGAGCTGAACGCCTTGAAGTGGGGCGCTCTATGTTGAGTCAATCAGGAATCCATATTTGGGGATCCCCTCATCATGCATTACAACCCTTTGAATTTGAAGGTGTTGATGGTAAAGTGGCCATTTGCCCTATGCCCTTTAGCGAGCCTCGTCGTATTGGGGATGCATTAGGGTTAGGTTTTGCTACCCCTTCTTTGGAAACTGGTCTCAATCTACATAATTATGATCAAATGTATCAGGCTTGGAGCAACCATTTACGTAATCAAGTGCCAAAGGGGATGCGTAGCATTGCTATTAGTCATGCCTTTGTAATGGGCGGTGATGTAGGTGGCTCTGAGCGTACCTTATCTATCGGTGGTAGTGAACAAGTAAGTCCACAAGTCTTTAAAGACTTTCACTATACAGCCCTTGGCCATTTGCATGGGCCTCAGCGAATGGGGGCAGACTATATTCGTTATAGCGGATCGCCTTTAAAGTATTCCTTTGATGAGCATGCGCAGAAGAAGTCTTTCACCATTATTGACATGGATGCAAAGGGAAAAGTAGATATTAGCACCATTCCTGTAGAAGCGAAGCGTGACGTAGTGATTTAGAAGGTTATTTTGAAGACCTATTAAACAATAAGGAATTACAGGCTAAGCATAAAGATGATTATGTACAGGCCCGACTGCTTGATACGATGCCTATTATGGATGGGATGGCTAAGTTGCGCCAAGTGTACCATCGATGTATGACCATTGATTTAGTTGGTCGAGTAGCAACGCCTATGGCAGATATGGATGAAGCTGTATTTAAAGAGTTAAACGAACGTGAATTGTTTAACCAATTTGCCGAAACTGTATGGAAAGAACCATTAACAGAGCGAGAGCAACAATACATCAACTCTGTGTGGGACCGAATTTTAAAGGAGGACTAAATGAAGCCTATATCTTTAACTATAGAAGCCTTGGTCCATACCGAGATTCGGTTACCTTGGACTTTAATGAACTGCAAAACCATTCCATGTTCCTCATCTCTGGTCCTACAGGAGCCGGGAAAACGTCGATACTAGATGCCATGGTGTATGCCTTATATGGTGAGCCTAGTGGAGAGGTGCGCAAAACAGATGCTATCCGCAGTGACTTTGCAGAACCTGATCGTATGACGCGGGTAGATTTTTCCTTTGCTATCGGTGATGCTCGGTACCGTGTTGAACGATTGCCAAAGCAAATGGTTGCAAAAAAACGTGGTACAGGTATGCGTGAGCAGAATGCTAGTGCTACTGTTTACGAAATGAAAGATGGGGAATGGAAGATCATTGCCACTTCTGCGGCTGCTATTCGTGATACAGTTCAACGAATCATAGGCTTTCGGAAGGACCAATTCTTACAGGTGGTTCTTTTACCGCAAGGGGGAGTTCCGAAAATTACTAGTAGCATCCACTAGTGAACGGGAAGAGTTATTACATACACTCTTTAGAACCGAGTTATACCGAAGATTACAAGATGCCTTAAAAGCTGCTTATGATGACGCAAAAGCAGGGATTGAAGAAAATGTAACAAAACAGAATGCATTGCTACAATCCATTCCACATGACGAAGATACACCGGTACTAACCATTGAACATGTACGAGATCTTTTGAAACATAGAGAGCCACACCGAGATGCTCTTGTTATTGAACGTGATAAAGCTGTAACTGTAGTGGAGCAGTTCAATACGTTGCGAAATGAGTGGGCCTTATATAACCAAGCACAACAATCTCTTGCAGAGGCCACTTCTAAATTAGACCTCGTGAAAGCCAGAGAAGCGGAGCGTGCTAGCTTACGTGAAAAGGTACAGTTCCTTACCTCTTTAATGCCAAGCTTTGAGTTATATAAACAGGTTAGTGATAAGCAGTCGGTATTAAACCTTGGATACGTCACTTTCAGAGGCTGAAAACAATGTGGACAGTGCAACTCAATATGAGTCTAAATGTATAGAGGCGCATGCAGTATTAGAAGCTCAAGCTGAAAATATGCAAGCTAAGCGAACTGCGCTAGCCCAAATGGAACAGCAATCAGAAAAGTTTAATGAGCTAGCAGTGCTAAATAAGGAACTGAGCACATTAAAGAGTAACTTAGTAACACAGGACCGTGAGAAAAGCGAAGCTGCGTTACAGGCACAGCATAAGCTAGTAGATGATTTAGAGGCTAAGTTAGTTGCGGACAGGCAGCAGTTACAAGGTAATAGCAAAGCATTAGACTCTATTTCCCGTATCCAAGAACAGTTAAGTCATTTGCAACGATATTCTGAATTGGTTGCTCAGAAACAGAAGGTTCAAAATGATATTGATGCTAAAGATAAGGCATTAGCTACGCTTGATGAATCTGTAAAGAATTCAAAGGTACAGCTTGAACGGTTAGAACATTTGATGGCAGAAGGGCGTGCCTTTGAACTCGTTCATTTAGTTAAAGATAACGAACCTTGTCCAGTATGCGGCTCTACAGAACATCCACAGTTAGCATCCAAGCCCGAGTTATATCCCACTAAAGAGGAGATAGAAGAGGCTCGTGCGATACGTGATGCAGAATTACAAAAACAGGCTAGTGAAATTGGTCAGAAAGAAACGTTAGCTCTTCGTTTACATGAGTTAGATCAGCAAATTAAAGACCAAGTTTCTCACTTGAAGTCATCTATTGAGGGCTTTTCAGAAGAGGCTTTTGCTTCTATTCAACATGACTTGTTATCCGAAATGGAGCAGCTTACAAGCTTGCGTAGCGATACTGAGCAGCTGAGCAACACTATAGCTACTAATGAGGATGAACTGAGTGCGGCCAAAGATACACTAGCGAAATTGGAGACGGCTCATAAGGAATTACTTGATAACTTGCACAATTTAGAGGTTCAGATTAGTACTGTACAGGCTAAGATTGATGCTCTTTCTGAAAGCTTGCCAACTACGGATGTAGCTGCATGGCATAAAGAGATAGAATCATTGGCGTCTGAGCTTACAGACTACGATGAACAGGTGAAAGTTTGTAAAGCAAATCTAGATTCTGCTAGAGAAGTGCTCAATGCTAAACGGGGACGTCTAGAAACCTTATTTGCCCAAGTGAAGGAAGACAAAAAAAATCTTGATGTACTCAATAAAGACTATGTAGAATCATTGCAATCGATTTCTTTATCTGAAATGACTTTATAGATGCGTTGGATGATTATAAGGCTTTAGATAGGTTTAGAACTGAGTTACATGCATTGGACGAGGCTTTCAATAAAGCTCAAGCTGTATATGATGCGGCCTTAAAGCATGCTCAATCTGTAGTGGAGCCAAGTGATACGGTTTCCAATGAAGTATATGATACAGCAGTAGAGCAGCGTGATGATTTAGTGGGGGCTCTTGCGGCTTGGGATAAAGAAACGAAACATATTGAAACAACACTGGCTTCCCTAAAAACACTTGAACAAGCTATGGGCGAAGCTCGTGAGGAAATCACTTTCTTAAGCCGTCTTAACGACTTAGCCAATGGAGGTGAACAAGGCTTTAAAAATGTAACCTTTGAACGATATGTGCTAGGTGCTATTTTAGATGAAGTTGTGTATGCCGCCAATTTACGACTTCAAAAGATGAGTCGTAGTCGATATTCCTTGGAGCGGTCTGACTATACTGGTGGTGGGCGAGGCAAACAAGGCCTTGATTTGGCCGTTATGGATGCTTTCACAGGTCAGTCAAGACCGGCGAACACCTTGTCTGGTGGTGAAACCTTTTTGGCGTCGATGGCTCTTGCCTTAGGTCTTGCGGATGTCATTCAAAGTTATGCAGGTGGTATTCATATGGATACGATGTTCATCGACGAAGGCTTTGGTACTTTAGATCCAGATACATTAGAACTTGCCATGGAAACATTGGTACAATTACAATCTTCTGGACGCCTCATCGGTATGATTTCTCATGTACCTGAATTAAAGACCCGTATACCTGCCCACTTAGAGGTCACACGTGGTGATGATGGTAGTACAGCAAAATTTGTGATTAACTAGCTATAGAATTATAAAATGTGATACTATTAAAAGAGGAGAATTCCTACAAAAACATACTGGAATTAATTAAGGAGGTCCTATGAAATTTTCATTTGCGCACAATAATATAAATGTTAAGGATCTTGATAAAAGTCTAGCATTCTATAAAGAGGCTTTATTACTTGAGGAGTCTCGCCGTTTGGAAGATCCAAGTGGTGCTTTCATCCTTGTATATTTAAAAAGCCCATATACAGCGCATGAGCTAGAACTTACTTGGTTGCGTGATTGGGATCGCCCTTATAATCTGGGAGATAATGAATTCCACTTGGCATTTTATGTAGATGACTATGAGGCAGCTCTAAAAAAACACAAAGAGATGGACGTTGTAGCCTACGAAAAATGCTGATATGGGGATTTATTTCATTGCCGATCCAGACGGTTATTGGACAGAAATCATTCCGGCGGGTAAATATTAATGGAATATATGTTAACTCGTTTAGAATGGTTAGTTGGACCAGATAAAATCCAAACCTTAAAGAATACATCTGTGGCTCTCTTTGGTGTCGGTGGCGTTGGTGGTGGTGCCCTTGAGGCGCTAGTACGAGCCGGTGTAGGGCGCATCGTCATTATTGATGGTGACTCCATTGCTCCTAGTAATTTGAACCGTCAAATGATTACGACTTATGACACGATTGGTGAGCGTAAGGTAGAGGTAGCAAAGGCGCGAGCTCTTTCTATTAATCCTGATGTGATCATAGAAACTCATGATATTATGTATACTGAAGAAAACTATCCTGGCTTATTCAAAGTTTAAACGTTGATTATGTAATCGATGCCATCGATATGGTAACGGCTAAACTTAATGTTATTGAGATTTGTCAACGTGAAAGTATCCCTGTTATTTCTTGTATGGGCGGCGGTAATCGCTTTTACCCGGAAAAACTTATGATTGCTGATATCAATAAGTCTCATACCTGTCCTTTGGCGCGCGTTATGCGTCGAGAACTCAAAAAACGGGGTATTAAAAAACAATTAGTTTTATTTTCTACAGAAAAACCGACAAAACCGCAGTTCCGCGGCGAAGCAACAAGTCCTGGAACATGTAGTTTTGTGCCCCCAGTGGCAGGTTTTATATTAGCAGCACATGTGTTGCGTACAATTTTGGAGGTACCTGAACAATGAAAAAAGCAAAAATCCATATGGCTGACGGCGGCGATATCGTAATCGAGTTATTTGATAAAGAAGCTCCTGGCACAGTTCAAAACTTTGTAGACTTAATCAACAAAGGTTTCTATAATGGTCTTCGTTTCCACCGTGTAATCCCTGGCTTCGTAGCTCAAGGCGGTTGCCCTAATGGCAATGGTACAGGTGGTCCTGGCTACACAATTAAAGATGAATTAATTGGCAATCCTCACAAACATGAACGCGGTGCATTATCTATGGCTCACCGTGGCCCTAATACAGGCGGTAGCCAATTCTTTATCGTATACGAACCACAACCTCATTTGGATGGTGTGCATACAGTATTTGGTAAAGTAATCGAAGGTATGGACGTAGTTGATGGTATCCACCAAGGTGCTATCATGGAAACTGTTGAAGTAATCGAAGGTTAATCTCATGAATGATGTATCTATTAAACATCCGGAATGGCTATATATTGATGTAGACGGAAAGACATCATATGGGTATGACCAAGAGTGGTTCACAGATGAGTGGCAACGCTTGTCTGGTTGTGGTCCTACATCGGCATCACAAGTGTTGAGCTATTCGCTATTTAGGGATGGCTTATTAGATTTAGAAACCACATCCGATCAAACGCTTGCTTTAGAACGGATGAATTTAGTTTGGGAAATATGTAAAGCCACGCTTTGGCGGTGGTGTTTATAAAACGCAATGGATGGAACGAGGCCTGGTTCGTTTATTAGAAGACGAAGGTTTGTCATATGATGTACATATGTTAAATGTGTCTCCCTTCTGTGCTTCTCGTGTAGAGGTAGAGGCAGCAGCTCAGTTTATTCATGATGCATTGGCACAAGATGTGCCTGTGGCGTTTTTGAATCGTCATAAGGGCAAGGAAAAGGCTCTTTATACATGGCATTGGGTTCCAATTCACAAGATTTTTAGAGATGGCGATGATATTCGCTGTGGCATCTTTGATGAAGGTGAGATCCGAGATTTTTCGTTAGCGAATTGGATGAAAGATACCATTTTAGGTGGCGGTTTCTGTTATATTAGCCGTAAAGGTTAAGTAATAGAGCAATTAAAGTAATATACATACGCATCGCAATAACCTGCGGTGCGTATTGTAGTATAAAAGTAGGAGGTACTACATGAGTCAATGGATTACAGAGGAACAAACTCCTCATTTACGTCTCAGCGCTGAAGCAGAAGAAGTATTATATTCAGGTGAATCTGAGTTCCAAAAAATTGAAGTATTTAAATCTAAAGAGTATGGTACAATGCTCGCATTAGATGGCGTATTCCAAACATCTGAACGTGAAGAGTTCATCTACCATGAAATGATGAGTCATGTTCCATTATTCTTACATCCAAATCCTGAACGAGTACTGATCATCGGTGGCGGTGATGGTGGAGTAGCTAGAGAATGTGTACGTCACGACT